>Ga0209257_1000418_pt1 | contig 82230 bp, 88 predicted proteins | sample AraplaCvi_mCL_r2_FD_184277 | JGI IMG/M metagenome (GOLD analysis project Ga0209257, IMG submission 184277) | Arabidopsis root microbial communities from North Carolina, USA - plate scrape MF_Cvi_mCL_r2 (SPAdes) (version 2) | ecosystem: Host-associated > Plants > Roots > Endosphere | place: USA...
CACCAGGCCTTCGACCTGGTGGAACATCGGCGAGTGCGTCATGTCGCTGTCGACGCGATAGGTGCGGCCCGGACAGATGATCCGCAGCGGCGGCTTCTCGCCCTGCATGGTGCGGACCTGCACCGGCGAGGTGTGGGTCCTCAAGACCATCTGGCTGCCGTCCGGTTTCTGCGGCAGGTAGAAGGTATCCTGCATCTGCCGCGCCGGATGGTCCTTCGGGATGTTCAGGGCCTCGAAATTGTGGAAGTCGTCCTCGATATCCGGACCCTCGCGTACGCCGAAGCCCATCTCGCCGAAGATCGCGATGATCTCGTCGATGGTCTGGCTGATCGGGTGGATGCGGCCCACGCCGCCCGGCCGCGCCGGCAGGGTCATGTCGAGCTTTTCGGTGGCGAGCCGCGCATCGATCGCGGCATCGGCGAGTGTCGCCTTGCGGGTCTCGATCGCGGCGGTGACCGCGTCCTTCACCAGGTTCAACTGCTGGCCGAAGCTCTTGCGCTCCTCCGGGGCAAGAGTCCCGAGCGTCTTCATCAGCCCGGTGATCTCGCCCTTCTTGCCGAGCGCCTCCACCCGGATTGCCTCTAGGGCGTCGGCGGTGGCGGCGGTCTCGGCAGCGCCCTTCCACTTGGTTTCCAGCTCGGTGAGGTTCTGCATCGTCCCTGCTCGCATTGCCCAAAAAAGGGCCCCAAAAAAGAACGGGGAGGTCCGGATAACCGGCCTCCCCCTCTGCGTCAACAGATTGAGACCGGCTATTCCAATTGCATCAAAAAGAGGGCCAGGGCGCCGGACAGCATGTCCTGCTTCTTGCCGTCCACGACGGCGCCGTCGAAGGCCACCTTCTTGGTCTGCCGGTTGTTGATGAAATCAAGCTCGACCTCGTGGCGGTTGCCGTTGCCGCTGATCCGCTTGATCACCGCCTGGACGCCCACGATCTCGTCGCTCTCGTATTTCGGCGCCGCTCCGCCCTTCCATTCCACCGTGCCGCGGGCGCCGGCGATCTCGGTCGCCAGCACCTCGTTGGTCTTGCCGGGCAGGACGCTTTCGGCCCGCTTCACCGCGTCGATATCGTCGCCGTAGCGGTCGCAGCCGGTGAGGGCCGCAACCGCGACGACGAGGATCAATGCAAGACGGGCCGGGGCCACGGCTGGCGCTTTACTTTACCAGCGCCTCTTGGGCCTGGCGGCAGAGCTGCGCAAAAGCCGCCGGCTCCTGGCCGGCGAGCTCGGCGAGGACCTTACGGTCGATCTCGATGCCGGCCTTCTTGATGCCGTTCATGAACTGCGAGTAGGTGAGGCCGTGCTCGCGCACGCCGGCATTGATGCGCTGGATCCACAGACCGCGGAAATTGCGCTTCTTGGCGCGGCGGTCGCGATACGCGTACTGCAGGCCCTTTTCGACCTTCTCGATCGCGATCCGGTAATTGGTCCCGGCGCGGCCGACATAGCCCTTGGCCATGTCGACGATTTTCTTGTGACGGGCGTGCGACGTGACGCCCCGCTTCGTGCGTGCCATTTCGAGTGCTCCTCTCTCTGATCCGCGTTACAGGCCGTTCGGAAGGAAGAACTTCCGGACTTTCTTGGTGTCCTGGTCGGCCATGACTTCCATACGCCGGCTCTGCTGGCGCATGTCGGTCGGACGCTTGGACATGCCGTGACGCTTGTTCGCCGGCTTGAACTTCACCTTGCCGGACGCGGTCAGAGAGAAGCGCTTCTTGGCGCCGCTCTTGGTCTTCATCTTGGGCATTTTGCTTCCTTTGGATACGGGTTGCTCATCGGCGACATGGGCATGCCCTATGTCTGAGCCGGTGCCGCCTTTCCCCTCGCTCTGGGCGGGGGACGCGGGGTTATAGCGACTGGAGCCCCGGGAAACAAGGCCGAAACAAGGGGATAGGGGGTCAAACCGCCGCTTGACAAATTTTGCCAATCGCCAATATTCTAATAATAACAAGGGAATAGCCCAATGCCGACGATGAATGTCAGCCTGCCGCAGGCGCTCGCCGAGTTCGTCGAAGACGCCGTAGCCTCCGGTCAATATGGGACGGCGAGCGAGGTCGTGCGCGAAGGCTTACGCCTCCTGCGACATGAGAAAGAGGCGAGGGAGGAGAAAATCGCGATTCTCCGACGGGAAATCCAGATCGCCCGCGACGAAGTGGATGCCGGACGGTTTTCGGAAGACTCCGTCATGGACATCCTGGCCGAAGTCCGCGCCGAGGACGAGCGCAAGAAGTAATCATGTCGCGTAGCGGACGCTTCGTTCTTGCGCCCGGTGCGCGTCGCGACGTCGTGGAGATCATTCGAGATTCCGGACGCCGCTTCGGCCCGTTGCAGCAGGAGCGATATGCGGTTCTGCTTCGGGCGGCTATCGATCGTGTCGCGCAGGATCCGCAATGCATCGGCTCTCAAGCCTGCGATGAAATTCTCGCTGGATTGCGGTCGTTTCATATCGGCCACGCGGCGCGTCGACGCGCCGCGGCTTCTCACGTCCTATTCTACGAAGAGCGGGCGAACGACGACGGCTCCGCCTACGTTGTGATCTTGCGGGTCCTGCACCATCACATGGATCCGGATTTGAATATTCCGGACTGATCTAGCCCTGCAGCAGCAAGTGCCACAGCCACATAGCGCCGGCCATGGCCCAGAAATAGGGGTCGATCGCCAGCGCCGCGAGGCCCGAGAGGATGCCGATCAACCCCCAGCCCCATTGCCTTTTCAGGCAGGCGAGGAGGCCGGCGATCAGCGCCAGGGGCGCCAGCAGCAGGGTCGCCTTGTAGAAGGCGGTCACGCCGAAGATGACGCTGAGTGCGCCGAAAACCGGCGGGGAAAAGGTCGGTCGATGCGTTTCCGGCCCGGTCCACGGCCGGAGCTCTTCGAGCAATGTGGGCTTGGGCGGCAAAGCGGGCGGCGCCGGGGTGAAGCCGGCATCGACCGCCTGGCCAAAGACCCGCGCCGGGAGGCGCGGGTTCTGGTGGCTCTCCGGTTCGCTGGGCGGGCGCGGATCGTTCATGATTGCCCAACCCGAAGGCTAGGCGAAGGTGGCGCTCACTTCGGCGCCACCACCATGACCATCTGGCGACCTTCGAGGCGCGGGTGGGATTCCACCTTGGCGACCGCGTCGAGATCGGCGCGCACCTTGTCCAGCACTTTCATGCCGATTTCCTGGTGCACCATCTCGCGGCCACGGAAGCGCATGGTGACCTTCACCTTGTCGCCTTCCTCGAGGAAGCGATGCACCGAGCGCATCTTGACCTCGTAGTCATGGATATCGATGCCGGGACGCATCTTGATCTCCTTGACCTCGATCACCTTCTGCTTCTTGCGGGCCGCGTTCTTGCGCTTTTGGTCCTCGTATTTGAACTTGCCGTAATCGAGGATCTTGGCGACTGGCGGGCTCGCTGTCGGCGAGATCTCGACGAGGTCGAGGCCGATTTCCTGCGCCATCGAGATGGCTTCACGGGTCGAGATCACTCCATGCATGGTGCCGTCTTCCAGCACCAGGCGAACCTGGGGAATGTTGATCATCCCGTTGACGCGCGGACCGGAATCTCGGCTCGGCGCGTTATCTTTCTCCGGTGGTCTGGCTATGGTCTGCTCCTGTTTCGGTTTTGCCAAAATAAAACGCCGCTGGCCGCGGGTCCCGAACTGATCGGGCCCGACGGTATGCGGCGTTCAAACGATGTCACTCAAAGGACGTCATCCGCCCCGATTATGGCAGAAGTCAGGGTGGACTCGCAATTCGTGTCGCGTCGCCTCAATGGGCTTTTTCCAGCGGTGAGCGTGCCTGCTCGGTCAGGGTCTGCACGGCTTCAGCAAGCGGCAGCACTTTCTGGCTCTCCTCGCCGAGATACCGCAGTGCAACAGTTCCGCCTTCCTGGTCGCGCTTGCCCACCGCCAGCACGACAGGGACCTTGGCAAGGCTGTGCTCGCGGACCTTGTAGCCGATCTTCTCGTTCCGGAGATCGAGCTCGACATTGAGCCCGGCCTTTTCCAGGGCTGCCTGGACCTTGCGGGCATAGTCGTCCGCCTCCGAGACGATGGTACAGACCACCACCTGGAGCGGCGAGAGCCAGAGCGGGAACTTGCCGGCATAGTGCTCGATCAGGATGCCGATGAAGCGCTCCAGCGAGCCGAAGATGGCACGATGCAGCATCACCGGACGGTGCTTCGCCCCGTCCTCACCGACATAACTGGCATCAAGCCGCTCCGGCAGGACGTAGTCCACCTGGAAGGTGCCGCACTGCCAGTCGCGGCCGATCGTGTCCCTGAGGACGAACTCCAGCTTGGGGCCGTAGAAAGCGCCTTCGCCCGGATTGATGCTGAACTCGACGCCGGCCGCCGCCGTCGCCTCTTTCAAGGTTGCCTCGGCGCGATCCCAGACCTCGTCGGAACCGGCGCGCACCGCGGGACGGTCGGAGAGCTTCACCTTCACATCGGTGAAGCCGAAGTCCCGATAGACCGACAGCAGGAGGTCGCAGAAGTTCTTGCACTCCGACCCGATCTGATCATCCGTGCAGAAGATATGCGCGTCGTCCTGGGTGAAGGCGCGCACCCGCATGATGCCGTGCAGTGCGCCCGAGGGCTCGTTGCGATGGCAGGAGCCATATTCCGAGAACCGCAAGGGCAGGTCGCGATAGCTCTTCAAACCCTGCTTGAAGATCTGGATGTGGCCCGGGCAGTTCATCGGCTTCACGGCGAGGGTCTTGTCGTCGCCGTCCTGGACGATGAACATGTTCTCGCGGAACTTTTCCCAGTGGCCCGAGCGCTCCCAGAGGGAGCGGTCCAGGATTTGCGGCGTCTTCACTTCCTGGTAGCCGGCCTTGTCGAGGCGCTGGCGGAGATAGTTCTCCAGCTTGCGATAAAGCCGCCAACCTTTCGGGTGCCAGAAGATCGCGCCGACCGCCTCCTCTTGCTGATGGAAGAGATTCATCTCGCGACCCAAGCGGCGATGGTCGCGCTTCTCCGCTTCCTCGAGCTGGTGGAGATAGTCCTTGAGCTGCTTCTCGTCGGCGAAGACCGTGCCGTAGATGCGCTGGAGCTGCGGGTTCTTCGGATCGCCACGCCAATAGGCGCCGGAGACCCGGAGCAGCTTGAACGCCTTGCCGAGCTTGCCGGTCGAGGGCAGGTGCGGGCCGGTGCACATATCCAGCCACTTGCCCTGCTTATAAATCGAGATCTCCTCATCGGCCGGGATCTCATTGACCCATTCCGCCTTGAAGCGCTCGCCATGGTCTTTGAACCAGGAGACGGCCTGGTCGCGGCTCCAGATCTCGCGCGTGATCGGTTCGTCGCGATCGACGATCTCCTTCATGCGCTGCTCGATCGCCGCGAAATCCTCCGGCGTGAAAGGCTCATTCCTGAAGAAGTCGTAGTAAAAGCCGGTCTCGATCGCCGGGCCGAAGGTGATCTGGGTGCCGGGATAGAGCTCCTGCACCGCCTCAGCCAGCACATGCGCGCCGTCATGGCGCAGCAGGTCGAGCGCTTCCGGACTGGTCTTGGTGACGATCGCGACTTTCGCGTCCTTGGCGATGACATGCGAAAGGTCCTTCACCTCGCCATCGACGCTGACCGCCAGCGCCGCCTTGGCAAGGCCGGGACCGATCGAAGCGGCCAGTTCCGCTCCGGAAACCGGCCGATCGAAGGGACGCTTGTCCCCATTCGGCAGGGTGATCGTCGGCATTGAAAAGCTTCCTTAAAACACGAAAAACCGGCCAAAGCGGCCGGAATCCGGGAATTTAGTGGGATTCAGAGGGGTGTCAAGGAAAGGCAGGCCGACACGGGGGGAGTGTCGTCACTCCCACCCGACGCAATAAGGCTCCGGCTCCATGTCCTCCGGGCTGCCGATCTTGTCGGGCTGAGGGAAGCGTGCCTTGAAGGTGAAGGCCTCCAGGCTCGGTCCCTCGGCGTTGAGTTTCGCCAGCCGGGCGAGGCCTTCCTCGACGGTCGGCTGGTGCCCTTCAGGAATCCACCAGAGCACCTGATAGGCGCCATCAGGACGGTGAAACCATTCGCGTCGGCGGGCCATCACCAAGCGATGGGCGCTCCGATAGACATAGTCGAACAGGGATTCGACGGTTTCCCAGACCGACATGTTGACGATGAACTGGGGATCGGGGCTGGCTTTGACGTCGATCGCGTTGCCGCTCCCGCTCCGCAAGCGCCACACGAATCCGGGCGCGGCGTCGGCCATCGCATTGACCGCGTCCAGCTGCGCGACGAAATCGGCGAGCTGCGGATGATCCAGGGCCTCTATGGCCGTAGCCACATTGATCTGTGCGATGTGCCCGCCGGCCATGCTTCGCTCCCCCCGAAAGCCTCACGGCTATATTGGGAGAGCGAAGCCGATGGTCAAGCTGTGGGCAGGAACCTCAGGCGGCGAGATGCGCGGTGCTCCAGCCCGCACCCCGCCGCTGCAGCGGTTCGTGCAGGATGGGCGTCGCGTGGTCGCCCCGGGCATTGTCGTGCAAGCCAACGGCGCGCTGGAAGGCGACGTAGATCGCTGGATGCGCCACGATCAGCACCGGGCCCGGCCGCTCCAGCGCGGCGTTCATCGCGCGCACGCCGCGGGAAAGGAACTTGCGGATGGATTCCGCCCCGTCCGGGGTCACGCCATGCTGCCAGGCCTCGAACCAGCCGCCGGCAGCCTCGCCGTCGAGGCTGCCGAAGCTGCAATCCTTGAGGCCATCGATGGTCTCGACCGGCGCGTGGATCTGCGCGGCGACGATCTGCGCCGTCATCAGCGCGCGGTCCTGCGGGCTGGAGCAGATCGTGCGGATGCCGGCGTGCCGCAGCATCTCACCGGCGCGGCGTGCCTGGGCGAGACCGCGGCCGTTGAGCGGCGCGTTGATGCGGCCAGCGAGCTTGCCGTCGCGATCCCACTCGGTCTCGCCGTGATGCAGGAAGAAGAAACGGGTGCGGTGCAGATTGGCGGCGATGGTCATTTCAACTCTCCCACTCTCGATCATCGTCTCAATACGATCCAACCCGGCTAACCATCCCCACCGGATCCAGATCGCTGCATGTCGGGTCTCAACGACCGCGGCTTGCATTGGTTTCCACGCAAATGCGTGATCAACCATGCGATCAACATAATCGCGGAATGCGGCGTGAATGCGGCGTGCGCTTGACGATGACAAGACATCGTGCGCTGCGTCACACTTCGTGCCCCGCAGCATCACGCAATGCGTCAGATTGTTTCAGAGAAACTGTCGAAGAGTCAGGCGGCGACCGCGGCGCCGGGCCGCATGCGCTGATAGATGTCCAGTGCTGCACCGCACATGCGTTCACGGCTGCGGTGTTCGCGCATGATATCGATGATGTGCCGGCTCAATTCTTCGCGGCGTTCGATCGCGAGACCGAGCGCTTCGCGAATCGCCCAGCTGAGAGCCATGGCATCCCCCGCCGGCGCCAGCCACGCCATCTCGTTGCCGCTCAAGAGATCGCGCATCACCGGGAGGTCGCTGGCGACGATCGGTCGCCCCAAAGCCAGTGCCTCGATCACGGCGCGGTTATGGGCGCCGGGCTCCAGATTGGGCGCGACCACCACATCGGCCAGCATGAGGGCGGCCGGCATGTCCCGGCATTCCTCGGCCAGCAGCACCCGGTCCGACAGGCCCTGGGCCGCGATTTCCTTGCCCAGCTCCTTGCGGAAGGCCGGACCATCGGCATCGGGGCCGACCATGATGCAGCGCAGATCGACATCGCGGATCAGGCTCAAGGCTTCGACCAGCACGCCATGACCGCGCGGGCGGGCGAAACGGCCCGGCAGCATGACCACTGGCCGGTCATCCGGGACGCGCCAAAGCTGCGCCTGCTGGATCACGCGATGCGCCGAGACCTGGGCCGGATCGAACCGGCTGAAATCGATGCCGAAGGGAATGACGGTGATGCGATCGCGCAGACTCTGAATGGCGCCGAGCAATTCGCGCGCGGCCAGATCGGAGAGCACGGTGACTTCGTCGGCGCTTTCCAGCGCCGCACGTTGGCGCTTCGTGAGCCGCGCGACGCGGGCGGCGTCTTCGTAGAATCCGAGGATCAGCTTGACGCCGGCTTCCGCGGCCGCGGCGCGCGCGATGAGCAGCAGATCCAATCCATGGGCGTGGAGAATTTCGACATCGGATTCCGCGACCAGTTTCGCCAAACGCTTCGCCGCGCCGAAGCCGCTGAAGGGCGCACGGCCGCCGAGCTTGATCTCAACTGGCCGGATACCGTGACGCTGAAGCTCATGGGTCGCGGTCGCGCCGTGATAGGCGATGGCGGCGCGGCCGCCGATGTCGTTCAGCGCCGCCGCAAACTCGACGGCCATGCGGGCCTCGCCGCTCTGGTCGAGTCGGCGCAGCAGATGCAGGACGGTCGCGGCGCGCGGCGGCCTCTGTGCCGAGCCGCGGCTGCTGTAAGCAGTGGTTCCGGTGGCGCTGTCGATTGACATGGTGCTGAATTTCGCTGGTCAGGTATTTTACCGGGATGACAGAGACCAATCCATCTCAAATCGCGCGCGAGCCCACACAAACGAGCGAGTCGGGCATCGCACAGTTGCAGATCGATCACGGTTCCTTTCTCGCCTATCGCCGACGTTCCGCGTCGGGAGACGGCGCGAACCGTCCGGGAATCGTCTTCTTGGCCGGCTTCAAGTCGGACATGACCGGCACAAAGGCTTCTGCGCTCGATGATTTCTGCCACGCGCGAGGGCTGGGCTTCCTGCGGTTCGATTATTCGGGTCACGGCGCCTCCAGCGGCGACTTCCGCGACGGGACCATTTCCCGGTGGTTCGCGGATGCGCTCGAGGCTTTCGATCGCCTGACCAATGGGCCGCAGATCGTGGTCGGATCCAGCATGGGCGGCTGGATCATGCTGCTGTTGGCCCTCGCGCGGCCGGCGCGAATCAAAGGCCTGGTCGGGCTGGCGCCGGCGCCGGATTTCACCGAGACGCTGATCTGGTGGAATCTTTCCGACGCCGAGCGCGAGCGCCTGCTGAAAGACGGCGAACTGGAACAGCCTTCGGACTATTCGCCCGAGCCTACCGTTATCACCAAGGCGCTCATCGAAGACGGACGCAAGCATCTGCTGCTCGATCGCATGATCGGCATCGAAGCGCCGGTGCGTCTGCTGCACGGTCTCAACGATCGGGACGTGCCGCATCAGGTTTCGCTGCGCCTGCAATCCAAGCTGAAGACCCAAGACGTGGTCGTGAGCTTGATCAAGGATGGTGACCATCGCCTGTCGCGGCCGCAGGATCTGGCGCGGCTTTATGCGGCGATCGAGGAGCTGCTTCAGCTCTGTGCTGCGAGCAATGTGGTGAGCCCGGTGCGATAATCCGGATACTGCAGCACCACGCCGAGCTCGCGCTTGATGCGATCGTTCCGGACCCGTTTGTTGTCGTCGTAGAAGCTGCGCGCCATGGGCGAAAGTGCGGCTTCGGCAAACAGGACCTCCGGCGGCGGCGCGACGTTCAGCAGCCTGCAGGCATAGGTGATGACTTCCGCCGGATCGGCCGCGTCGTCGTCACAGACATTGTAGGCGGCTCCCGGGTTGGGGTGCGCGATCGAGGCCAGCAGGACCTGCACGATGTCCTCGACATGGATCCGGCTGAAAACTTGGCCGGGCTTCACCACGCGCTTCGCCTTGCCGGAGCGCACGGTGTCGAGCGCCGAGCGGCCGGGGCCGTAGATTCCGGCCAGCCGGAAGAGATGCGCCGCTTGCGGCAGGGCCAGCCAGGCGGTCTCGGCGGCGAGACGGCGCCGGCCGCGGTCGCCGGTCGGCGTCAACGCGCTCGATTCATCGACCCAGCCGCCCTGGCGGTCGCCATAGACGCCGGTGGTGGAGAGATAGCCGATCCATTGCAGATGCGACGCGGCCCCGGCGATGGCGGCGGCATGCACATCGAGAACGGGATCGCCGCGCTCATCCGGCGGCACCGAGCTCAGAAGATGGGTCGCGCCCGCCAGGCGCAGGTCGAGGTCGGCGATCGGATGGTCGCGGTCGAAGATCACAATTTCGAGACCGAGCTTTCGCACTTCCTCGGCATGGGCGGCATCGCGACAGGTTCCGGTTATGCGCCAGCCTCGGCCAACCAAGGCGCGGGCCAGGGCCAGCGCGGTGTAGCCAAGCCCGAAGCAAAAGAGGTGCGGCTTTTCGGTCATGTCCTTCCGGCTTGCATTTTGGGCGCTTGGACTCGATGTTCACGCCGCCGTTCCAATATCCGGGCGGTTCGAGCCTGACAAGTCATGCCCATTCGTTGCCTCCTGATCGCTCTCCTGCTCCTTTTCGCCGCATCCGTGGTGCGCGCGGACAATGCCGCGAGCGGCACCGCGCAGCCGGCGGCCGGGGATCAGGCGGCGCAGCAGAAGAAATACCAGGCCTGCATGAAACTCGCAGGCAAGACGCCGAAGGCGGCGCTGAAACAGGCCATGGAGTGGGAGAAGGCCGGCGGCGGCGATGCGGCGCGGCATTGCGTAGCGGCCTCCTACATGGGCCTGAAGCAGTTCGACGACGCGGCGATGGAACTGGAGCGGATCGCCCAGTCCATGCCGCAGGCGCAGGCGCCGCTGATGGCGCAGCTCTTCGCCCAGGCCGCCCAGGCTTGGAAGGATTTCGACAAGCCCGAACTCGCGCTCAACGACGTCAATCAGGGCCTGAAGCTCAATAAGAACAGCGTCGAGCTGCTGGTGCTCCGCGCCACGATCTACGGCGATCAGGAGAAGTATTTCGAGGCGCTGGATGATCTCAATGCGGCTTTCGATTTGACCTCGGACCGCTCGACCATTCTGACCCTCCGCGCCAAGGCCTACCGCAAGCTCGGGCAGCCGGATCTCGCCAAGGACAATGTCGAGATGGCTCTGAAAGCGGATCCCAACGATCCCGATGCCCTACTCGAGCGCGGCACGCAACGCGCTGAGGCCGGCGACAAGAACGGCGCGCGGGACGACTGGGTGAAGCTGATCGAAGTGGCGCCGGATTCGCTCGCCGCCGAGGGCGCCAGAACCGGCCTCGCCGCAATCGACGTCAACGCGAACTAGAAATCCAGATCCGCGTAATGCGCCGGAGGCGGTGCGCCGGGAAGGTTGTCGGCGAGGAGCGAGCGGAAGCTCGGTCGCGACTTCAGCCGGGCGTACCAATCCTTGGCTCCCTCGTGATCGTCCCAGGGAATGTCGCCAAGATAGTCGATCGCCGAGAGCTGCGCGGCCGCCATCAGATCGGCCAGGCTGAATGAGGATCCCGCGAGCCAGGCGCGGCGCTCGGTCAGCCAGGCGATGTATTGCAGATGGATACCGATATTGGCCTTGCCGGCGCGGATCGCGCTGGAATCCGGGCCGCCGCCGGCATTCGGCATGAAGCGCTTGAAGATCTTTTCATGCAGCAGGTTGCGTGTGACCTCCCGCTCGAACTTGCCGTCAAACCAGCCGATCAGGCGGCGCACCTCGGCGCGTTCCTGGAGGGTGCGGCCGAGGAGCGGGACGCCTGCGCCGGCCATATCCGGATAGGCCTCTTCCAGATATTCGGTGACCGGATAGAAGCCGCAGAGCGTCGTTCCATTCTCCTCGATCAGGACCGGAACTTCGCCGGCCGGATTGACCCGCAGGAACTCGTCGCGCCGGTCCCAGGGACGCTCGACGACGAGATCGGCATCCAGCTTCTTTTCCGCCAGTTGAAGGCGGATCAGGCGGGATTGCGGCTGCAGCGGATGATGAAGAAGGCATCGCATGATTCGCGCCGGACCTTAGCAGCGGCGATCCGGCTCGGCTAGACCGGGCTTCGGATTTCATCCGACATCCTGCGCAACCGCAGGGCCGCGCGGCGCTTGTTCACCAGGACATGCGATCGAGGAGGCAAGGGATGTCAGCCCAGCCGAAACGCGAAAAGCCTGAAATGCCGGCGCACACCCCGCCGCGTCCCGAGACGACCGGCCGGGGCGAGCCTGGCACGATGCCGGAGAACCCCGCCAATGTGGACCGCGAGCATGAGCCTGCGGGCATTGGCCGCGGAACCGACCGCACCAAGGATCAAGGTGAGAAGAGAGGTAGATCATGAGCACCACCAGCAGGATGGCCGGCAACGGCATGGAAGCCGCGCGTGAGGCGATGAATCACGCTGGCGAGCGGATTGACGATGCAACGCGCGACGCCCGCAAGGCAGCATCAGAGAAGCTGCAGAATGCGGCGGCTTACAGCCGGCAGCATGCGGGAGAAGCAGTCGACGCGGCGCAGAATCTCGCGCGCTCGGCGGGACGCTTTGCTCGGGAAAATCCTGGGCAGGCGGTCTTGATCGGGCTTGGCGGCTTGCTGCTGGCCAGCCTGCTGTTCAGGCGGCGCTAGCTAAACGCGCAAGCCGCGGGTGGTGAGCGGTAGGCCGGGGATGCCACCGGTCCGAGCCCCGGGCAGGATCAAGCCGCGCTGATGCGTGTCGCTGAAATCGGCGCCGCGGAGGTCGGCGGCGGTGAGATCGGCTTCGGACAGGTTGGTGCCGTGCAGATCGGTGGCCAGCAGCCAGGCGTGCTTCAGGTTCGCGCGTGCCAGCAGGCAACGCACCAGCTTGGCGGCAGCCAGGTTAACCCCGCGCAGATCGAAACCGGAAAGGTCGAATCCTTCAAGCTCCAGCCGGCGCCCGTCGCGGCCGAGGCTGTCCACCCATTGCGCGTGATCGCCGATGCGCTTGCGAATTTCGGTCTCGCTCAAGCGCGGTGCCGAGCCGACCGGCAGGGAGGCGGCGAGCACTTGGTCGCGCGTCGCCTCATCGACGACGGCGGCGCCCGTGAAATCGGCGCCTTCCAGCTCGGCGCCGGCTAGGCGGAGCCCCTGCAATTGCGCCGCCGCGAAATTGGTGCGCCGGAGATCGGCGCCGGAGAAGTCTGCTTCCAGCAGGAAAGCGCCGGCGAAATCGACGCTGATCAGCTTGGCCCCGACGAAAGCGGTCTGCTCTAGGCGGGCGCCGCGAAAGCGGCAGGCGGGAGCGCTGTTCTCCTCCGTGCCGCGGGAGAAATCCTTGCGGAGATCGGCTGCAGCCAGCGAGGCGCGCGTCATGTCGCTGCCGTGGAAGACGGCGCCGCGGAGATCGGCACGTTCGAACACGGCGCCGGTCAGGTCGGCCTCGTCGAAGCTGCTGCCGGTCAGGATCGCGTCCCGAAACATGGCGCCGCGCAGATTCGTGCGTTCGAAATTGCAGCGCAGAAAATAGGCGTCGGTGAAGTCCATTAGGCTGAGATCCAGCCGCCGCAAGTCGCAATCGGCCAGCATCATCCGCTGGCTGCGCGGCCGCCCCAGTCGCCAGTTGCGGTGCAGCTCCTCGAGCCGGCGCATCGCGCCGACATCCAAAGCCAGACCTTTCAGTACCTTCTGTCCCGACCCTTCCAAACTTGAGCTTCCATCGACACGGGACCCGAGTCCCATATCGGTTCATGGTGACGCCATGCGCTTCGCAGCACAAGCCAAGAACGCACACGCAGATGCGCGCGAGCCGTGGATGCCTTGGCGATGCAAAAGCATTCGACTCGAAGTTTAGCGACTCGTCTCGCGCCCTAAGCCGTGATGGCTGCGGGTGGTGTTGACGTGCTTTCGAGCAGCGTGATCTGCCAGGCCGCCGCGGCTAAGGCGGGCGGCTCGAAGCGCGCCACGGCGCAGTTCGGGATATGGGCGAGCTCGGCGAAGCCCAGCAGGCGCTGGAGCGCCCAGAACACGCCGCCATGGGCGACGATCAACACCGGGTGCTCGAGCTTCAGCGCTTCGATCATGCCCGCCTGGATCCGCTTGCGGAAATCACTGAAGCTTTCCGGGCCTTCGACCGGGCCGTCGGCGAACCAGTGCTCCAGCCAGCTCCCGTCGGTGCTGCCCTCGTAGGGGCCGACATCGAACTCGCGCAGCGAATCGTAGTGCGTCATCGGGAGGCCGAGATCGCGGTTCACCAGTTCCGCAGTGCGCCGCGCGCGGGACAGCGAGCTGACCGCAATCGATTTGAGGCCGAGGTCGGCGGCGATTGTGCGTGCGAGCTCCGCCTGCTCTTCGCCACGGACGTTCAGCGGAACGTCGGTCAGGCCCTGCAGACGGCGCGCCTTATTCCAGTCGGTCTCGCCGTGGCGCAGGAAGTAGAAGGGCTGATGCGGCAGCATCGCTAAAGCAAGCCTTCCAGGCGTTGCCAGAGGCCGGCATCGGTGAAGTCCGTGATTGCAGCCACCGCACCGGAACCGAGCAATGCGTGATCAGGATGCCCGGTGCGGATGCCGTAGGTCGGAATACCGGCGCCGCTGGCCGCGCGGATGCCGGGGAGCGAATCCTCGAAGGCGAGCGCGCGCTCGGCCGTGGCGCCGAGCCGTTCCAGGCCGGTGTGGTAGGGCAGGGGATCGGGCTTCGCGCGTTCGAGCTCGTCGCCGATGACGAGCACCGTCATCCGTCGGTCGAGTCCGAGTCCGTGCAGCATCATCTCGGCATTGGCGCGCGGCGCATTGGTGACGACGGCATAGGGCACGCCATTGGCATCGGCCCAATCGAGCACCTGAATGACGCCGGGCGTCGGCGTGAGGGTTTCGAGCTGATCCCGGAACAGCTGCTCCTTCCGGTCGCAGAGCGCGGTCTGCCGTTCCTTGGTCTCGTCCGGAAACATCTCGCGCATGATCTCGTCATTGGGGTGCCCCATGATCCGCGCCTTGTAATGCTCCAGCGTGATCGAGCGGCCGAAATCCCGGAGCAGGATGCGAAAGGCCTCGAGGTGAAGATGATCCGTGTCGGTGAGCGTGCCGTCGAGATCGAAGAGAAGCGCCGCGCCGTTCGCCATGATGCCCCCAAATGCCGGATGCTATCTGACCCAGGAACGCGGCATTTTCAAGGCGCGATCCGCTTCAGCGGATCGGGTTCTTGCTGGATGAAGTCGCGCCGGATGGCTTCCAATGCCGTTTTATGTCCCGCGAAGGTCAATTGTGCCAAGGCGGCGTCTACATCGCACCAAGCATGGTCGCTCTGGGCGTCGTCGAGGGCGACCGCTGTCTCGCGCGGGATCATGAACAGGAAGATCGGCATTACTTCGATCGAGTTCTCAGTGCGGTCGTAGAAGCTGTCGACGACCCCCGTGGTGTAGAGCGTCCCGTCGGTGAGCCCGGTTTCTTCCTGGATCTCGCGCAAGGCGGTCCGCCAGGCCACCTCGCCGGGCTCGATACGGCCGGAGACCGGACACCAAGCGCCGACCGGCGCAGTCTTTCGCTTCAGCAGCAGGACCCGTGCCGCGTCTCCGTGGCCCGCGACGACGAAGGCGATGACACCGCGGACCCGGAGCGGGAGGTCGTTGCCTATGTCAGACACACAGCGCCATGCGTTCTCATTCCGTCGATACGGGCGGGGCGACCGTTGCGTCGTACTTCCAAGCATCGACGCCCCAGGATTTCGACATCGACTCTCGGCACGTATGCGCCAGAATCAGTGAGAGGAGTTTTAGATTACCGGGCACCGTCGGGTGCGAATGTGGTCCCGCGTTCGGAGGGAGCTTGCTTTGCGACACTTGCAATGCCACGCCGAAGTCGCTCATTGCCTGAGCGACTTCGCGGCTTTCGACCAAAGCGAGTTCGCCCCAATACAGCTCCCAGAACCGCTTGGTTGCAGTCTTGACCTCGGTGGAGTCCGAGGATGTTGCGATCGTGGCTGCAGCCTTCGTGGCTTCGGTGTAAAGCTTCAGCTGGCGGTCGAAGAATGGCTTGCTGACTTCGATACGTCGGCTGGTTGCCGCCTTCTCGGCATTGTCCCACCAAACCAGGACGCCCCAGGCAAATACAACCACGGCACCGAGCGCCGAGAGGATCTTGAGAATGCTCTCAAGATCGAGCCCGTTCTTTTTCGTCTCCTTCTTCTCGCTCTCGTTGTCGCCGTCAGCCACGTTTTCACTCTGCCAGCTTCTTCTCCGCCTTGTCCGAGAGCGGGTGCTCGAGCTTGTCGATCATCTCCTTCGGCGCGACCTGCCAGAAGCGGCCGCGTTCCAAAGACCAGTCGCTCAAGAGACGCGCGGCGAACTTGGACTGGGTCTCCTTGGCGTGCTCGGCGATCAGGTCTTTGAGGTGTGCTTCCCAATAGGCCGAATCCAGACGCTGCCAGACCACGCTCTCGCCGTTGACATGCGTGCCGAAGTTCTCCGCGATGTCATAGACGAAGGCCATGCCGCCCGACATGCCGGCGGCGAAGTTGTCGCCGACCCCGCCCAGGATCACCGCGGTGCCGCCGGTCATGTATTCGCAGCCGTTTGAGCCGCAGCCCTCGACCACCACCGCGGCGCCGGAGTTCCGGACCGCGAAACGCTCGCCCGCCTGGCCGGCGGCGAAGAGCTTGCCGGCTGTCGCGCCGTAGAGAACCGTGTTGCCGATGATGGTGTTCAAGTTGGTGACCAGCGGGCTTGAGGGAAGCGGCCGCACCACGATCGTGCCGCCGGAGAGGCCCTTCCCGACATAGTCATTGGCATCGCCGAAGACTTCGAGCTTCAGGCCCTGCACCGCGAAGGCGCCGAGCGACTGGCCGGCCGAACCGCGGAGCCGCACGGTCACATGGCCGGGCTTCAGACCGAACATGCCGAACTTCTTGGTGATGTGCGACGAAAGCCGCGTGCCGATGGCGCGGTAGGTGTTCCGGATGTTGTATTGCAGCTGCATCTTCTCGCCGGCCTCGAACAGGGCGGTGGCGTCCTTGATCATCTGCGCGTCGAGCGTGTCCGGCACCTCGTTGCGGCCTTCCAGCGTGCAATACCGCGCTTGGTCGCCGGCGTCGGCTTGCGCGAGGATCGGGTTCAAGTCGAGGTCATCCAGGTCGGCGGCGCCGCGGCTGACCTGCTCCAGGAGCTCGGTACGGCCGATCACCTCGTTCAAGGTACGATAGCCGAGCGAGGCGAGGATCTCGCGCACCTCTTCCGCGATGAAGCTGAAGAGGTTCACCACCTTTTCCGGCGTGCCGGAGAACTTTTCCCGGAGCTTGGGGTCTTGGGTGCAGACGCCGACCGGGCAGGTGTTGCTGTGGCACTGCCGCACCATGATGCAGCCCATGGCGATCAATGAGGCGGTGCCGATGCCGAACTCCTCGGCGCCGAGGATCGCGGCGATCACAACGTCGCGCCCGGTCTTGATGCCGCCGTCGGTGCGCAACTTCACCCGGTGCCGCAGCCGGTTGAGCGTCAGCACCTGGTGGACTTCGGAGAGACCCATCTCCCAGGGCACGCCGGCATATTTGATGCTGGTATGCGGCGAAGCGCCGGTACCGCCGACATGGCCGGAGACCAGGATCACGTCCGCTTTGGCTTTCGCGACGCCCGCCGCAATCGTACCGATGCCCGAACGCGCGACCAGCTTCACGCAGACCTTGGCCTTGGGGTTGATCTGCTTCAGGTCATAGATGAGCTGGGCCAGATCCTCGATCGAATAGATGTCGTGATGCGGCGGCGGCGAGATCAGCGATACGCCCGGCGTCGCATGGCGCAGCTGCGCGATCTCGACCGTCACCTTGAAGCCGGGCAGCTGGCCGCCTTCGCCGGGCTTCGCGCCTTGCGCGACCTTGATCTCGATCTCGCGGCAGTTGGTGAGATATTCGGCGGTTACGCCGAAGCGGCCTGAGGCGATCTGCTTGATCGCCGAATTGGCATTGTCGCCGTTCGGGCGCGGCTTGAAGCGCGAGGAGAACTCGCCGCCCTCGCCGGAATCCGACTTGGCGCCGATCCGGTTCATGGCGATGTTGAGCGTGCCATGCGCCTCCGGACCGAGTGCCCCCAAGGACATGCCCGGCGTCACGAAGCGCTTGCGCAATTCGGTGATGCTCTCGACCTCGTCGATCGGGACCTGCTGTCCGGTCGGCACGAAGTCCAGCAGGTCGCGGATCGCGACCGGCGGGGCCTTGAAGATGCCTTCCGAATACTTCTTGAAGGTCTGGTAGGATTCGCTCGCGACCGCGCTCTGCAGCATGTGAATGAGCTCGGCAGCCCAGGCATGGGTCTCGCCGCTCTTGCGGTACTTATAAAAACCGCCGACCGGCAGCGCGACGAAGTCCTCCGACCAGGCGCGCGCATGCAACGCGAGCACGCGGCGCTGGATGCCGGTCATGCCGATGCCGGAGATGCGCGAGGCCATTGACGGGAAGTATTCCGCCACCAAGGTGCGCGAGAGGCCGAGCGCTTCGAAATTCGCGCCGCCGCGATAGGAGGAGATGACGGCGATGCCCATCTTGGACATCACCTTCAGCAGGCCCTGGTCGACCGCTTTCCGATAATGATCCAGGCACTGGTCGAGCGTCATCTCGCCGAACAACCCGCGGGCACGCCGGTCTTCGATCGCCGCCTCGGCGACATAGGCGTTGACCGTGGTGGCGCCGACGCCGATCAGCACCGCGAAATGATGGACGTCCAGGCATTCGCCCGAGCGCACATTGAGCGAGGTGAAGGTGCGGAGCTGGTGGCGGAGCAGATGCACATGCACGGCCCCGGTCGCGAGAATGGTCGGGATTGCAGCCCGCGTGGCCGAGACCTTCTCGTCAGTCAGGATCAAGTGCATGGCGCCGCCGCGGACCGCATCCTCGGCCTGGCGGCGGATCGACTGAATCGCGTCGCGCAGCGCATTCTCGCCGCCGTTCACGTCGAAAGTGCAGTCGATCTCGGCGCCGCTCTTGCCCATATAGGCGCCCATTGCTTGGAACTCGGCGGTCGTAAGGACGGGGGAGTCGAGCTGCAGCAGTTTGCACTGCCCCTCGTCCTGGTCCATGACGTTGCCGAGATTGCCGAGCCGGGTCTTCAGGCTCATCACCCGCTTCTCGCGCAGCGAGTCGATCGGCGGATTGGTGACCTGGCTGAAATTCTGGCGGAAGAAATGATGCAGGCCGCGGTAATGGTCCGAGAGGACCGCGAGCGGCGTGTCGTCGCCCATGGAGACGACCGCTTCCTTGGCTTCCTCGACCATCGGCTGGAGCACCAGCTCGAGATCTTCCAGCGAGAGTCCGGCGGCCACCTGGCGGCGACGCAGGTAATCTTTCTCGAAGATCGCCGGCTCGCCGCGGCGCCGCTTGATCAGGTCGTCGATCACGGTGATGTTCTTCACCCAGGCGCCATAATCTTCCTGGGCGGCGAGTTCGCCCATGATCTCGTCATTGCCGTGGAGCTTGCCCGCCGCGAGATCGACCGCCAGCATCTGGCCGGGCCCGAGACGCCCCTTCACCCGGATCTGGTTCTCGTTCAGCTTCACCATGCCGGCTTCGGATCCGGCAACCAGCAACCCGTCTTCGGTGATCGCATAGCGCAACGGACGGAGCCCGTTGCGGTCCATGGCGGCGATCACCCAGTTGCCGGCAAAGCCGCAGATCGCGGCCGGCCCGTCCCAGGGCTCCATCACCGAATTGCAATAGCTGAACATGTCGCGGATCGGCTGCGGCATCGCCGTGCGGCCGTCCCAGACATCGGGGATCAGCAGGCACTTCACCATCGGCAGCGGACGCTCCGAGGTGGTCAGGATCTCGAACACGTTGTCGAGCGCAGCGGAATCCGAGCCTGACGGCTGGATCACGGGCTTCAGCTCCGCCATGTGCTCCCCATAAACCGCGGAATAGAGCCGGGTCTCATGCGCGCGCATCCAGTTCACGTTGCCGCGCAGCGTGTTGATCTCGCCGTTATGGGCGATCACGCGGAACGGCTGCGCCAGGCTCCAGGTCGGGAAGGTGTTGGTCGAATAGCGCTGATGATAGATGGCGAAGTTCGATTCGAAGCGCGGGTCGGTCAGGTCCGGATAGAAGGAATCGAGCTGCTCGGCGAGGAACATGCCCTTGTAGATCACCGAACGGCAGGAGAGCGAGCAGATGTAGAGCTCGGTGATGTGCTCGTCCAAGGCTGCCTTCTCGATATGCCGGCGGATGATGTAGAGGTCGGTCTCGAACTCTTCCTCGCTGACGCCGCGGTTGTTGGCGATCATGATCTGCTCGATCTCGGGGCGGCTCGCATTCGCCTTCTCGCCGATCACGCCGATATTCACCGGCACCTGGCGCCAGCCATAAATCGTGTAGCCGTAGTTCAGGATCTCGCGCTCGACAATGACGCGGCAGCGCTCCTGCTTGCCGAGATCGGTCCTGGGCAGGAAGATCTGCCCGACCGCGAACTTTGCCGGGCCGATCTCCTGGCCGCCCTTGCGGATGAAATCCTCGAAGAAGGCGTGCGGAATCTGGACATGGATGCCGGCGCCGTCGCCGGTCTTGCCGTCGGCATCCACCGCGCCGCGATGCCAGACCGCCTTCAACGCCTCGACGCCCTTCAGCACCACCTCGCGCCGCGGCTTGCCGTCCAGCGTGGCGATAAGGCCGACGCCGCAGGCATCGTGCTCGTCCGCTGGGTCGTAGAGGCCATGCGCCTGAAGATGGGCGAGGTTCTGGCGGTAGAGATCAGTTTCGCTGGCAGACATGGCTTCGGTCCTCAGGCTTGGATCTTCAGGGCTCCGGTCATCGCAGTCCGGTTCCCTTGGATCGGATACCGGAGGCTCAGGAGCCGGGCTGGTGGTCGCAGTCGAGCTTGACGGCGCCTTCGGGGATCAGCGATCCCCCTTTGGGTGTCAGCGTCTTCTTGAAGGCGGCGACCGTCTCGGGAATACCGTTGTCCGCCGGCAGCACCAGCTTCAGCTTGTCGCGCGCCGGTTCGGTCTTGATGAGATAATAGGCGTAGTCGATGAAGGCGATCGGCACGCCCTTGGAAGAGGACTCGCCCTTGGTCATGGCGCGGAGCGCTTCGGTCGAATCCTGGCCATTGTAGAAGACCTCGGCCACTAGGCAGAGGTATTGCTGCTTGTGGGAGGTCGCGAACGGCAGCAGCGATTCGTTCAGATATTTGAAGACCGCGTCCTTGCGGCCGGGATTGGCGTTGAGGGTCGCAACCGCGATCACGGCGACGATGTTGTAGGGATCGTCCTCGCCTTGGAGCGCTTTTTCGAAGCGACTGCGCTCGTAGGCCGTCGGCAGCTTGTGCAAGCCGCCCTGAACCCAATAATGCTCGGCGAGGGCCAGTGATGCCGCGGCTCGCTCTCGGTCGACCTTCGCCCAGGCCAAGCTCGGTCCGAGGATCGCAAGAATGAGCGTAAGCGTCATCGCCGACGCGATGCGGCCCCTGCTCGATCCAAGAATCCCCCCAATCCTGCTCATCGCACCATTCCGCTGTCGGTCCCCGCCGGCCGTGACCGGGGGTATCCGCCGCCACCGACGAGCCTCCCCCGAACCGCAGTGTCACCGCAATTTTCGGGACAAACAAGGGAATGTCTTGTTGATCGTGCAGATTGCGCCAAGAGACCGACGAATCGGCCGGCTGCGCTGCGACGAGATATGCGCTGGCGGGCGGCATCGCTACTCCGCCGCCGTCCGATGGACAGCCGTCGAGAGATATTTGTCGATATTGGTCGCCGCATCTCTCCCGTCGCGGATGCCCCAGACCACCAAGGACGCGCCGCGCACGATGTCGCCGGCGGCGAAGACGCCGGGGATGGCCGTCATCAGGGTCCGCCAGTCGATTTTGATCGTGCCGGCGGCGGTCACGGCCAGCGCCGGCGAGTCGAAGAGCTGCGGCAGATCCTCGGCATCGAAGCCCAATGCCTTCACCACGAGATCGGCTTCGACGTCGAAATCCGATCCCTCGATCGGTGTCGGGACCTGCCGCCCCGTGGCATCGGGCGGTCCGAGATGGATGCGGGTCGTGCGTACCGCGCGAACTTGGCCTTGCGCATCGTCCAGGAAGGAATGCGGCAGGGACTGCCAGAGGAACTCGACGCCTTCCTCCTCGGCATTCGCCACCTCGCGTTGTGAACCCGGCATGTTGGCGCGGTCGCGGCGATAGAGGCATTTCACCGACTTCGCGCCCTGCCGCACCGCGGTCCGGACGCAATCCATCGCCGTGTCGCCGCCGCCGATCACCACCACGTTCTTGCCGGCGGCATCGAGCGCGCCGGATTCGAAGTCCGGCACGGAATCGCCCAGGCCCTTGCGGTTGCTGGCGATCAGGTAGTCGAGCGCTGGGACGATGTTCTTTGCACCCGAGCCGGGAGCCTGCAGCTCGCGTGCCTTATAGACGCCGGTCGCGATCAGCAGCGCATCGTGCTCTTTGCGCAAGGCGTCGAGACTGGCATCGCGGCCGATTTCGAACTTGGTCTTGAAGGTGACGCCGGACTCCCGGAGGAGCTCGGCGCGACGCAGAACGATCGGCTTTTCGAGCTTGAAATTCGGAATGCCGTAGATGAGGAGGCCGCCGACCCGGTCGTGCCGGTCATAGACCGTCACCTGATAGCCCTTGCGGCGCAGGAGATCGGCTGCGGCGAGGCCGGCCGGTCCGGCACCGATGATGCCGACCGATTGGGCGCGTTCGCGAACCGGCTTTGCCGGCTTCACCCAACCCATGTCGAAGGCCGTGTCGGTGATATATTTCTCGATCGCGCCGATCGTCACCGTGCCGTGGCCGGACTGCTCGATGACGCAGTTCCCTTCGCAGAGCCGGTCCTGCGGGCAGATGCGGCCGCAGATCTCCGGGAAGGTGTTGGTGGAAGAGGACATCTCATAGGCCTCTTCCAGCCGGCCTTCGGCCGTGAGCTTGAGCCAGTCCGGGATGTTGTTCGAGAGCGGGCAATGGACCTGGCAGAACGGCACGCCGCATTGCGAGCAGCGGCTGGCCTGGGCGGCCGCGGCCGGGGCGGCAAACTCCGCATAGATCTCGCCGAAATCGGTGCGCCGGGCCGCGGACTCCCGCTTGTCGGGCATCGCCCTTTGCAGATTGACGAATTTCAGCAGCTTCTCGGCCATGGCGGTTCCCGCTCCATCCCGGCCGATGGCTTCAAGGGCAGTCAAAGACTTCGCGCAGGGCAGGCTGCACGAGCACTGCGGAAGAATTAACCGAAATGATCGGTTCCATCGAGCGGAAAATAGCAATTAGGACAAAAAAGGTGACCTATTATTCCCAAATCCGTCACCCGATTGGTGGCCCGCGGCGGTCTGGACGATGATACCGGCCATATTAGTACCGATTTGAGACTATTTGAGCGCGTGAATGCACGGATACCCGATGGTATAAGTCCCCACCCCTACAGGTTGAGACGCTTCAGTGCCGAATGCCGATATCTTGATCATGGCGATTCTCCGCGGTGTTTCGGAGATCCTTCCCATCGATCCAGAGGCCCATTTCGCCCTGATCGTCAGGCTGTTCTGCTGGGGCGGCGGCGGTCACCTGACGGCCGCTGCGGGTTCCGGCGGCTTGTTTGCGGCGCTGCTGCTCTATTTCTGGCGCGATGTCCTGCAGATGCTGCGGAGCTTCCTCCGGGTGCTGCGCGGGAAGCGCGATCCCGGTGCCAAGCTGATCCTGCACCTGCTGGCCGCCTCGGTGCCGGCCTTCGCCATCACCTTCGGCCTCCGTGCCTTCCTCGACGTCACGATCGGTGAGCCGATCTACATCGCAGTCCTGCTGGTGGCCTTCGGTGTCGTGCTCTATGTCGCCGACCAGGCCGGGCTCACGGTGCGGCGGATGCAGCAGATGAATCTGCGGCAGGCGCTGATCATCGGTGTCTTTCAGGGCCTTGCGGTGCTGCCTGGTGTCAGCCGCATCGGCATCGTCATCACGGTTGCCCGCACGCTTGGCTACGAGCGCCCCGATGCCGCGCGCTTCATGCTGCTGCTCTCGATTCCCTGGATGCTGGCCTCCGGCCTCTACAGCGCCTGGGCGGGCATCGCGGGCGGCGAAGTGCCGGACTACGACCGCATCCTGCTCACCGCCGCCGTCAGCGGGCTCAGTGGCTTTCTTGCGATCGCCTTCTTCATGTACTGGGTGCGGCGCGGCAGCTTCACCCTCTTCGCGCTCTACCGCGTGGCGCTCGGCGGCGCGCTGATCTACGCGCTCTACAGCTTGCCGGGCTTGGCCTGCAGCAGCTAGGCCCGGCTGTAGTAGCCCTGCGGGCGATAGCGGTCGAGATAGGTTGGCAGGATCGGCTCAAGCGCGGTCGGCGTGATGCCGAACTCCTTGAAGCCCGCGGCCTGCGGCCCCACGACATTGTCGCGCTTCAAGAGCTTCACTTGGTCTGCGGTCAGCGGCGGGCGGATGAAGGGGATCGACTGCAGCACCGCGCCCTGCAGCGATGCGAGCGCAAAGGGCAGGCTGCAGAGGGCGCGCTTACGCCCGATCTCGGCCAGCATCAGCGTCATCAATTCGCGGAAGCTGTAGATCCGGGGCCCGCCGAGCTCATAGCGCTTGCCGGCATGAATCTCGGGATTCTCAACCGCGTGCGCGATCGCTTCGGCGACATCGAGCACATAGACCGGTTGGAACCGCGTCGTGCCGCCGCCGATCAGCGGCAGTGCGGGCGAGAGCAGCGCCATCTTGGCGAAGCGGTTGAAGAACTCGTCTTCCGGTCCGAACACGATACTGGGCCTGAGGATCGTGGCGGTGGGCAGCGCCTTCGCAACGGCCGCTTCGCCTGCGGCTTTCGAGCGCGCATAAGCGGCCGGCGATTGCGGATCGGCCCCGATCGCGGAGATATGGGCGAGGGTGCGGACACCCGCCGCAGCCGAAGCCGCGGCGATATTGCCGGCAGCTTGCCCGTGGACTGCGTCAAAACGCTGCGGCCCGGCCTGGAACAGGATGCCGACCAGATTGATGACCGCGTCCGCGCCCGAGACCGCGGCGCGCACCGAGGCCGAGTCGCGCACATTCGCCGCGACCGGTGTCACCTGGCCGACATGGCCGGCGGTCTTGCAGAACAGCGCCTGATCGGGGCGCCGCACCGCGACGCGCACCTGCCAGCCCTCTCGCGCAAGACGCCGGACGACATAGCGGCCGATGAAGCCCGAGCCGCCGAACACCGTCACCAGATCGCCGCGCATGATGGCCCTCATCCCTTGCCGAATAGAGGCTAGATATGTGCCAAAGGCCCGGCTTTGTAAACGTCTGGCCCGTAACGGTTCCCGACATCCAGAGCGCCGGCCGGAGATCGAAAATTATGACGCTTTAGCGATTGACTTCAGAGCGTTTCTGGACAGAATGCGCCGGCCAAAACGCCCGGGCGCTCCGGGCGACCGAACGGCCTGTGCCCAGGTGGCGGAATTGGTAGACGCGCTGGCTTCAGGTGCCAGTGGCCGCAAGGTCGTGGAGGTTCGAGTCCTCTCCTGGGCACCATCGCTCCGATGATCTATACCGGCTGATCGGCAAGGCAGAATCCTGCGCCGGTTCGGGGACATCTTTCGGGGTGAGGCGATGAGCATCCATCTTTACAAGGGCGACCTGCCGGAGGGACTCGATCTCGGCCCGACGGTTGCGATCGACACCGAGACCATGGGGCTCAATCCGGCCCGCGACCGGCTGTGCCTGGTGCAGATGTCGGCCGGCGACGGTGTCAGCCATCTGGTCCAGATTCCGAAGCTGGAGCCCGGCCGCCTGCACCACGCGCCGCGGTTGAAGGCGCTGCTGGAAGATCCGAATGTGCTGAAGATCTTCCATTTCGCGCGCTTCGATGTGGCCGCGCTCAAGGCCTATCTCGGCGTCGCGGTCCGCCCGGTTTATTGCACCAAGATTGCGTCCAAGATGACGCGGAGCTACACCGATCGGCATGGATTGAAGGATCTCTGCAAGGAGCTGCTCGATGTCGAGCTCTCGAAGCAGCAGCAATCCTCCGATTGGGGTAGTCCCGACCTCACCGAGGACCAGCTGCGCTACGCGGCCTCGGATGTCCTGCATTTGCACCGGCTCAAATCCAAGCTCGACGCGCTGCTGGCGCGCGAGGGGCGGACCGAACTGGCCGCGGCCTGCTTCGCCTTCCTGCCGACGCGGGGTGAGCTGGATCTTCTGGGCTGGGAAGAGCCGGATATTTTCGCGCATTGAGGCGGTCTCTGACACCGGGTGTCGCGGGTTGACCCGTTGTTGTTAACGGGGCGCGGACTCCAGGTTCGTCACCTTTCGGTGCAACGGCGGCTGGCCCCTTGGATGCGGCGCTTGGAATTCCCTTCTGTTTCCAAGGGATATCTGAGAAAATTGCCATGGGGGAGACCCTTGGGGCGAGGGTTAGGAATCGACTGGATGAACAAAGTGCCGAATGCTGCCTCCGCCGACGAGACGTCTCGCGCTTCGGAGCACGATGATCTCGCCGCGGCCAAGCGCGTCTTGCATCAGGAAGCAGAGGCCTTGCGCCGGCTGGCGGATAGTCTCGACGGCGCGTTGCTGAAAGCCCTCGATATCCTCGCCGGCGTAACCGGACGCGTCATCGTGACCGGCATGGGTAAGTCGGGGCATATCGCGCGCAAGATCGCGGCGACCCTCGCTTCGACCGGCACGCCTGCGCAGTTCGTGCACCCGGCCGAAGCCAGCCACGGCGATCTCGGCATGGTAACCTCGAAAGATGCAGTGCTGGCCTTGAGCAATTCGGGCGAGACGGCCGAGCTCTCCGACATTCTCGGCTTCGCCCGTCGGTGGAATATCCGTGTGATCGGCATCACGATGAAGCCGGAAAGCGCGCTTGGCAGCGCGGCGGACGTCACCCTCGCCTTGCCGAAGACCGCGGAAGCGGGTGCAATGGGCCTGGCTCCCACCACATCGACGACCATGATGCTGGCCCTCGGCGATGCATTGGCGATTGGACTGTTCGAGCGGAAGGGTTTTTCCGCAGAGGACTTCCATGCATTGCATCCTGGCGGCAAGCTGGGCCAGATCCTGCTTCGGGTCGGCAATCTCATGCATGTGGGCGATGAGGTGCCTCTAATCGGCGCTGATGAAGCAATGTCGCAGGCACTGCTTGTCATGACGGCGAAGACCTTCGGCTGCGTCGGCGTCACCGATACGAAAGGCGACCTGATCGGAATCGTGACCGACGGTGACTTGCGCCGGCACATGGGCCCGGATCTGGTGCGTGCCCGCGTCGCCGACATCATGACCAAGGGTCCGCTCACCATTCGCGCCAATGCGCTTGCCGCCGAAGCGGTGCGGGTGATGAACGAGCGTTCGATCACCAGCCTCTTCGTGGTCGACGACGCCAAGCCCTCCGGGATCGTCCGGCTGCACGACTGCCTGAAAGCGGGGGTGGCCTGATCGTGGCGGAACGTTCGGACATGCCGGAGCTCGTGGCGCCGCGCCGCGTCTTCAAGCCCAAGCGCAACAAGGGCCTGATCACGGCGCTGAAGATCATGCTGCCGCTGATCGCAATTTCCTGCGTCGGTTATATCGTATACTGGTCGCGCGACGTGCCAGTCGTGCATCCGATCGAGGTCGTGGGCGAGAAGAACAACCCGCCATCACAGAGCAATTCGGACGTGACGGTGCGGCAGGTCCAGTTCAACGGGGTCGATGCCAAGAACCGGCCGTTTTCCATCACTGCGGAATCGGCCTCGCAGCCGCAGAAGCCGGAGCCCGCGCCGACGGTTGCAACCGATCCGGATTCCGAGGGTGCCGGTTCACCGGCTCCGCAGCCAGCGCCGACCGCCGCAGCGGACGGCAGCGAGACCGTCGTGAACCTGCAGAAGCTAGTCGCCGACATGACCATGGATGACGGCGCATGGGTTGCCGTGACCGCGGACAGCGGCATCTTCCATCGCGATGCCGGCACGGTGGATCTCAGCGGCAACGTGAACCTGTTCCACGACACCGGGTTGAGCTTTGAGACCGATGCCGCGACGGTCGATCTCAAGAATGACTGGGCGCGCGGCGACCAGCCGGTCGAAGGACAGAATGCAGATGGCGAACTGGCATCGCAGGGTTTCGAAGTCAGGGACAGCGGGCAGACCATCATCTTCACCGGCCGCGCCTATCTGAAGCTCTTCCCGAAGAAGTCGGCCGGAGGAGGATCGTAATGCGCCGGCTCGTCCCCCTCGTTCTGCTCCTGGCGCTGACGGCGCCGATCGGCGCCGATGCGCAGGATGCAACGACGACTTCCGCCACCGACAGCGGCTTCGATTTCGGGGGCTCGCAGCCGATCGAGATCAGTGCCGACAATGGCATCGAATGGAATCGCGATGCCAAGAACTATACGGCACGTGGCAACGCGGTCGCGACCCAAGGGTCGTCCGAGCTCCATGCCGACACCCTGATCGCTTCCTACAGCGGCAGCAGCAACCAGATCGACCATGTCGTTGCCGAAGGGTCGGTCAAGATCATGAGCCCGTCGCAGACCGCCTATGGCGATCACGCCGACTACGATCAGGCTCGCCGCCTGCTGGTGATGACCGGCGCCGCGCTGAAGATCGAGAATGCCAGCGAAACCGTGACGGCGCGCGACAAGCTGGAATACTGGCAGGATCAGGATGTGCTGGTTGCAAAGGGCGATGTCGTCATTCTGCACAGCGACGGCACCCGGATCAACGGCGACCAGGTTACGAGTTACTTCCACAAGAATGCCGAGACCGGCAAGCGCGCCGCGTTCCAGGTGAAGGCCGAAGGTAATGTGCGGATCGACACCGGCAAGGAAGTCGCGACCTGCAGCCGCGCCGTCTACGATCCCAACACGCAGATCGCGGTCCTGACCGGTAATGTCGTGCTGACGCAGAACAAGAACGTGTTCCGCGGCGCGCGCGCCGAGATCGACATGGCGAAAGGCGTCAGCCGCCTCCTGCCTTCGCCGGGGGAGCGCGTGCGCACCACGATTCAGCCGAAGCAGAAGTCGAGCGAGGGCTCGCCGGTTCCCTCCGCCAGCGCGGCGCCGGCAGATACCGGAACGGTGGCGCTCGATACGGCGGCGGCGCAATGAACCGCGTCCATGCTCCGGAACCGCGCTCGGGCGACGAGCCGCCGACCGAGCGGACGTTCGACGGCGCGCACCTCAACGGCACCGAGAGCGAGACGGCGACGATCGCGCGTGCCGCCGACGGCCATCAGCTGATCCATGTCAACGGCGTCACCCTCGATCCGCGCACCGTCGAAGGTCTGGTCGGCTATCACATCGGCAAACAATACAAAGGGCGTCCCGTGGTGCGCGACGTCTCGATTGGCGTGCAGCGTGGCGAAGTAGTCGGCTTGCTGGGTCCGAACGGCGCGGGCAAGACCACCTGCTTCTACGTCATCACCGGCTTGATCAAGGCCGATGCCGGCGCCATCTATCTCGACGGCGAGGAGGTCACCGATCTCCCGATGTATCAGCGTGCCCGCGGCGGCATCGGCTATCTGCCGCAGGAAGCGTCGGTCTTCCGCGGCATGTCGGTCGAAGACAACATCATGACTGTCCTGGAAGTGACCGAGCGCGACCGTTCGAAGCGCCGGCCGCTGGTGGACCGGCTGCTCGCCGAGTTCTCGATCGAGCACCTGCGGCGGACCCCGGCCATGGCGCTGTCCGGCGGCGAGCGGCGGCGCGTCGAGATTGCGCGCTGCGTTGCCATGCGTCCGAACTACGTTCTGCTGGATGAACCTTTGGCCGGGATCGATCCGATCGCCGTCGGCGACGTGCGCGACATTGTCACGCATCTCAAGGATCGCGGCATCGGCGTGCTCATCACCGACCACAATGTTCGCGATACGTTAGAGATTGTCGATCGCGCTTACATTCTCCACGAGGGGCATGTCCTTCGCGAAGGCACGCCGCGCGAGATCGTGCGCGATCCGCAGGTCCGTCGTGTTTACCTTGGAGAAAGGTTCTCCCTGTAGTACCGTTCTTCCATGGCGGTTACACAGAGGATAGATCTCCGGCAGGCACAAAGCCTGGTCATGACGCCGCAGCTCCAGCAGGCGATCAAGCTGCTGGAACTGTCGAACCAGGATCTCGTCGCCTATGTCGAAACCGAGCTCGAGCAGAATCCCTTGCTCGATCGGGGCGACGACGACCGCAGCGGAGAAAATTCTGCCGAGCGCGTGGAAGATTTTTCCGCAATGGACGGCGATGGGGCGGAATCTTCTGCCGAGAGCGGCGACCGCGACCGCATGCTCGACACCGCGGAATATAACGCGCGGGAGTCGATGCCCGACGAGAAAGACTCGCCGCTCGACACCGACTACGACAACACCTATTCCAGCGCGCCGACTGAAGCTCCTGCCGGCGGCGAGCTCTATGACGGCGCCTGGCGCGGCACCGGCGGCCGCAGCGATTTCGGCGACGGCGAATACGGCATCGAGCAGACCGCCCAGCGCCCGGAGACTCTGCGGGAGCATCTCGAGGCGCAGCTCACGCTCGACGTCAGCGATCCGACCGAGCGCATCATCGGATTGCAGATTATCGACATGCTCGATCCGGCCGGTTACATCAGCGGCGATTTCGCCGGCCTCGCCGAACGGTTGGGCTGCCCCCAGGCGCTGGTCGATTCAACCCTCGCCAAATTGCAGCAGTTCGAGCCTTGCGGCATCTTCGCCCGCGACCTCGCCGAATGCCTGGCGCTGCAGTTGAAGGAGCGCGACCGTCTGGATCCGGCGATGCAGACTATGCTCGCCCATCTCGACCTCCTGGCGAAGCACGACCGCAACCAGCTGATGAAGCTCTGCGGCGTCGACGCCGAGGATCTCGCCGACATGGTGACCGAGATCCGTGCCCTCAATCCGAAGCCGGGCCTCTCCTTCGAGACCGCCGAGGTCGAGACCGTCATTCCCGACATCCTGGTCAACCGCCGCCCCGACGGCAGCTGGTCGGTCGAGTTGAACACCGATACGCTGCCGCGACTCCTGGTCAACCAGCAGTACCATGCGCTGGTCTCCGCCAAGGTGCAGAACAAGGCGGAGAAGGAATACATCAGCGACCGCCTGGCGGCCGCAAACTGGCTGGTGAAGACTCTGCACCAACGCGCGACCACGATCCTCAAGGTCGCATCGGAGATTATCCGCCAGCAGGAGATGTTCCTGCTCCACGGCGTGCAGCATCTGAAGCCGCTGATCCGGCGCGACATCGCCGAGGCTATCGGCATGCACGAAAGCACGGTCAGCCGCGTCACCACCAACAAGTACATGGCAACGCCGCGCGGCCTCTTCGAACTGCGCTATTTCTTCAGTGCAACGATCCAGGGCGCCAACGGGGCGGACAGTCATTCCGCCGAGGCGGTGCGGTCCCGGATTAAGGAATTGATCGATTCGGAGCCGGTGGACGACATCCTCTCTGACGACAAGCTGGTCTCCATCCTCCAGGGCCAGGGCGTGGACATTGCCCGGCGGACAGTTGCTAAGTATCGAGAATCGTTGAAGATACCATCATCGGTCCAGCGCCGGCGCGAGAAAGCCTTGCGTTCGGCATGATCATCGCCACATGCTTTCTAAGGGCTCCTCTCTTGGGCCCTGTGGAGAGCCTGGGGCGGTATTGACTTCGCCGGGAACGGTTCCTATGGTCCCGGCCGTTTTGCGGGGGCGCGTTCGAGCCTTGACTGCAATGTGCCCAGCGACAGTGGAGACGCGGCACGCGGAAACGGTGCTGCCGTGGACTTGTTCGGCGCTCACCCAGGCCGCGCCGTTGCTCCTGACATCGAAGTATCATTGGCAAGCGGACGAGAAGCGATGAACCTGACCGTCAACGGCAAAGGCATCGACGTTGGTGACGCATTGAAGACCTACGTCGCGGAAGGCCTGGCTCGGATGTTCGAGAAGTATTTCTCGAATCCGATCGAAGCGACCGTGACCTTCTCCAAGCAGGGGTACCGATTTCACGCGATGATTTCGGTGCATGTCGGTCGCGGCATTCTCATGCAGGCGGAAGATGACGGCGGCGATGCCTATGCCGCTTTCGACATTGCTGCGGAGACCATCGCCAAGCGCCTGCGCCGCCATAAGCGCAGGCTGCGGGACCATCACCGCACCGACACCGATTCCTACGCGGCGAAGCAATTCGTCCTGGCAGCGGATGTCGGCGACGAGGCCGCGGAGTCAGGCGAGGGCGCGGACCATGCCAATGGGCATGCCGCGCTGATCGTCGCTGAGCTCGAAGCGGATATTCCCACACTTACTGTCGGCGAAGCGGTCATGCGCCTCGACCTCGCCGAGACTCAGGCAATGCTGTTCCACAACCGCGCGCATGGGGGGCTGAACATGGTTTATCGCCGCAACGACGGCAATATCGGTTGGGTTGATCCGGCGTCGAAGCCGGGAGCTGTCGAGGCGGAGCCTCGCCGAGCGGGGGCACCGGCGCGGCGCTAAAAGCGGCACCCGCGACGAACCTTCCGCCACGCCGATCCGACTTACGTCGCGATCGGCCAGCCGAACGGAGCACGAGGAATCATGGAGATCGAGGATCTATTGTCGAGCCCGGCGCAGGTTATGCCGCGCCTCAAAGTCTCGAGTAAGAAGCAGGCCTTGCAGGAGCTGGCCCGCCGCGCCGGCGAGATCACCGGCGTCCAAGAGCGCCAGATCTTCGACGTACTGCTGGAGCGCGAGCGCCTCGGCACCACCGGCGTCGGCAATGGCATCGCCATCCCGCACGGTAAGCTCGCCGATGTGAAACAGATGTTCGGCCTGTTCGCCCGGCTCGAGCATCCGGTCGACTTCGAGGCGATCGACGAGCAGCCGGTCGACCTCATCTTCCTGCTGCTGGCACCAGAAGGCGCCGGAGCCGATCACCTGAAGGCTCTGGCGCGCGTCTCCCGCCTGCTGCGCGACCGCGCCATCTGCGAGAAGCTGCGCGGCGCCGACCAGGCGGAAGCGATCTACGCGCTCCTTACCGACCGCGCCCACAGCCACGCGGCCTAGAGCCTCGCATCGGCCAACCTCACATCCGGCCAACCTCGCATCCGCAATGACAATCCCCTGGGTCGGTCCTGCAATCTTTGATAGATTGCAGGACCGCAACGCATGGGGGTTGGGGATGCTGTTTGCGTTGTTCTCATGGAGCGGCCGCATCGGCCGGCTGGCCTATTTCGGATATTCGCTGCTGCTCGGAGCCATTCTGACCGTGTTGGGGCTGGTCCTGCTGTTGCCGCTGCGTAACGCGCAGAATCCGCAGGGCGTCATGATTGCGATCGTCGCAGTCCTTATCTTGGTGGGAATCCTCGGTGGCTTCTGCCTCGCCGCAAAGCGTCTCCATGACCTCGACATGTCGGCATGGCACTATGTCTGGATCGCTTTCGTGCCCGGAATTTTGAATGCCGTCGGTACCGTCATGCTGCAGCTCAAGCTGATGTTTCCGGGTCTTATGGCGAGCATCTTCGGCGTCCTGCTCTCGCTTTTCATCGGCCTTTTCATGCTGTTCTGGCCCGGAACCGATGGAGCAAACCGCTTCGGCGAACGCCCGTGAGAGGGCGCCGCAGGACAGCGTTTGCTTGATTGCTGGAGAGCGTTCCTCGCAGGTACCGCGTGAACCGCTACGGCTATCCGCCCGGAAGGGCGTGGGAGATGCGCCCTTCCGAAGCGTACGATCGGCTCAGTGCAGCGTGACCGGGGCGAGGCCGTTCTCGACCGCGGCGGCAATGGCCGCGTTGCGGTCGGGGAGGAGGGCGAGCTGCTGGCCGTTGGCGGCGAAGATGCCGACGGCGGTGCCGCCATCGACCTCGATGTCCTTCAGATAGGCGACGTCCTTCACGCCCAGCGTCAGCAGGTCGTCGGTCGAAATCTTGCGGATCTGTTCAAGCGATACCATGGTTTTTCTCCTGGGAAGCCCCCAGTCACTCCTATCGTTCTTCCTTGCTCACCGTCGGCGCGGCGCTTCAGCTCTTGCCGTTCGCAGTGACCGTGAGCTCGGTGCGCTCGCCGATGCGCTCCGCCGTGCGCGGCGCCTTCTTGATCGGCACGGTCCGCACCTGCGGTTCCACCTTGGGCCGCGTGAGGTCGATCGAAAGCAGACCGTTATCAAGGCTCGCGCCGGTCACTTCGATCCCTTCGGCCAGCACGAAGCTCTTCTGGAACTGACGGGCGGCGATGCCGCGGTGCAGATAGACGCGGTCGGGATCATCCTTTTGGCGGCCGCGCACCACGAGCTGGTTGTCCTCGACCTGGATTTCGAGGTCCTCGATGGCGAAACCGGCCACCGCCAGCGTGATGCGCAGGGCTTCGTCGCTGATCTGCTCGATATTGTAAGGCGGATAACCCTCGGAACCGGTCTTCGAGATCCGGTCGAGTGTGCGTTCGAAATGATCGAAGCCCAAGAGCAACGGGCTATTGAAGAGAGATAGTCTCGACATCCTGCCCCTCCATCCGAGCGAGCTTTCTGAGGAATTCCACGACGCCCGTTTCCGGCCCGTCGTAGCGGCCCCGCCCGGATTTTCCGAGCCCGGCGCCATCAGCAGTAGATGGTCGGTAAAATTAACTTTTCAAGCGTCGGCCCGTTCCCAGGCCCTCGGCAAAGCCCGCTCCGCTGCGCGGTCCTGCGCGCGCGCTGGCTGGCGCGCCCAATTCACACAATCGTCCACAGAGCTTTCCACAAGTGGCGCGCTCTCTTGTGTTGAAAAAAGCCTGTTCGCACTGAGACTTGGCGGGAAAGCCCGGAAAATCGCCCCGAGATCAGGCGGAATATCCTTTTTAAGTTGTGGCCGGGATACAATATGCGTGGCCGTTATCCTGACTTCCGGGGACGCCGTGAGTCCTCTCTTCGAGGATGGACATTGCCATCGGCGCGTGCAAGGTTGCGCCCCGCAAACTCCAGACAAGAGCCCCAAGCAAGGGGTCCGACCCGGAAAATGCCATGGGGGCATCGTTGCCAGGCGCAGCCAAGGCGCAGTCAGGTCCGATCGAAAAGGCGCAGCCGGTGCGTTCGCGCGAGGTGCGCGATATCCGGCTGGACGGCCATTTCGCCGGCGGCAACGCGCTGGCGGAGATCGATGCGGTCGAGCTGCGGCTCGACGATCCGGCGCTCGAAACCGATCTGAGGCTCGCCCTCGATTACTGGCAGCGCAAACGCGCCGGCCGTCTTGCGCCGGCGCGCGCCGATATCGATCCGATCGAGATTGCGCCGCTGCTGCCGCGGGTCATGTTGGTCGATGTCAGCACCGATCCGATCGATTTCCGCTTTCGTCTCGCGGGCACGGGCATTTTCAAGATCCACGGGACGGAGCTCACCAACAAGCGCGCGCTGGATCTCGAACCGCCGGCCTATGCGGTGCTCACCCATCGGCTTTATGGCGATGCGCTGGCGCGACGCGCGCCGATCGCCCATCGTCTGGTGATCGAATGCCGGACGCGGCGCAGCGCTTATATGCGTATCATCCTGCCGCTGTCCGAGGACGGCCAGACGATCAATCGACTGATGACGGTGGAGAGCTACGCCGATTGCGCCCAGGACCTGCGCGACTGCTTCGAAGAGGCGCGCCTCAGCGCGGGCTGCTTGTAATCAATCCAGCGTGCGGCCGATATCGAGCGCCGCGCCGCGCAGCCGTGGCAGGTATTGCAGCGCCTGCGCGAGATCGACACGCGCTTTTGCGGCATGCAGGGCGACCGCGCCGATCAGCCGGCCCTTGGGATCGGTGACCGGCACGGCGATCGCGACCAGGCCCAGGATGAACTCTTCGTCGTCGGTGCCATAGCCGCGCGCGGCAACCTCGCCAAGCTCGGTCTCGAGCCGGCTACGCGAGGTGATCGTGCGTTCGGTCATGGCCGCCAGGTCCAGCGTCTCCAGCACGCGCCGCCGTCGCTCCGGCTCCATCATCGCCAGGAACAGCTTTCCGCTCGCGGTGCAGTGGATCGGCACACGCGAGCCGGTCTCGAGATGGATCCTAAGCGGCCAGCGCGATTCGACGCGCTCGACATAGACGACTTCGTTGCCAGCGAGTGCGGTGAAGTTGCAAGTCTCGCGGATCTCATCGACCAGCTTTTCCAGGATCGCACGCCATTGCACGCTGGCCGAGCCGCGGCGGATCGCGTTGAAGGCCAGGCGCTCGGTGGCCGGTCCCACCCGGTAGCGATAGCGGCCCGGCTCGCGCGTCAGGTATTTGGATTCTTCCAGCCGCACGCAAAGCCGGTGCACCGTCGGCTTCGGCAGCTTCAACTGGGTCCCGATCTCAGCGAGGGTCATCGGCTGCGGCGAGGCCGCTACGAGTTGGATCAGGTCCAGCACGCGAAACACCACCGAGCGCCGCCCCTTGCCGCTGCGCTCCGCCAATTCACCCTGAGGTTCGGCCAGTGGTTCGGCCAGTTCCATCTCCCGTGACATCATGCCATTTGTAGCATCCAATTCCTAAAATTTGCTGAATTTGGCGTGGAGATGTCCACAATATCGTGTGTGGCCCTACCGATCGCCTCGCTGGGTGATCCGGGGCTGTTTCGCGCTGGGTGGGCCGCTAAAAGCAAAACCCCCGCCGCGGTGCGCGCGGCGGGGGTTTGTCTGGTGGACCCAAGCGGGATCGAACCGCTGACCTCCACAATGCCATTGTGGCGCTCTCCCAGCTGAGCTATGGGCCCGGACCGAACCCGACCGGAGGCTGGGCCGGTCGGAAAAGCGGCTGGAAGCTAGAAGCGACCAGCCTGTATTTCAAGCGAAATCGGTGCCTGAAAGTCCGGGGCGAACGGAAAGCGCTCAGCGCTCGCCTTCGCCCTCGTCACTCTCGATGGTCTCCGGAATGTCCTCGTCGTCCTCGCCGAGTTCCGAGGTATCCTCGATCACGTCGTCGGCCTCTTCGGCGGCCTCCTCGGTTTCGACATCCGCCTCGACGTCCGGCAACTCAACTTCCTTGACGGGCTTCACCGGAGCGACCTTCTCCGGCGTGCGCCGGCGGCTCTTCAGGATCGCCTCGGGGTCATAGGTTGCGCCGCATTTCGGACAGACGATCGGGTCTTTCCGGAGATCGTAGAAGTGGGCAGCGCAGCTCTGGCAGGTGCGCTTCGTGCCCCATTCCGGTTTGGTCACTTCGGCTCTCCATATTCCATTTCGGGGAGGCCGGGTATCGGGCGCCGCACCCCCGCGGGTCGGGGTGCCGTTTGCCATGTGACAATGGCGCTGTCAACACGGGACGGACCGGGCAAACCTGCAAAATGCCGCCGGTTCTCGCGGCGCGAGATTTCCATCCCGCCCGGCCTTTGTGCTAGAGAGGCGCGCCTTCTCGGCCCCACGTGACAAAGAACCGATGAGCAAGACCCATTCTCTTCCCAGGCCGCTGCGCTCCGGCACGGCTTCCAAAGGCCTCAAGGGCCGGATCCGCGTGCCCGGCGACAAGTCGATCTCCCACCGCTCACTGATGCTGGGCGCACTCGCGCTCGGCGAAACGGAGATCCACGGCCTCCTGGAAGGCGAGGATGTGCTGCGCACCGCCGAAGCCATGCGCTTGCTCGGCGGCGAGGCGGAGCGAGACAAGGACGGGGTCTGGCGTGCGCGGGGCCGCGGCATTGGCGGCCTGCGCGAAGCGGCCGACGTACTGGACCTCGGCAATGCCGGCACCGGCACGCGGCTGTTGATGGGTTTGGTCGCCGCCTATCCGATGGTCACTTTCTTCACCGGCGATGCCTCGCTGCGCTCACGGCCGATGGCCCGCGTCTCCGATCCGTTGAAGCTGATGGGCGCGCAGGTCGTGTCCCGCGCGGGCGGCCGGCCGCCGCTCGCCGTCATCGGCACCAAGGACCCGCTGCCGATCACCTACAAGCTCCCGGTGGCCTCGGCCCAGGTGAAGTCGGCGATCCTGCTCGCCGGCTTGAACACGCCCGGCGTCACCACGGTGATCGAACCGGAGCCGACCCGCGACCATACCGAGCTGATGCTGAAGGGATTCGGCGCCAAGCTCGTCGTCGAGCAGACCAAGGAAGGCCGCGCCGTGTCCCTGACCGGCCAGCCGGAGATCACCGGCCGCAAGATCGTGGTGCCGGGCGATCCGTCCTCGGCGGCCTTCCCGATTGCCGCGGCCTTGGTCGTTCCAGGCTCAGAGCTCCTGATCGAGAATGTCTGCCTGAATCCGCATCGGATCGGCCTCATCGAGACGCTGCTGGAAATGGGTGCCGACATCAAAGTCGAGAACGAGCGCGTGGAGGGCGGCGACCGAGTCGGCGACCTGAAGGTGACCCACGGCAGCTTGCGCGGAGTCACCGTCCCGCCGGAGCGCGCGCCCTCGATGATCGACGAATACCCGATTCTCTCCGTCATAGCCGCGTATGCAGAAGGCGAGACCCGGATGCTGGGCCTCGGCGAGTTGCGGGTGAAGGAGAGCGATCGCCTGGGCGCCATGGCGCGGGGCCTGAAGGCCTGCGGCGTCGATGTCGCGGAAGGCCCCGACTGGCTCAGCGTCAAGGGCAACGGTAAGCCGCCCGCCGGCGGCGTCAAGATCGAGGTCAACCTCGACCACCGCCCGGCGATGTCATTCCTGGTCCTGGGGCTTGCGGCCAAGCAGCCGGTATCGATCGACGACGGGTCGCCGATCGACACCAGCTTCCCGACCTTCGTCGAGCTGATGAACGGGATCGGCGCCGGCATCCGACTCCAGAACCGATGAATCCCGACCGATGACCCTCACCATCGCCATCGATGGTCCCGCGGCGGCCGGCAAGGGCACGCTGGCCCGCCGGCTCTCCGCTGCCCACAACCTCGCCTATCTCGATTCCGGTTCGCTCTACCGAGGCACCGCCCTGACCCTGATGCGAGGCAACCTGCCTGAAACCGAGGCGGTCGTGGCGGCCCGGAAGCTGAAGCCGGAGCTCCTGAGCGATCCCGAACTCCGGGCCGAGGCCACCGGCAAGCTCGCCTCTAAGGTGGCGGCGATCCCCGCGGTCCGGGCCGCCCTGCTGGACTGGCAGCGGGATTTCGCCCGGAACCCGCCCGCCGGCAAGCGGGGGGCGGTCCTCGACGGCCGGGACATCGGCACGGTGGTCCTGCCGGACGCAATGGTTAAGTTCTTCATCACCGCCAGCGACGAAGCCCGGGCCATGCGCCGATTCAAGGAGTTGCAAGAGAAGGGCGAGGTCGCTATATACGCGCGAGTTTTGGAGGATATGCGGGAGCGGGACGCCCGGGATACGGCCCGTTCGACAGCTCCCATGCGGCCGGCGGAAGACGCCTTGATCATCGACACTTCGGCACTCGATGCCGATCAGGTGTTCCGCCTCGCCCAAGATTACATCGCGCAGAAAATCTGAACCCGCACTGGCGTGCAATCCCGCACGTCGTGCATCCACCATTCAAGACCGCCGGACACAACCGGTTGGCCTGAATAGTTTTTGAAAGGAACTGACACCACATGGCTAAATCCGCAGCCGCCCGCGTCGTCAAGGAGCGTACCGAGAGCGAGAGTTTTGCCTCGCTGCTCGAAGAAACCTTGGGCGCCGCCCAAGGCCTTGAAGGCAGCGTGCTCTCCGGGACCGTCGTCTCGCTCGACGGCGAGTTCGCACTGGTCGATGTCGGCTTGAAGTCCGAAGGGCGCGTCGCGCTGAAGGAATTCGCGCTGCCCGGCCAGAAGCCGGAGCTCAAGGTCGGCGACGTCGTCGAAGTCTATCTCGAGCGCATGGAAGACAAGAACGGCGAAGCCGTGTTGTCGCGCGACAAGGCCCGTCGCGAGGAGGCCTGGACCCAGCTCGAGAAGCAGTTCAAGGACAACCAACGCGTCAACGGCGTGATCTTCGGCCGTGTGAAGGGCGGATTCACGGTCGACCTCAACGGCGCCGTCGCCTTCCTCCCGGGCTCGCAGGTAGACATCCGTCCGGTGCGCGACGTCGGCCCGCTGATGGGCACGCCGCAGCCGTTCCAGATCCTCAAGATGGACCGCGCCCGCGGCAACATCGTGGTCTCCCGCCGCGCCGTGCTCGAGGAGAGCCGCGCCGAGGCCCGCAACGAGCTGGTTGCGAACCTCAAGGAAGGCCAGGTCCTGCAGGGCGTGGTGAAGAACATCACCGATTACGGCGCGTTCGTTGACCTGGGCGGCGTCGATGGCCTGCTGCACGTCACCGACATCGCGTGGCGCCGTATCAATCATCCGTCGGAAGCGCTGCACATCGGCCAGACCGTCAACGTGCAGGTCGTGCGCTTCAACCCGGAAACCCAGCGTATCTCCCTCGGCATGAAGCAGCTCGAGGCGGATCCCTGGGAGGGCGTGCAGGCGAAGTACCCGGTGGGTGCGCGCTTCAAGGGGCGCGTCACCAACATCACCGATTACGGCGCATTCGTGGAGCTGGAGCCGGGCATCGAGGGTCTTGTTCACGTGTCAGAAATGAGCTGGACCAAGAAGAACGTCCATCCGGGCAAGATCGTCTCCACTTCGCAGGAAGTCGAGGTGATGGTGCTGGACGTCGATCCGGTGAAGCGCCGCATCTCCCTAGGCCTGAAGCAGTGCATGGAGAATCCGTGGGCGGGCTTCCTGGAGAAGCATCCTGTTGGCAGCGAGCTCGAGGGCGAGGTGAAGAACATCACCGAGTTCGGCCTGTTCGTCGGCCTCACCCCGGAGATCGACGGCATGGTCCATCTCTCCGACCTCGACTGGGAGCGCCCGGGCGAGGAAGCGGTGCAGGACTACAAGAAGGGCGACATGGTGAAGGTGAAGCTGCTCGACGTCGATGTCGAGAAGGAGCGCATCTCGCTCGGCATCAAGCAGCTGAAGAAGGACAACTTTGCTGAAGCCTCGACCGCACTGAAGAAGGGCGAGGTCGTGACCTGCACCGTCACCGGTATCAACGATGGCGGCATCGAGGTCTCGGTCGGCGACGGTCTTACCGGATTCATCCGCAAGGCCGATCTGTCGCGCGAGCGCAGCGAGCAGCGTCCGGACCGCTTCGCCGTCGGCGAGAAGGTCGATGCTAAGATCACCCAGATCGATGCCAAGACTCGCAAGGTCTCGCTGTCGATCAAGGCCCGTGAGGTCGAAGAGGACAAGCAGGCGATGGCCGAGTTCGGCTCGTCGGATTCCGGTGCCAGCCTGGGCGACATCCTCGGTGCCGCTCTCGCCAAGGGCAAGAAGGGCAAGAAGGACGACGAGTGAGGTCCGCGTGAGGTCGGGGGGCGTAAGCCCCTAACTCAGCAACAAAATTACAAAATGGTATGTGTTTGGGCCGGAAGGGCGATCCTTCCGGCCCTTTTTTCTGCCCGAATCCGGCCTCAGCCGGAAAAACGTATTAAAATGAGCGACTTATCCTTGACGGCGCTCGATTCCCTTGGCACGCTTTTGAAACTTTGCGGGCCAGGGACTTGAGGGGCTGCTGCAGGGTGAGAGGGGAAGCCGGTCGCGGGCGAATTTCCGCCAGAGCGGACGGGCGTGCGGGGACAGGGATGACGAAATCCGAACTTATTCTGCGGATCGGGGAGCTTAATCCGCATCTTTATCATCGCGATGTCGAGCGGATCGTCACCACGATCTTCGAAGAGATCACCAACGCCTTGGCAAAGCGCGATCGGGTCGAACTCCGCGGCTTCGGCGCTTTCTCGGTGAAGCAGCGCGATGCTCGCAAGGGCCGCAATCCCCGCACCGGCGAAACCGTCGCGGTCGACCAGAAAGTCGTGCCATTCTTCAAGACCGGCAAAGAGTTACGCGATCGGCTCAACTCGAAGATCGAGCCCGGTACGCCGGCCAAGACGCCGGAACCCGCGCCGGCCGCGAACAAGCCACCGATGACCGGCGGCGAATAAGTTCAAATCCTTCGACAGGCTGGCTCTGTACAATGCGGCGGTGATCCTGCGGCATGGTTAAGCTTGCCATCTCGCGGAGACGTAATTAGACCGCGTGGATCAAGCCTACCGGTGAGGATTCGATATGCGTCGCTTCGCCTGGATTGTGACACTGCCGCTCATCGCCATCGTCACCGTCTTCGCGGTGATGAACCGCCAGGAGGTGGCGCTCAATCTCTGGCCCTTGCCCTGGGAGTTTGCCGCGCCGGTCTTCCTGCTGACCCTGCTGCTGGTTCTGTTCGGCTTTCTCTTCGGCGTGCTGGTGATGTGGTTCACCGGTGCGAAGCAGCGCCGCCAATTGCGCCGGGTAAAGCGCGAGCTCGATGAAGCGAAGATGGAACTGCACACGCTCCGCCGAGCCCCGCCGCAGCCGCGCAACACCGGCACGGCACTCGCCACAACCCAGACCCGTCTCCCCGCCGCTTAAGTCCCATGCAGTTCGGCATGACGCTCAGCGCAGCCCTTGCTGCGCTCCTCTCGTTCTGCGCCCCTGCGCTGGCATTCGAGGATTTTCTCTACACCGGTAACGGCGATCTGCCGCGTCAGCAGCAGATCCTCGAGCGCCCCGATATCGGTGGTGCGCAGGTGGTCTATTCCTGGAAGTCGTTGGAGCCCTCGGAAGGCGTCTATGATTTCTCGGCAATCGATCGCGACCTCGCCGCGACGGATGCGCTCCATAAGAAGCTTTTCATCCAGATCCAGGATCGCTTCTTCGACGTGAAGGCGCGCAACATCCCGGCTTATCTTCAGTCCGAGAAATACGGCGGCGGCCTTGCGGCACAGGTCGACAATGCCGGCGAAGGCCAGCCCGTGGGTTATGGCTGGGTCGCGCTGCAATGGAACGCGGCGTTGCGCATGCGCTATCAGGCTCTGCTCGAAGCCCTCGCCCGGCAATTCGATGGCCGGGTTTATGGCGTGAATCTGCCCGAGACCGCGATCGACATCGATATGAAGCAGGACAAGACCGGCTTCTCCTGCGACGCTTATTTCGAGGCCGAGATGGCCAATATCGCCATAGCCCGCGCCGCCTTCACCAAATCCCACGTCGTGCAATACGTGAACTTCTGGCCTTGCGAATGGGAGAATGACCACAATTATATGGCAAGGCTCTTCGCCTATGCCGTGGAGAGCAAAGTCGGCCTCGGCGGCCCCGACGTGATCCCCTGGCGCAAGGGCCAGATGAAGAACGCCTATCCCTTCTTCAACAAGCTGAAGGGCAAGCTCGCGCTCGTTGCCATGGCGGTGCAGGAACCCACGCTCACGTACAAGAACCCGAAGACCGGCAAGCGCTTCACCCGCGACGAACTTACCGATTTCGCCCGCGACTACCTTGGCGCGGACATCGTGTTCTGGAGTGCGGAAAGTCCGTGGCTGAAGAACTGAGTGCCTCTTACGGCACCCATTCCATATTGGCGCGCCAGAGCTCAGCGCGTTCCTGCGCCGAAGCGATCTCGGTCTTCGACATGCGCGGGGCGATCGCCTGCATCTCCGTCGTAGCGGCGATCGCGTCGCCGGAGCCTGAGAGCATGAACCACTTATAGGCTTCGACCCGATCGGTCGCGATGCCGACGCCGTTCGCCAGCATCAGGCCGAGATTGTGCTGGGCCATGGTGTTGCCCTGGTCGGCCGCGCGCTTGTACCAGGTGAGCGCCTTCTCGTAGGACTGCGTGGTCAGCGTGCCTTCGTAATAGATGACCGCGAGATTGTATTGCGCATAGAGATCGCCGGCATCAGCCGAGCGCTTGAAGTAATCGACCGCGCGCCAGCGATCGGCGTCGACGCCCAGGCCTTCGAGATAGATCAAGCCCATGATGCGCATCGCCCAAGGGTCACCTTGGCTCGCGGCCTTGCTCGCCCAGGACCGGGCGGTACGGTAGTCCTGCGACAGCCCGGTGCCCTGGCCATAGCGGATGCCGAGCTCGCGTTGGGCATCCGCCCGCCCGGCATCGGCCAGTTGCTGGATCGCCGCCAGCGGTTTGTCGCGCAGGTCTTCCGCCTGCGCCGCCTGGCAGCCGAGGGCGCACACCAAGAGGGCGCCGAACAGCCATTCTCTCATCTTTCCGTCTCCCGCCGAATCGGTTAACGCCGATTCCAGCTCCCCTGGGATTCAGGCTGGAGCATCATCGCCGCACGTCTCGGCGGCATGCAACCATATTCGGGTTAATATTTGGAAAATCCCGCCTTTGTAATCAGTTAGTAAGGTTAAACCGCGACAATATGCGCCAAACCGGCCTTGTCGAGTGAGACCAGCGCTCCGTCGATGCGGCGGTGAAACGGAGTTTCCATGCGCCTCGCCAACTTGTTCCTCACGGCTGCGACCGCCCTGTTTGCCGGTGCCGGCGCAGCCTTCGCCTTCTCGGATGAGCCCGCGCCCAGCGGTCCCGCCGTTCAGAGCCAGTTCAGTGACCCCGACGAGGCGGTCGAAAACCTCGCCAACGGCGCGTCCGGCGGCGGCTCCGGAACCGAGATCAGCAACGGCGCCCAGATCCCCTCCAACGGTGCCGCCCGGCCCCCGGCCCCGGCCTCGCCGCTGGATGCCGAGCCGGTCAATCCGCACTGGCCCGCCTGGATGGTCTGGCATCAGAACTAGCTGCGCGAGCTCCCAACGAAGCGCGCGGATCCCGCTGCGATCCCGAGCCTTTTAGCTGGTTTTTCAACGGTCGGTTTTGCATTGCCCGATGGAGTTGAAGTAGATTCGCCGCGCGAGGAGCGATCTGCGTGCGCTGTCGCGCTTCAGTCTATAGGGTGGGAAAGTATTGACTGCGGGGTCTTGCTGAATCCGGCCACGGTCGTGGCAGCGATGAGTGCGTACGCGGATCTTGTCGCGGCCAACAGCAAGCTGGTCGACGCGAATCTTTTGCGCCTTCGCCAGGTCTACGAGCGCCTGATGACGACGGCACGCCTCTCCGGGGAAGAAACTTCATGGAGGCAATCCGATTGAACCAACCCATCGCTACGCCGGTGCAGAAGGCGATGCGACGGGAGTGGCTGTTCTTCGCATTTGTATGCGCTGCCCTCCTTCAGCTTGAGCTCGTCTTCGATCGTCCGATCAACTGGGACGAATTCTATCATCTCAGCCAGACGCATGCCTTCTATCAGGGCCGTCTGACCGAAGCGCTGCAGGTGTTCTACGCCCGCGCGTTTTTCTGGTTGCCGATGCTTGCGGGCGACGCGATCGATCAGGTGCGCGTTGCGCGTATCTTCATGTTCGGCTGTGAGCTGTTCACCGCCTATGCGATCTACGCCATGGCGAGCCGTTTCACCGAGCGGATGCCTGCCGCACTGGCCGCCCTGGCCTATCTCGCTGGGGGTTATATCTTCCAGCACGGCTTTTCCTACCGTGCTGATCCGATGGCCGCAGCCCTTCTTATGGGCTCGTTGTGGACCCTGCTGGTCAGCCGACTCGGGCCATTGGCCATTCTCTGCAGTGCGCTGCTTGCAGGCCTCGCCACGTTGACGACAATAAAGGTCGTGTTCTATGCCCCGGCCTTTGCCGGAATCGCTTGGCTGCGCTGGGGCGAGGCAGAAGACCGACGTGCAGTTCTGCTGGCCACGGCGGCCTTCGCGTCAGCCACCGTTGCATTCGCCGGTTTGTTCATCGGCCTCACTATGCTCACTCTTCCGCGCGGAAGTCTCGAAAGCCCGGCCGATGCCCTATCGACCGCAGCTGCCACGATGTTTGATGGTGGGCTGTTTCCGCTCTTGCGGTTTGTGCTCGGCGCAGTAGCGATGGCGCCGATTACGGCGATGCTGGTGCTGACCGCGCCAATCGACTTGGCGCGCGCACGGTTGACGCCGGCGCAATGCATCGCGATCGGCGGGCTCTTGCTGCCCTTGGCGAGCGTTGTCGTCTATCGCAACAGTTATCCATACTTTTATGTGTTCATCCTCCCGCCTGTGATGGTTGGCGCGGCAATTTCGGCAAGGGAAATGCTCACCCGTGTTCCGGCAAGCGTGCTTTCGCTTGCGCTTCTCCTTAATGCCGCGCTCGTTAGCCTATACACGCCGCGCGCAGTGCTGGCGGTCCAAAAGCAGGTACTCGCCGCCGCTCACGAGGTATTCCCCGAGCCAGTTGCCTATTTCGATTATTCCGGAATGCTCGTCGACTTTCCAAAGGCGAATTTCTTCATGTCCAACTGGGACCTTCGAAAGTACTGGGCTCGGCGCGAACCGTTATTTGTCGGTATCATGTCCCGAGAGACGGTGCCGTTGCTCGTAATTGACAAGGATGTCCTTGAAAACAACCAGACCGGCTCGACGTCGGCCGAGCAATTATTACCGGAAGACGCAAGGGCGCTGCGTGACGCCTTTATCCCTCACTGGGGACCGCTCTGGGTCGCGGGACGAAGTTTCTCCCCCGAAGTCCGGGAACAGCGTTTCACGATATACGCGCCCGGCACCTATACCCTCGAGGGAGGCTCAGCGCGCATCGACGGATATCTGTATTCCACCGGCGAAATCGTCAGCCTTGCCCGCGGTGAGCACCGTTTCGAACGGATGGGGGGCAACGGGAAGATGGCGCTGCGTTGGGGGAATAACCTCAAACGGCCCGCCTATCCATTTGCAGGCGGACCGGTATTCGATGATTTCTGAGGACCACGCTGATCAGGCCTTGCGTCGGAGCCGGTACGCAATGCCGATCAGGTCAACTCGCGGGTTGCCTGGATGGCATGCCGTCGGCATTAAGAAATTGTTCTAAAATGCTTTTTTGCCGCATCCTCCGGAGTTGACATGCGCTCCCCAAACTCATAGCTTCCGCCCCGCTTAACCGGAATTGTTAGGCCGCTGGCCCCGAGGGGCTCCGTCCGTCCACGAGTGTCGTGCGCGGGCGTGTTTGTGTTTTGGGCAATTGGGCCCCGGATTTCAAAGGCGCATGTTCGAGAAACTCTCCGAACGTCTGAGTGGTGTCTTCGACAAGCTGACGCGGCGCGGCGCGCTGACGGAAGCCGACGTCGACGAAGCCTTGCGCGAAGTCCGCATCGCCCTGCTCGAGGCCGACGTCGCTCTGCCCGTGGTGAAGGACTTCATCGACCGGGTCCGTGTGGGCGCGGTCGGTGAGAAGGTCATCAAATCGGTGACGCCGGGCCAGATGGTGGTGAAGCTCGTCCATGACGAGCTTATCCGCACGCTCTCCGCCGGCGAACAGCAGGAACCCGGCATCAGCCTCAACGCGCCGGCGCCGGTTCCCATTCTGATGCTCGGTCTCCAAGGCTCGGGCAAGACCACGACCACCGCGAAGATCGCGAAGCGCCTGACCGAGAAGCAGAACAAGAAAGTCCTGATGGCGTCCTTGGACGTGCGCCGTCCGGCCGCCCAGCAGCAGCTCGCGGTCCTGGGCGAGCAGACCATGGTGCGCACCTTGCCGATCGTTCCCGGCGAGCCGCCGGTCGCGATCGCCAAGCGGGCGATGCAGATGGGCCGCCTCGAAGGTTTCGATGTCGTCATCCTCGACACCGCGGGCCGCCTCGCGATCGACGACGAGCTGATGGCCGAAGTCGCCGCCGTCCGCGACGCGGTCAAGCCGCATGAGAGCCTGCTGGTCGCCGATGCGATGACCGGCCAGGACGCGGTCACGGTCGCCAAGTCCTTCCGCGAGAAGGTCGGCGTCACCGGCATCGTGCTGACCCGCATCGACGGCGATGCGCGCGGCGGTGCGGCGCTCTCCATGCGCCAGATCGCCGGCGCGCCGATCAAGATCCTTGGCACCGGCGAAAAACTGGACGCGATCGAGGACTTCCATCCCGACCGTTTGGCCGGCCGCATCCTCGGTATGGGCGACATCGTCAGCCTGGTCGAGAAGGCGATCGAGACCACCGAGGCCGAGGAAGCCGAGCGTCTTGCCAAGAAGATGCAGAAAGGCCAGTTCGATCTCGACGACATGGCCTCGCAGTTGAAGCAGCTGCAGAAGATGGGCGGCCTCGCCGGCGTCATGGGCATGCTGCCGGGCATCGGCAAGATGCAGAAGCAGCTCGAAGGCAAGGTGGACGAACGCCACGTCAAGCGCTCGCTCGCCATCATCTCTTCGATGACGCCGAAGGAGCGCCGCAACCCCGACCTCATCAAGGCCTCGCGCAAGAACCGCATCGCCAGTGGCTCCGGTGTCGGCGTCCAGGAGGTCAACAAGCTCCTGAAGCAGCATCAGGAGATGCAGCGCATGCTGAAGCAGGTCTCCAAGCTCGGCCAGAAGGGCCTGATGCGCCACGGCCTCGGCGCCCTGATGAAGGGCGGCCCGATGGGCGGCGGCATGGGCGGCGGCGGTTTCGGGGGAATGCGATGATCGACCATCTCTCGGTCGGCGTCTCCGATCTCGTGCGCGCCAAGCGCTTCTATGACGACGTGCTGGCGACGATCGGCTGCACCTGCATCTTCACCGTCGATATTCCCGGCCAAGGCGTCGTCGCTCATGGCTACGGCGAGATCGGCAGCGATCACCCGCGCTTCTGGATCGGCCTGCCCGAGCGAATCGATGCGAGCGCCAACGCCAAGGGCGGCACGCATATCTGCTTCGAGGCCAAGCGCCGCGCCGATATCGACGCCTTCTATGCCGCGGCCATGAAGGACGGCGGCAAGGATAACGGCAAGCCGGGCCTCCGGCCGCACTACCACGCCAACTACTACGGTGCCTTCGCCTTCGATCCCGACGGCAACAAGATCGAAGCCTGCAGTCACCATCCCGAACCTTGAACAACACCGATCGATTTCCAAAGGAGAACTGAAAACCATGTCGTTGAAGATTCGTCTCGCCCGCGGCGGCGCGAAGAAGCGCCCGTTCTACCGGATCGTGGTGGCCGAGAGCCGCTTCGCCCGTGACGGCAAGTTCGTCGAGCGCATCGGCTCCTACAACCCGATGCTGACCAAGGAAGACCCGCTGCGCATCGTGCTCGACACCGAGCGCGCCAAGTATTGGATCTCCAAGGGTGCCACCCCGTCGGAGCGCGTGCAGCACTTCTTCCACAAGGCCGGTCTGATGGAAGCGCCGAAGCGCCACGAGCAGACCAAGCAGGACAAGCCGAAGGCGAAGGCCCAGGAGCGCGCGAAGGCCGCTGCCGAGGCTGCCGGCAAGGCCGCCGAAGCGCCGGCGAGCTAAGCCCTTTCATCCGGAGCGATGAAGGATAAAAGGCCAATGATCCTGTTGGGCGCGATCGCCGGTGTGCATGGCGTCAGGGGCGAGGTGAAGGTGAAGTCCTTCACCGCCGATCCCCTGGCGATTGCCACCTATGGTCCGCTCTACGACGATGCCGGCCGCAAGTTCGAGCTCAAGCTCGCACAGAAGGCGGCCAAGGACACGATCGTGATCGCGAAGATCGACGGGATCGTCGATCGCAACGCCGCCGAGGCGCTGAAGGGCACGCGGCTCTATGCGTCGCGCGACGCCCTGCCGGCGATCGAGGACCAGAACGAGTTCTACGCCAGCGATCTGATCGGCCTCCGGGTCGAGGATCGCGCCGGCCGGAACCTCGGCAAGGTCGTCGATCTCGCCGATTACGGCGCCGGCGACATCATCGCGATCGCGGGTGGTCCGGACGGCGATTTCGAACTGCCGTTCGCCGACCGCTTCGTTCCCGTCGTGGATCTCGCTGCTGAAAAGATCGTCGTCGATCTGCCGGAAGACTTCTTCACCGCGAAACCGGTTGGAGAAGAAGAGGAAAGAGGAGGTGACTAACCAGCGACCCTGGACGGCTCGGGTGTTGACCCTTTTCCCGGAGATGTTTCCGGGCCCGCTGGGGCAGAGCCTCGCGGGCAAGGCCTTGGAGAAGGGTCTGTGGCGGCTGGAGACTTCGGACATCCGGGGCTTCGCCACCGACAAGCACAAGACCGTCGATGACACGCCGTTCGGCGGCGGGGCGGGGATGGTGATGCGGCCCGATGTGGTCGATGCGGCGCTGGAAGCGGCGACGCAGGACGGTTTAGGTCCGGCCATCTACTTGACGCCGCGCGGCCAGCGGGTGGAGCAGGCGCTGGTGCGGGACTGGGCTCATGGACCGGGCGTGGTTCTGGTCTGCGGCCGCTACGAGGGGCTCGACGAGCGGGTGATCCAATCCCGCGGGCTCCTCGAGATCAGCCTCGGCGATATCGTCCTTTCGGGCGGCGAGCCGGCGGCACTGGCGGTGATCGATGCCTGCGTCCGCCTTCTGCCCGGTGTCATGGGCGCGGAGGAGACGCTGGAGGAGGAGAGTTTCGAGCGGGGGCTCCTGGAGTACCCGCACTACACGCGGCCCGCGGAGTGGAACGGGCAGAAGGTGCCGGAGGTGCTGCTCTCCGGCCACCACGAGAAGATCCGGGCCTGGCGGTTGGCCGAGGCCGAAGCGGCGACGAAATTGCGGCGACCCGATCTTTGGGCCGCCTACGAGAAACAGAGACCCCAGCTACTGGGACAAACCTTGAGACATAAGAGTTCGAGACGAAAGGAAGACTGAAATGACCACCCTGACGAAGATCGAAGAGGCGCAGGTCGCCAAGCTGAAGGAAACCGCGAAGCTCCCGGACTTCCGTCCCGGCGACACCGTGAAGGTCAACGTGAAGGTCGTCGAAGGCGACCGCGAGCGCGTGCAGGCCTTCGAGGGCGTGGTGATCGCCCGCAAGAATGCCGGCCTCAACTCCAGCTTCACCGTGCGGAAGATCTCCTACGGCGAAGGCGTGGAGCGCGTGTTCCCGCTCTATTCGCCGCGCCTCACCTCGGTCGAGCTGATCCGCGCCGGCGATGTCCGCCGCGCGAAGCTCTATTACCTGCGCGGCCGCCGCGGCAAGGCCGCCCGCATCACCGAGCGCACCACCAACACCGGCGGCGACGAAGCCGCCTCTGGAGCCGAATAGGGCTTCGGAGTAACGCGTCCCGCTCATGGCTGCACTGCCCTGAGCGGCGTTGACCGTTTCGGTCGACGATCAATACTTGGCAGTCATCGGCCCTCGGTCCGAGGACCGATGACTGTATCTGGGTAGCTCGGGACGAAACCTGCCATGCCGAAAACGCTCTTCGACAAGATCTGGGAAAACCATCTGGTGCACCGTCAGGACGACGGCACCTGCCTCATCTACATCGATCGCCACCTCGTGCATGAGGTGACCTCGCCCCAGGCCTTCGAAGGGCTCCGCAATGCCGGCCGCAAGGTCCACCGGCCGCATGCGACGCTCGCCGTCGCGGACCACAACGTGCCGACCACCGACCGCTCCAAGGGCATCACCGAGGAGGAGAGCCGGATCCAGGTCGAGACCCTGGAGCAGAACTGCCGCGACTTCGGCGTTCCCTATTTCTCGATGGACGACATCCGCCAGGGCATCGTCCACATCATCGGCCCGGAGCAGGGCTTGACCCAGCCCGGCATGACGATCGTTTGCGGCGACAGCCACACCGCGACCCATGGCGCCTTCGGCGCCCTCGCTTTCGGCATCGGCACGTCCGAGGTCGAGCATGTGCTCGCCACCCAGACGCTGATCCAGCGCCCGGCCAAGAACATGCTGATCGAGGTCTCGGGCAGCCTCGGCTTCGGCGTCACCGCGAAGGACATCGTGCTCGCCATCATCGGCAAGATCGGCACCGCGGGCGGCACCGGCTATGTCATCGAATATGCGGGCGATGCAATCCGCAGCCTCTCGATGGAAGGCCGCATGACGGTCTGCAACATGTCGATCGAGGGCGGCGCGCGCGCCGGGCTGATCGCGCCCGACCAGACCACCTTCGAGTATCTCAAGGGCCGTCCGATGGCGCCGAAAGCCGGTGCCTACGAGCAGGCGGTCTCCTACTGGAAGACCCTGCCCTCCGATCCCGGCGCCAAGTACGACACCGAGATCCGGCTGAAGACCGCCGACATCGCACCGCAGGTGACCTGGGGCACCAGCCCCGAGGACGTGCTGCCGATCACCGGCAATGTGCCGAACCCGGGCGACGTCGCCGACGAGAACAAGCGCCGCGCCATGGAGCGCGCGCTGGATTACATGGGCCTGAAGCCCGGCACCAAGCTGACCGACGTCGCGATCGACCGCGTCTTCATCGGCTCCTGCACCAACGGCCGCATCGAGGACCTGCGCGAAGTCGCGAAGATCGCCCAGGGCAAGAAGGTCGCCTCCAACGTGAACGCGATGGTCGTCCCCGGCTCGGGTCTCGTAAAGCAGCAGGCCGAAGCCGAAGGCTTGGACAAGATCCTGGTCGAAGCCGGCTTCGAGTGGCGCGAGCCCGGCTGCTCCATGTGCCTGGCCATGAATCCGGACAAGCTGAAGCCCGGCGAGCGTTGCGCCTCGACCTCGAACCGCAACTTCGAAGGCCGCCAGGGCCGCGGTGGGCGCACCCACCTGCTCAGCCCCGCCATGGCCGCCGCCGCCGCCATCACCGGCAAGCTCGCGGACGTCCGGCAGCTCGGCAAGTAGCGCGCTTCCACGCCCTGGTTTTTCGATTTTGTAGGTGTCCTGTAGGGGTTGACATCACGATCGATCTCTTGGCGACCGCGCCACGCGGCCGTTGAGAGCGATGCACCCGATGCGGATCTGCGCCGATCGCCGCGTCGGACGCGACAGCATTCACTCTGTCAAAATCGCAACGATCATACCACGAACGGCGCGGTGCGTCACGCCTCCCTGCATCGCGCCGCCTGAATTCAGGAATATGCAGGGAAGTTTGATCCCTCGGACCGGCAGGACGGCTGAATATCGCGGCGACGGCATCAGTGAGGACGATCACGCCCCCGCATCGCTCGGAATTCGCGCCACGACCTTGATCTCGAAATCGAACCCCGCCAGCCAGTTGACGCCGACCGCGGTCCAGTTCGGATAGGGCGGTGCCCCGATCTCCTCGGCGCGCACGGCCATCATGGTTTGGAATTGCGTCTCGGGATCGGTGTGGAAGCTGGTGACGTCCACCACATCGTCGAAGCTGCATCCGGCCGCTGCGAGCACCGCGCGCAGGTTGGCGAAGGCGCGCCGCACCTGGTCCTCGAACCTGGGCTCCGGTGTGCCGTCGGCGCGGCTCCCGACCTGCCCCGAGACGAACAACAAGTCGCCGGAGCGGATGGCGGCGGAATAGCGGTGTAGCTCGTAAAGAGCATGCCGATCGGCGGGGAAAATCGCGTCGCGCTTGGACATGGTCGGTTCCTTGTTTCAGTGGAGTCTTCACCCTGGAGATAAGGGAACCGCATTCCAGCGATTAGACGTTGAAATCCGTATGAGTTGCTGCAAAATCGCCAGCAATGCCCCGGCCCTCGCTCAACGATCTCAGCGCCTTCGTGGCGGTCGCCACCCACCGCAGCTTCCGTGGCGCGGCCGATGAGCTCGGCACCGCGCCGTCGACCTTGAGTCATGCGATGCGCGCGCTCGAAGAGCGGCTGGGCGTACGGCTGCTCAATCGGACAACGCGCAGCGTCGCGCCGACGGAGGCGGGACGCCGGCTGCTCGGCAATCTCCAGCCGGCCCTCGTCGCGCTCGACGATGCGCTGGACAGCGTCGCCGCCTTCCGCGGCAAGGTGGCCGGCACAGTGCGCATCAACGCGCCGCGCCTCGGTGCGGCGCTGCTGGTTCGCGACGTGCTCCCACGGATGGCCGAGCGCTATCCCGATGTCAGCGTCGATATCGCGATCGAGGGCCGCCTGATCGACATCGTACAGGCCGGCTTCGATGCCGGGCTGCGCCTTGCCGGATCGGTGCCAAGGGATATGATCGCGGTCACCATGGGATCGGCGGCGCGCTTCATCTGCGTCGCATCGCCCGGCTATCTCGACAAAGCCGGCGTGCCGAAGACGCCGGACGAGCTCAAGCGCCACCGCTGCATCGGCCACCGCGTGCCGAGCGGCAAGCTCTACCGCTGGGAGTTCGAACGCGCCGGCCAGTCGCTCACCGTCGACGTTCCCGCGTCCGTCACGCTCGACGACGAAGCCCTGATGGTGGAGGCGGCGGTCAAAGGTCTCGGCATCGCCTATGTCTTGAGCCCTGCCGCCACCGATGCGCTGAAGGCGAAGCAGCTCCGCGAGGTGCTCGCGCCCTGGCTGCAATATGCCGAAGGCATGGCCGTCTACTACCCCGGCCACCGCGCCGTCCCGCCGGCGCTGCGGGCACTCCTGGATGTCGTGCGGACGGTTGGGAAGCCGGGCCGGCGCGCCTAAGCGTCGTGCAGCGCCTGGTCGATGGCGGGCCCGATCTGGAAATCGCGGAACGTCGCTTCGAACCCCTCGCGTTCCGGCGAGCAGCACATGACGCCGATCTGCACCGGATCCTGGGGCGGCAGATAGGCCAGGCGCGCCATTGACCACCGGCCGCTGGTGGGATCCTGATACTGGATCCGGATCGATTCGCCATGGCGCGTCAGGCGGATTGCGACTTCGAGTGCGGCGGCGCGATAGGCCAGGACCGACCAGTCGGAATAGCCGTTGGTGACCACGACGGAGAGATGGCGCTCGCCATCGGTGTATTCGATCCCGGTCTTCACCCAATGCGCATCGTCGATGCGCAGCATCAGTCCGGCCTGGTCATAGAGAGCTTCATATTTGCCGGTGAACCGCACGGAGGCGGTGAAGTCGCCCACCATCTCCTTGTAGAGGAAATGGCCGGTGTCACGGCGAAAGCCATAGAAAGTCCGTTGCCAGAAATCCGTTGCGTTGCGCGTCCGGACCGTGAGCGCGCCGCCGGAGAGGCTCGACGTCAACGGCTCGTTCAGCCAGCGCAGCGTCTCGAATCCGACAGCGTCAGCCATGTCCTATTCCTTGTCGCCCTTGCGCAAGATGACGTTCCCATAGTCGCGCAGCTCCCCGGTCGCGATCACCGCGAAGGACCGCCTCACGCGCTCATAGAACTGGAACCGCTCAAGCCGCACGAGGTTGCCGCCCGCGAGCCGCTTCGCGGCCAGAGCTTCGATCTCGGTGTGGATCGGCAGGACCTCGTCGGGCTTGCCGATCACCTGCATGGCGGCGATCGCCTCGGATTCGTCCCTGTCGATCGGCAGGACCGAGAGAACGGCTTTCAGCATCCGCGTCATGTCCGCCCCTTCGGAGCGAATCAGCTTGCGGGCATGGCTCTCCGCCGGAAAGGTCGCATCGACAATGGCGACGTCGTCGCCATGCCCCATGGCGCGCAGCACGTAGAGAATGTCGGCGTTCAGCAGGATGTCGAGGCCGATCAGCATGCGTCCCTCTACTCGGTCGTGCGCGCGCGGCGCGTTTGCAGCAGTCTCGAGATCGCCAGGGTCATGACGGCCGAGAAGGCGAGGATCAGGATCACCAGCGCGTTGATGTCCTGGCTGAAGCCGACCCGGATCATCGCCCAGAGCCGGATCGGCAAGGTGGAATCGTCGCCGCTCAGGAAGACGGTGATCAGCGTTTCGTCGAAGGAGAGTGCGAAGACCAGGACGCCGCTGGTGAGCAGGGCGGAACTGAGGCTCGGCGCCAGGACGTAGCGGAAGGTCTGCCAGCCTGATGCCCCGAGATCGTGCGACGCATCGACGATCGAAGCGCCGATCGAGCGCAGCCGGTTGAGCAACAGCCGATAGACCAGCGCCAGCACGAAGAGGATATGGCCGACCACCACCGTCACCAGGCTGCGCGGGATGCCCGCCTGCTGGAACGCGGACAGCAAGGAGAGACCGGTGATGATGGGCGGCAACAGGAAGGGCAGGAAGATCACGAACTCGACCAACCGGCTCACCCAGTCGTTGCGCCGGCTGGTGCGATAGGCGAGCAGGGTGCCGAGCGCCAGGGACAGCGCAACCGTGGCCATGCCGACGATCAGTGTGTTCAGCAGCGCGTCCAGGATGCTCGCATTGCCGGCGAGCTTCTCGAAGGCCGCGGCCGAAGGACTGCTCCAGTCCACCTTACCGCGCAGGGTGGGGAAGAAGGCCAGCGCCGAGACCAGGACGATCGGGGCATAGAGCACGGCGAAAGCCGCCGTCATCAGGCAGCCCAGCAGGGCATGGACGATGCGCTCGCCGGGCGTCATACGGCTTCCGTCCGCTTGATGATCGCGCCGGCCGCCACGATGACGCAGAGCGAGAGAATGAGCAGGATGGTCGCCATCGCCGCGCCGAACGGCCAATCGAACGCCATGCCGAACTGGCTCCAGATCAGCCGGCCGAAGGTGAAGCCCTTGACGCCGCCGACCATCTGCGGCGTCACGAAATCGCCCAGCGCCAGGATCAGCGAGAACATGCCCCCGACCACCGTCCCCGGCAGGCTGCAGGGCAGCGTCACATGGCGGAAGGTCTGCCAGGCCGAGCCGCCGAGATCGGCCGAGGCCTGCAGCAGGCTCTGCGGGATCCGCTCCAGGGTCAGATAGATCGGCAGGATCGAGAACGGCAGGTAGATGATCCCCATGGTGATGAGGATCGAAGTCTGGTTGAACAGGAAGAGGTCGCTCGCCTTGTCGAACAGCCCGACGCCGATCAGCGCCTGGTTGAGGAATCCGTTGTTCCCGAGGATCGAGCGCAGCGCATAGAGCTTGATGATATAGCTCATGAGCAGTGGGATCGTGCCGAGCACCAGAAGCGGGAAATGCCAGGCCTGCGGGCAGCGCCAGATGAAATAGGCGATGCCAAAGCCGATCAGCATGTTGCCGAGCGCGACCTCGGCCGCGAGGGTCAAGGTCTGCCGCAGGACCGAGACATAGGTCGGGTTGGAGAAGAAGGTCGCGTAATTGTCCAGCGACAGCGCCGGGACCATGGTCCCGTTCTCCACATGCCAGAAGCCGGTGACGAGGAAGAGGCCGAGCGGCACGCAGACCGCGACCACCGGCACGGTGCAGACCATGAACCAGAAGACCGCTTCCCAGCGGAGGCCGGGCTTTCCGACCGGCGCCGAGAAGCCGACGGCGAGGCTGTCATCCGTCATGAACTCGGCCTAAGGGCGCGCATGTTCTGGCGGCTCCAATGTACATCGACCCGCGAGCCTGGGCGAATGTCCGTGGGGAGCTGCGGCGTCGGCACTTTCAGTTTCAAGGCGGTGCCGCCGCCGACCTTGAGCCGCACATGGGTCAGGGCGCCGACGAAATCCAGGTCGAAGACCTCGGCGCTGAAATTTGCGTTCGTAGCGGCCCGGCTCTCGCTGTCGCGCAGCAACAGATGCTCCGGGCGGATCGCCAGCCGGACCCGGCTGCCGGGTTCCGGGTCCCATTCCGTGTCGAGGCGCAACCGGCCGATCGGCGTCTCGATCTCGCCACCGGTCAGGGCACGGCCTTCGATGATGTTGTTGTCGCCGAAGAAACCCGCCACGAACTCGGTCGCCGGCCGGTAGTAGAGTTCGCGCGGCGCGCCCACCTGCTCGATCCGGCCGTGGTTCATCACCACGACGCGGTCGGACATGGTGATCGCCTCTTCCTGGTCGTGGGTCACGAACAGGAAGGTGGTGCGGATGCGGCGCTGCAGGTCCTTCAGGAAGGTCTGCATCTGCCGGCGGAGCTCCGCATCGAGCGCGCTCAGCGGCTCGTCCAGCAGGATGACCCGCGGCTCGCAGACGATCGCGCGGGCCAGGGCGACGCGCTGCTTCTGTCCGCCGCTCAGGTTCTTGGGCAGGCTCTGCGCGCGCTCGGCAAGGCCGACGATCGCCAGCACTTCTGCGACGCGGCGCTTGATCTCGTCGCGGCTCCGGCCGCGGATCATCAGGCCGTAGCCGACGTTCTGCGCCGCCGTCATATGCGGAAACAGCGCATAGTCTTGAAAGACGGTGTTGAACGGCCGCTTGGTCACCGGCATCCGGGAGATATCCCGCCCGTCGAGCAGCAGCCGTCCCTCGGTCGGGTTCACGAAGCCGCCGACGATCTTGAGGATGGTGGTCTTTCCGGATCCGGACGGCCCCAGAATCGTCAGGAACTCGCCGGCCTCGACCGCGAGATCGGTCGGGTGGAGCACCCGCAGCGCGCCGTAGCGCATGCCGATTCCGGCCAGCGCGACCGATCCGCCCGCGATCGACGCCGAGGCCGGCGCAGGAACGGCGCCGGGCGCCCGGCCGTCGAGACCGGGCGCCCGCATCGTGGTGTCGGCGACGGCCATTACCGGACCGGGGTCGCCTTGATCTCGTTCCAAAGCGCCACGCGGCGCTTTGGATCTTCCGGCGGCTGGAAGAAGATGAGCTTGTCGGCATAGGTGAGGCCGATCTTCGTGTTCGCTTCCGCATCGGTCGTGTTGCCGTAGCCGGTCTGGGTCGAGATGTAGTTGCCGACCCGCTTGTCGAGCATGAAGTTGATCCACTTATGCGCCAGGTCCACGTTCTTGGTCGCGCTGCTGATCGTCCAGCAATCGATCCAGCCGATGGCACCTTCCTTCGGGATCGTCATCGCCGCATCGACGCCCTTCTTCTGCAGCATGCCGACCTGGGGCTCGCCCATGGAGAACATCAGCGACACGTCGTTCTGCGCGAAGATGCTGATGCCGTCGTCGAAGCCGGCATAGTAGCTGAGCACGTTCGCCTTCTGCTCCAGCAGCTTCTTCTTCACCGCATCGAACTCGGCGTCGCTCAGGTTGAACGGATTCTTGAAGCCGAGGACCATGGCGGCGGTCGAGATCTCGTTGTTGGCGTCGTCCATCGCCAGGGCATGGCCGGCATATTGCGGGTCCCAGAGCACGCTCCAGCTCTCGGGCGGCGTCGGGAATGCCTTCTTGTCGTAGATCAGCGGCAGCGAGCCCCAGGCGTAGGGCGCCGCATAGGGCTTGCCGTCGAACTGGATCGAGTCGATGTGCTGGAAGACCTCGCTCAGGTTCTTGTAATTCGGCAGCTTGGCGAGATCGAGCGGCTGGATCAGCTTCTGCTCATAGAGACGCTTGTAGGACGACGTCTCGATCGCGATCACGTCGAAATCCGCGCCTTTCGAGCCTTCCATCTTGGCGAAGATCTCGTCGACACTGCCGGTATAGGAGACCTTCACCGTGGCGCCGGTCTCCTTCTCGAACTCCTTCACCCATTGCTCGTCCGCATAGCCCTCCCAGGTGAGGATGCGCAGCTCCTCCGCCCCGGCGCTCGCGGAAAACGCCATGACGGCGGTCAGCGCAGCAGAGGCAATCAAAGACGCCAATCTGTTTTTCATCTTATGCCCACTCCCTGTTTGCCGACCCGATTCAGGCCGGAAGCCCGTTCTCCTGCCTTGCGCCGGCACGCGATCGAGCGCGTGTGGGCGGGCAGTGTGAAGATTTTTACTATCGGAAAATAAATATTGCATCCGACAATTCTTCTGTCAAACGCAATCCGACGAGATTTCGCGGGCGGGTGCCGAAAGGGCGCCGGATCAGTAGATCGAGTAGCCGCCGTCGACGGTCATCGTGGTCCCGGTGATGAAGGCGGCATCTTCCGAGCACAGGAAGCTCGCGGTGCCGCTGAGGTCGTCGGGCTGGCCCCAGCGCCGCATCGGCGTGCGTGCGACGATCTCGGCGACGCGGCCGCCGTCCTCGAGCACGTCGGCCGTCAGCTTGGTCTCGATGAAGCCGGGCGCGATCGCATTGACGCGAATCTTGTCCGCCGCCCAGGCGATCGCCAGCGACTTGGTCAGCGCCACGACGGCGGCCTTGCTCGACGCATAGGCCGGGATGCTGCCGGAGCCGAAGGTGCTGAACATCGAGGCGATGTTGACGATCGAGCCGCCCTGCCGCTTCAGCAGCGGATGCGCGGCATAGCAGGCCCGCATCGTCCCCAGCAGATTGACCCGGACGATGTACTCGAACACCTCCGGATCGAACTCCTGGCCGCGGCGGCGGTTGGTGCCGGCGCAATTCACCAGCACGTCCAGCGCATCGAGGTCACGGAAGAAGGCGTCGATCGCGCCGAGATCGGAGACGTCGAGCCGGGCGGCGCGCATGCCGGGTCGCAGCCCGTCTCCGCCCTTGCCGCTGACGCCGGTGATCAGGACCTCGCATCCGGAATCAAGGAGCCGCTCCGCGATGGCGCGGCCGATTCCGCTGGTTCCGCCGATGACGACCGCCTGTCTACGCCGCACTGGTTAAAATCCTTATGAACTGACGCCGCGCTTCCTGGTGCGCGGTGCACGGGTCGTCTTGCCGGCGGCCTTGCCGCCCTCAGGCGCGGCCTTGTCCTCGATAATACCGCCGCCGCGGGTGAGCCGTTCCTTCAGGATCTCGCGCAGGGTCTGGGCAAGGTTCGGCGTGGCGCTCGAGCAATTCACCAAAATCTTCGCGTCGGCGTCGCCGGAGGAGAGATAAGCATGCGGCATCGTGCTGTCGATATAGACGCTGTCGCCCGGCTTCAGCTCGGTCGGCTCATAGAGCGAGGTGAGCAAGGTCAGGCGGCCGGAGAGCACGTAGATGTACTCCTCGCCGACATGCGACCACATCTCGCCGATGTCATCCAGCGAGCGCGCATGCACGGTGACCACCATCGGGATGATCCGTTTGTGCGCGACGTCGGAGCAGAGATAGGTATAGGCGTAGTTCTCATCGGCGAGCGAGCTGCCTTCATGCTGGCGGCTGATGCTGCGGCGGCCCATGATGTTGGCCTGCGCCCCACCCATCGACGGATTGAGCAGATCGCCAATCTCGATCTTCAGCCCCTCGCAGAGCTGCAGGATGGTCGAATAGGTCGGCGACATCGCGTCGTTCTCGATCTTCGACAAGGCGGAGACCGAGATTCCCGTCATTTGCGAGACGTCGTTGAGGGTCCAATTGTGATAGGCCCGCCTGTCCCGCAGCAGGCTCCCGATCTGCGGATGATTGCCGGCCCAGCTCGCGCTCGCCCGCTTGGATGCACTGGTTGCCATTGGCCCCGGCTTTCTCTGCTCAGTCGAAGGTTGCGGTTTCATTCTCCCGGGGCCGCCGGGATTCGGCAAGACAAACGTTTCCGATCGGAAAAGATTGCGGGATCAGCTCTCGTAGCGGCCGATCACCTTGCGGACCGCCGCGCCGATCCGGGCGGCGTCGGCTTCGGTGATCCGCTCCGTCCACCACAGGACGATCGTATTCAGGCAGGCTGCCTCCGCGATCGGGCAGAGCGAGGCGCCGAAGTCCTGCTGCGTCTGGACACCCGGAAGCGTGAACGGCCAGCCAGAGGTGCCGAAGGTCAGGTGCTCCTTCACCATCGGATAGCGGTAAAGCGGGACCTGGCCCGGATAGCCGAGGAAGCAATCGACGCCCTCCGCGCGCAGCGCCTCGACCACCTTCAAGCCGGGCACCGAAAGCCGCGCGAGGTCGAGCGAGAAGGCATAGGCCCAGCGCACTTCCTCGCAATTCGGGCGCACCCCGAGCAGGCGCACCGATTCCATCTGGTTGATCTCGCCGTCCAGCACCTGCGCCGCCCGTCGGCGCGCTTCCACCACCGCCGGAAGCTTGCGGAGCTGGGCGACACCCACCGCCGCCTGCAGCTCGGTCATGTGATAATTCGGCGCCAGGAACAGGTGGTCGCGGCCCGGGCGGTCACGCGGCCAGCCCTTGTCCATGCACAGACGCAGCGAACGGCCGAACTTCCCGTCCGCATTGGTGACCACCATGCCGCCGTCGCCGGTGGTGATGTGCTTGGACTGCTGGAAGCTGTAGCAGGCCATGTCGCCGATCGCGCCGGTCATGCGGCCTTTGTAGCGCGCGAGATGCGCCTGGGCGCAATCCTCGATCACGAAGATGTCGTGCTTGCGGGCGATTGCCATGATCGCATCCATGTCGGCGGGCGCGCCGAAGAGATGCGTGACGATGATCGCCTTGGTCCGCGGCGTGATCGCCGCCTCGATCCGCTTCGGATCGATGTTCTGGTCGAAGGGATCGACATCGACGAAGACCGGGATGGCGAGCTGAGACACCACGGGAATGACACTGCCCATGTCGGTCAACGGGGAGACGATCACCTCGTCGCCCGGCTCGGGATTGAGGTAGATGAGCGCGGTGTGCAATGCGGCGGTGCCGCTGCTGGTGGCGACCGCCGTCTTCACGCCGATCAGCCGCGCGAAGTCTTCTTCGAACTGCCCCACATACTTGCCGTAGATATAGGCGAGGCAGCCCGAGTTCATCACGTCGGCGACCGCCGCCATCTCCTCGTCGCCGATGGTGCGCCCCGCAGCATTCCGAATCGACGGATAAGGCGTCGAGAACACCGGCGTGCCGCCGTCTATCGCAAGCTTCTCCACGCCCCACTCCATTCTAGCGTCATCGATCGGCCGCCGCGCTTCGACGGTGTTTTCCGATTATCATGGATTTTTCCGATAGTGCAATGTATTTCTGCCTGCGCGATGAGCGACAGGAGCGGAGTGAACATGGAACTTAGCAGGGTCGGCACGACGGATCTCGAGGTGACGCGGCTCGGTCTCGGCACCGCACCGCTGGGCGGTCTCTACAGCCCGGTCTCGGATGCCGATGCTTTTGCAACGATGCAGCAGGCGTGGGACGCGGGAATCCGCTTCTTCGACACGGCGCCGCAATACGGCAATGGGCTGTCCGAGCGCCGGCTCGGCGCCTTCCTGCGGTCGAAGCCGCGCGACGCTTTCGTCATCGCCACCAAGGTCGGCCGGCTCTTGCGGGTGCCCGCGAAGGACCAAGGCGAGGATGCCTATTACAAAGGCACGCCGCCGGAGCGGCCGGTCTTCGACTTTTCCTATGACGGTGTAATGCGGTCGTTCGAAGAGAGTCTCGCGCGCCTTGCGCTGGACCGCATCGACATCCTGCACATCCACGACCCCGACAATCACTATCCCGAGGCGCTGTCCGGCGCGTACCGCGCGCTCGACCGGCTGCGCAGCGAGAAGGTGATCAAGGCGGTCGGCGCCGGCATGAACCAGTCGGAAATGCTGGCCCGCTTCGCGCGCGACGGGCGGTTCGACTGTTTCCTGCTGGCGGGGCGCTATACGCTCCTCGAGCAGCGCGCGCTCGACGAATTTCTCCCGCTCTGCGCGGAGAACGGGATCTCGGTCTTCGCCGGCGGCGTCTACAACAGCGGGCTGCTCGCCAACCCGATCGACGGGGCCAAGTTCAACTACGAGGATGCCGATCCCGCCCTCGTCGCCCGTGCCCAGGCGCTGGGCCGTGCCTGCGGCCGCCACGGCGTGCCGCTGAAGGCCGCGGCCATGCAGTTTCCGCTGCACCATCCGGCGATCGCCGCCGTGCTGGTCGGACCGCGAAACCCGGCGGAACTGGCGGACAGCATCGCGATGCGCAGCACCGCAATTCCATCGGCGCTCTGGACCGAGCTCAAGGAGAGCGGGCTGGTGGACCGCAGAGCTCCGCTGCCGGATTGAGTCCGCGCGGCGCGGTGAGATCACCCTGGGCCGGGCTTGACCGGCGTCACCTGCGCCGAGTTGATCGAGGCACCGAAATAGTCTTCCACCGCGATGAACTGCCGGACCGCCGAATCACCCGCGGTGAGGGGAAACAGGCCGAACTCGAAGGTGAACGTCCCACCCGAGGTGGTCGGTTCCGTGATGGCGCCGAAGATGGGATGGCGACCGGCGCTGGCGGCCAAATACTGGTCCTGCCATTCGTTGGCGCTTCCCAGCGCGATCAACTCGTCCAGATACCGGCCGGTGAAGTCGAAGCCGGTGAATTGTGCGACGCGGGTGCCGACCAACCGATAGCGGATCCGGAACGGGTCCTGCTCGATCTCGGTCACCATCAGGTTCGGCATCAAGGCCTTGAACGCGGCAGGGTCGAACGACCGGCGGTCGGGAAGCCCGCCGGCTTCGCGGCTCGACAGCCACCAATCGTTCAGGGCATGCACCATCCTTGATTTGGATCGATCCACGTCGGTCCATGTGAACACAGCGTTACTCCGCGCTTCGCAGTCGGTGCATGCGCCGAACGCGGCGGCGCGCCCGGCATCTGAGGCCCACCGGCGCTTCAGGGCAAGGCCTGTTTTTGCGGTCAAGCGGAGCGGGGTTAGATCTGCCGCGGCGGCTTCTCGCGCGACACGCTAGACGTAGCGCGGGATCGGGCCGTCCTGCGGCGTGGTGTCGTCGCCGAGATCGAGCATCACCTCGTCCACGTAGCACCAGCCCCAGCCTTCCGGCGGGTCGTAGCCTTCGATGATCGGATGGCCGGTTGTGTGGAAATGCCGGGTGGCATGTCGGTTGGGCGACTGGTCGCAGCAGCCGACATGGCCGCAAATCCGGCAGATTCGCAGATGCACCCAGCGCGCGCCCGACTTCAGGCACTCCTCGCAGCCGCGGGCGCTCGGTGTGACTTTGCGGATCGTCCCGGTATGCGTGCAATCCCCGGTCATTCCGCCACCGCCGCCCGGATCGGTGCCGCAGGCATCGCCGCGAGATAGGCATGCAGCGCTGCGACGACCTGGGCGCCTTCGCCGACTGCGGCGGCCACGCGCTTGATCGATCCGGAACGCACGTCGCCGATCGCGAACACGCCGGGCAGGTCGGTTTCCAGCGGATGGCGCGCGCCGCCGCCGGTCAGGATGAAGCCCTTGTCATCGACGGCGAGATCGCAGCGCGCCAGCCATTCGGTCTCGGGATCCGCGCCGATGAACAGAAAGACATGCCGGATTGCGCGCCGGATCGCTTCGCCGCGGCATCGCCAGGTGACGGCGTCGAGCCGACCGTCGTTGCCATGGAGCTCGATGAGCTCGCTTTCGAGCGTCACCTCGATATTGGGCTGCGCCTCGATGCGCTCCACGAGATAGCGCGACATGCTGGCATTGAGACTCGATCCCCGCACCAGCATGGTGAGCCGCTTGACCTGGCTCGCCAGGTAGACCGCCGCCTGGCCGGCGGAATTGCCGGCGCCGACCAGCACCGCCTCGGTCCCGCTGCAAAGTTTGGCCTCGATCGGCGAGGCCCAGTAATGCACCGACGCGCCCTCGTATGGGGCGAGATTCTCGACCCGCGGCCGGCGATAGCGGACGCCGGTCGCGATCACGACGCTGCGGCTCTGCACCGTCTCGCCTTCGCCGACGGTCAGCAGGTAGCGGTCGTCGCGTCTTTCCAATCCATGCACCTGGTCCGGGATCGCCATCTCCACCCCGAACTTCTGCGCCTGGTTGGCGGCGCGGGCCATCAGGGCGAGGCCGGAGATGCCGGTCGGGAATCCTAGGTAATTCTCGATCCGCGCGGAAGCGCCCGCCTGTCCGCCGAAGGCCCGGCAGTCGAGATTGATCACCGACAGCCCTTCCGAGGCGGCGTAGACCGCTGCCGCCAGACCCGCGGGTCCGGCGCCGACGATGGCGACGTCGTAGAGCTTGCCGCTGTCGATCGGCCGCACCAGGCCGATGCAGCGCGCGATCTCGTTCTCGCTCGGATTGCGCAGCAGCTTGCCGTTCGCACAGAGCACGATCGGCAGATGGTGCTCGTCCACATCGAAGCGCTCGATCAGCGTCCGCGCGCAGGAAACCTGGTCGGGATCGAAGACGTGGTGCGGCTGGCCGTTGCGGGTGAGGAAGCCCTGCAGGCGCAGGACGTCGGGGTCGCCCGTCCGGCCGACGATGATATGCCCGCTCTTGCCGCTCTCCAGCAGATTGACGCGGCGCAGGATCAAGGCCCGCATGATCCGCTCGCCGAGCTCGGCCTCCTGCACCATCAGATCGCGCAGGCGATGCGGCGGGATGACGAGGCCTTCCACCGGCTCCGTGGCGTCCGCGTTGACCAGCGAGGGCCGATCGGAAAGCTGTGCCAGCTCGCCCATGAACTGCCCGGCAGAATGCGTCGCGATGACTCGCGCGCTGTCGAGCCCCTGGTTGGTGATCGAGATCCGTCCCGAAAGGACCAGCACCAGCCCGGGTGCCGGAGCGCCGGCGGTCACGATGCGCTCGCCGGCACGAAAGGAGGCCGGCGTACCGAAGCGGCGCATCCGCTCGATCGCCGTGGGATCGAAGGTCGGAAACATCTGTCCGTGCCGCGAAACCGTGAGCGAGGGCGAGAGTTCGTTCATCGTCATGGCGCAGCTCCCTGAGGTAGGCTCACAGGCTCGGTGTTACGGCTTGAAGGCGATCATTTACTCCACTTCAATCGGCTCCAGGACCCAGGCCGATCGCTCCGCGAGCGCGGGTATCCGGGCCAGATAGTCCAGATAATGCGGGGTTTTGCGGTGCGCCTCAAGCGCGGCGGTGTCCCGGTAGAGCTCGTCCAGGACATAGCGGTCGGCAAGCGCGATGTCGCGCCAGATGTCCCAGCGCAGATTGCCGGGCTCCGCACGGCAATGCGGCAGCATGCCGGTCAGCAGCGCATGCAGGTCGGCGGCCTTTCCAGGGTGAGCGGTGAGGATGGCGGTGATCTTCGCCAGCGGCTGGGTCATCGCTTGAGAGCCGCGACCAGTTCTTTGCCCAGTGGCCCCGCCGAGGCCGGGTTCTGCCCGGTGATCAGCCGCCCATCGACGACAACGTGCGGCTGCCAGTTGGCCGCGGACGAATATTCGGCGCCTTCCGCCCTCAGCGCATCCTCGAGCTCGTAGGGCACGTCCTCGCGGGCATAGTCATATTCCTCCTTCTTCGAGAACGACGTGAGCTTCTTGCCACGCACGAACGGCGTGCCGTCGCCAAGGTCGACACCGAGCAGCGAACACGGACCGTGACAAACAGCGGCCACAAGCTTGCTTGTGGTCCAGGCCCGCACAATCGCCCTCTGCACATCGGTATGCCGCTGGATGTCGACCATGGGCCCGAGGCCGCCCGGCACCAGGATGGCATCGTAGTCGGCTGCGTCCACTTCCGAGAGTTTGCGGCTGCGATTGAGGCGCCTGAAGGCTTTGCTCTGGAGAAATTCCTTCTGCGCCGGGTCTTTCTCGTCATAGGCATCGTAAGGCGTCCATCCGCCGGCCGGCGATGCGAACTCCACCGCGATCCCTGCCTTGTCGAGCACGTCGAAAGGGTGGGCGACCTCGGCGAAGAAGAAGCCGGTCTTACGATTCTGCGGTCCGATCACCGGGGCGTTGGTGACGATGAACAGGACATGCTGGGTCACGGCGTTCTCCTTTGAGTTCAAGATACGATCAGCGATCGGAGTTGTTTATGCCGGTCAAAACTTCACGAGGGCGCGGCCCCCGAGCGCGATGACCGCTAGCTAGCGGCTGTGCACATGAAGGCGCGCTTGGCAGAGCAAGGTGATGGAAGTGCGGGCCGCCTCGTGGCTCGGCCTGTCTATCACCGACGGCGGCACCGGGGCGGTTAAATGCGGTAAAAACGCAAGCAGCGCGTGGCCGAGGCCCGCAGCTACCAGCCGCCCGCGCCCATTGCAACGCGCGGGGAAAGTTCAGAAGGGCTGTTCCAGCAGGAAGTCGATCTCACACTTGGCCCATTCGCAGAGAAATTGCGGGTCGGCGGCGTCCGGGGCGTCGCTGGATATCGCGGAAATGCCGAGATTCTCGAATAGGGATTGTGTCCGTTCGGAAGCCGGGACGATCTCGTAGGATCCGCGCGGAACTTCGCCGGCAATCCGCTCGCTTCGGACGGTGATCCGGCAGCCGAGATACTCGACCGAAAAGACCGCGGGCCGATCTTCTTGCGGCATCTCAGGCTTCTTCACAAGCCGTGTTTGCATGGCGATCATTCTGTCTCCAATCGGCGCGCAATCGTCGCCGTGACCAGCTTGCGCCGCGCCAGCTTGCTTCAACATTGCGGGCAGCCGCGGAATCCGGAAAAATCTGTGCCATTCAGCCGCAATGTCAGGCTGGAGACAGTACCGGTATCCATGAAAGCGACCATTCGACCAGCACGGCACGATGATGCCGGTGACGTCCGCGCGATCAGTGCTGCGGCGTTTATTCCGGCCTATACGCCAATCATCGGCGCGGCGCCGCGGCCGGCGACGGAGGATTACAGCCCGCGCATCGCCCGCGGCGAGGTCTGGCTGATGGAGGCGGAGGGGGAATCCATCGCCGTCCTGGTGCTGGAGCCGCACGAGGATCACCTCCTAGTCTACAGCATCGCGGTCCTGCCGCGACACCAGAACCGGGGTCACGCGCGCCGGCTGCTGGCCTTCGCCGAAGCGCAGGCGCGCGCGGCCGGCCGGTTCGAGCTCCGGCTCTACACCAACGACCGGATGGAGAAGAACCTCGCGCTCTACAAGAGCTGCGGCTTCCTTGAATCCGGCCGCCGCGCACACCCGACCCGTTCCGGAGCGACGCTGGTCGACCTCATCAAGCTACTTGCGCCATAGCAGCTGCGGGTCCGGATCGGACGGGTGCTGATGCCCGCATTCCCGATCCGAACCGCTTGTGGTCGAGCGCCTACGGCATTCCTCAATCGCTTCCGGCGCTCACCATATCGGCGCTGCCCTGCGACACGTCCGGATTGAGGCCCGGTTTCTTGCAGGTGACCGTGTACCATTTCTGCGGCACCTGCCCGACCACCTTGCCGTTCGCGTCGGCCAGATTGAAGCCGAGCCGGACCTTCTGCGACTTCAGTACCGGCGCGATGCTGCCGGCGGAGGCCAGCGTGCCGGCGGCGTTGCCGCTCGGACCCCAATCGAGGTCACGATTGGCGAACAGATGCTTCACTTGGTTCGCGCCGACCGAGACCGGCTGCGGCGGCGTGAGGAAGGCGTTGCCGAGGAACAGGGCCTTGCCGTCGAACGCACTGCCGGTCGTCACCAGGCCTTGCAGCAGCAGGTTGGATGGGCAGATCTGCCCGTTCACCATCTCGGTCTTGCCGGCGGCCACGGTCAGATCGAGCTTCGGCAGGGTCACGGCCTCGAGGCCCTGGGGGCCCGGCGCGGTGCAGTGCATGTGGTAGGCGGACCAGTCGGAATGGAAGTCGATGTTCTCGCCGACCAGGCGCACCTTGCCGATCTCGTCGCTGTTCGCCTTGTTCGGCACGTCGTATTCGTCGGAGAACATCACGGTCTTGGTGAAGTCCGTCTTCACCGTCTTCACGTTGCTCTTCTGGCCGCCGCTGTGCTCATAGCGGAACTTGACCTCGGCATCGGCGAGGTTGGTCTCGATGACGCCCGACAGGATGATCTTGCACATGCCGCCGGCGCCGGATTTTTCGATGGTCAGCACGGTCGCCTGACTAACCGTGACGGGCACCTGCACGTCCTGTTTCACTGTCCGATGCGGGCCTTCGTATTTCATGCAGACGATCTTCGATTTGAGCGGTGCCTGGCCGGTTCCTTCGACCGGGTCGTTGTGGAGATCCGGGACATTCCGGTAGGTGACGGTGTTGGGAAACTTCACCTTTGCCTCCACCACGTGCTCGCTGGCAAAGATCGCGGAATCGCCGGCGCCCTGCGCACGCAGCTGTTCGGCTTTGTCGTTGCAGGCCTCGATCGCGAAATCGTCGACGAACTCTGGACCTACCTGCATGACGATATGCCGGTGCACGGAGGAAGGCCGGTCGCCGCTGCCATAGCTGCGCGTGATCACGCCCCAGCCTTCCTCGGGCTCGCGGCTGGTAGCGCCGAAACGCCAGCCCCAGGTCTTGTCGCCGATGCGCAGGCCCGGCGCGACGGACCAGTGCAGGATCCGATCGCGGCCGCCCTCGATGACGAGCTCGGCCTCGAACCGGAACGTCTCCTCTTCCTCGGTTACGAGCTCGGTGTAATGCGTGCCGTCGCTCTTCACGTGGAACGTGGGCACGGATGTCGCGGTGACAAACACATCGACGCCGTCGGCATCCGCCGAGGACTGCGTCCCGCCGAGGATCGCCGCAGCGAGCGGCAGCGCGCGCCACGCCTTGGAAAGGGGCGGGCTGATGCTGGGGAAGATCTTCTTCATGGCTTCTCTCCTGGAGGGGATTGTGAATCGGCCGCCGGCGGCGGCGCGATGCGGTTCAGTCCGCGACCGTCATGACGCGGCCGACGACCGGTCGGCCGTGCGATGTCTTCTTCACGGACTTGCCGGTGAAGGTGAGCGCGGGTCTCTGCGGGGACTCCGGCCAGAAAGCGTCGAGATCGATGATGTCGCAGATCGTGATCTCGTCTTCGGTCTTGCAGTTCGTCCAGCATTCGCTGGGCGTCGAGAGATCCTTGTGGCACGCGAGCGCGGACCGGCCCGTATCCGTGCCGGTCAGCGGCGGCGGGTTGGTGCAACCGAAGTCGCCCCACTTGCAATGCGTGGATGGCGGCGTTGCAAGCGGACCGTCCGCTTTGGCCGCAGTGCCGGCCCCGGACGCAATCGCAATCCCCACGGCCATGACCGTCGCTTGCAGCCAGGCCGCTTGCCGATACAGGTGGTGTTCCATGACGCGCTCCGCGCTCTCGGTTGAACCCGGTGGCGTGGCGCCTCGAAACGCCACGCAATAACGGGCGATACCTGAGCGGTGTCGGGGCGGTGTCAGACAGGGTTCATGGCGCGCATCGCCGGGTGTGCGCGGGCGCACAGCCGGGCCGGTCGGCCGCCTTCACCTTCGCGTGACGGCGCGGCGCGGCGCCGATCTAACCGGCCGCGGCGAGCAACACCTCGACGGCGCGATCCGGGGCGAGACGCGGGATGCTGTGCCCGCAGGCCAGTGAGAGGGTCGTCCAATCCGGATCTTGTTGCAGGCGTGCGAAGAGATCCAGGAACGAACTCTCGTCCCAGCCATGCGCGCCGACATAGAATTTACGTTTTACGCCCTTCCAGGCGCCAGTGAGCCGTGGCGGCGTGAGCCACGTACCGATCTCCCTTGCCGTGTGGAATGTCGACAGGATGTGACGTCTCGCACGAACCGGGCGCTCGATCCTGCGCACCACCCTGGTATTGTCGCCCACCGCCAATGGAAAGCCTGCCTCATGAATAAATTGAAACGCCGGAGCGTTTGGGTCCAGCGCATCGCAACGGCGGCGCTCGCTGCCGCGGGCGCATTGGCGGTTCTCAGTGCCGCAGCGCAGGCCCAGCAGGCTGTCACTATCACCAGTGATCAGCCCATGCCGTATTCCGAGCATTGCCTCGGCTCCGACGCTCTGCAGGCGGCCAAGGCGCTTTACCTCCACCATTACGGATTCGCCGTCGGCGATCCCGCCAAGAGCGAAGGACTGCTGGACGAGCGCCTGAGCGGCCGGCTGGCCGACAATTTCGCCTGCGAGCAGGACGGCATCTGCGCGATCGATGCGGACAGTTGGACCGGCGCCCAGGCCGGCGCCGTGGCCGAGCCGATTACGATCACCTATCTGGACAATGGCGCATCGAAGGCGATCACCCAGGCGAAAGTCCGCTTCGCCTTCTCCTTCGCGCGGGAAGGCGAGAAGCCCGCGCCTGAGAGCGCCATCCTGGAATTTGCTCGCGACGGTGAGGGCCAGTGCTGGAAGCTGTTCGACATGACCTCCGCCGCGGGCCAATCCCTGCTGCAGCAATTGGTCGATTACCAGGATCATTAGTAAGCCACACCTCCACGTCAGGTTGCTTGCCACCGCAACTGCGAATCGTTTAGCAAGGTGCCAGGACGACAGCAGGGCACCGGGCCGCGCTGCGCCCGAAGCGGTCAGGAGCCCAAACGATGATGAACGGTCTCGCAACCCACGCGCCCAAGATGCTGGGCGTTCTTCGCATCATGGCGGGATTGCTGTTCCTCGAGCACGGTGCGCAGAAATTCCTCTCGTTTCCGTCGGGCGAGATGGCTGGGTACGGCTGGACCTTCGGGAGCGCGGGCGCTTATGCCGGCATCATCGAGCTGGTGGCCGGCGCCCTCATCGCGCTCGGCCTGTTCACCCGCCCCGCCGCCTTTGTCGCCTCCGGCACGATGGCGGTCGCCTACTTCATGGCGCATGCGCCCAAGAATTTCTTCCCGGTCAACAACGGCGGCGACGCCGCGATCCTCTACTGCTTCGTGTTCCTGTATTTCGTCTTCGCCGGCCCAGGGGCCTTCAGCCTTGACGGCAAGCTGCGCCGATAAGCGAGCGCCACTACCCGACCACCCGCTCCATCACCTGCCACGCCGCCTGGACCCGCGCCTCGTTCGGATAGAACTTGTTCGCCAGGATGACGATGCCGAGTTTCTTCTCCGGTGCCGCGAAGACATAGGCGCCAAAGCCGCCGGTCGAGCCGGTCTTGTTGAGGATTACATCGGCGCGTGCCGGCATCGGCGGCTGGATCGCAGTCGCCGGATTGGCCTTGGCGCCCATCATCTTGGTCGAATTGCCGTGCAGCATGTCGTCGCGTGCGACCGGCATCGCATATTGCTCCCAGATCAGGTCCTGGACGAAGGGACCGGCGCGGTAATAGCCGACATGCGTCGCCGCGACCGCCCGCGCCAGCGGCTCCGGAACGTCCCGCGCCAAGCCCATCTGCGCTTCGAGGTATCGCAGCATGTCGTCGGTGTTGGAGACGACGCCCCAAGCCTCGGCGGCGATCGGACCGCCACCGGCGCGGACCGGCTTGCCGTCCTTGTTGGTGCCCCAGGCGTAGCTCTTCGCCTCCGCTTCGGGCACGTTGATGAAGGTGCGCTTCAAGCCGAGCGCGGGGAACAGGCGCCGCTCCGCCATGGCGGCGAAGCTCTCGCCCATGGCGCGCGCCGTCACAATGCCCAGCAGGGCGACGCTGGGATTGGCATAGACCCGTATCGTCCCCGCCGGATATTTCGGCTTCCAGGCGCGGTACCAGGCGATGAGCTGACCCTGGCTCTTCACGTCGTCCGGAAGCTGCAGCGGAAAGCCGCCGGCCGTGTGGGTCCCGAGATCCACCAGCCTCACGTCGCCGATCGGCGCGCCGGCGAGCTCCGGCATGTGCTCGCCGACCGTGTCGCTGAGCTTCAGCTTGCCGTCGATCTCGGCGAGGGCCGCGAGTGTCGCGGTGAAGGTCTTGCTGATCGAGCCCAGCTCGAACAGCGTGCCCCGGGTGACGGGAATGGCCTGCTTCGGCGCGGCGCTGCCGTATTCCGAGAAGTGCCTTGTGCCGTTCACGGTGACGCCGACCGCCATGCCCGGTATCCCGTATTGCGCCAGCACTGGCTTCACCGCGGCATCGATCGCCGCCTTGACGGTCGTGGCATCGTCCGCATTCGCGGCGAAGGCATGGCCGATCCGGCCGAGGGTCAAGGTCGAGAGCGAGCCAGCCAAGAGAATCCATTGCCGCCGGTTGATCATCATGCACTCCAATTTTGTGGGCCAGGAAGGCTGCGGCGGGATTTAGCGCAGCGCGCGATCGCCCTGCAAAAGACCAAATCTCAGGCGAGACTCTAGAAAATTTCAGGTCTCCGTCCACCGCTTCCCATCCTATTGCACCATCCAAGCCCAGCGCATCGATACAGCATGACCCGTCCGCATCTGCCCCTGAATGCCCTCCGCGCCTTCGAGGCTTCCGCCCGGCATCTCTCCTTCACCAAGGCTGCAATCGAGCTCAGCGTCACCCAGAGCGCGGTCGCCCATCAGGTGAAGGCGCTGGAGCAGCGGCTCGGACTTTCGTTATTCCGTCGCCTGCCGCGTGGCCTCGCCTTGACCGATGAAGGCCAGGCGCTGCTGCCGGATCTGCGCCGGTCGTTCGACCGCATCGCCGATCTCCTGGAGCATTTCGCCGGCGGCCGGATGCGCGAGGTCTTGAATGTCGGCGCGGTCGGGACCTTTGCGGTTGGCTGGCTGATGCCGCGGCTCGGTTCCTTCCACGCCGCGCACCCCTTCGTCGATCTCCGGCTCTCGACCAACAACAACCGGGTCGATATCGCCGCCGAAGGCCTCGACTATGCGATCCGCTTCGGCGACGGCGCTTGGCATGGCATCGAGAGCGAGAAGTTGCTCGACGCGCCCTTCGCACCGCTCTGCACGCCGGCGGTCGCATCCCGCCTGCATGCGCCTTGCGACCTCACGCGCGAGACCTTGCTCCGCTCCTATCGCGCCGACGAATGGCCGCTCTGGTTCGCCACGGCCGGCGTCATCGCGCCTGCGATCAAAGGCCCGGTTTTCGATTCCTCCTGGACCATGATCGAAGCGGCGATCATGGGTCTCGGCGTCGCCCTGGCGCCGCCGCTCATGTTCCAACGCCAGCTTATGGAAGGCACGATTGCACAGCCGTTCTCGCTCGGTGTGGAGACCGGCAGTTATTGGCTGACTGCGATGAAATCGAAGCAGCCGACGCCGGCCATGCGTGCCTTCCGCGACTGGCTGAGCGCTCAGGCGCTGTAACGCGGGCGGCCGAGGCCGCAATCGTACCCGAGCAGCGCCGCCTCCGCGTCCGGTTCGACAGGGGGAATTGGACGCAGAGGCCCATGGATTTCCAGCCTCGTCGGCCTGGTCCATGGATGCCCGCCAGGGACTAGGGAGGCAGGCATGGCGAGGGGGATCTTTCCTTTCTACGGGCTGACTCGTCCCTTCATGCGCAGGCTGATCAGCTTTGCCCGTTCCCGCTCATGCCGGATCACCTCGGCCCGGACCTGCAGCAGGTCGGGCCGCGCCACCACGGCCGCAATATCCGTCATTGCACCCCGGCGCCGGGCCGGGTCTTATATTCATGGGGAAGCAGCCGGAAGACGCGATGACCGACAAGACCAAGGGTGCCGAACGGGGCCGACCGCAGACCGCTGATTACCGTGCGCTCGCCGACTTCCGCTACGCGCTCCGCCAGTTCCTGGAGTTCAGCGGCAGCGCCGCCAAGGGCGTCGGCCTTACCCCGCAGCAGCACCAGGCCATGCTCTCGATCATCGGCGCACCGGAGGGCCAGCCGGTGACGATCGGCTTCCTCGCCAAGCGGATGCTGCTCCGGCACCATTCGGCGGTCGAGCTGGTGGACCGGCTGGTGGAGCTCGACCTCGTCCTCCGGCAACCGGACTCCGCCGACCGCCGGCGGGTTCTGCTCGCCTTGACGCCGAAGGCCAAGCGCCTGCTGACCAAGCTCTCCGCCGCCCATCTGGAAGAGCTCCGGCGCATCCGCCCGGCCTTCGCCGCCCTGCTGGAACGCCTCGGCACCTAGCGCGCGAATTGCGCGGTCGCGAGGATCGCGTTCACCGCATCGAGCCCGGATTGCCAGGCGCCGTGCACGGTCTGGAAGGCATCGGCCGAGGTCGCTTCGCCGGCGAAGAACAGCTTCTCGTCCAACGGCTGCGCCAGCGCCGCGCGCGCCTCCGCGCCGCCCGGCACCAGCACGGAATAGGCGCCGCCGATGCAGGGATTCGTGGTCCAGCCGGTTGCCTTGGCGCGCACCACGTCTTTGAGGATATCGCCGCCGAACAGCCGGTCCAGGACTTGGCCGGCATAGTCCAGCATGGTGTCGGGTCCGGCGAGCGCCAGGTCGCGGCATTGCATCCCGCCGAGATAGAGCGTCGCCATCGGCCGGTCGAACGGGTGGATGTGGAACGAGCCCATCGGCGCATCGGGCCAGTCCATCAGCGCAAAATGAGACTGCAGGCCGGCGAAGGGGTCGGATGAGAACTCAAAGCCGATCTTCTCGGCAAAGCCCAAAGGCAGCTTGGCGATGGCATCGAGCTTCCAGTCGGGCAGCAGCGGGAAGAATTTCAGCCGGTCCCCCGCCAGCACCGCCGTCGAGACCGTGACCAGCACCGCCTTCGCGAACAGCATGCCGTCGAGGGTACCGACCATCACCGCGTCGCTGCCCCAGTCGATCGATTTCACCGGGCAGGAGAGGCGGATCTCGACGGTGCGCCGCACCTCCTCCGCCAGCGCCTTGATGAGCGCGCCCAGTCCATCCTCGACCGGCCAGTTTTCGCCGGTGTCGTTGTAGCGGGCGAGGTTGAAGGTCGACGCGTTCTTCGGCTCGGCCGAGACATAGGGTGCGAAGCTCTGGCGGAAGAGCTGCGCCCAGCGGCTGGCGGGATCGATGCAGCTCTCGCAGGAGACGTCCTGCCCGGCCTTGCCGGTCGCGTCGATCCGTTCATAGGTCGCGGTGTACATCGCCGCATATTCGGCGGCGATGGTGTCGTTCAGCCACCAATGGCCGTCATGGATCCGGAAGTCGATCTCGCCGCGGCGATAGCGGAAGCCGAGCCGGTCGGCGATCGGGCGCAACGGATTGATGCTCGCCGCATGCAGCCATTGGCAGCCATGGTCGAACGGCAGGCTGAAGCTCTCGTAATCGGTGAAGGCGCGCCCGCCGACCCGGTCCTGGGCCTCCAGCACGATCGCGTTCAACCCCGTATCGCGCGCCGCATGCGCAGCAGCAATGCCCGCCGCGCCGGCGCCGATGATGATGAGGTCGTATTCATTGCTGGTCATGGGCGGCCGCCGGTCGATCATGCTCTACCTCACGATCTCGGAGAGAAACGCGCTGCGGTCGATGCCGCGCATGATGGTGGCGCCGACGTTCATGCCTGTTGATAGCAGGGCGGGGCGGCGTTGGGGAGAGCGGGCCGGGGTCGGTAAAATGCTGCTCAAATATTCCGCCTTTTCTCCAAATGTTTAGCGCGCAATTTCGTGTCAGGAATTAAGTCGAACTTAGGGATTTCTAGGACAGTTTACTCGTTGTTGTGGGGATGATCCCCGGGACTCCTGAGGATTGAGATGCGCCTTCCAAGACATCATTCCGCCGCCGCCGTCGTGCTCGGCTTGCTGGCCTTCTTCGCACCGGCCTTGATGGCGAGCCAGTCGGGCGGCTGGGGTGTCATCGTGGCGACCAACGCCTTCGTCTCCCATGGCGACAGCGAATCCGCATCGGTTGCCGTCGGCAGCACGGTGCGGGAAGGCGATCGTCTGACGACCGAGGCGGGTGGCGCGCTGGTGCTCTCGCGCGGCGAGGACCTGATCACCATGGCGGAGAACAGCCGGATCGTCATCGTCGATCCGCAGCCGAACGGGACCACCTTGATCGACCAGCCTTATGGCCAGGTCGAGTATCACGTCACCAAGGAAGCCAAGCCGCATTTCGAGGTCGACTCGCCCCTGCTCGCGACCATCGTCAAGGGCACGACGTTCAGCGTCTCCGCCCAAGGCGGGGCGAACTCGGTCAGCGTGAGCGAAGGCCGGGTCGTTGCCAAGAACCGCGCCAGCGGCGCGAGCTCGTCGGTCGGCGCCGGCCAGATGGGTTCGGTCGATGGTGCCGGCAAGAATGTGAGCGTCGGCGCCGCACCGGCCAAGGGCGCGAGCCCGGCGGCGGGCGGCGGCGCTCCCGCTGCGTCCGGCAGCAGCAACAGCGACGGCAATTCCGGCGGTGCCGGGAATGGCAACAAGGGCGGCGGCAATGGCGGCGGCCGCGGCGACAGCGGCCGGTCCGACAACGGCAGTGGCGGGAATAACGGTCACGGCAGTGGCAACGCCAACGCCGGCGGCAACGGCAATGCGAACGGGAAGGGGAAGCCGAAGAACAACGGCAACGGCGGCGGCCATGGCCATGGCGGGAACTGAGCCGATCGCGAGCTCGTAATGCGCAACCCGCGGCCAAGTCCCGCGATGGATCGAGGGCGGCGCTGGATTGCCGGTCCGGTCTTGCGCAACGCTGCATTCGGACTGGTCCTGGCGATCGTCTTCCTGCTCGGTGGCTTTGCTCCCGCCAATCGCCTGCTGACCGATCTCAATTTTTCGCTGGCATCGCGCCCCGCTTCCGGCGACCTGGTGCTGGTCGAGATCGATGCCCGCAGCCTGCAGAAGCTGAACAGCTGGCCTTGGTCGCGCGCCTACCACGCCGCGCTGATCCAGCGCCTGAGCGAAGCCGGCGCTTCGACCATCGCCTTCGACATCGATTTCAGCGCGCAATCCGCGCCGGCCGCCGATGCGGCGCTCGCCCAGGCGATGGCCGCGGCAAAGAGCCCGATCGTTCTTGCCGCCTTCGCGCAACCGGCGGCGCGCGCCGGCGGCGGCGTCACGCTCAGCCACAACCTGCCGCTTCCGATCTTTCGCGAGCATGCGCAGGTGGGCCTGGTCAACATCGTCGCCGATGGCGACGGCAAGCCGCGGCAGTATCGCCTGGCCGAAGACCGGCTGCCCGGCACGCCGCCGACGCTGGCCGCGCTGCTGGCGGCGCCGAAGAAAGCCGCAACCAATGTCTTCATGATCGACTACGGCATCGCGCCGCAATCGATTGCGCGCCTTTCCTATGTCGATGTGTTGACCGGCCGGGCCGATCCGACGGTGCTCGCCGGCAAGAAGGTGCTGGTGGGCGCCACGGCGCTGGAGCTCGGCGACCGCTTCGCGGTGCCGAACCACGGCGTGCTCTCCGGGGTCGAGATCCAGGCGCTGGCCTATGCCAGCATCATGGGCGACCGGGCGATACGGCCGGTGGGGCCGCTCTGGGTCGTCGGCGGATTGGTGCTGATCGTGATCGCCGGCACCTGGCTCGGTAAATGGCAGCCGCGCCAGGCTCAAGGCGTCACGCTGGCCGCTGCCGCTGCGGCGCTCTGCCTCGGCTTCGTCCTGCAGAATGTCTTTGCCGTATCGGTGGAGACGGCGCCATGGCTTGCAGCCTTTGCCGGTGGTTCGCTGCTGACCCTGGTGCGCCGAGCCCGGCAGCATGCCCGCGCGGCGCTGCTGCACCGCGCGGTGGCCTTGCGCCAGAAGGCGCTGATGGAAGGTGTGTTCAACGACAGCTCCGAGGGCATCCTGATCGCGGGCGACGACGGCGTCATCCTGATCGCCAACGGCGCTGCGAGCCGGTTGCTCGAGACCGCGGAAGGCGCGCTGATCGGGCAGTCGCTCGACGGCGTCCTCGGCGGCCTCGCCCTCGCCCAGCAGGCTGCGACCGAGATCATGGTCGAGACCGCCGGCGGCCGGCGGCTGGCACTGGCGGCCTCGGTCAGTCGGTCCGGCAGCGATGAGTCGTCGGTCTGGATCGTCACCTTCCGCGACGAGAGCGCCAAGCGTGCCATGGAAGCGGCGCGCGATCTGACGATCCGGGAGCTGCAGGCGGCAACCGCCGCGAAGAACGAGTTTCTCGCCCGGATCAGCCACGAGCTCCGGACACCGCTCTCCGCCATCATCGGCTTCTCGACTATGATCGGCGACCAGAGCCTGGGTCCGGTCGGCAATGCGAAATACATCGAATACGCCCGCGACATCCACAGCGGCGGCAAGCGCCTGCTCGAGCTGGTGAACGACATCATCGACATCACCCGCATCGAGGCCGAGCAATACGAGATCCGGCCCGACGCGCTGGAGGTGCGCAGCCTGCTCGGCGGCTGCTGCATCGCGGCGCGCGACGCCGAGCCTTGCGGCGAGAAGAGTCTGCGCTTTGAGGTCATGCCCGGCGCCGAGGCGATCCAGTCCGACCGCCAGGCGCTGGCCAAGGTCATCGCCAAGCTGCTCTCCAACGCGATCAAGTTCACCGGTCCGCACGGCAACATCCTGCTGCGCGCGAGCCCGGCCGCGGGCCAGGCGATCGTCCTCGAGGTGATCGACGATGGAATCGGCATCGCGCCGGCGGCGTTGAAGAATGTCGCCACCGCCTTCTCGCAGGTGCGCGGCGGGCTCGACCGCCGGCATGAAGGCTCCGGCCTCGGCCTCTATCTCGCCAACCGGCTGATGCTGCTCCTCGGCGGCCGGCTGGAGATCGAGAGCAAGCCGGGCGCAGGCACGACCGTGCGCCTCGCGATTCCCGGTGCGCTGATCCAGACCTCGCAGGCGGCATAGCGCGCCATCGATTGCCACCCCGTCGGGCTCCGCCTAGACTCGCGGGATGGACAGGAGCGTTCATCCGCACGACATCGATCCGGCCGGCATCGCCGCACTCGTTGCCTGGCTGAACGACGGCTGCCCGGGTGCACCCGAGGCGGGCACGGCGATGACCGGGATCTGCCGGCGACTCTCGGCTTGCGGGATTCCGCTCGCCTATGGCGGCCTCTTCGTGCGCACGCTGCATCCCGAGATCATGGGCCGGCGCTTCATCTGGGGACCGGAGACCGGAACCGAGGCCTCGGACGCCACCTTCGAGATGCTGGACGAGCCCGAGTTCCAGACCAGCCCGATCCGCTGGGTGTTCAACAAGGGCGAAAGGCTGCGTCGCCGCCTCGGCGATCCCGACTGTCCGCTCGACTTCTCCTTCCTCGATCGCTTTCGCAGCGAAGGGGCGACCGACTTCTACGCCGCGCCACTCTTCCAGAGTGCCGGCCAAAACCACGTCTGCGCCTGGCAGACCAAGGCGCCGGGCGGCTTTTCCGATGCCGCGCTGGCGGCGCTGCAATCGATCGAGAAGCCGCTGGCCCGCGTCACCGAAGTCCGCAGCCTGGAACGTCTCGCCATCAACCTGCTCGACACCTATGTCGGCGGCCAGGCGGGCGCGCGGATCCTCGGCGGGCAGATCCGGCGCGGCAACATCGAGGCGATCCGGGCGGCGATCTGGCTCTCCGACATGCGCGGCTTCACCGCCCGTGCCGACCGCATGCCGCCCGCCGATCTCGTCGCGCTTTTGAACCGGTACTTCGACTGCCAGGTGCCGGCGATCCGCGAACAGGGCGGCGAGGTGCTCAAGTTCATGGGCGACGGACTGCTCGCGATCTTTCCGGTGGAGCAGGCGGAGAACCGCGCGGTCTGCGCCCGCGCGCTCCAGGCGGCGCGCGAAGCCGAGGCGGCGGTCCGCGATGCCGACTGGGGCAGGCTGGAGCGCCAGGGCGGTGTGCAGTTCGGCGTCGCCCTACATATCGGCGACGTGCTCTACGGCAATGTCGGCAGCGCCAACCGGCTCGACTTCACCTGCATCGGCCCGGCGGTCAATCTCGCCGCGCGGATCGAAACGCTCTCCGGCGAGATCGGCCGCACCATCCTCGCTTCCGCCGATTTCGCCCTGCAATGCCCGCAGGAGATCGAGCACGGCACGCTCCAGCCGCTCGGCTCCTTCACGCTGAAAGGCGTCACCGTACCGCAGCTCGTCTACGGCGTGGCGTGAGTGCCGCGCCGAAGAGCGAGCCTGCGGCTGCGCCTTCAGCGGGTTCGGTCCGCGAGCTGCCGATGCGGGATGCCTTCAATCACGCCGCCCGGACGGTTCGGCGACAGCGGTTGCTGCGGCACCGAAGCCGATCCCGCGGCTTGCGGTGCGGGCACCTGCAGCACGATCGCCCGCGGGTTGTCGTAACGGCCGCCGCTTTCCTTTGCCGCCTGTTCCAAGGTCTCGGCGCAGCGCTGGAAAGCGTGATCCTCCATGTAGAGCTGTGCGATGCGGTCGAGCATGGCGAGGCGGACCGCCTTCTGGGAAACGCCGATCGCGGCCACCTCGCGCAAATGGGCTTCGCGCGTTGCGGCATGGAGGTCGCGCCAACGCTGCGCCGGCGGGCGCAAGCAGTTCGGATTGTAGGCGTGAACCTGCCAGCGCTCGATCTCGACGTCGAAGTTCTCTTTCACGGCGCCGGCGATTTCCTTGGCCGTCTGATAGCGCGCCAAGCCCTTGACGATGAACTCCTTGATTTCGTCGCTCAGTGTGGCCATGGAATCTCCATTTTGTCGGTGTCCTGTAGGGGTTGACTCCGTATCGGCTTTGTGAAGGCCAGCCATTCTCAGCTGTAGCCGCGCCTTGTATTCTTCGAACGTCTCCATGAGCCTCCATCCTGCCTGTGTTCGGCCTGCATTGTCGGGATGCGAAATCATTGTCGGGATTCGAAATCATGCGCACGGTACCGGCCTGCCGGGCGTTTCAGGACTTCGAACGGCGCGGTGCGCGTCGTGCCGGCAACGGGAAGGCCAACCGCCGCGTTGCGATGGCATGCACATCTACGACGAGAAGAAGTATAGTTCTTGTTTTGTTTTTATGCAAGAAATAAGGCGTTAAAATGCGCGGTCCGGCAGAGATAACCCGCTCGCTTACCTTGCATATCCAGAATTCGCGGTTATGGCGGGTCCGATCCGGCGATTCCGCGCCGCACCGCAGCAACGGTGTCGCATGAGCGATGTGGACGCGCTGATGGCCTGGCTGGCCGGCGGATGCCGATCCGCGGTCGGCAATGACGATGTGATGACCGAGCTCTGCGAGCGGCTGGTCGCCTGCGGTGTCCCGCTGGCGCGCGGCGCACTGTTCATCCGCACGCTGCATCCGGAGGTCATGGGCCGCCGGCTGCTGTGGAAGGCGGGCGAGGGCACGGTGATCTCCGACGCCAAGTTCGAATACCTGCAGGACCCCGGCTATACCCAGAGCCCTATCGTGCGCGTCTATGAAACCGGCAAGGGGATCCGGCGGAAGCTCACCGATCCGAACACGCCGAACGATTTCATGATCCTCGACGAGCTCCGGCAGCAGGGTCTCACCGACTATGTCGTGGCGCCGATGGTGTTCAGCAACGGCGACATGCATGTCTCGACCTGGTGCAGCGCCGCACCCGAAGGCTTCTCCGACCGCGCGCTGGAAATCCTGGCCGCGATCCAGGACCCGTTCGCCCGGGTCGCCGAAGCCCGGGGCCTACGCCGCGTCGCCGTCAACCTGCTCGACACTTATGTCGGGCATCAAGCGGGCGAGCGCATCCTCGCCGGCAAGATCCGCCGCGGCGATATCGAGACGATCCGCGCCGCGATCTGGCTCTCCGACATGCGCGGCTTCACCGCCCGCGCCGACCGGATGAAGGCGCAAGACCTGATCGCGCTCCTCAATCGCTACTTCGATTGCCAGGTCCCCGCGATCCGCGCCCATGGCGGCGAGGTGCTGAAATTCATGGGCGATGGGTTGCTCGCGATCTTTCCGATCGACGCGACCGGCGCCCATGCGGGCAAGTCCGACATCGCCATCGTCTGCCGCGCAGCGCTCGCCGCCGCGCGCGACGTGGACGCCGCGGTCGCCACCGCCGATTGGGGCGGGCTGGAAGCGCCGGGCGCCGTCAAGTTCGGCGTCGCCTTGCATGTCGGCGAGGTGCTCTACGGCAATGTCGGCAGCAGCAACCGCCTGGACTTCACCTGCATCGGCCCCGCGGTCAATCTCGCGGCGCGCATCGAAGCTTTGAGTGGTGAGATCGGGCGCACGATCCTGGCCTCGGCGGAGTTCGCGGCGGCGTGCGGCGGGATGGTGCCGCTGGGCGCGTTCGCGCTGAAGGGCGTGGCGGCGGAGCAGGTGGTTTATGGCGTGGCTGAGGAAACTTAGGGCGCTGGATCATCTTTGGTGCGCAGCTTGCAATATCACGGCTGCAGTGCCCCCCTCTTACTCCCCCTGAAGTGCAGGGGAATCGCATATGGCGGAGGGAGGGTTGTTGCATCTGCCTGGAAGATGGATTCTGAAGAAGACTCCCAATTGCGAGGGGGAGTTGGATGCAGAAGTTCACGAGTGTTTTCCGGGAGTTGCCG
>Ga0209257_1000425_pt1 | contig 81123 bp, 66 predicted proteins | sample AraplaCvi_mCL_r2_FD_184277 | JGI IMG/M metagenome (GOLD analysis project Ga0209257, IMG submission 184277) | Arabidopsis root microbial communities from North Carolina, USA - plate scrape MF_Cvi_mCL_r2 (SPAdes) (version 2) | ecosystem: Host-associated > Plants > Roots > Endosphere | place: USA...
AGGACCGTTACACCATGACTGACAACACCAACTGGTATATCGAGCATTTCGAGCGCACCGGCTCGGCCATCGGCTACCGCCTGAAGGGCAAGCTCGATGAAGTGCAGTCGCCGTTCCAGAAGATCGAAATCTTCGCGACCACCGACTGGGGCAACCTGATGACCATCGATGGCGCCATCATGCTGACCAGCAAGGACAACTTCTTCTATCACGAGATGATCAGCCACCCGGTGCTGTTCACCCACGCCGCGCCCAAGCGCGTGGTCATCATCGGTGGCGGCGACTGCGGCACCCTGCGCGAGGTGCTCAAGCACCCGGGCGTGGAGAGCGTGACCCAGTGCGACATCGACGAGCAGGTCACCCGCATGGCCGAGAAGCACTTCCCGGAGCTGTGCGATTCCAACGACGACCCGCGCGCCGAACTGATGTTCGACGATGGCGTGGCCTACATGGCCAACTGCCCGGCCGGCAGCGTGGACGTGGTGATCGTGGACTCCACCGACCCGGTCGGCCCGGGTGAAGGCCTGTTCAACAAGGCCTTCTACGAAAGCTGCTTCAAGGCACTGAAGGAAGACGGCATCCTGGTGCAGCAGTCCGAATCGCCGCTGATGCAGCTGGACCTGATCAACGAAATGCGCACCGAGATGGGCAAGGCCGGCTTCCAGTCGTTCAAGACCCTGCCGTTCCCGCAGCCGTGCTACCCGACCGGCTGGTGGAGCGTGACCCTGGCGCGCAAGGGCCAGAGCAGCTTCGACTTCCGCCAGTCCGATTCGGCCTCCAAGCCCTTCGAGACCCTGTACTACACCGCCGCGCTGCACACCGGCGTGCTGGTGACCCCGCCGTTCGTGCAGGCCGCCCTGAAGGGTTGAGCGGAACGCGTACCGACCAACGGTCGGTACCTACCGGGCGAACGGTCGGTACAACGGCATCGCGAACCGACCCACGGTCCGCGGTAGGTGACGACCGTTGGTCGTCACGCGCGCCAACAAAAAAACCCGCGCTGTCGCCAGCGCGGGTTTTTCATTCCGGTAGCGCCGGCCGTTGGCCGGCCCTCGCAATGTCGGATTACAGCGCCCAGATCCCCGCAATCACCAGCAGCACCAGGCCCCACTTGATCGCGTGGTAGGCGAACGCGCTCTTCGCGCGCAGCGCCTTGGCCTTCAGCCGCACCTTGTACAGCCCACCGAATGCCTTGTTCACCCCGCCGGTCGGGTCGCCGGGGAAATTCGGCGACGCACCACCGGCCAGCAGCGTAGCGGCCACCGCACGGTTGAACAGGCCCGGCAGCCCGAACCGCAGCGGTCGGGCGATGTCGCAGAACAGGATCACCCGGTCCTGATCGGTTTCATTGTGCGCATGGTGGATGTAGGTCTCGTCGAACATCATCCATTCGCCGTCGCGCCAGCTTTTGCGCACGCCGTCCACCTCGATGTAGCAGCGGTCATCGTTCGGCGTGGCCAGGCCCAGGTGCAGGCGCAGCGACCCGGCAAACGGGTCGCGGTGCGGGCGCAGCTCGCTGCCGGGCGGCAGCTGGGCGAACATCGCCGCGCGCACGTCGGGGATGGACTCCAGCAGCGCGGTGGTCTGCGGGCACAGCGCCAGCGCCGACGGATGCGACGGGCCATACCACTTCAGGTAGAAGCGCTTCCAGCCGCGGCGGAAGAACGAATTGAAACCGGCATCGTTGTACGAGCTCGACGCGGCGATCTTCTCGGCATCGCGCAGCGCCAGCGCTTCGTCGCGGATCATCGTCCAGTTCGCCCGCAGCGGTTCCAGCTGCGGGAAGTCCCTGCCCGGGTCCAGGAACGGCGTGGTCGGCACCTTGGAGAACAGGTACATGATCACGTTGATGGGCGCCATGAAGCTCGAATGGTCGAGCAGCTGCCGCGACCAGCGTGCACGCACCTTGCCGCGGTAATGGATGTACAGCACGCAGGCCACGAACAGGGCCACCACAATAATCTTGATCATCAAGCTTCCACCGGCCAGCGCCGGAACCCATCAGGGCAAAGGGAACGCGGAACCGGAACCGGCCCGCATCGGGGGGGAGCGCGTGCGCGACGGAGACGTGCCGACGGGTGCGGGACTGCCACGCAGGCTGCTACAGCCTGCCAATGGTCGGGACGCGCCGGGTCGCGGTCAACCCTCGTCGCATTCAGGCGGGGGCGAGCATTTGCCTAACTCATTGAATTATTTGCGTTTCGAATAATTGCCGCGTGCAGCTTTCCCGCTCTGCGCGACGAACTGTTCCACGTCCGGTTACTACATTTTTCTGACAACTACTGGATTGGTGTACTGGGGAGTACTAAAATTAACGAAATCTTGATCCTCCCCCATTCAGCAGCACCGGTACGCCTGACGCTTTGCGCCGACCGCCGGGTCGCCCCAGAACGTCATGAATACAACCGTTGCCTTGTGTGTCGACGACACCGCCCCCGCCGAGCTGCTCAAGCGCGGCGAACGCCTGCTTGAACCCGACGTCTACCGCACCTGCCTCAACGGGCAGCCCGCGGTGGTCAAGGACTACACCCGTTACCGCGGCACCCCGCTGTCGCCGGTGGCCCGCCTGCTGGTCCGCCGCGAAGCGCGCATCCTCCAACGGCTGGCCGGCTGGAAGCACGCCCCTGCCCTGCTCGGCACCATCGGCGGCCTGGCGCTGGGCATGGAGTTCATTCCCGGCCAGACCCTCAGCGCCGCCCAGTCGGTGGGCATCGAGGTGTTCGAGCAATTGCAGATGGCCCTCAGCCGCCTGCATGCCGCCGGCATCACCCACAACGACCTGCATGGCACCAACGTGATGGTCAATGGCGGCGTGCCGGTGCTGGTGGACTTCACCTCGGCCTGGCGCAGCCCGCGCTGGCTGCCGGTGCACCCGGTGTCGCGCCAGCTGCGCCGCAGCGACATGAAGAACCTGCTCAAGATGCGCCAGCGCCTGACCGGTGCGCGACCCAGCGCCTCCGAAGCGGCCCAGGTGGCCGACCCCCGCTGGGTGGCCGGCGTAAGGGTGGCCTGGAAGCGCTTCTACCGCTGGTTCAAAGCTTGAATGCCTGCCGGGCAGAGCCCGGCACTACCGGCCGTAGTGCCGGGCTCTGCCCGGCAATCCCCTTACAGCGCGTCGGCGTCCAGTTCACCGGTGCGGATGCGCACCACGCTGCCCAGGTCGTACACGAACACCTTGCCGTCGCCGATCTTGCCGGTCCCGGCGGCCTTGACGATGGCCTCCACCACCTCCTCGACCTGGTCGTCGGTGACCGCCACCTCGATCTTCACCTTGGGCAGGAAATCGACTACGTACTCGGCGCCCCGGTACAGCTCGGTGTGACCCTTCTGCCGGCCGAAGCCCTTCACCTCGGTGACCGTGATCCCGGTGACACCGCGTTCGGCCAGCGCTTCGCGTACATCATCGAGTTTGAACGGCTTGACCACCGCCATGACCATCTTCATCTGTTGGCTCCCTTGATCTGCGGCGCAAGGATACCGCTATCCTAGTGCCTGGCCAGCCCCACCCGCAGAGATCCCCATGATCGACCTCAACCAGCTCGATGACCTTGCACGCCGCCTGAGCGACATGGTGCCGCCGGGCCTGCGTCAGTCGCGCGAAGAACTGCAGGCCACCTTCAAGAGTGCCCTGCAGGCCGGCCTGGGCAAACTGGACCTGGTCACCCGCGAGGAATTCGACGTGCAGCGCGCCGTGCTGCTGCGCACCCGCGAGAAGCTGGAAGCGCTGGAAAAGACCGTGGCCGCGCTGGAAGCATCGGCCAACGCCGCGAACGCCGCGCCGGAACGCCCCGCGCCCTGACCCGCGTGCCGAAGCGGCTTCTCCTGATTCCGCAGCACGGCACTGCCCGACAGCCAAAGCCCCCGTACCCGGCCAAGCTCGCAGATCGTTGAGCCAACCCGGGAACCCGCATGAGCCTTGCGCTGGTGCACAGCCGCGCGCGCGTAGGCATTGCCGCCCCCGCTGTGCGCATCGAAGTGATGCTGAGCGGCGGCCTGCCGCATACCACCATGGTCGGCCTGCCCGAAGCGGCCGTGCGCGAATCGCGCGACCGGGTGCGTGCCGCGCTGCTGTGCGCACGTTTCGAGTACCCGCAGCAGCGCATCCTGATCAACCTGGCCCCGGCCGACCTTCCCAAGGAAGGCGGGCGCTTCGACCTGGCCATCGCGCTGGGCATCCTTGCCGCCAGCGACCAGATCGACCGGCAGCTGCTGGGCAACTACGAATTCCTGGGCGAGCTGGCGCTGACCGGTGAACTGCGCGGCGTGGACGGCGCGCTGCCAGCCGCGATCGCTGCTGCGCAGCAGGGTCGCACCCTGGTGCTGGCCGCAGGCAATGGCGAAGAAGCAGCGCTGGCCCAACACGCCGACGTACGCGTGGCCCGCACCCTGCTCGAAGTGTGCGCGTCGCTGGCCAGCCGGTCCCTGCCGCATGCCGTGCCCGCGCCGGTAACGCCGCTTGCGGTTGCGGACCTGCGCGACGTGCGCGGCCAGCAGCAGGCGCGGCGTGCACTGGAAGTGGCGGCCGCAGGTGGACACCACCTGTTACTGCTCGGCACCCCCGGCTGCGGCAAGACCCTGCTGGCCTCGCGCCTGCCCGGCATCCTGCCCGACGCCACCGAGGCCGAGGCACTGGAGACGGCGACCATTGCCTCCTGCACCGGTACCGGCATCGACACCGCCCGTTGGCGGCATCGCCCCTATCGCGCCCCGCACCACACGGCCAGCGCGGTATCGCTGGTCGGCGGCGGCACGCACCCGCGCCCGGGTGAGATCTCGCTGGCGCACAACGGCGTGCTGTTCCTGGACGAGCTTCCCGAGTGGAGCCGCCACACCCTGGAAGTGCTGCGGGAACCCCTGGAATCCGGCACGGTGATGGTGGCGCGCGCCGCGCGCACGGACGCCTTTCCATCGCGCTTCCAGCTAGTGGCGGCAATGAACCCCTGCCCCTGTGGCTGGGCAGGCGACCGCAGCGGTCGCTGCCGCTGCAGCGCTGAAGCCATCCAGCGCTATCGCGGGCGCGTGTCCGGCCCGCTGCTGGATCGCATCGACCTGCATGTGCAGGTGCCCCGCCTGGAGCCTGCCGAACTGCGCAGCGGTGCGCCGTTGGGCGAGGACAGCCTTGCCGTCCGCGCACGCGTGGTCGCCGCACGCGAGGTGCAGCTGGCGCGCAGTGGAAAACCCAACGCGCAGCTGTTGCCCACTGAACTCGATGTGCATTGCCACCTGGACCCGGATGACCAGCAATTGCTGGAAACCGCCGTGGAACAGCTGCAGCTTTCGGCGAGGTCCATGCACCGGATCCTGCGCGTGGCCCGCACGGTAGCCGACCTCGCCGCGCAGGAGCGGATTACGACAGCGCACCTGGCCGAGGCGATTGGCTACCGGCAGGTGGATCGTGGGGGTGTGGGGTGAGTGAACTGCGAGGAAAGCTTGGCAGCAGGAAGCATCAACCGGGGTGACCATTCGAATGGCCACCCCGGCGCTCTGCTACTGGAAGTCCAGCGACAGCTCCACGAACATCGACCGTCCGAAAGCGTTGTACACGCCCTGGTCGTAATACGGCCAGTTGCCGTTGCTCCTATCCACCGGGGGGCGCTCGTTGGTGAGGTTGTTGGCGGTCAGCAGCACGCTGGCCACCTTGTTGATCCGGTAGTTGACCGTAGCGTTCCAGGTCGTCCACGGGCCGATGTTGCGCTCCTCGCCGATGGCGTTCCAGGTCGGTGCGTTGCGGATGCCATAGACATTGGTGCTGAACGCGCCGATGTTCCAGTTCGCCCCGAACGTCGCGCGGTAGTGCAGCTCATTGGAGTTGGCGCAGCAGAGCATGTCGTAGACCGGATCGCCTTCCTGCTGTTGCAGCTCGTGCTTCAGCGAGCGGTAGTAGCCGGCGTTCACCCCGAACTCGCCCGCGCGCCCGGCGCTCCACTTGTAATCCGCCGACGCCTGGATACCGGTCTGGCGCTGCTTGGCCAGGTTGATCGGGTAGGAGAACACCTTGGACACGCCGTTGGGGTTCAGCGGATCGTTCGCCGGCAGGCGCTGCACCTGGGCCAGGATCTGCCGGCAGGTGGGCGAGTTGATGTCGAAGGCCACATCGCCGTTCTCCGAAGCACCCAGCCGGCAGTTGGCCTCGGTGGTGAGGATGCTGTCGGTGCCGAGGATGTTGACCTCGTTCTCGATCTTCACCGAGTTGTAGTCCACCGAAAGGTTCAGGGCGTTGTCCAGCGCCGACCACACGAAGCCATAGGTGAATGTCTCGGCGGTGATGTCCTTCAGGTCGCGGTTGCCGGTGCTCGAAGAGAGCACCGACAGCGACGCCTGCGGGCACTCGTCGAAGTTCTCGGAGGTATACCCGGCCTGCCTGCACAGGAAGGTGTCCACGTTGGTGGTATAGCCGCTGCTCTCGCGCGAATACAGGTAGAACATGTCGGGTGAGCGGAACGCCGTCGCATAGCTGCCGCGCAGCAGCAGCGAATCCACGGGGCGGTACTCCAGTCCCAGCTTCCAGGTTGCCTTGCCGTTGCCGCCACCGCCCTGCAGGGAATACTTGTCGTAGCGACCGGACAGGTTGGCACTGAAGGTGTCGAAGATCGGCACCTGCAGTTCCGCGCCTATGGCGTACAGATCGCGCTGGCCCTCGGCCGAGGTGCCTGCGGTCTGCCCGCGGAACAGCGTGGCGGCATTGGGATCGGCCGACTGGTTGAAGAACTTCTCGCGGGTGCCCTGCAGGATCATCGCAACGCCGACATCGCCGGCAGGCAGGGTGAACAACGAGGTGTTGGTGACCAGCGCGGTGACGCCGGTGCGCGAGGCGTTGGATTCGGCGCGATTGGTGCCGCTGAACTGGTCGTACTGACCGCGCGTCAGCGGCTGGTACAGCACGTCCAGGTTGGGCGCGTAGGCGTCATAGCCATTCACCCTTCCCAGCATTGGACCGAGGTAATAGTCGTCGATGCCACTCACGGCGAGGAAGTCGGTGGACTTGCGGGTGACGTCGGTGCTCGAACGGTTCACGTACACGTCGTAGTCGAATCCGGTATCGCCCAGAGCACCGCGCGCGCCGGCGGTGATGTTCAGCGAGCGGGTGTAGACGCGCTGGTCCTTCGCGTCCATGCCCACCTCCTCAGGCGCATAAATGCGCTGCCATTGCTCGTAGTTGCCGGTCGTCTGGTTGTAGAAGGTCTTGTTCCAGAACGGGCTGCCACCGGAGTAGGTCGGGCGGCCGAAGCTGAAAAGGATGTCCGAGTACAGCTCGGTGGTTTCGCTGAGGTGGTAGCGCAGGAAGGTGGTGGCGTTGACGTCCTCGCTGCGGTTGTAGAGCGTAGCCGTGCCAACGTTGTCGGGGCTGCCACAGTAGTAGCCGGTGCCCGCCGCGGTGCGGTGCGCGTAGGTGGTGCTGCCACCGAACAGGTAGGACAGCGGGGCGCACGTGGCCTGGCCGGGGTCGATGTAGCCATTGGGCGACATCTGCATGCGCAGGAAGGTGCGCGAGGGATCCTGTGGCCCGGTCGGGCTGTCGTTGACGCTGTCGATGTAGCTTCGGTCCGAGGCGTAGATCGGCTTCTGCTTCGTGTACTCCAGCCCGTAGCTGAGGTCCAGGTTGCCGAAGCTGTGGCCGTTGCTGAAGATGAAACGTTGGCTTGAGCCGCCGCCGTCGCTGTAGCCGCCGGCGCGGTAGCGGAAGTGCGCGCCCTCCACCTTGTCTTTCAACACGATGTTGATTACGCCGGCCACGGCCGAGGAGCCGTACACCGACGACTGACCACCGGTGAGCACGTCGATGCGCTCCACCATCCCCAGCGGAATATTGGCGATGTCCACGATGCTGGTGTTGCCGTTGTAGGCCAGCGGATAACTGTTGAGCGGCCGTCCATTGAGCAGGGTCAATGTGTAGCTGGGGTCCAGCCCGAACAAGCTGACGGTTTTCGCGCCCGGGGTGTAGAAGCCGGTGCCCTGCGAGTCCTGGACGGACCCATTGGCCGCCGGCAGCGAACGCAGTGCATCGAAGACAGTAGTAAACCCCTGCGCTTCGATCTGCTCCGCCGTGATGGTGGTCACCGGCGAGGGTCCTTCGATCTGCGCGCGGGGGATCAGCGAGCCGGTGACGTTCACTGCATCGAGCTGCCGCGTGGCCGGTGCAGCGCCTTCTTCTTCGGGTGGAGTGGCCTGGGCCTGTGCGGCCAGGGGATGGATCAGTACGGACGACACCAGCAACGACAGCAACGTGCGCTTCATCTTGCAGTTCTCCAGTACAAGGTCTCCCGGTGCCAGGCAGGCGCAGGAAGGTTGGGTGTGTAGGCGGGTTCCGTGGGGGGTGGGGACCCCGCTTTTCTAGATCGATCTAAATTCGTTGTCAATAATTTGAAATGAAACTGTTTTTGCCGGCTTAGATCGAACGAAATGGCACTTGCGGCTGGCTCGGCACGTGTTGCAGGATCAGTGCGCCTGTCGGCCCGCTCGCCCGCTGTCGCCGATGTGCGCCATCCCGTTACGTTCCGGAGTGCCCTGCATGCGTCTGCGTTGCCTGATCGCCCCCGTCGTCGCCCTCCTCGCCGTGCCCGCTGCGCACGCTGCCGACATCCAGCAGACCCGCGAAGGCGTCACCCTGACCTACCAGGACCCGAGCGCTTCAACGGTTGCCGACGTGCGCGACCGCATCATCGCCACCTTCTTTTCCACCTATCCGCGCGAGCGCGCGGACTTCCACCCGGGCGCGCCTGCCCGTGTTCGCATCGTCATGGACCCGGCTTACGACGGGGTTGCCTATGTCGGGGAAAAGGAGAAATCCGCCACGATCACCATCAATCCACGCTGGCTGCAGAAGCATCCCCACGACACCGACCTGGTCACCCACGAAGCCATGCATATCGTGCAGGGCTATCCGGGTTACGCCAGCGAACAGGCGCCGTCGTGGCTGGTCGAGGGCATCGCCGACTACGCGCGCGACGTTTACGGGGTGGACAACGCCTCGGGCGGCTGGGCGCTGCCCACCCAGGTCAAGCCGGAACACAACGTGGACACCGGCTACCGTGTGACCGGTGCGTTCCTGAAGTGGAGCGAGGCCGCGCACCCCGGGCTGGTCAAGGCGCTCGACGGCGCCCTTCGACAGGGCCGCTACACGCCCTCGCTATGGAAGCAGCACACCGGCACTGAGCTGCCCGCCCTGTGGGACGCGTACGTCGCCGCCCAGGCCGCGGCCGCGGCCGCGCGGAAGGCGTAGCCGCCGACGGTCAGTCGCGGATCACGAAGCCTTCGTTGAGACCCGGCGCTCGTCTGCAGCCGCGCCTGATCCACCTGCAGGCGCCCGAGAGCCACCGCCTGGCACGCGCGCGCCGGTAGCGCGCACCCGGTACGGTCTGCGGAGGCCTCATGCCGCGTCGGTCCGCGCGTGGAAGACCTGCGTGCCCGGGGCGGCGGCATTCCATTCCCGGTCCCACGCCAGGAACATCAGCACCGGCCATAGATGGGTGTGGTATTTGCGGTTGCCGTCGAGGAAGGACTTCCACAGCCCGGCGACCACGGCCTCATCGAGGATGCCGCGGTTGCGGATGGCGACCGGGTCAAGCAGATCGTCGGCCCAGTCGCGCAGCGGCCCCTGCAACCAGCGCGCCACCGGTGCGCCGAACCCCTTCTTCGGGCGCCGCACATGATGTTCGGGCAGGTAGCGCTCGAGCGCGCGCTTCAACACGGCCTTGGTTTCGCCGGGCCGCAGTTTGTGTTCGAACGGCATGTCCCAGGCCAGTGACAGCACGTCCGCGTCCAGGAACGGGCTGCGCGCCTGCACGCCGAACGCACCGAAGGCGCGGTCGCACTTGGTCATGAGCCCTTCGCTCAGCTCATGGGTCTGGTCGAGGAACATCAGCAGCTCCGCCGGGTGTCGGCACGCCGGATGCAGGCTCGATTCCAGGAAGTGCCGGGGCGCCTCGCTGGCGGCCTTCAGTGCACGCGACGGGTCGCGCCAGCGCGAAACGCGCATCAGGTAGGTTTCCGCCAGCGACCCGGATGCCGCTTCCGAAACCAGCGCCGCGACCCCGCCCAGGCGTGCCCGCTCGGGATTGCGCGCCGCATGCGCGCCCAGCGCGCGGCGCACCGCAGCCGGAACGCGTCGGACCAGCCGGTGGTTGCGCATCGCCTTTACATACGAACCGTGGCCGAAGAACAGCTCGTCGCCGCCGTCACCGGTGAGCAGGGTGCGGCAGGATGTACCGGCGGCCTCGGCGGCCAGCAGGGTGGGAATGGCCGAGGAGTCGGCATAGGGTTCGCAGAAGACCCGCGGCGCGGTTTCCACCAGCCGCAGCGCGTTGGCGTCGTTCATGACCAGTCGCGTATTGCGCGTACGCAGATGGCCGGCGACCTCCGCCGCCCACGCGGATTCATCGTGGCCGGGCTCGTCGAAGCCTACCGTGATCGTCTGCACGGCGGCGGCACTCTGCTGCTGCAGCAGAGCGGTGACCAGGCTGGAATCGACCCCGCCCGACAGCAGGCAGGCCGTACCCGGGCCGCGCGCGCGGCCGATCGCGGCCTGCAGTCGGTCCAGCACCGCGTCCACCGACGCCGCCAGCGACGGCGCTGCGGAGGTGGATCTGCGCGTCTCCACGAGTGTCTTCAGGCTCCAGTGCGCCGCGAAGGGCCCGGCCGCCGCGGCGCTGCGGTGCCAGTCCCGCACCTCCGCTGCATGGAACACCCGCAGCGTGCCGGCGGGCAGTTTGTAGATGCCACGGTAGGCGGTGCGCGGGGCGGGAATATAGCCGTAGCGAAGCAGTTGCGACACCGCCTGCGGATCGACCTCGCCGCCGCCCATGCACTCGTGGCTGAGGGTCTTCAGTTCAGAAGCGAAGACCAGGCCGAACGCGGTGCAGGTGTAATAGAGGTCGCACTGCCCCATGCGGTCGCGCGACAGGGTGAGGGTCTTTTCATGTCCATCCCAGATGGCAACGCTTACCGCGTCCGCAACGTCACGCAGCACGTCGAGCGCGCCGCTATCGGCGAGCCTGCGCGCAATCACCTGCGCGGGCGGGTGGCGCCCACTGGAAGCGGCGGCACCGCCGGTGACCACCACATAGCGCTCATCCGGGCTGACGGCGATGCAGGACTGGACCTCGCATGCCGACACCGCTGCCAGCGCCAGGCCAGCGCCCGGACGAACCAGCGGTTTCCGCTGCCGGCCACGGTGCGCAAGCGAGGCCGTCAGGCGCCTTGCCGTGGCCCCCAGCTCGCCGTCGCCCACTTCTCGATGGACAATCCAGTTTCCTGCAATTGCAGACACGTACGCTTCCACCCGCTCGACGCCATGACAACCGCGTTGGGGATACCGTGCGGCACTGCCTGGAAGGCGGCCGTGGCAGGCTTCCAGTACGTCAGGGTGCGCCGACGCGCGGGGAGCGGCCATGCAAGTATTTTCAAACGACCGCTGCCTGCCGGCAGCCGTTCAGCTGCCCAGCACGAACCGCTCGATGGCCAGGGCCACGCCGTCCTCGGCATTGGTGGTGGTCTGGTAGCGCGCGGTGGCCTTGACCACGTCGACCGCGTTGCCCATCGCCACGCTGGTGCCGGCGAACTGCAGCATGGTCAGGTCGTTTTCCTGGTCGCCGATGGCCATGACCTGGCTGCGCTCGATCCCCAGGTGCGCGGCCAGCGTCTGCAGGCTGGGGCCCTTGCCGGCCCGGTGGTCGAACACCTCCAGCAAGAATGCCGCACTCTTGAGCACCGCGAAACGGTCGGTCAGGGCGGTGGGCAGGCGGGTGATGGCGGCATCGAGGACGCTGGGTTCGTCCACCATCATCAACTTGATGAACGACATCGACGGGTCCATGTCGGCGACGCTGCGGTACGACAGCGGCACGTGGGACAGGTGCGAATCGACGACGGTGTAGTGGCTGATGTCCTGGTTCGGCGTATACAGCCGCTTTCCATCCAGTGCCTGGAAGTGCACCCCCAGCTCACGCGCAATGCGCTCGCAGAACACGAAGTCGTCGAAGCTGAGCGGGTATTCCACCACCACCTCGCCGCTGCCCACGCGCGTGACCAGACCGCCGTTGCAGGCGATGCAGTAGTCCTCGTCACCGTCGATGCCCAGCTCGGCCAGGAATGGCGCCAGGCCCGAGACCGGCCGGCCGCTGGTCAGTACGATCCGCACTCCCTGCGCGCGCGCACGGGCGACGGCCTGCTTCACCCGCGGGCTCAGGCGGTGGGCGGGGTCCAGCAAGGTGCCGTCCATGTCGATGGCGACCAGCTCGATGACAGGCCGCTGCGGTCCCCTCTTATCTCCGCTGTACATCTACTTGCCTGCCATTAGTCTTTGAGCAACGGATCGCATTCCTCAGCACGCAGTTCGTCCCGTGACATGTAGAAAATTGACTGGAACTTGGCCAAGGCATTCCTTAGATAAGGCCTGGGGTCGGCATAGTTGTTGCTGTACCGTCCGGACTTTGAATTCATGAACCAACCCCTATCGTCCCGACGAAGTTCGCCACCGACACGTGCGGGCTTGAAACCGGTAAGCGTTGGGTGCCCCTGGGATTGGTCTTCTCGACCCACGAGTAACGTGCCTTCGTGGTCGATTACCCAGATCAGGTAATCGGCGTCATTGAACATCGGTCCCAACGCATCCTCCAGACGGGTGTCAACGGCAGCGAAGTACCTGCGGAGGTTCGCGTTTGCGGCAATTTTTCCGCCTGTGGTCTCCTCTGCCTTCAGCCTTGATGGCGCTCTTGGTTTGCCATAGGCGCCGTCCAGGAAGTCTGCCAGCGAATCGCGGCGCGGAGCAACACGACGCATGAAGGAACCGAAGAAGGTTGAGTCGCGCTCGACCATATCCTCGGCCTGGGAAGCTGCCGTATTAAACACGGCGAAGAACGCCTCGAAGAGCATCGCATCCTGGACGTATACCGCAGAGACGGCGTCTCCCTGGGGGATGTCGGTCGCATCAATCGTCACCAGGAAGGCGGGCCTCCCGTCAAGCTCGAATCTTCCTACCCACTGCAGACGCGCGAACGGGCGTGACAGAAAGATTGACCGCCGCTCATATGGATCAGGATGCCAGTCCGCGAAAGACCATGCAGCACCTGAGCTGGGAGCATTCGTGTTCACCGACTGGTTAAGTATCTCCGCCTTCAGCGTTGAAATCTCGGCGAGCTCCAGACGGTAAGTCAGCTTGGGTGCGGCGTCGGCGGGCACGCTGAGAGCGTTTCCGCGCTCCAGTTGCTGCAGCCCTTCAACGTATATGGACCTGATGAGCGCGCAGGTCTGCCATGCCAGCATGAGGGGAAGCCGAACTTTCTTGTCGGTGACGGCAACCAATGACTTCATTACAAGCGACTCCTTGGCATCCTGCCATGCCCCTGAATCGTCCTTCTCCTGAAGGCACAGCTTTACGCCGGGTTTCACCCCGTCCGCGTCTTCTTCCTGCTGTAGGACCCGCGCCCTGGCAAATGGCCCCAATCGGTCGTCATGAATGTACAGTGCGCGTGTCTCGGGCCGGGTGTCACACCCCAGGATGGTGGTGGCGTGCGCACCCAACGTCCGCCTAGTGGCGCCGCCCCCTTCAAGTTCATCGACTTCAGCACCCAGGATCATCGGAATTCCGCTGCGCAGATAGCACGCGATCAAATCGAAGATCTCGTCCACCGTCGCATGCCTGAGAAGATGGCTGTGGTGGCGATACCCCGCCACATCCACCGCGCGCAAAATCTGCTTCTGACTCAGCTCGCTACTGGGGAAGCTGTTGCTGGATCCGGATACGAAGTTGATGGCAGACGCGGTGATTTCGCTGCAGGAAGGAATGCTCCTGACGGGTGAAAACCGTATGGCATTCAATGCGACCCATATGGCGGTGGTGGCACACGCAGCCACCACCTTGTCCTGCTCCTGGAACGCAATCGTGCGCACCTTCAATTCTATTCCGAACAAGCTCACATCGTAGTCCCTGGAAAGCAGGATCCGCGTATCGCTATTACTGAAGCTTGGGTAGAGATGCAGGCAGGTCTTCCCTATGAAGGTGCGGGGAAGCGGCTTGACGACGACGAAACCGAGATACGAGGCCTTGATCTCAGTTTGCTTCACCATCGGCAACCCGGACCCCAACCAGGACTCGAACTCCTGGTGCGTCAGGGACTTCGAGAAGAAGTGCAGGCGCGCGCATCTGTGCGCCGTGCTGCTGAATCGACGCACATAGAATTTCGAAAAGTCGTTCAGGAAATCTTTGTCAACGTACTGCGTTTCCAGCAGCACCGTCGCGGCACCCAAATCCTTCAGGTACCGATAGATGTAGTCCACCTGCGGCTTTCGGAATATTTCGGGGAAGTCCGAACCGAAGCATTCCTTGATCAGATTGCTGATCGCAGACTTGCCAAACTCACAAACCAAGAATGCTGTCATGGCGCCCGTCCGAGCAAATGCGAGACAAAAAAAAGCAGCCCGAAGGCTGCTTCTTGCAATTCATATCAGCTCACAGGCTGTACGTGCAACCAAGATCTTCGCTTGTCATTTCAAAGCGTGCATTCTGGTCGCGATAGGCGGCTTCTGCCTGAGTGATCAACCTCTCGAACGCTGCTTCTCTCGCCTCCCCGTCGACGTTGAAGGCGTATGCCGCGCTGATCAAATCCTTCGGGTCCATGGCAATGCATCCTCAGTGAAGTTCAACGGCTTGTCGCACTCGGCTAAGACAGACCACCGATCGCGCCGAAAGAGACCGAACATTGTGCTGCCCCAGCGACGGCCTTGTCAACGCCGCGCCACCCGCAGTAAGGCGTTAGTCCTAATGGCATCGTAATCCTCGTATCCCGCAAACGTCCAGTCGGCATGCCCAATCCTTGACGGTACTCGCGGCGCGAACTCTGATCACAATCCTGAACAGGATGCTGCGCGGAGCCTGTCCATCAGTCCCATGACCCGCTGTTCCCATCACGGGTCATGGGTTGCGACTCAGGCTGCCTCAGCGCCCCATCGCCACCTTCTGCTGTTCTTCCTGCACCTGACGCTGCTGCTGGGCATCGTTGCCGCCGAGCAGCTGAGCGTTGGTCTGCTCCAGCGGCGGCGCCTGGGCCAGGTCCACGGCGGCGCGGTTACCCGGCGTGGTGCCCATCACGAAGGCCTTGCCGTCCTGCACCGCCACGCTCTGCAGCTTTTCCGGCGCGTCGATGCCAGCCTGTTTGGCCTGCAGGGTCACGTTGGCCGCCACTTCATTGGAGATCGCTGCCGGCAACTGGCTGCGGATGGCGTTGTGCAGCGCCGTGTCCGGGTGCGCCTTGTCGCCCAGCTGCGGGCCCGTCGGCGTGCGGGTGTCCAGCGCCTGCGCCTGCTCGATCCTGCCCAGCGTCTGCCGGCCCACCAGCCCGTCTTCCTTCAGCCCCTGCTGCTTCTGGAACGCCAGCACCGCCTCGCGGGTGTTGTCGCCGAACTTGCCGTCCTCGGCAAGGCGGTTGCCGCTGGCATCACGCACGCCGAGGCGGTTCAGCGACTGCTGCAGTTCGGCGACCTCATCGCTGCGGTCACCCTTGCGCAGGGTGCCGGCCGGAGCGTGGTCATGGTCATGCGCGTGGCCTGCCCTGCCTGCTTCCTGCTGGATGCCCCGGTTCCAGTAACTTTCCGGGTTGATGAGGTTTCCGGACGGGTCCTTCATCTGGTAATGCACGTGCTGCGCGTACTGGTTCGCGCCCTGCGGACCGCGGCCGCCCATGGTGCCGATCGGGTCGCCCGGCTCCACGTGCTGGCCAACCTTCACCCGGGTGTCCTGCATGTGCAGGATCTGGTGCGAGTTGCCGTCGGCGTCCTGGATCATCACGGTGCCGTAGCGGCCGCCCACCGATGTCACGGTGCCGGCGATGGGCGCGTGGATGGTGGGGTGCTGCAGGTTGCGGCCGCTCTGGCCGCCCACGTAGTTGAAGTCGCTGCCACCGTGCGCTTTCTCGCCACGGTGTTCACCGAAGTGACCGGTGATGTGCGGCTTCACTCCGTTCTGCGGCGGCAGCATCACCTGCATGGTGTGCTCGTAGGAACGGGCCGGGGTGGCACCAGGAGCAGCAGCCACCGGCGTGCCGGCCTGCTGCTGTGCGGGCGCCTGGTCCAGCGTCTGGCCGAGGCGCTGGTTGACGAACTGTTCGTACTCATCCAGGTGCGGCGCAACCTTGCGCTGCGACAGGCCCAGGCCGCCGTAGTCGCGGGTCGGGCCGTCGTGGTGGTATTTGTAGATGTAGTCTTCGCCCTGGCCACGGTCGCGCGCCAGGTTGCGGTTGTCGACGAAGTGCGCCACCAGCGCGTCGGACTGGGCGTCGACGTCGAATCGGTTGGCGTTGTTCAGTCCGTAGTGCTTGCCGGTCTTGTCGATGAACTGGCCCAGGCCCGACGCGGACGTGGTGCCGGCAGCGGCATCCGGATTGAACCCGGATTCGACGCGGGCGATGGCAAGTACATACGCGGTTTCGCGTGGGGTCAGGCCGGCGTCACGCGAGGATTCAATCAACGAATCGATGACGCGCGACTGTACTTCTGGCGATGCATCGCCCCAGCGCCGGGATTGGCCATGCAGGGGACGGCTCTCGTCGATCGGCTCGCGGTAATGGCTCCACGACTCGATCTGGTTGCTTCGGTACGCCGCACCCGGCGGCTGCACCATGCTGGTGTAGATGTCATTGGGCATGTCTGTGCTATCCATTCTATGAAAAAGGGACTTTCCTTAAGGGGTGTTGCTCCAGGTGAATCACGTACCCACCAACAGTGGGCACCTGCCACATGCTTCTCAGTTTTCGATGTCGTCCACCTCCGGATGCTGGATGCCGAGCTTGGCGATCAGCTGCGAATACTCGTCGTTGTTGGGCGACTGCGCATCCGCTTCGCCGCGCACCGGCGGGTTGCTGTGGGTGAGCTGCTTGCCGTTGGCGTCGTACAGGTAGAACCATTCGCAGAACGCGCAGCCGTACGGCAGCTCGCCGTACTGCACCACGAAGTACGAAGCGCCCTGTGCGTCTTCCACGCACGCCAGGCCAACAGCGGTGTAGCCGCTCATTTCCGCCGGGGCCTCGAGGGTGCGGCGCTGGCCGTCCTTTTCGATTTCCAGGCGAGTAAGGGTGGCTTCGCCGTCCTTGGCCGGCAACGCGGTCAGGTGCAGCCGTGCACCTGGGCATTCCTTGTGCATTCCTTTCTCTTCCTGCTGTGTGGGTGAAGGGGTCTGGGCCGCGGCGGCCGCAGGCGTGGCCCCCGCCTCCGGGGCGGCAGTGGAAACCGCCTGCCCGCTGGGTGCACTGCACGCGGCCAACAACAGCGCGAACACGGGTGCGACGTAGGGGCGGGCCATCAGATCGACTCGTCCGTCATGCGGACCAGCTGCCAGCACGGACGCTGGGCGAAGTAGTACGCCTGCTGGTCGCTGGTGTCCGGGGTCCGGATCAGCACTTTCATGCTGCCATCGTCCTGACGGGTCACCTGCATCTCACGGCCCACGTCTTTCAGCCCGGAGGGGTTGGGCATCACCGGCCAGGTCACCTCGCTCAGCGGCACCTTCTCGCTGACCAGCGTGGGCTCATCGCCGCGGGTGTCGTAGCGCTCACGGACCAGCGGGTCGGCGACGGACGTTTCCTGCAGGGCGATCTCGCAGCCGAACTGCGGCAGGAACGCGTCGAAGTCTGCCTGCGGACAGGTCGCGGCGGCGGCGGCTGCCGTGACGGACGCAGCCGCTGCAGGGGCGCCGGTGGCGGCGGCAGGCGAGGTTGCGGCGGGGGCGGCGGCATCGGCCGGCGCGATCGCGGCGGCATCGGCCGGCGCGATCGCGGCGGCCTCGGGCTTGCATGCGGCCAGTAGAATGCCCAGCGACAGGGCGAGCAGCGTCATGGAACGATGATGGGACAACGGATCCTCCTGATTCGTGTCAGGGCGCGAACTGGACTGCGCCGGGGCGCGTAGCATAGCGGCGCGCCAACGCCATGGCGTTCACATACCCATTACATAAAGGGCGCGCCCCGCCATACGTGACGTAATTCACACTTTTTCCAGTGAAATCCATCACAACTGTGTGGATGTCGTTCATTCTCCCGCTTAGCGATGTCAGCCTTTTGACACGTATTTTTGATCGGAGGTCACCGGCGCGATGCGCATCAACGTTCTCCAGCTACCCGTTTCGGATGTCGTCGCCGTCGCCGCGTGGTTTGCCGATGTCATGCAGTTGCCCGTTGAAGGCGATGCCGTGCAGATCGGCTGGACCACGCTGAAGCTTCGGGCCGCAGGCGATGACCCGGTTGGCGGCGTGCACCTGGCCTTCAACGTGCCGGCCAACCGCTTCGAGGCTGCAACCGCGTGGCTCCTCGCGCGCTCGCCGCTGCAGCGCAATCCCGCAGGCCAGGCGCATTTCACCTTCGGGGATCGCTGGGAGTCGGAGTCGATCTATTACGACGGTCCGGACGGCCTGATCCTGGAACTCATCGGGCGGCGGCGGCTGCCGGCGTCCGCGCGTAGCGGTGCGTTCCACGGCAGCGAACTGACCTGCGTGAGCGAAGTAGGCCTGCCCACCGTCGATGTCGGCATGCTGACCGCACGTGCCGAGGCCGCGCTCGGCGTGCAGCACCTCACGCCCCCGACCCCGCACTTCGCCGCACTGGGTGACGATGAGGGGTTGTTGATCGTCGTGGATGCAACCCGCCACTGGTTCCCGGAACAGAAGGTGCTGCCCAACGCACGTGGCATTGACGTAACGCTGGGCGGTGTCGCGGCGGGCCAGCTCAAGGATCCCGACCAGGGCTGGAGCGTGTCGGCGGTCGCTGGCTGAACAGGCAATGCCGCCCTGTTCATCGGTGCGGTCAGTACATTTGCTGGGCCGCGACGGGTAGAAGGACCGTTGCGCAGCCTGCGGGCTCGCGGGACAGTAGGACAGCCCCGTCCAGGTTGCCCGCCGTGGAACTGCTGACCTCCGCCCCTGTCCCCGACCCCACCCGGGCGGATCCTGCCCTGGCGCCGCTGCTGGAGATCGACGCCCGCCTGGCCAGGCTTGGCGGCAGGATCCGCGTGCTCTCCGCCCTGGCCTGGCCGATCGATACCGAGAAGCGCTTCCTCGACCGCTGGCGGGCCGGTAAACCGGAGCTCCCTGCCCCGCCCACCCAGCCGCAGGACCACGCCGACACGATTACCGCGCTGGACGACATCCTGCAGCAGCTGGACCGCGGCCACCCGGTGGGCGACTGGCTGTACCGCACCGCGTGGAGCTACCGGGTCGCCGCGCGCATGCTGGCCAGCATCGGTACGCCACGCTTTACCGAATGCTCAACGCTCCTCTACGGCCACCCCAGCACCCACTACCGCTCACAGACCAGCACCACGGCACAGTCGGCCGCACAGATGCTGTCCATCACCGACCAGCTGCTGGGTTCGCAGTACGTTCCCCGCATCGCCTACGACATTCCCGCACCCGACTTCTCGGTGATGCTGCGCGCGCGCATCGAACCCTTCTTCACCGACGACCCGGTGAGCGTGGTGCTGGACACCGAACTGGCCTCCAAGGCCGCCGCCGGCAGCAAGGTGATCCGCCTGCGCGCCGACGCGCTGTTCTCGCAGCTGGACCTGGACCAGCTGGCGGAGCACGAAGCCTTCATCCATGCCGGCACCCTGCTCAACGGCAAGCACCAGCCCTGGCTGAGCTGCCTGGGCAGCGGCGCGCCGCGTACCACCCGGACCCAGGAAGGGCTGGCCACGTTCGCGGAAATCATCACCGGCGCGATGGACATCAACCGCCTGCGCCGTCTTGCGCTGCGCGTGGTGCGGCTGCAGGAGGCACTGGAGGGTGCGGACTTCATCGACATCTTCAAGGCGTTCCTGGCCGCCGGCCAGAGCGACGAAGACAGCTATCGCAGCGCGGCACGCATCTTCCGCGGCGGCGACGTGCGCGGGCGGATCTGCTTCACCAAGGATGGCGCGTACCTGGAAGGGCTGTTGCTGGTGACCGCCTTCATCAAGCGCGCCCTGCACGAGAACCGCGCCGAAACCCTGCGGCTGGTGTTCTGCGGGCGCGTCGACCTGGGCGACCTGGTCACGCTCGCACCCTACCGTGCCTCCGGCCTGATCGCACCGCCGCGCTATGTACCGCCGTGGGCCCAACACCCGGAGCGGGTGCTGGCAACCTTGGCGTTCACGACCGCCACGCAGGCGATGCGGGTCGATACCTTCGACCTTGACCGGTTCTCGGCGGCGGAGGATGAGTTGATGCGCTCGGCGGAGAGTGCATGAAGAAGGCCCCGCCGAGGCGGGGCCTTCATTGTCCGGCGCTACAGCCAGCCGTCACTCTTCTTCGTCCTTCCAGCCCTGCTGCTGGTTCTGGTTGCGTTGCTGCTGTTCCTGCTGCTGTTGCTGCTGCTGGTCGCGGCCACGCCCCTCCTGCTGACCACGCTGGTCCTGTTGGGAACTCTGATTGCGCTGCTGGGCCATCTCGGATCTCCGGAAGCCGCGGGCGGGATGCCGCGGTCGAGGCCATCCTGTGCAGGGCCGGGTTAAATCCGTGTGGCGATTTGCATACGAATCCGTCAAGACTTCACTGCAGTGACACGACAGCCTTGTTTTTCAGGGTTTTTCGCCCGCGTTGCCATGCTTATTCCTGGATGGAATCGGCTCATGTCCCGCTCCGAAGATGGCGCAGTCATCAGCATGAACATGGGCCGATGCGCGGCAACTGTGACCGCCGTTCTGCGCAGTCTCAAAAACGTGATTGGTTCGCTCTACTCCTATAGAGAGACGACGGCGCCGGCCCTATGGCATTACGTTAATTACGTTGCAGTTTTCCGGCCTGGATCTGCATCATTCCGAATGCTGTAGAGGCGTACGTTGACGACCCATCGGGCGCCGCGCATGTTCGGCGCCATGAACATTTCACACGCTACCGCACGGCTGGGCGACATCGCCAGCATCCGCCAGGGCCACCCGTTCCGTGGTGCCATCGTTGCATTCGCGGACGGCCCGGTACGGGTCATCCAGTTGAAGAACGTGACCGCAGCCGGCGTGCAGGATGCGGACGATCTGCTGCGCACACGCTTGAGTCATCGCAAGACACCGGACTGGGTCAAGGACGGCGACGTGCTGCTTGCCGCGCGCGGCAGCCATCCCGCGGCAGCGCTGTTGTGCTCGCCTCCCGAAAGCACGGTGTGCAGCCCGCACCTGTACGTGATCCGGCTGAAGGATCCCGCCACCGTGATGCCTGCATTCCTGGCGTGGCAGTTGAACCAGCCGGGTGCCCAGGACTACCTGCGGGGGCAGTCAGCCGGCTCGCGGCAGCAGAGCTTGCGGAAGGCTTCAGTAGAGGCCCTCACCATCCAGGTGCCCTCGTTGCTGCGGCAGATGCGCATCGTGAGCGTCGCCAGGACGGCGCAGCTTGAACGATTCCATTGCGAGCAGCTGATGGCGGCCAGGCATGAAGAGGTGGCCCGTTATGCAGAGCGGCTTCTTGGTGGCTTCGGCTGACCTTCCATCCCACCGGAATCACCTGCTTCTGCGGGGAATATCGGAATTTTCGATACAAGCCGGCGGGGTGTAGCGTTTGTCGCTCGATCACAAGGTGCACGCGACGATGGTCATGGCCAACCCTGCTACGCGGATTACCGCTCATCCCTATGTGTTAACCGATTCCGCGTCGGCACCGTACAGGAGATCGATATGAAGTACGGTGCTCTTCCCGACACCCCAGCCACCCTTGCCGCACTGATCCACGCCCGCGATGCGCTGGGCGATGTCATGCGTCCGGATGCGGATACGCATCTGACCCTGTCGCTGTTGCTGCTGAAGCTGGCCAGTGATGCGCAACAGGCCCGAACGCCCTCCTCGGCGCAGCGGCCATTCGACCGGATGCACTCGCTTCCGTTCTGCGTGCCCGCCCAGGCCCGGTTCGACACGCTGTTCCGACAGCGCCATGCGCCGGGCAATGCGCTGCGGGTGATGACCGCCTTGCGGGTGTTCACCCTGGCCAATCCACGCAAGCTGGGTGGCATCTTCCCGGCGCTGCAGCTGGGCGATGCCCTGCCGGCCGACGAGATTGAACGCGACCATGTGCTGCTGCAGCTGCTTGAACGCCTGGCCCTGCCTGCGCTGGACTTTCGCGCGGTGTCCGCACGTGGGAATGCCTGTATCAGCGATGCCGTGGAAGGATTGCTGGAGCGCCCCGTGGCGGGCCGTGGCTGCGCCGAACCGGCACCGGTTCCGACCGCATTGGCGTGGCTGATGGCGGCACTCACCACGCCCACCGCGCAGGAGGCCGTATACGACCCCGCCTGCCGGCACGGCGCGCTGCTGTTGGCTGCGTCGCGTTGGATGCGGGGCACGGACGACGCAACGATCACAGATGCGGACCTGCGTCATCCGCTGTACGGCCAGGAAGCGGACCCACGGTTGTGCGCGCTCGCGCGCCTGCGCCTGCTCCTGCACGGCAGCGACAGCCCGCACCTGCGCGCGCGCGATGCGCTGGAGGATCCACTGCTGGAAGACGGCCGACTGCAACGCTTCCATGTGGCATTGGCCTGCCCACCGCTGCATCTGAAATGGAGCCCCACCCACGCCAGCGCTGACCCGCACCTGCGCTTCCTGCACGGTGTGGCGCCCCGGCAATGGGCCCATGCCGCGCTGATCCAGCACATGCTGGCCACGCTGGACCCGCACTGCGGACGCATGGCCATCGTGGTGCCCCATGGCGTGTTATTCCGCGACGGCGAGGAGGCGCGCATCCGCCAAGCCTGGCTCGACGCGAACCTGGTGGAGACGGTGATCGGGCTGCCGGACCGTCTGTTCGCGGGCACCGCCGTGGCCACCGCCTTGCTGCTGCTGCGAAGGGGGCGCACCGGGCAGGACGTGCTGTTCATCGACGCGCGTACCCTTGCTGCACCGGGCCAGCGCGCTCCCCGCCTGGGCATGCAGGCAGCAACCACGCTGCACACGCTGTGCGTGGGACGCGCCAGTGTGCCGGGCATGGCACATCTGGCAGATGCGGACGAGATCACGGCGAACCACGGCAACCTGAGTATTGCGCGTTACGTGCGTCCGGCGCCGGCACGTCCCGCCACCGACCTGGCAACGTTGCGGTCGCGGCGCGCCGTGCTGGAAGCGTCGTTCGCGGCCGTCCAGCGGGAACTCAACGCTGAGCTGGAAGCACTGGAACGCGACTTCGCGGATCTTGCCTGAAACGACGCGTGATCGCGTATCGATTGGCTCTCACTATCCTAATTTGAAGAAGGATTGAGAACGCGTTCTGCCGCGTGCGCTTCCAACGCATGATTCGGAATGATGCACACAGTGCGCGATGGCACGGATCGAACACACTGGCGTCATGAACATCATCTGCCCAGGTTACCGGTCTGCACGGCCACGCATCCTCCCGTTGCCCGAAGGGCGTTCCGCATGAGCGCGGTGGCCGGCAGGTACGGCGTACGCCACTCCGTACTGGGTTGGTTGCGTCGCCTCGGCTGGAACCATCTGGAGCCATGGGAGCTGGACCCGCTGCGCGGACTGCCGGAGAGCACGTTGCTGGAGAATCGGTTGCTGCCGTGGCTGCGGCGGTTCCGCTTCGACTGGAACGGCGAACCGCTTCCGCTGTCGCCACACTGCTTCAACGACATCATTGCGGCGGTCGATACCTGCTGCCACAACATGGACTGGGAAGCCTCCAGCGGCACCGTGCATCGACTGCTCGTGGACGGCGTGCCGGTCCAGCAACGGCTGCCCGACGGCGGCAGTACCACGGTGCATGTGCCGTTGATCGACTGGGCGCATGTGCACCGCAATCACTGGGACGTGGCCGATGCGTGCCCGTACCCGGACGCGCTCGATCCAGACATCCGTGAGCTGGTCGGCTACGTCAATGGCATTCCGCTGGTGGTGCTGGCCTGCGTGGAGCGCGATCGGGAAAAGCGCTGGGGCGGCATCGCGGCCGGCATCGCGCACCTGGCTCGCGGCAACGCGCCCATCCTGGCCCATCAACCGGCCCTGCACGCGCAGGTGCTGCTGTGCCTGGACCGGCGCGGCGGCTGCTACGCCAGCGTCGGTACCCCGGCGCATGGCTGGGTGCGCTGGCGCGAACACGGCTGGAACCGCGAAGCCCTGGCCGAGCTGCGCGACCGGCCGGTCCCCTTTACCGCAGTTGCACTGGACCCGCCGTGGGCGGCGCATGCCGAGCTGCTGCACGGGGTGCTGGGTCCGGCACGCTTCCTGCAGCTGCTGCAGGGTTTCCTGCACACCGGCGCGCATGGACGGCGCTACGTGGCGCGACCGGCACAGTTCTTCGCGGTGCAGCACGCGTTGCAGGCGTTGCGCATGCGCGACGCCGCCGGCAGGCGCTGCGGTGGCCAGCTGTGCCTGGCCGCCGGGAGCGGCCTGCAGCGCACGCGGCACTGGCTGCTCAACGCGCTGCGGGCCGACCCGGCCTTCGACGGCCTGCGCGTGCTGCTGCCGGTCACCCGGCCCTCGCCCATCACGCAGGAGTGCAGGCGCAGGCCCGGGCCACGCGCCGTCGACCAGCTCACGGAATTCTTCGCCGGGTATGCGGGTTCGACACAGGAGGTCCCGCTGCGGGTGCTGCGGGGATGGGGTCGCAAGGCGGCGATACCCGCCCCGCACGAACCGGCAGCGGGCGACATCCTGCTGCTGGTGGATGCCGACTTCTGGGAAAGCCCGCCGGCGCTGCTGCGCCGCCTGCGCCGCTGCCTGCCGCAATCGACCTGGATCACCCTGTCCGCGCAACCGGTCCTCTTGCCGGCAACCAACCTGGACGCGGGCGCGCTGCTTTACCTGTATCCCCCCGAGCATGCCGTGGCCGACGGCGTGGTGGTGCCCGCATGGCGCGATGGTGCGCCGATCTTCCCGGAACCGGTGCGCGGCACGGCGACACGCAGCGATGGGGCGGGCAGCGACCCGCGACACGCCCGGGTTGCCACCGCCATCAGCCAGCACTTCCACGGCCTGATCCGGCTTGCCGAGCGCGGGCTGCGCGGCACCCTGCTGGTGGATACCCCGCAGGAGGCGCAGGACTACCAGCGCGCGCTCGGCGGCGGCCTGCACACCCAGGTGTCGGGTTACGACAACCACGGCCTGCCGACGGACCAGGCCTGCGCGCGCATTCCACCGCAGGTCGAACTGGTGATCGCGCATGGCCCGCTTCCCGCCGTGCAGGACGCGCAGCTGGGCTTGCTGTATGTCGACCGGCCGTTGTCGGCACCGGAACGGCTACGCGCGGTGGGACTGGTGAATGCACCGCATCCGGACAAGCGCGCGGCGCTGGTGGTCGATTTCCACGCCAGTGGCATGACCGAAGCGCCGGGGCAGGAGTGGCTGCCCGGGTCCGTGCAGGTGCAGCGCGACGCGCTGCCGACCGATCATCAACGGCTGCAGGGACTGTTGCCGGGTGACGCCGAGAGCGACTTCCATACCTGCCGCGAGCACCTTGCACCGTATTGGACACTGGGTTCGCATGGCGAGGACATCGACCTGCACCGGCGCCGGCGCGACCTGCTGCACCGTCGGGTCACCGCGTTTGGACAGCGATTGCAGATCGCGATCGCCTCGGAAGCCGCGCTCACCGGTGACCAGGCGGCCGTGTGCGCCCGTTACCGCGGCATCCTGCACCGCTATTCGGTGCTGCGCGATGCGGTAAGCCAGGCGGCGCTGGAAGAAGACTGCTTCAACCCGGAAGACCTGCGCGTACGGCATTGGGCGCGCGAGCGTGCGCCAGCGGTGCACGAAGAAGCGCTGGACTACCCGCTTCTGCTGGCGGCCGAGCCGGAACGCTCCGCGACCGAACAGCAGTGCCACCAGGTGTACACGCGCCTGCGACACTACCTGGGCGCTACCGGTGACGCGCCGCACCTGGTCGAGCAGAGCCGCCACGCACTGAGCCAGATCCTGCTGATGCCTGCCGGCACGCTGCGCCTGCAGGCACTGCAGGCCTTCGAAGCGACGCTACAGGTTTCGCTTCACGGCGGCAGCAGTGGCCACCCACCGTCGCGCGGCCTGGCGTTGCTGGACAGCCTGTTCGGTGCAACGTCCCACCCCACGCAGCACATTTCCATGGGTGCGCTGATCGACGTGGTGGTGGCCGAGGCGCATGCAGGCCCGCGGCTCCAGTTCCACCACCACCTGCGCGAGCGGCTGGAACCGCTGCTGCGCCGCGACCTGGAGGAGCCGCAGGTACAGGCCGTGCTGCACGCGGTCCTGTCGCGCGCACACGACTGGCCACCGGGGTGAAGCCGGGGCCGCCTGCGCTACGGCATCACCGGCGGCACATAGGTCAGGGTCATGCCCAGCAGCCACAGCAGGCCAAGGACCAGCGGGATATGCACCAGCAGCTGGATGAAGGTGAACCCGACGATGTCGCGCGCCTTCAGGCCCAGCACGCCCAGCAGCGGCAGCATCCAGAACGGGTTGATCAGGTTGGGCAGCGCCTCGGCGGCGTTGTAGACCTGCACTGCCCAGCCGAGATGGGCCTTGAGTTCATTCGCGGCTTGCATCACGTACGGCGCTTCGATGATCCACTTGCCGCCGCCGGACGGCACGAAGAAGCCCAGCACTGCCGAGTAGACGCCCATCACCAGCGCAAAGGTGTCGGTGGTGGCGATGTGCACGAATACCGTGGACAGGCGATGGGCCAGGGTCTCGCCACCATCGCCCACCGCGTGGGTGAGGATCATGGCGATGCCGCCATACAACGGGAACTGGATCAGCACGCCCGTGGTGCTGGGCACGGCCTTCGCCACCGCGTTGAGGAAACTGCGCGGGCGCCAGTGCAGCAGCAGGCCCAGCGAGATGAACAGGAAGTTGTAGGTATTGAGGTTGGCGATGGCGGTCACCACCGGCTTGCTGGCGAATTCGCTGAACAACCAGCCGAACGCCAGCAGCGAGAGCAGCACGGTGAGCAGCGGGCTGTATTCCAGCCATTCGCCGGCCCGCGTGCGCGGCGGCAGTGGCTCCGGTTCGGCCTGGGCGGCGCCGGCGAAATCGCGGGCGGTGCGCGCGGTGGCCGGGCCCGGGGCGGTCAGCCAGGCGATCAGCAGCGAGACCAGGATGAGCGCGGCGGTCAGCGCGATGGACTGCCACAGGAAAATGGTTTCGGTGAAGGGCAGCACGCCGGTGATCTCCACCAGGCCGGGCGGCATGCTGGCCGGGTTGGCCTGCAGCTGCGCGGCGGAGGAGCTCAGCCCCATCGCCCACACTGCGCCCAGGCCGAGGTACGCCGAGGCACCGGCAGCGCGGTAATCCATGTGCAGTCCTTCGCGCCGGGCCAGTGCCCGTACCAGCAGGCCGCCGAATACCAGCGAGAAGCCCCAGCTGAGCAGCGAGGCCAGCATGCTCACCAGGCCCACGTACACCACCGCGCCGCGGCCGGTGCGTGGGACCCGGGCAAGCAGTTCGATGAAGCGCGCGACCACCGGCGCGGTAGCCACCGCGTAGCCGCCGATCACCACGAAGGCCATCTGCATGGTGAACGGGATCAGGCTCCAGAAGCCGTCGCCGAAGGCGCGGGCGGTGGCCTGCGGGGTGGCGCCGAAGCCCATCGCCGCCAGCGCAACGATCACCACGCCCAGCACCGCGAACACGTAGGCATCGGGGAACCACTTCTCGGCCAAGGCGGCCGAGCGCAGCGCCGCGCGCGCCATCCAGCCGTCCTGCGCCGGCGCTGATGTGTTGGTGGCCATGCCCTACCCTCCCAGGTTCAGTGACCTGATTCTCGCGGCGGAGGTGGACATTGTCAGTAAGCCATTGGTCGGGTCACGACCAACGGTCGTGACCTACCGGCACGAGACGTCCAGCGCGGACGCTGGCACCTGTCTCGATGCGGTAGCGCCCGACCGTTGGTCGGGCGGCCCGTCGGCTCAGCCCAGCGCCAACGCCGCAGCAATGCCCGCAAACAGCGCAGCGCCCACCCAGTTGTTGTGCAGGAACGCCTTGAAGCACGGGTCACGCTCGCGCTTGCGGGCGATCCAGAACTCATACGCGATCAGCCCGGCCGCCACGGCCACGCCCAGCCAGTAATAGAGGCCCAGCTCGCCGCGCACCCCGACCAGGGCCATGGTGGCCAGGAACAGGGTGTACAGGATCCCCTGGATGACCAGGTCCAGGTCACCGAACAGGATGGCCGTGGAATGCGAGCCCATCTTCAGGTCGTCGTCGCGGTCGACCATGGCGTACCAGGTGTCATACGCGGTCGACCACAGGATGTTGGCGCCATACAGCAGCCAGCCGATCACCGGCACTTCGCCCTGGATGGCGGCGAACGCCATCGGAATGCCCCAGCCGAACGCCATGCCCAGATACACCTGCGGCAGATGGGTGTAGCGTTTCAGGTAGGGATAGCTGGCCGCCAGGAAGATGCCGATGAAGCTCATGCCGATGGTCAGTGCGTTCAGGGTCAGCACCAGCGCGAACGCGACCAGCATCAGGCCGGCGAACAGCAGCAGTGCCTCGCGCCCGGACACGCGCCCGCTGGCGAGCGGGCGGTCCTTGGTGCGCTTGACGTGCGGGTCCAGCCAGCGGTCGGCGTAATCGTTGATCACGCAGCCGGCCGAACGCGTCAGCCATACCCCGGCGGTGAACACGAACAGGATCCACAGCGGTGGCAGCCCACCGGCGGCCAGCCACAGCGCCCACCAGGTGGGCCACAGCAGCAGCAGGGTGCCGATCGGGCGATCGGCGCGCATCAGTTTCCAGTACTGCCCCCACCGCGACGGCGGGGCGCTGGCGGGGGTGTCGAATCGTTCGTAAGCCATGCGCAAAGGATACCGCCAAGGCCCCTGCCCCGCGCTGGAAGCGCTGTTTCGTCAAAGGGGGCAGACCTGCGCCGCGTTTACGGATAGAATGCCCGTCCCGCACCGCCTCATGGCGCTGCGATGCCCGCCCCGGCCCGCCGGTGGCGCGGCGGTCCTACAACGCGCCCGTAGCTCAGCCGGATAGAGTAGTGGCTTCCGAAGCCATTGGTCGGGGGTTCGAATCCCTCCGGGCGCGCCATCTTCCCTTGTTCGCCATGGATGCCGCAGCCACGCAGGGCGTGGCTCTACCGCGCGTGCAGTCCCATGACGTAGAGCCACGCCCTGCGTGGCTGCGCAGTGCCGGGTAACGTGCAGCCCCATGACGTAGAGCCACGCCCTGCGTGGCTGCACGGTGCCGGGTAACCTGCAGCCGGGCAGAGCCCGGCTCTACGGGGCGTCAGTAAGTGCCGTCGAACGCGAAGATCGGCTTGCGCTGCTTCCACAGGCCGGCGGTGAAGTCCGGGAACTCCAGGGTCTGGAAGCTGTTGGCGATGGACTGCTCGGACAGCGGGGTGATCGCGCTCCAGGTGATCGCGTCGTAAATGTCGATCGGCATCGGAGCCCTGGCCTTCAGCGATTCGACGAAGGCATGGATCACGAACCAGTCCATGCCGCCATGCCCGGCGCTGGCGGCGGTGTCGGCGTGCTGCTTCCACAGCGGGTGTTCGTACTGGTCCTGGTAGGCCTGGAACGGTTCCCACTTGTGCGCCGGGCTGCGGCCTTCGATGTGGATCGACTGGTTCACGTCCATCCACAACCCCTTGGTGCCCTGCACGCGGAAGCCCATCGAATACGGGCGCGGCAGCGAGGTGTCGTGCTGCAGCAGGATGGTTTCGCCGTTCTCGCACGCCAGCGTGGTGGTGACGATGTCGCCGAGCTTGAAGTTCACCTTGGCGCTCGGGTGGGTGGTGCCACCGCTCTTGGCCACGGTGTATTCGTGCAGCCCACGCGCCTTGCTGGCGAACGCATTGATGTGGGTGAAGCGGTTGCCGCGGTTGATGCCGGTGTACATGGCGCACGGACCGATGCCGTGGCTGGGGTACAGCTCGCCGTTGCGGTCCACCGAGTGCTGGGTGCGCCAGCGTGCTTCGGACCAGGCCTGGGGGCCGAACTCCACGCCACTGTCATACGGTTGCGAGGGATCGCCGGAGTTGAACTTCACCCCGCGCAGGTCGTGCTGGTAGCCGGCCTGCAGGTGCACCAGTTCGCCGAACAGGCCCTTGCGCACCATCTGCAGCGCGGCCATCACGTCGCGGCGGTAGCAGACGTTCTCCAGCAGCATGTACGGCGTGCCGGTGGAGAGCTGGGCCTTGAGCACGTCCCAGTGGTCCTGCAGGGTGATGCCGGCGACCACTTCACAGCCCACCGCGATCTTGGCCTGCATGGCGGCGATCGCCATCGGCGCGTGGTACTCCCACGGCGTGGCGATGATCACGCCATCGAGGCCGCGCTGCTCGAGCAGGCGCTTCCAAGCGTTGCGGTCACCGTCCTGGCCATAGGCGGTGGGTGCCTTTTTGCCGGCCGTGGCCACCATGTCCATGCCGCGCTTGAGCATGATCGGTTCGATGTCGCACAGCGCGACCACCTCGACGTCGTCGCGGCGCACCAGCTCCTTGAGCAGCACCTGGCCGCGCATGCCGGTGCCGATCAGGCCCAGGCGCAGCGTGCGCCCGCGTGCCCAGGCCGGGGTGTCCGGCAGCAGACTGGTGGCGGCCAGGGCCGCACCGGCGGCAATGAATTCCCTACGCTTCATGGAACGTTACTCCCTTTGGAAGCGCGCCGACCGGAGCCGGCGCGATGGAACAATCAGAACTTGTAACCGACCTGCAGACTGTAGCTGCGGCCGAAGATGCTGGCATAGTCACTGGAGTCACCCAGGAAACTGTTCGGGTCGTAGAACGGCAGGCGGTTGAACAGGTTCTTGACGGTAAAGCCCAGGCTCCAGTGGTCGTCGGGGCGCCAGCCCACGCTCAGGTTGGCGGTCCACCACGAGGGCACGCCATCGCACTGCGCCGGGTTGACCGGCAGCGAACCGGCGGTGCAGCTTTCAGGGTTGTTGTCTTCGGCATCCACGCGGTCCCACGCCCACTTGGTGGTGCCGACGTAGTTGATGAAGAAGCTGGTGGTGACCTGCTTGTAGGTCCAGTCCGCGTTCAGCGTGGCACGCAGGCGCGGATTGCCGTAATAGCCGATGGTGTTGCCGTAGTACCAGCGGTTCTCGTCGTCGATGTAGGCCTCCTTGCGGCGCGCGATGGTAGCCGCCACGCCGATGTTCAACCTGCCCCACTCGCCGAGCGAAAAGCGGCTGCGCGCGTCGATGTCGAAACCGTCCACCAGGGTGCGGCCCTGGTTCTTGTACTGGCCCACCACGGCCGCCACGTTGCCGACGCTGTAGCCAGGCAGCGCACCTGGACAGGCCACGCCGCTGGCCGGGTCGGCGCACATCGCCGCCAGTGCCGCCTGGTTCGCCAGGTCGGTTTCGCTGATCGGATTGCGTGTCAGGGAGAGGATGTCCTCTTCCTTGCTGTAATCCGGTGCCGCAATCTCGTTGCGGCGGTAAATGAACCAGTAGTCGGCCGAGATCGACATCCAGCTCGCCGGCTCATACACGAAACCGAGCGTGGAGATCTTGGCCTTCTCCGGCTTCAGGTCCTGGTTGGGCTGGGTCATGCGCGCCACGGTGCGGCTGCAGTCGCTGTTGAGCAGCGTGTTGCCCAGGTCCACGTCGCCCGGGCGGTTGGACTGGCGCAGCAGGTTGGCGATGGCATTGGTCTCATCGCAGCGGATGTCATCTTCGAAGCCACCGAGCTGGGCGAACACGCCGCCGGTGCCCGCTTCGGCCAGGCTGGGCGCACGGAAGCCTTCGGAATAGGTACCACGCAGCAGCAACTGCGGCAGCACCTGGTACTTCAGCCCGATCTTCGGGGCCAGGTTGGCGCTGAAGTTGGGGTACTTGTCCACGCGCAGCGCCGCATCCAGTTCCAGCTTGTCGGTCAGCGGGGCCACGGCTTCGGCGAACAGCGCGTAGGTGTTGCGCTTGCCATCGAACCAGGAGCCGCCCTGCTGGGTGATCAGACCGTTGGCGGCGTCTTCGTTGCCCGGGGTGTAGAAGGTTTCGCGGGTGGCGTTGAAGCCGAACGCGGCGCGGACGTCGCCGGCCGGCATGCTGAACAGCGGGCCTTCGATCTTGCCGTCCAATGTATGCAGGCGGGTCCACGACTGGATGTCGAAGGTGGGGTATGCCTCGCGGATGAGCTTGGCGTTGGCTTCATTGATGACGCCGAACTGGTAGGCCGGGTTGTCGGAGATGATGACCCGTCCGGTACCGGGATCGATGGTGTAGGGGCCGAACGCGCGCTCGAAGCCTTCCAGGTTCACGTTGACGGTCTGGTAGGTGACCGAGTGGCTGCCTGCGGTGGCGAACGCGGTTTCCCAGTTCCAGTCCTCGCCCAGGCTGCCACGCAGCCCGGCCAGCACGCGGTAGCTCTGGTCGGTGTTGCGCTGGCCGAAGTGGCCGTCGCCCACGTCCTGCAGCAGGTAGTTCAGGCCGACCACGCCGCCCATCAATGCCTTCAGTTCGGGGCTGGCCAGGTTGTAGGCGTTGTTGGGGCCGAGGAACGGGGTGCGGAACTGGTTCACCACATTGCCGGTGTTGCGCGAGAACCAGCTGGTGGGGTTGGCGGTAGTGGAGTTGAACGCGGCCGGGGTGCCGCCGTTGGCAGTGAGATCGATGTCGCTGTAGGTGACTTCGGCGAACGCTTCGGTGGTGTCGCCGATCAGGAAGTGCGAGCTGATGTAGGCGGTGGCGCGCTCGGTCTTGGCACCGGCGTCGACCTCACGGTTCATCCAGGTTTCCCAGATGCAGCGGGTGCCCGCCGCTTCGATCAGGACGTTGTTGCAGCCCGGTGCCGCCTCACGGACGAGCGCATTGGTGGTTGGGTCGATGGCGAAGAAGCTTCCCGGATTGAATTCGCCCGGTCTGCTGCCGGTGCCGAGGCGCAGATTCGGGATGTAGTTCGGGTTGTTGACGTAGTACTGGCTGGGCCGCTTGTCGTAGAAATCGCTGAGCGGGATCGCGTCGCGACGGTACAGGTTGACCGAGGCGTAGACGTTGTAGCGGTCTTCGTCCAGGTCGCCGAAACCGGCGGTGATGCTGCCCTGCTGTTCGCCGTAGGAGTCGATGCGCGAAGACTTGTCGGCGGTGACGTTGATCTCCGCCCCCTGGTAGCTGCGCTTGGTGATCACGTTGATCACGCCGGCCACCGCGTCGGTGCCGTACACCGCCGAAGCGCCGTCGGTCAGCACTTCCATGCGCTCGATCGCAGCGGCGGGAATGGCGTCGATGTTGACGAACTGGGTCTGGAAGCCGGCCGGCGCACCGTAGTACGACAGCCGCCGCCCATTGAGCAGCACCAGCGTGCCCTGCGCGCCGAGTCCGCGCAGATTGGCCTGCGAGGCGCCGTCGGAGCCGGTGAACAGCGAGCGCGAGTCCTGTTGGCCCGGGCGCGCGGCCGGCAGGTTGTCGAGCACCTGCAGCAGCGTGCGCGCCCCCATGTTCTCGATTTCCTGCTTTGTGATCACCTGCACCGGCGAGGACGTCTCCACGTCGCTGCGACGGATGTTGGAGCCGGTGACCTGCACGCGCGCCAGTTCGGTGGCGTTGGTGTCGACCTTGGCCGGGTCGGTGCTGTCGTTGTCCTGGGCGAGTGCCGGACCGCTTATGGCCAGGGCAAGGCCCAGCGCGACGCATAAGGGGTGGGCGGGGATGCGGCGATGGCGATGGCGTTCGGTCAACATCTTGGGCTCCTTGTGCAATCCGCAGCGTGGGGCTGCCTGAGGGTGGGTTTTGATGGGCAACAGTCACCCGCACCGCCGCCGGCAGGCCGCAGTCGGGTCACGATGGGGACGTCGAAAAGCGATGAAGCGCTGGGTTACGGCGACACGACGCTGGCGGTATCGCCCTCCTGTCCGATCAATGCGGCGTTGGCCCAGTTGCCACAGACCTGCGCCGGCTGCGCGCCCTGCGCGCCCAGGGTGCGCAGGCTGAGCGAGCGCAGGCCACGGATATCCAGTTCGGGCTTGACCACGCCGGGCGCCTGCACCCGCCCACTGTCGTACAGCAGGCGGCCGTCGCCCCAGACCTGGAACTGCATGCCGCCGGCGCTGCGGCAGGCATCGTCGATCCCCAGGTCGGCGCGCAGCAGGCGCCACTGGCCGTGCAGCTGCAGGTCGAGACGACTGTTCGGGCCCACGCCGAGGCCACGTCGGAACAGCAGGCCGTTCATGCGCATCGGTTGGCCATCCTGGAAGGCAAGGTCGGCGCGCACCTGTGCGCTCGCGGCGGCTGGCAGGTCCAGTTCGGAGAGGTAGCGCTGCTGCGCCGGGCGCTCGGCCACCGGGTGTTCCAGGATCTGGAACGTGGAGAGGGTGATCGGCCCCACGTCGCGTGGCTGCAGCGCGTCCACCGCACGGGCGACGCTGCCCTGCGCGGCAGTGACCATCGGATCGCTGCCGGCGGCGCCGTCGCCTTCCGGGTTCTGCACGCTGAGCACGCGGAAGCGCAGCAGGCGGCCGGCGTGTGCGGGGAAGTCGATCTGCTGCTTGTCCTGCTTGAGCGCCAGACGCCCCCGCTTGATCGGCTCGCCCCACTCGCCGTTGCTGTCGGCCAGGTAGATCTCGTAGTCGCGGACCTGGCCGCTCTTCCAATGCTGGTCGTTGCGTGGTGCCAGCACGATGCCGTCGACCAGGCGGCGTTCGCCGAAGCCGATCACCCATTCGTGCGCGCCGGTGCGCACCGCCTGGTTGCGCACGGTGCGGAACCAGGTGGCCGGATCGTCATCGAAGGCCTTCTCCAGTTCGTAGCCGCGCTCTTCGGCCGGGCGGTTGACCACCAGCAGGCTGTCGGCGGGCAGCGCGCGGCCCAGTACCGGCGCGGCGGGGTAGGCGTCGTCGGCGGGCGCCGGTGCCTGCGGAATGTCCAGCTGGAAGGCCAGCGGCGCGCGGATGTCCACGGGGGCGGTGCGCACATGCACGGTGCCGCGGCGCTCGCCGGCATCGAAATACCAGCCTTCGGCTGCGCCATTCCATGCAGCGGCATCTGCCAGCATCGGCAGGGTCCGGTTATCCAGGGTCACCGCGGTCGGGCGCTGGCGGCTCAGCACGCGCAGTGCATAGCGGCGCTGCGCCAGCTGGCCCCGGTATTGCCCGCGCACGCCGTCGATGCCCACCTGGACCGGGCCACTGCCCTGCGCGGGCGCCTGCATGCGCACCTGCTGCTGGCTGGACTCGCCCTGCTCGTAGCGGCGCGTGTTGCCGTCGTCCTCGTACAGCGTGTACTGCGAACTGCCTTGCGGGTACAGGTCGAAGCTAACTTCGTCGAGCGGCTTCTCACCGTCGTACAGCATGGCCGGGTACATCGGCACGATCGCGCCGGCACGCACGAACAGCGGAATCGTCGCCAGTTCCACCGGACGATCCAGGGTACGACCCTCCGCGCCCACCTGCAGCGCGCGGCCATCCCAATAGTCGATCCAGCGGCCCTGCGGCAGGTGGACGTCGCGGCGCCAGCCACGGCTGGCCGCCTGGCTGCGGTATACCGGCGCCACCAGCAGGTCGCGGCCCAGCAGGAACTGGTACTTCCAGGTCTCGTCCCAGGCGTGGGGGTCCTGCGGGTAGTCCCACATCAGCGCGCGCAGGATCGGTGCGCCGGTCGTGGCGGCCTCGTGCGCCAACCCGTACATGTACGGGGTCAGGCGCATCTTCAGCTTGAGGTAATCGCGGTTGATGCTGCGGTACGGCTCGTCGAACCACCACGGGTGCTTGCGCGCACTGCCCGACCAACCGGACATGCCCATCAGCACCGGGGTGAAGCTCTTCCACTGCAGGTCGCGGGTGAAGGTTTCGGCGCTGCCGCCGAAGATCGCATCCACGTCACCGCTGGCGTAGGCCATGCCGGAAAGACCGGAGCCGACCAGGGTGGGAATGTGCCAGCGGATGTAATCCCAGCTGCTGCTCTGGTCGCCCGTCCAGGCCACCGCGTAGCGCTGGATCCCGGCCCAGCCCATCACCGTCCACAGGAACGGGCGCGAATCGGAGTTGTGCAGGATGCCGTTGAACGCCGACTGGTTGGCGTCCATCGCGAACTGGTAGCCCTTGCCGGTCCACGCCACGTCCAGCTTCTGCACGCGGCTGCCGGCGGTGCCGACTTCCCAGGCAATCTTGTCCACACCGTTTTCGGTCCACAGCCCGGTCCTGAAACCGTAGCCGGCCAGACCCTTCACCGTTTCCGGCAGCGCCTTGTAGCCGCAGCCGTAACCGTCGTTGGGCAGGATCCAGCCACCCGGCATGTCGTGCTCGCGATACTGCTTTGCCACGCTGTCGACCACGTCCGGGGTAGTGCCGGTGGGACCGTCGCTCCAGCCTTCGGGCACGCTGCCCGGCTTCTTGATGTTGTCGCCATCGTTGTAGCAGTCCGCGTCGCCGTACGAGAACGCCCAGCGCGGCAGCAGCGCGGCGCGTCCGGTGAGCGCCGTATAGCGGTCCAGCAACGCGGGCAGGCCGGCGCCGACGAAGTAGTACGCGTCGAAGCGGTCTTCGCGGTGCAGCAGCGTGGCCTGGTCGGGCTGGCGCAGGTCGTAGCTGCCATCGCTCCAGGTGTTGCGCAGCATGCCCCAGCCACGCGAGCTGAGCAGCATGGGCGCCGGGTTGGGGCGGTCGCCTTCTTCCCAGCCACCGGAATAGGACACCTCCAACTCGCGGCCCTTGAAGGCGAAACGGCCGTTCTGCTGGCCGCCACCGACGAACTGTTCGTCGGCGGTACTGCTGAGTACCTGCACGCTCTGCGCGCTGTCCAGGTCCAGCGGCTGCAGTTCGTGCCACAACGGCACGTCCTGGCCGGCCTCGCGCCGGTCCAGGGCCAGGCGCAGCGGCTGCCGGTGGATGCGCAGCACAAGGGCGTCGGTGCGGATGCGCACTTCGCCGGCGTCTTCTTCCAGGGTGAACGGCACCGCGACAGCGGGCTGTTCCAACACGATGGGCGCGGCCTTGTCACCGGCCGGCAGCAGTCTGCCGTTGCGTCCGGCCTGCACCCGCAGCAGATCGTTGCGCAGCAGGTCCACGCGCAGGGTGGCACCCGTGCTGCTGGTCAGCGTCCACGCGGTGCCATCGGCAGTGGGCAGTGCCTGCAATGCCTGCAGGTCGCCGACCGGCGCAGCGACGGCAGGCGAACACGCCAGCACGATGGCGATCAAAACGATGGTCACTGTGGTGCGACGACAACGGGTTGCCACTTTGCCCCCAAAGCCCGCAGTCGGCGGGTGTCCGAAACCAGTGCGGCCGACTATGGGGCAGCGATTCGAAACTTGTCAATAAATTGCAAAGAAAAAAGCTTAGGAATTTCATGTAAACGAAAGATTGTGCGCGGCACCACTTTCTATATCGTGACTGAATGCTGAGAAATTTCCTTTTAGGAGCTGGGAGATAGCAGGACACGGTTCGGTCCATTCGCGTCGCGTATGACTGAAAGTGCGACCCCTCAAACTTATTTTTATCTTTCGATAATTGACATTTCGAAAGAAAACACAGAAGGTGAGCTGGCCCAACAGGAAATGCTTATGGAAACGTGCCTGCTCCCTGATCTGCCTCAATGGCAGCGCCTCGGTGGTGCCCATACCGCCGAAGAGATCGCCCAGCAACCGCGCCTGTGGGCTGCGTTGGCTGACCTGCTGGCGGGCGCGCACGACAGCATTGATGCGTTCCTGGGCACTGCACTGGAGCAACCCGGCCAGAAGGTGATCTTCACCGGTGCCGGCAGCTCGGGGTTCATTGCCGAAATGGTCGCCGACCAGATCAATGCACAGTGGCCGGTCGAGGTACGCGCGGTGCACACCACGAGCCTGCTGACCCACCCTGCGCTGTACCTGCAGCGCGACCGTCCGACCCTGCTGGTGTCGTTCGGGCGCAGCGGCTCCAGCCCGGAGAGCGTGGCAGCAGTCGAACTGGTCCGCGCGCAGGTCGACGACGCACGCTTCCTGGACATCACCTGCAATGCCGAGGGCGCGTTGGCCCAACGTGGCCGGGGCCGCAGCGACACCCTGTCGCTGCTGATGCCGCCGGCCAGCTGCGACCGCGCCTTCGCCATGACCAGCAGCCTGAGCTGCATGCTGCTGGCCGCGCTGGGCGTGTTCGAAAAGGCCTCCTGGACGGCGCGGATCAACCGCCTGCGCAGTCTTGCCGAGAGCGGCACGCGCGCACTGCAGGCGTGGGACGCACCGGTCGCCACGCTGGCGCAGGCCGACATCACCCGCGTCATCTATCTGGGCAGCGGTCCGCTGGAAGCCACCGCGCGCGAAGCCGCCCTGAAAGTGCTGGAGCTCACCGCCGGCCGCGTGCTCGCCCTGGCCAACACCCCGCTGGGTTTCCGCCACGGGCCCAAGTCCACGCTCAACGGCACCACCCTGGTGGTGGTGCTGCGCAGCGCGCAGGCGCTGGCGCGCCGTTACGAACAGGACCTGCTGGACGAGCTGCGCCGCGACGGCATCGCCGCCCGGATTCTGTCGGTGGGTCCAGCCGGCGCAGACCGTGCCGAAGGCGACTTCGTGCTCGACATCCCCGACCTGCCCGATGCATGGCTGTCGCCGCTGTGGCTGCTGGTGGCGCAGTGCTTCGCGCTGCAGCGCTCGGCCGCGCTTGGCCTGACCCCGGACAATCCCTTCCCCGACGGCACGGTCAACCGCGTGGTACAGGGTGTGACCATCCACGACCATGGCTGAGCCGGGTACGCCCATGCAGAGCTGGTACGGCATCGACATCGGCGGCACCAAGATCGAACTGGTGGCCTGCGACGCGAGCCTGGCGGTGCATCATCGCCAGCGCGTCGCAACGCCGAGCCACGATTACGCGGCCTTCGTCGACGCCATCGGCCAGCTGGTGGACGACGCCGATGCGACGCTGGGCACGCGCGCCCGTGCAGTGGGCATCGGCCTGCCCGGCGTGCGCGACCCCGACAGTGGCCGCCAGCTAAGCGCCAACGTGCCCGCGCTCAGCGGCCGCACGGTGGGGCAGGACCTGGAAGCCAGGCTGCAACGCCCGCTCGCGCTCGGCAACGACCTGCAGTGCTTCGCCCTTTCCGAAGCGCACGACGGCGCGGCCGCCGGCTACCCGAGCATGTTCGGGGTCATCCTGGGCACCGGTGCCGGCGGTGGCTACTGCCTGCACGGCAAGCTGGTGGCCGGCAACAACGGCATCGCCGGCGAGTGGGGTCATTGGAGCCTGCCGGCCACGCTTCAGCTCCGCCACGACCTGCCGCTGCTGGACTGCGGCTGCGGCCTGCGCGGTTGCCTGGAGCGCTACGTGTCCGGCAGTGGCCTGGCCATGATCCATGAACGCCACGGCGGCCAGGCCCGCGACGGCAGCGCGGTGGTGGAACAGGCACACGCCGGCGACCCCGCCGCGCTGCGGGCGCTGGCCATCCACCGCGACCTGCTCGGCTACAGCTTCGCCGGCCTGATCCTGGCCCTGGATCCGCACGTGATCGTACTGGGCGGCGGACTGTCCAAGCTTGAGCAGCTGTACCGCGACCTGCCCGCCGCAATTGCGCCTTACCTGTTCCGCGGCGTGCGCGTACCGCCGATCCTGCCGCCGGCGTTCGGCGATGCCGGCGGCGCGCGTGGCGCGGCGCTGCTGGCCCGCCAGCTGCACTGCGCACCCTGACCACGCCTTCCGTTCCGCTGCACCTGGAGTGTTGCCATGTCTGCCGTTCAATCGCTGATCGCCGCCCATCGCCAAGGCCAGCCCGTAGGCCTCTACAGCGTGTGCTGCAGCAATGAGCAGGTGCTGCTGGCGGCGATGCAGGTCGCGCGCGCGTACGACACCGTGCTGCTGGTGGAGGCCACCTCCAACCAGGTCGACCAGTTCGGCGGCTACACCGGCATGACCCCGCCGCAGTACCGCGATTACGTGCTGCAGCTCGCACGCAGCCAGGATTTCCCGGTCGAGCGGCTGATCCTGGGCGGCGACCACCTGGGTCCCAATGCCTGGCAGAAGGGCCCGGCCGCGGTCGCCATGGCCAACGCGCGCACCCTGATCGCCGCGTACGTGGCCGCCGGATTCCACAAGATCCACCTGGACTGCAGCATGTCCTGCGCCGACGACCCCACGCCGCTGCCGGATGCGATCGTGGCCGAGCGCTCGGCCGAACTGGCGCGTGTTGCCGAGCGTACTGCCGCCGAACAGGGCCTGCCGGCACCGGTGTACGTGATCGGTACCGAAGTGCCGGTGCCCGGTGGCGAAGCCTCGCTGGACGGTGGCCTGGCGGTGACCACGCCGGACGCCGCGGCGCTGACCCTGGCGATCCACCGTGAAGCGTTCTCCGCCCCGGACCTGCAGCCGGCCTGGTCGCGGGTGATCGCCATGGTGGTCCAGCCCGGCGTGGATTTCGACCACAGCAGCGTGCACTACTACGACCCGGCCGCCGCGCAGGCGCTGTCCGCGTTCGTGGACACACAGCCGCGCATCGTGTTCGAAGCGCATTCCACCGATTACCAGACCGAAGCCGGGCTGCACGCGCTGGTGCGCGACCACTTCGCCATCCTCAAGGTCGGCCCGGCCGCCACCCTTGCCTTCCGTGAAGCGGTGTTCGCCCTTGCGATGATCGAGCGCGAACTGCTGCCGCCGCAGCAGTGCTCGCAGCTGATCGAGGTGCTGGAGCGCTGCATGCTGGAAAAGCCCGGGAGCTGGGCCAGCTACTACCAGGGCACGCCGCACCAGCAGCGCCTGCTGCGTGCGTATTCGCTGAGCGACCGCAGCCGCTACTACTGGGGCGAGCCGCCGGTGCAGGCGGCTCTGGCCACGCTGGTGGAAAACCTCACCCGCCAGCCGCCGCCGCTGATGCTGCTCAGCCAGTACCTGCCCGAACAGCTGCGTGCGGTGCAGGCGGGCGAGCTGACGGCAGAACCGTTGGCACTGGTCCGGCACAAGGTGGGCCTGCGCCTGGCCGAATACGCCCGCGCTTGCGCTCGCAACCGGTTCGACACACACAACGAAAGTTTTTCTGCCGCGGAGGTTTCGGAACGGTAAGCTTCGGCTTTACTTCCGAACGGAATCGCCTCCATGCGAAACACACGGCAACGTCGCCAGCAGATCCTGCAGTTGCTGGTCGACCACGGCAACGTGCAGGTCAGCGAACTGGTGGAGCGCTTCGGCGTGTCCGCAGTGACCATCCGTGCCGACCTCACCCACATCGAGGCGCAGGGCCTGGCCACGCGCACCCACGGCGGCGCCACGCTGGTGCGCACGCCGCCGCTGGAACAGGACATCCACCAGAAGGACACCCTGAACCTGCCGCTGAAGGACAGCATCGGCGCGCACGCCGCGCGGCTGGTGCGGGCCGGCGACAACATCATCATCGATTCCGGTTCCACCACCATGACCCTGGCCCGCCACCTGCGCGAGCACCGCGACGTGACGGTGATGACCAACGGGCTGAACATCGCCTGGGAACTGGCCAATGCGCCGGGCGTGGAGCTGCTGCTCACCGGTGGCCTGCTGCGCAAGCAGTCGCTGTCGCTGCAGGGCAGCCAGGCCGAAGCCAGCCTCAACACCTACAGCTTCGACACCCTGTTCCTGGGCGTGGACGGGCTGGACCTGCAGTTCGGGCTCACCACCCACCACGAAGCCGAAGCCAGCCTCAACCACCGCATGGTGGAGCGCGCACGCCGCGTGGTGGTGCTGACCGACGCGTCCAAGTTCGGCCACGTCAGCCTGCACCGCATCGCCCGGCTCGACCAGGTCCACACCATCATCACCGATGCCAGCATCGACCCCGAGTACCTGGAGGGGCTGCAGAAGCGCGGCATCGAAGTGATCATTGCCGAGTCCCCACCTTGACCGCGACTGCCACCCTGCATGGCCGCGTACTGACCCCGTCCGGGTGGGTGCGTGGCGACATCCACTTCCACCAGCGCATCGCCTCGATCAGCCCGGACCACGCCGATCCGCGCGACGACAGCGACGTACCGTGGATCCTTCCGGGCTTCATCGACCTGCATGTGCATGGCGGGGCCGGGGTGGACATCATGCAGGGCGGCGACACTGCCGTGACCGTGGCGCGCACGCACGCGCGGCACGGCACCACCGCGCTGCTCGGCACTACCATGACCGCCGAGGCGGACGACATCGTGCGTGCGCTGCAGGGCCTGTCTACTGCGATCGCCGAGCGCACGCCGGGCACCGCGCGGGTCCTGGGCGTACACCTGGAAGGCCCGTTCATCAGCGCCGAGCGGCTGGGCGCGCAGCCGCCGCTGGTGGTTGAAGCCACGCTGCAGGACGTGCAGCGCCTGCACGCCATCGCGCCGATCAAGGTGCTCACCCTGGCGCCGGAGATCGGCCAGCACCTGGCCCTGATTCCGGCCCTGCGCGCCCTGGGCATCCGCGTGCAGCTCGGCCACAGTGCCGGCAGCTACGACGACGGTGTGGCCGCACTGCAGGCCGGTGCGGCCGGCTTCACCCATCTGTTCAACGGCATGACCGGGGTGGACCATTACCACCCGGGCATCGCCACCGCGGCGCTGGCGCATGCCGAGTACGCCGAACTGATTCCCGACCTGCAGCACGTGCACCCTGGCGCGATCCGCACCGCACTGCGCGCGATCCCGCGCCTGTACTGCGTGACCGACGCCACCGCCGCCACCGGCATGCCCGATGGCGAGTACGCACTGGGTATCCAGCGGGTGCACAAATGCCTGGGCTGCGTGCGCCTAGAGAGCGGGTCGCTGGCGGGAAGCGCGCTGACCATGGACCAGGCGCTGCGCAACCTGGTTGCGCTGGGACTGGCGCTGGATGACGCGTCCGACCGTGTTTCACGCTTCCCTGCCGACTATCTGGGGCTCGAAGACCGTGGCCGCCTGCGGCCGGGCGCCTGGGCCGACCTGGTGGTGCTCGACCGCGACCTGCGTGTGCAGCAGGTGGTGGTGGAAGGCGAAAACATCACGCTCGACTGAGTGATTCCGCGCCGCGTGCGGCGCGTTCCCCTGTAGACAGGACCGCACCATGAACGACGTTTCCGCCGCCATGCCCGTGCCCGCCGCCGCCACCGCGCCGCGCTGGCCGGTGCGCTATCTGTTGTTCATCGGTGGCATGGGGGGCCTGCTCTACGGCATCGACATCGGCATCATCGCCGGTGCCCTGCCCTACCTGGAGGCCACGGCCACCGCCAGCTGGCACCTCACCACCCAGCAGCTGGGCTTCGTGGTGGCGGCGGTGCTGCTGGGTAGTGTGTTGTCATCGTTGTTTGCCGGCGCCATTGCCGACCTGATCGGCCGGCGCGGCGCGATGGTGCTGGCCGGGGTGCTGTTCACCGCCAGCATTCCAGTGATGGCGCTGTCCGAAGGCTATGGCCCGCTGTTGATGGGCCGGCTGCTGCAGGGCATCAGCGGCGGCCTGATCGGCGTGGTGGTGCCGCTGTACCTGGCCGAAGTGTTGAGCCCCGAACGGCGCGGGCGTGGCGCGGCGATGTTCCAGCTGCTGCTCACCATCGGCCTGGTCCTGGCCGCGGTGATCGGGTTGTACCAGGCGCACAGCGTGGACGCGGCCGCCGCCGCCGTGGCCCACCTGCCCGGCGAGGAACAGCAGCGCCTGCTGTTCGCAGTGAAGGACCACGCGTGGCGCACGATTTTCTGGAGCTGCCTGCTGCCTGGCCTGGTGTTCACCGGCGGCGCGCTGCTGATCAGTGAATCGCCACGCTGGCTGGTGCGGCGCGGGCGCATCGCCCAGGCACGCAGGGCGCTGCAGCGCACCGTCGCAGCGGCCGAAGTGGAACCCACGCTGGCGCGCATGCAGGCGCCTGACGCGCCCGCCGCCGATGGCACCCCGGCCCGGCGCGACGCCCTGCTCAGCCGCCGCTACGTCTGGCCGTTCGTACTGGCGTGCCTGGTGCTGGCCTTCACCCAGGCCACCGGGATCAATTCAGTGCTGGCGTATGCGGTGAACATCCTGCACCAGGCCGGCCTGCCCGGTGCGGTGGCCAACTGGGCCGATGTTTCGATCAAGCTGCTCAATGCGCTGATGACGGTGGTCGCGCTGGTGCTGGTCGATCGCAAAGGGCGCAAGTTCCTGCTGATGCTCGGCACCGGCGGCATCACCATCGCCCTGCTCGGGGCGGCGCTGCTGTTCGTGCGCAGCGAGCACGGCCGCAGCGACGTCCACCCCGTGCTGCAACAGCAGCTGATCGGTGACACCTTGTCGCTGCCGATGGATGCCGCGCAGTGGCGCCGCCTGGATGCCAGTGCCGGCGACCAGCCGCTGCAGCTCACCGTGTCCTACGCCTACGGCGGCTTCAGCAACGTGCGTTCGCTGCGCAGCGACAACCCGATCGACACCACGCTGCAGATCCGCCGCGAGGACGCGGTGTCCGCCGACAGCGTCATCGGCGCGTTCTTCCGCCGCCTGCACCTCAATCCGTTCCCGGATCCGGCCGATGCCGCGCATGCGCCGCTGGTAATCGAGCGTGCCGCGATCGGGCCGGTGCCCTCCCCCACCCACGGCTGGATGGTGGCGGGCTGCATCCTGCTGTTCGTGGCCTTCTTCGCCGTGGGCCCCGGGGTGTGCGTGTGGCTGGCGTTGTCCGAGCTGATGCCCACCCGCATCCGTTCCAACGGCATGAGCATCGCGCTGTTGATCAACCAGTTCGTGTCCACCGTGATCGCCGCGATCTTCCTGCCCACGGTGGGCCACCATGGCTACGCCAGCATGTTCTTCTTCTGGGCCGGTTGCACGTTGCTGTATTTCCTGGTCGCCGCGTTCTGGCTGCCGGAAACCAAGGGCAGGACGCTGGAGGAGATCGAGGCGCGGTTCCAGCGCCACCGATGACGTGGCGCCGGATGCGGCTTCAGCGTAGCTTGCGCAGCCGGAACGCCACCACGATCTGCAGGATGCCGTAGAGCAGGCTGCCGATCCCGATCCACAGCGTGGTCACCGCCACCCCGCCCAGCGGGTTGGCGAACATCATCACGCCCAGCACGATGGCCAGCAGCCCGCTGACGATGAGCAACCACTCGCCTTCGATCTGCCTGCGCACGCGGATCGCGAACACGATGCGGTAGACGCCGGCCATGATCAGCCAGATCGACAGGATCAGCACCAGCACCTTGGCGGTGACCAGGGGGTTGATCACCGCCAGCGCGCCGAAGGCGATCGAGGCCAGCGCATAGACCAGCGCCCAGCCACGCGGCGCACCGCTGTTGCCACCGAACACCGCGAACAGGCTGATCAGGCCTTCGACCAGCGCCATCACGCCGATGGCCCACGCCAGCCCGGCGGCGGCCGACAACGGCCGCAGCACCGCGATCAGGCCGAACCCGATGGCCACCAGGCCGTACAGCAGAAGTACCCACCAGCTACGCCCCACCAGCGACAACAGCGAGGTACCGCGTAGATCCGAGGCCTGGCTCATGGCGATGCTCCTGTAGGGAAGGTGTAGCGCGATGCTAGGCCTGCCGGGCGGGCATGTTGTGAAGAGGTTACGGCGCCCGCGCGCACACCCACAGCGTGGCCTGCTGCAGTCCCGACCGGCGCAGCGCGCGCACCGCTGCGTCCAGCGTGGCGCCGGTCGTCATCACATCGTCCACCAGGGTCAACCGCGGTGGCGGGGTGGCCCGCACCGCGAAGGCACCCCGCAGGTTCTGGCGGCGCGCCTCGGCGTCCAGCGTGGACTGCGCCACGGTGGCCCGGCTGCGGCACAGACCCGTCCACAACGGCACCCCGAGTTCCTTCGCCAGCGGCCGGGCCAGTTCCCGGGCCTGGTCGTAACCGCGCTCGCGCAGCCGTCGGCCGTGCAGCGGCATGGGCAGAAGTGGAGCGTGGGCCAAGTCGGGCACCGCCTGCAGCATCAACTGCGACAACAGGCGCCCGGCGGCCAGGTCCTGGTGGAACTTGAAGCGGAGCACCAGCTGGTCGATCGGAGGGGCGTACACGAACGTGGCCGCCGCACCCACCTGCCACGGTGGCGCACGCAGGCATGCGCCGCAGGCAGCCGCGGGCTCATCGACGGGCAGCGGCAGCGCGCACAGCGGGCAGGCGTGGTCGTTCCACGGCAGGTCGGCGTGGCAGGCGGCACACAGGTCCAACCCCTCCTGGCCGGGATCGTCGCAGACCAGGCAGCGCAGGGGCATGCACTGCCGCCCGAGCCAGCGCAACGCTTCGTAAACTTTTTGCATAGCCATGTGGTTGACAGCCTCCCTCAACCTCACCAGACTGCCGCCCCTTGGTCACGCAATCTGTCAGGACATTCCCATGGCTACTGTCATCCGCCACGACTGGCACGCCGAGGAACTGCTGGCGCTGTTCGAGTTGCCGCTTCCCGAGCTGCTGTACCGCGCGGCGGCCGTACACCGGGAGCACTTCGACCCGGGCGAGGTGCAGGTGTCGACGCTGCTCTCGGTCAAGACCGGTGGCTGTCCGGAAGACTGCGCGTACTGCCCGCAGGCGCAGCGCTACGACACCGGGGTGAGCGCGCAGAAACTGATGGGCACCGACGAGGTGGTCGCCAAGGCCCGCCAGGCCAAGGCGGCCGGCGCGTCCCGGTTCTGCATGGGCGCGGCCTGGCGCTCGCCCAAGGACCGCGACATTCCCAAGGTGGCGGCGATGATCCGCGAAGTGAAAGCGCTGGGGCTGGAAACCTGCGCCACCCTGGGCATGCTCGATGGCGCGCAGGCGGCGGCACTGCGCGAGGCCGGGCTCGATTACTACAACCACAACCTGGACACCGCGCCGGACTACTACGACGCCATCATCCACACCCGCCAGTACCAGGACCGCCTGGATACGCTGGAACACGTACGCCGGGCCGGGCTGAAAACCTGCTGCGGCGGCATCGTCGGCATGGGCGAGACCCGCGCCCACCGCGCCGGGCTGCTGCTGGCGCTGGCCAATCTGCCGGCGCACCCCGATTCGGTGCCGATCAACCGGCTGGTCCAGGTGCCGGGCACGCCCCTGCACGGCAGCGCCGAGCTGGACCCGTTCGAGTTCGTGCGCATGGTCGCGGTGGCCCGCATCTGCATGCCCCGGGCGATGGTGCGGCTGTCGGCCGGGCGTGAGGCGATGAGCGATGAGCTGCAGGCGCTGTGCTTCCTGGCCGGGGCAAACTCGATCTTTTACGGCGAGAAGCTGCTGACCACCGGCAATCCGGACACCGGGCGCGACCTGGCCCTGTTCAGCCGCCTGGGCCTGCGCCCCATGGCGGTGCAGGTCGACGCCGCCGGGCATGACCATCCGGGCACCGTGCATGCCGACATCACCTGCGACGACCAACGGTCGTCGCCTACCGGCGGACTAGCGGCCTGAGCGCTGCGCCAGGCGGTGCAGCGCAGCGCCCGGCAACCGGGTACGCTAGCTCCCCTGCCCGCCCATGAGACATGACGACCATGGCCCGTCCTGACCTGCACGACCGCATCCAGTCCCAGCGCAAGCTTCGCGACGCGCAGGGACGGATCCGCGTGCGCCGCACCGTGACCCGCCGGGATGGCGTGCGTCTGGAACTCAATGGCCAGTGGCTCACTGGCTTCTGCAGCAACGATTACCTGGGCCTGGCCCAGCAGTTTGGCGTGGTCAGTGCGCTGCAGGACGCGGCCGCGCGCGAAGGCGCCGGGGCCACGGCCTCGCACCTGATCTGCGGCCACCATGCGCTGCATGAAGCGCTGGAACAGGAAGTGGCCGACTGGCTCGGCTACCCGCGGGCGCTGCTGTTCGGCAGCGGCTTTGCCGCCAACCTGGCGGTACAGCAGGCGCTGCTCAGCGAAGAAGACGATGTATGCGTGCAGGACCGGCTCAACCACGCCAGCCTGCTCGACGCCACGCGCCTGGCCGGCTGCCGGCTGCGCCGCTATCCGCACCTGGACACCGAAGGCGCGCTGCGCCAGCTCAAGCACGCGCCGGAAGGCGCGGCAATGCTGGTCACCGACGGCGTCTTCAGCATGGACGGCGACATCGCCCCGTTGCGCTCGCTGTCGCTGGTGGCGCGCATGCAGGAAGCGCTGTTGTATGTCGACGATGCGCATGGCGTGGGCGTGATCGGCGAGCATGGCCGCGGCTGCGTGGCCGAGGCCGGGCTGGGCGTGGCCGATGTGCCGCTGCAGCTGGTCACCTTGGGCAAGGCCCTGGGCGGCAATGGTGCGGTGGTGGTCGGTGATGACGCGCTGATCCAGCACCTGGCTGAAACCGCACGTCCCTACATCTACACCACGGCCCTGCCGCCGGCCCAGGCCGCCGCCGCGCTGGCCGCGGTGAAGCTGGCCCGCCGCGACGACTGGCGCCGCGAAAAGCTGGCCGAACTGGTCGGCGTGTTCCGTGCCGGTGCACGCCAGCATGGGCTGGAACTGATGCCCTCGGACACGCCGATCCAGCCGCTGCTGTGCGGCGCCGAATCGACCGTGATGGCGCTGTCGGCCGCGTTGGAAGCGGCCGGTTTCCTGGTCAGCGCGATCCGCCCGCCGACCGTGCCAGAGGGCAAGGCACGCCTGCGCGTGACCCTCTCCGCATTGCACACGGTGCCGGAAGTGCGCGCGCTGACCGATGCGATCGCCCACGCGCGCGACCAGGTGCTGCGCCAGCAGACGCTGGATGCGCTGAGCGCGTGATGCGCGGGCGTTGGCGGTGAGCCTGCATATCGAAGTGGTCGGCCGTGGACCGGGTCTGGTCCTGATCCACGGCTGGGCCCTGCATGGCGGCGTGTTCGCGCCGTTGGTGGAGCGCCTGGCCGGCCACTTCGAGCTGCACCTGGTGGACCTGCCCGGGCATGGCCACAGCCGCGACGACACCACGCCGCTGCGCCTGCCGTTCGTGGTCAATGCGATTGCCGCCGCCACCCCGCCGGCGGTCTGGTGCGGATGGTCGCTGGGCGGCCTGTTTGCGCTGCATGCGGCCGCCACGCTGCCCAAGGTGCGCGGACTGGCGATGATCGCGGCCACCCCGCGCTTCGTGCGCGGCGAGGACTGGCCGCACGCGGTGGAGCCGTCGGTGTTCGCGCAGTTCGGCCAGGACCTGGCCCAGGATTACCGCGGCACGCTGGAGCGCTTCCTGGCCCTGGATGCGATGGGCTCGGAGCACGCGCGGCAGGAACTGCGCAGCCTGCGCGCGACCCTGGTGGAACGCGGCGAACCGGCAGCGCGTGCGCTGCAGGAAGGGCTTGGCCTGCTGGAAAGCACCGACCTGCGCGGTGCCCTGCCGCAGCTGCCCATCCCCAGCCTGTGGCTGGCCGGGCAGCGCGACCGGCTGGTGTCGGCGCGCGGCATTCAGGCCGCTGCCGCGCTGGCCCCCCGTTCCCGCGTGCATGTGGTCGCGCACGGCGGACACGCGCCATTCCTGGGCCACACCGACGAGGTGGCCGCGCAGCTGCAACACTTTGTTGCCGCGCTGCCTTGACCCGCCACGCACGCCCATCGCCGATCATGTACGCCTGTATCTCTCGGAACTGACCCATGGACCTTGGAATCGCCGGCCGTTGGGCCCTTGTCTGCGCCGCCAGCAAAGGGCTGGGGCTGGGCTGCGCACGGGCGCTGGCGCGCGAGGGCGTGAACGTAGTCATCGCCGCCCGTGGCGAGGCCGCGCTGGCGCAGGCCGGGCTGGAACTGCAGGCGCTGCCGGGCGCCGGCAAGGTCGTCACCGTGGTTGCCGATGTCACCACCGACGCCGGCCGCGCCGCCGCGCTGGCCGCCTGCCCGCAGGTGGACATCCTGGTCACCAACGCCGGCGGCCCGCCAGCCGGCGACTTCCGCCAGTTCGAACGCCAGGACTGGATCGCCGCGCTGGACGCCAACATGCTGGCGCCCATCGCGCTCATCCGCGCGACGGTGGATGGCATGATCGAGCGCGGCTTCGGCCGCATGGTCAACATCACCTCGTCGTCGGTGAAGGCGCCCATCGACATCCTGGGCCTGTCCAATGGCGCGCGCTCGGGCCTGACCGGTTTCGTTGCCGGGCTGGCGCGCCGCACCGTGGCCAGCAACGTCACCATCAACAACCTGCTGCCCGGCCAGTTCGACACCGACCGGCTGCGTGGCAACTTCGCCTACATGGCCCAGCAGCAGGGCGTGGATGCCGGGCAGATCGCCGAGCGCAAGCGCACGCATATTCCCGCCGGCCGGTTCGGCACGGCCGATGAGTTCGGCGCGGCCTGCGCGTTCCTGTGCAGCGCCCAGGCCGGCTATATCACCGGACAGAACCTGCTGATCGATGGCGGGGCCTATCCAGGTACCTTTTGAGATTTCCGCACGACCAACGGTCGTGCGCTACCGTTTGTTGGACGTAGTGAGCCCTGCATGACCACCGATTTCGATCCCCAGCATGTCCGCCGCGCGTTCTCGCGTGCCGCCAGCAGTTACGACGCCGCCGCCGCCCTGCAGCGCGAGGTGGAAAAGCGCCTGCTCGAATCGCTGGACTACCTCGAAGCGCGGCAGCCCGAAGTGGTGCTGGATGTGGGCAGCGGCACCGGGCACGCCAGCGCCGCGATGAAGAAGCGGTGGCCGAAGGCGCAGGTGATCGCGCTGGACATGGCCGAGCCCATGCTGCGTGAGTCGAAGAAGCAGGCCGGCTGGTGGAAGCCGTTCACGCGTGTGTGCGGCGACGCACGCGCACTGCCGCTGCTCGACCAGAGCGTGGACGTGATCTACAGCAACCTGTGCCTGCAGTGGGTGGACGACCTGCCTGCCGTGTTCGCCGGATTCCGCCGTGCGCTGAAGCCGGGCGGGCTGCTGGTGTGCTCCACGTTCGGGCCGGAGACGCTGATTGAACTGCGCGATGCCTTCGCCAGTGCCGACGACACCCCGCACGTGAGCCGCTTCCCGCCGATCGCCCAGTTCGGCGACGCGCTGATGATGTCCGGCTTCCGCGACCCGGTGCTGGACCGCGACCTGTTCACCCTGACCTACCGCGACATGGACGCATTGATGCGCGAGCTGCGCGCGATCGGCGCCACCAATGCGCGCCAGGACCGCCGCCACACCTTGACCGGACGCGGGCGTTTCGCCGCAGCGCGCGCGGCCTACGAACCGCTGCGCCGCGAAGATGGCACCCTGCCCAGCAGCTGGGAAGTGATCTACGCGCACGCCTGGGCACCGGAGGCCGGCGCGCCGATTCGCGAGCATGGCCACGACGTGGCGACGGTGCCGGTGTCGGCGATTCCGATCCGGCGCAGGACGACCTGATGGGGTGAACCCTTGGCCGGGTTTCCATGGGACACGCGTGGCGTGTCGCTACGCATGCCTCCGGGCGTGTAGGGACACGCCATGCGTGTCCGGCGCGGTCAGGAACCGTTCGCGGAAGGGAACATGTCCCGATGGAAGAAATAGATTTCCTGGGCCAGGAACTTCCAGCTGGTGTGGAAGCTGCGGAAGCGCGTGCTCGGCGTTGACGATGCCAGCGCATCGATGCCCAGTTCGCGCGCCAGGCGCAGCGCGCGCGCCATGTGCAGCGGATCGCTGACGATGATCACCCGGTGCAGCTTGCGCTGGTCCATCAGCCGCCGCGCCTCCACCAGGTTCTGGCGGGTGGTGCGCGAGGCGGTTTCGATCAGGATCGCGCTTTCCGGCACGCCCTGCTTGACGGCATAGCGACGCGCCACCTGCGATTCGGAGAAACGCGCCCCGGTGCCACCGTAGCCGCCGGTGAAGATCAGCAGCGGCGCATAGCCCTGGTGGTACAGGTCCAACCCATGCCGGATGCGCTCTTCGAACACCGGCGACGGCTTGGCGTCGTAGGCGGCCGCGCCCAGCACGATGATCGCGTCGGCCTGGGCTGCCTGGTCGCGCTCGCCCACCCAGACGATCCACGCCGTCACGCACAGCAGCCATCCGGCCAGCAGCAGGCACAGCCGCCACAGCCACCCTGCCAGCCCGACCCGGTGGCGCGCGCTCATGCCACCGCCCACGGCAGCGCGTCCAGGTCCACGTTCCCACCCGACAGCACCACCCCGACCCGCTGCCCGGCAAACCGCGCCGGCTGCGCGAGGATCGCGGCCAGCGCAATCGCCGAAGAGGGTTCCACCACCTGCTTGAGCACCTGCCAGAGCAGGCGCATCGCCACCACGGTGGCGGCATCGTCGACCACGATCACCTCGGCCGCGCCGTGCAGCAGGGCGAAATTGGGCGCGCCGAGGGTGCCGCGGAGGCCATCGCAGATCGTGTCCGGGGTGAAGTCCAGGCGCAGCGCGCCCGCCGCCAGCGAGCGCGCGGCGTCGGCGGCACCGGCCGGTTCGGCCAGCACCAGCGTGGCGTCGGGGGCGGCGGCCTGCAACGCCAGCGCCGTACCGGCGGCCAGCCCGCCACCGCCCACCGGCACCACCAGGGTGTCGAACGGACCGTGGCGGCCGATCAGCTCCAGCGCGGCCGTGCCCTGCCCCGCGATCACCCGCGCGTCGGCATAGGGATGCACCAGGGTGGCGCCGGTCTCGGCCTCCACCTGGGCGCACATGGCCTCGCGCGCGGCGATGCTGGGCGCACACCGCCACAGGGTGGCGCCGTGGCGTTCGATGTTGGCCAGCTTGGCGGCGACCGCGCCTTCGGGCACCACCACGTGGCAGGCAATGCCTCGGGTGCGCGCGGCGAGGGCCAACGCGGCGCCGTGGTTGCCCGAGGAATGGGTGACCACCCCGCGTGCGGCAACCGCCTCCGGCAGGGCCCACACCGCATTGCAGGCGCCGCGGAACTTGAACGCGCCGCCGCGCTGCAGGTGCTCGGCCTTGAACGCAAGCTGCGCGCCGCTCAACCCGTCCAGGGTGTGCGACTGCAGCACCGGCGTCACGCTGGCGTGCGGGGCGATTCGCGTGGCCGCGGCCAGCAGGTCATCGACGCAGGGCAAGGATGAATCGGTCATGACACAAGATTAACGTAAGCCTCCGATTCCTACCGCTCGCAACGCGCATGAGACGATGGCAACCGTTCATCCGGACCGGCCCGAGTTAAGGGCCGATTCAATGCCCCAGCCTGAAGCTGGAACCCTACCCTTGGGGGGACCCGACTCATGAAGATGCGCTTGATGTTCGCCGGAGGCCTGTTGCTGGCCCTGTCCGGTTGCGCGACCTACGATTACGTGGGTGGTGGTGGCGGTGGCAGCGGTTACTACCATGGCGCGCCGTCGGTGCAGTACCGCTACCCGGCCGGCTATCCGTATGGCTATGGCAGCGGCTACTACGGCGGTGGCGGCTATTACGGTTACGGCGGCTACGGCGGTTACAACTATCCGATCTACCGCCCGTATCCGAACTATCGCCCGCCGCATAACCATCGCCCGCCGCCGCGCCCCGGCAATGGCCATGGCCATGGTGGGCAGGTGCGTCCGCCCGACCGTCCGCGCCCTCCCTACAACGGTGGCTCGCCCTGGCGGAACATGGACTCGCTGAGCCGCCCGCCGCGTGCCGAGCGCCCGCAGCAGGCGCAACCACAGCGTCCGATCAGCGCGCCGCAGGCGCGTCCGAACCCGCAGCCGCGCCCGTCCCAGCCTCGGCGTACGGGTTCGCCCTGGCGGACGATGGAGAAGTAGAACCAGCGCACACTCTGTGGCGAAAAGGTGCTTGATTTTCACCTGCCCGCCAGTTCACTCTACGCAGGCAGTGACGGCCTCGGTCGAAAAGTGACAAAAACGACAAGGGGCGTCACATTGAGCTCTACGTCGATATCCGACAGGAACATCTGGATCCCCCCTGTTCCGGCCCTGTCGGATGTCGGCACCTCTGAAGCAGAAGGCCCCGCCAATGGCGGGGCCTTTTGTTTGCGGGTGCAGGCGCGGCAAAAAAACAGGGCCGACAGTCCCCCGACTGCCGGCCCTTCTGCTTCCCCGGGATGCACATGGATCGGCCCCTGTTCCAATTCCGATCCGTAACGCCTCACGGCGCCTGCCATCCTGGGTGCTATTGGGTTATCTGCAGATAACGTGCCAACTTGAGGGGCAATCGCGATTTTTTTTGCATGCCCCCATTCAGGGAAACGGCGCGAACGGCGCTAAAATTGTCCACCGCGCCCTGTCCCAGGGCTGATCCGGGCCGTTCCGGCCCTGCCCAGAGCACCCCATGACCGATTCTTTCTACGGCTACGACGTCATCGTGATCGGCGGCGGCCATGCCGGCACTGAAGCCGCGCTGGCCGCAGCCCGTAGCGGCGTGCGGACCCTGCTGCTGACCCACAACGTCGAGACCATCGGCGCAATGAGCTGCAATCCGGCCATCGGCGGGATCGGCAAGGGCCACCTGGTCAAGGAGATCGACGCGCTGGGCGGCACCATGGCGCATGCCGCCGACCGCGCCGGCATCCAGTGGCGCACCCTCAATGCCTCCAAGGGACCGGCCGTGCGCGCCACCCGCTGCCAGGCCGACCGCAACCTGTACCGCATGGCCATCCGCGGCATGGTCGAGGCGCAGGCGAACCTGACCGTGTTCCAGGCCGCCGTGGATGACCTGGTCATCGACGGCGATGCGGTGCGTGGCGTCATCACCCAGACCGGGCTGCAGTTCAATGCCCCGGCAGTGGTGCTGACCGCCGGCACCTTCCTGGCCGGCAAGATCCATGTCGGCCAGACCCAGTACGCTGCCGGCCGCATGGGCGACCCGCCGGCCACCACGCTGGCCGCGCGCCTGCGCGAGCGTCCGTTCGCGATCGACCGGCTCAAGACCGGCACCCCGCCGCGCATCGACGGCCGTTCGCTGGATTACAGCGTGATGGAGGAGCAGCCCGGCGACGATCCGCGCCCGGTGATGTCGTTCCTGGGCAGCGTCGACGAGCACCCGCCGCAGGTGAGCTGCTGGATCACCCACACCAGCGAACACACCCACGAGATCATCCGCAGCGCCCTGCACCGCTCGCCGCTGTACAGCGGCCAGATCGAGGGCATCGGCCCGCGCTACTGCCCGTCCATCGAAGACAAGGTGGTGCGCTTCGCCGAGAAGGCCAGCCACCAGATCTTCGTCGAGCCCGAAGGGCTGGACGTGGTGGAGATCTACCCCAACGGCATTTCCACCTCGCTGCCGTTCGACGTGCAGCTGGCGCTGGTGCGCAGCATCCGGGGCTTCGAGAACGCGCACATCACGCGGCCGGGCTATGCCATCGAGTACGACTTCTTCGACCCGCGCGGCTTGAACAACACCCTGGAAACCAAGGCGGTGTCCGGGTTGTTCTTCGCCGGCCAGATCAACGGCACCACCGGCTATGAAGAAGCCGCAGCGCAGGGCCTGCTGGCCGGGCTCAACGCCGCCCGCCGCGTGCGCGATGAGGCGGGCTGGTGCCCGCGCCGCGACGAGGCCTACCTGGGCGTGCTGGTCGATGACCTGATCACCCACGGCACCACCGAGCCGTACCGCATGTTCACCAGCCGCGCCGAATACCGGCTGCAGCTGCGCGAGGACAACGCCGACGTGCGCCTGACCGGGATCGGCCGTGAGCTGGGCGTGGTCGACGACCGGCGCTGGGCCGCCTTCCAGGCCAAGCAGGAGGCGGTGGCACGGGAATCGGCGCGCCTGCGTGCGCTGTGGGCGACCCCGGCCAATGCGCTGGGCCGAGAAGTGGAAGCCGCGCTGGGCGTGGCGGTCAGCCGCGAAACCAATGTGCTGGACCTGATCAAGCGCCCGGAGCTGGACTACGCCAAGCTCATGCAGGTGCCCTCGCTGGGCCCGGGCGTGGCCGATGCCAAGGTGGCCGAGCAGGTCGAGATCGGGGTCAAGTACGCCGGCTACCTGGACCGCCAGCGCGACGAGATCGAGCGCCAGCAGCGTCACGAGAACACCGCCATCGATGCCGCGTTCGACTACGCCAGCGTGCGCGGGCTGTCGGCCGAAGTGCAGCAGAAGCTGGAGCGGGTGCGCCCGCAGACCATCGGCCAGGCCCAGCGTATCCCCGGCATGACTCCGGCCGCGATCTCGCTGCTGCTGGTGCACCTGGAGCGCGCACGGCGCAGCCGGGTGGCCTGAGGCCCGCACCCCGGCGGTATCATGGTGACCTGCCTTACGGAGCGTCACCATGTCCCCCCTTCGTCCCTTCCTGGAGTCCTTCCCCGTCGTCGGCGAGCGCGCCTGGATCGATCCGGCCTGCACGATCATCGGGGACGTGGTGCTGGGGGACGATGTGTCGGTGTGGCCGGGCACGGTGATCCGTGGCGACGTCAACCATGTGCGGATCGGTGCGCGCAGCAACATCCAGGACGGCACCATCATCCATGTCAGCCACCACAGCCCGTACAACAAGGGCGGCTACCCCACCCTGATCGGTGAGGGCGTCACGGTCGGCCACGGCACCATCATCCATGCCTGCACGATCGGCGAGTACAGCCTGATCGGGATGGGGGCCTGCATCCTGGACGGCGCCACCGTGAGCCGGCACGCCTTCGTCGGCGCCGGTGCGGTGGTCGGCCCGGGCAAGGTGGTGGGCGAAGGCGAGTTGTGGGTGGGTAACCCGGCACGGCCGGTGCGGTCGCTGAGCGAGCAGGAAATCGAGTCACTGCATTACTCGGCCGACCACTATGTGCGCTTGAAGGACAAGTACTTGGGAATGTGACCCCGCACGCGGTACAGTCGGTGCCCGACCCAGGAAGCAGTCGAGAACCGCATGCCGTTGGCAGCCGTCCGGAGGGACGTGCGCGCATGAGCGCGCCCATGCTGGACACCTACCGTGAGGTGATCACGCCCGAAGGCGTGCCCCTGCACCTGCCCGCCGCCGGACCGGTGCCGCGCGCGGTGGCCTGGGTGATCGATTTCATCATCCGCGTCGCCGCGCTGATGCTGCTCAGCATTCCGCTTACCGTGCTGGGCGAGTTCGGCCAAGGCCTGTACCTGGGCCTGATGTTCCTGCTGATGTGGGCCTACACCATCGTGCAGGAAGCCTGCTGGGGCCGCACCCTGGGCAAGCGCGTGCTCGGCCTGCGCGTGGTGGCCCAGGACGGCGCGCCGATCGGCTGGATGGCGGCGATCACCCGCAACCTGCTGCGCACCGTGGACATGTTGCCGTTCGGCTACGCGCTGGGCCTGCTGTCGAGCCTGTTCGACCGCAGCGGCCGACGCCTGGGCGACCTGGTGGCCGGCACGGTGGTGGTACACGACAGCGCGCGGACGCGGTCGGCCACGGTCGCCATCGACACTGTGCTGGCCCCGCCGCAACCGCTGCAGCCGGCCGAACAGGCGGCCATCATCGCCTTCGCCGAGCGCGCGCCGCGCCTGTCCGGCCCGCGCCAGCAGGAACTGGCCGCGGTGGCCGCGCCGATCAGCGGCGGCCACGGCCAGGTTGGCGTGCTGCGCCTGTATGCGATGGCCAACTGGCTGCTGGGGCGTCGATGAGGCAGGAACAGTTCGTCGCCCGCTACCACGCGGAATGGCAGGCACTGGAGCGCTGGTTCGCCGTGCGCGGCGACCGCGCGCGGCACGCCCGGCAGACGTCGGACCCGACCACGCTCAACGACGAGGATTTCCCGCAGCGTTACCGGCGGCTGTGCCAGCAGCTGGCGCTGGCGCGCAAGCGCGGCTACAGCCCGCCGCTGGTGGCACACCTGCAGCAGCTGATGCAGCAGGGCCATGGTGTGCTCTACCGCACCCCGCCGCCCCGCTGGCGTCGCGCGCTGGAGTTCCTGCTGGCCGACTTCCCGCTGCTGGTGCGCGGCCAGGCACGCAGCATGTGGGTGGCCACCGCGCTGTTCGTGATTCCGCTGCTGGGCAGCTTCGCGCTGATCCAGTGGCGCCCGGAGCTGGTCCACCTGCTGATGGACAATGCGCAGATCGCGTCGATGGAACGCATGTACGACCCGGCCTCGCCACACCTGGGCCGCGACAGCGGCACCGACTGGATGATGTTCGGCTACTACATCATGAACAACATCAGCATCGGCCTGCGCACGTTCGCCAGCGGCCTGCTGGCCGGGCTGGGCACGGTGCTGGTGCTGCTGTTCAACGGGCTCACCATCGGCGCCGCGGCCGGCCACCTGCAGCACATCGGCCACGGCGATCCGTTCTGGCGCTTCGTGGTCGGGCATGGTGCGTTCGAGCTGACCGCTATCGTCATCGCCGGTGGCGCCGGGCTGCAGCTGGGGATGAAACTGCTGGCGCCCGGCCGGCGGCGGCGCATCGATGCGCTGGTCGAAGGCGGGGTGATTGGCGCCAAGCTCTGCCTGGGCATCGCCGCGATGCTGCTGATCGCCGCCTTCATTGAAGCGTTCTGGTCGTCCATTGCCGAGGTGCCGGCCTGGGGCAAGTACAGCGTGGCGGCGGTGCTATGGACGGCCGTGTTCGTGTGGCTGTGGCGCGGCGGTCGGGGGAGCGGTCATGCGGATTGACCAACTCGACGTCGCCCTGCGCGCCCGTTCGGAATGGGAAGCCATGGAGCTCGGCACCGCCCTGGTACGCCGCCACGCGCGCGCGATCTGGCTGCCGGTGATCGCCGTGTCGCTGCCCTTGTTCGTTGCCGTCAATGCGGCGGCCTGGTGGGCCGATGCATTCGGCTGGGCCTGGCTGCTGATGTGGTGGCTCAAGCCGGTGTGGGACCGGATCGCCCTGTATGTGATCTCGCGCGGCGTGTTCGGCGAGGAACCGCGCCCGCTGCAGACCCTGCGCGCACAGCGCCATTGGGGCTGGAGCGGCTTCTGGGGCTACCTGGGCTGGCGCCGCTTCAGTCCGTTCCGCGCGCTGCTGCTGCCGGTGAACCTGCTGGAAGGCAGCGACGCGTCCCAGCGCAGCGTGCGCCGCCGCGCCGTGCTCGGCGGCACATTCGGGCATGCAGCGCTGCTCACGCTGGTGTGCATGCTGTTCGAGCTGGTGATCGTCAGCGGCTGCATCGCTGCGATCTTTTTGTTCGTGCCATTGGAACTGCTGTCCGATTCGTGGCGCGCGGCGTGGGAGATGGTGCGCGAGAACATGCCGGCGTGGGCACAGCTGGGGGTGAACGCCCTGTTCTGGCTGGCCGCCACGTTGATCGGGCCGTTCTATGCCGGTGCCGGCTTCGCGCTGTACCTCAACCGCCGCACGGAAATGGAAGCCTGGGACGTCGAAATCGCGTTCCGCCGCATGCGTGATCGCCTGCAGCAGGCCGCGCCGCTGCTGGTGCTGGCGCTGGTTCTGTGCTGGCCGATGGGTGCGCTGCGTGCACAGGCAACGGAGCAGGCAGCGCAGTGCGCCGCACCGGCCGATGCGGATGCCGACGTCAGCGAAGAAGACGAACACGCGGATGCGGTGCCGGCCGACGATCCGTCCAATACCGCCGCCGTGATCTTCGGCGGCTCGCCGGACACCGCTGGCTTCCGCCAGGCCGTGCAACGCGCCTATGAGGACCCGCTGGTTACCCCCACACGCCAGGTCAGTCGTTGGGAGCGAACGCAGAGCAAGGCGAAAAAGAAGCGAAAAGAGCGCTACAAGGACCAAGAGGCCAATCCTTTCGCGAAGGCGGCACAGGGTGCCGAATGGCTGCTGTGGGGCCTGGTCGGTGTGTTGGTGCTGCTGTTTGCGGTCACTGCGCCATGGTGGCGGCGCTGGCTGCGTGGTACTGGTGCGCGCAGGAGCAGCACGCCCACCGCGGTGCTGGAAGAAGCGATCACGATGCCCGAGGTGGTGCCACCGGATCCGGCCGCGCGTGCGCGCGACCTGTGGCAGCAGGGACGGCCGCGGCAGGCACTGGCCCTGCTGTACCGCGCCAGCGTGGAGTCGATGAGCGAACGCGTCGGCGTGGTGTTGCCACCGGGCGCAACCGAGGCGCAGTGCCTGCGTGCGTCGCGGCGCATGCCCGACGACGCCGACCGCACCCTGTTCGCGCGCATGGTGCGGGTCTGGCAGTACGCGGCCTACGGCGGGCGCCTGCCCGAGCCGGAGGACTTCGATGAACTTGCCAGTACGCTGCAATCGCAGTTCCGGTGGCGCGCATGAGCGCCCGGCTGCGCTGGCTGCTGGTCCTGGGCGTGATGCTGCTGATCGGCGTGCCGTTGTCGATCGTGTTCCTGCGCACGCATGAAAGGGTCACCGGTACCGAGCACCTGCCGCCACAGGGCGAGGCCAGCTACAACCCCTTGTATGTGCTCGGCCAGGCGCTGCGTGCCGACGGCCGCACCGTGCATGCCAGCCCGCGCATCGACCTGCCGCGCATGCAGCTGCAGCCTGGCGACACCGTGGTGGTATTGCAGGACAGTGCCGACCTGGCCACGCCCACCGCGCAGGCGCTGCTGGCGTGGGTCGACACCGGCGGCCACCTGCTGCTGCGCACCTCCCCGCCGTACCGCGACGAAAACGCCGTGCAGGGACCGCTGCTGGACGCTCTCGGCGTGGACAGCGCGTACTACGAGGCCGCGTGCAAGCCGTTCCATGTCGCCGACGACCCGGGACATTCCGAATTCTGCAGGGGCCTGCGCTTCGCGGTCGACCCGCCCGCCGGCATCCGCGTCGAGCGCGAATGGGGCGACGAGGACGGCCTGGTGTTCGCGCGGCTGCATAAAGGCTCGGGCCGCATCAGCGTGCTGTCGGACATGGAGTTCCTGAAGGGCACGCCACGCGTGTTCGATCCGGATCAGCCCAAGGACAGCCTGGCGGACGGGTTGCATGACCTGGCCCACCGCGACCTGGCCCGCTACCTGCTCGAGCCGAACTACGCGAAAGGCACGTTCTGGCTGGTCTACGGTTCGCGCCCGCCCACGCTGTGGTCGCGCATTTTCTACCAGGGCTGGCCGGTGTGGGTGCCGTTGTTGCTGGCCCTGCTGGCGTGGCTGTGGCAGCGCGCGCAGCGGTTGGGCAGCCTGTTGCCGGCGCCGGCCACCGAGCGCCGCTCGCTGCTTGAACATGTGCGCGCCAGCGGCGAACACCTGCTGCGCTATGGCAAGGCACCACTGCTGTACGACGCCACGCGCCGCGCCTTCCTGGCGCGGCTGCGCCGGCGTGCACCCACCGCCGCCGCGCTCAGCGGCGAGGCGCAGGTGCACGCCATCGCCAGCCTGCTGCAGTGGCCGCATTCCCGTGTCCCGACCGCCCTGCAGGTGCCGCCATCGAAGGATGTCGCGGCCCTGCGTGAGCGCATCCGCCTGCTGATCCAGATGAGAAACCTGCTATGACCGATCACTCCGCTCCGCCGCCGTTGTCCCCGCCCGCGTTGACCGGCCAGAGCCTGGTCGAACGCGTCGATGCCGTGCGCGATGCCGTGGGCCGCGCTTTCATCGGCCAACCCGAGGTCCTCGACCAGATCCTGATCGCGCTGCTGGCCGGTGGCCACGTGCTGATCGAAGGCGTGCCAGGGCTGGGCAAGACCCTGCTGGTACGTGCGCTGGCGCAGGCACTGGAGCTGGATTACGGGCGCGTCCAGTTCACCCCGGACCTGATGCCCAGCGACGTCAGTGGGCATGCGGTGTACGACCCGAAGTCGGAGAGCTTCAAGATCCGTCGCGGCCCGGTGTTCACCAACCTGCTGCTGGCCGACGAAATCAACCGCGCCCCGGCCAAGACCCAGTCGGCGCTGCTGGAAGTGATGCAGGAAGGCCAGGTCACCATCGAGGGCAAGGCGTTCGCGCTGACCCCGCCGTTCCTGACCCTGGCAACGCAGAACCCGGTGGAACAGGAAGGTACCTACCCGCTGCCAGAAGCGCAGCTGGACCGCTTCCTGCTCAAAGTGATCATCGACTACCCGGCGCTGGAAGACGAGAAGCGCATGGTGGATGCGATCACCACCGGCCGCAGCGCGTCCGACTTCGATCTGTCGCAGGTGCCGCGCGTGCTCAACGCCGCCGAGGTGATCGCGCTGCAGCAGGCGACCGCCGCGATCACGGTGGACCCTGAAGTGGTGGATTACGCGGTGCGCATCGTGGCCGCCACCCGTCATTTCCCCGGCATCGCGCTGGGCGCCGGCCCACGCGGCAGCATCGCGCTGGTGCGCGCGGCGCGGGCGCAGGCGGTGCTGGCCGGGCGCGATTTCGTCACCCCCGACGACGTGCGCGAGATCGCCCGCCCGGCGCTGCGCCACCGCATCGCGCTGGCCCCGGAACTGCAGATTGAAGGCCAGTCGGCCGACGATGCGTTGACTGCGCTGCTGGCCAAGGTGGAAGCGCCGCGCAAATGAGGCCAGGCCCGCTGCTGCTGATCCTGCTGGTCGGCTGGGCGCTGCTTGGGCTGCCGGTCGCGTTCGGCCTGCTGCCGGTGGCGGCGTGGTGGGCGTCCGCAGCGGTGATCGCCGTACTCGCACTGGTGGACCTGCTGCGGCTGCGCGCGGAGCCCTCCCCCACCGTGCAGCGCGAACTGCCCGAGGCGCTGGCGCTGAACGTCGAGCGGCGCACCACGCTGCGCTTCGAATCCAGCCGCCGCCAGCGCGTGGAGGTGTTCGACCTGGTGCCCGGTGCGTGGACGCTGCAAGGGCTGCCGCGCGCGTTGACGCTGAAGCCGCTGGTGGCCAGCAGCGTGGAGTACACGTTGACCCCGACCGCGCGCGGTCGCTTCGTGTTCGACGGCGTGCACCTGCGCCTGCATGCGCCGTGGCGGATGTGGCGCCAGCGCCGCCTGCTGCCGCCGGCGCTGACCGTGCGGGTGTACCCCAACTTCGCGCCGCTGACCCGCTTTGCCTTGTTCAGTGCCGAACAGGCCTCGCGGCTGGTCGGTGCGCATCTCAAGCGCCGCCGTGGCGAAGGCACCGATTTCCACCAGATGCGCGAGTACCGCATCGGCGACAGCCTGCGCCAGATCGACTGGAAGGCGACCTCGCGCGCGCGCAAGCTGATTTCGCGCGAGTACCAGGACGAAAAGAACCAGCAGCTGGTGCTGATGATCGACACCGGTCGGCGCATGATGGCCAGCGAAGGCGGGCTGTCGCACTTCGACCACGTGCTCAACGCGTCACTGGTGGTGTCCTACCTGGCGCTGCGCCAGGGCGATGGCGTGGGCCTGTTCGCCACCGGTGGCGAGAGCCGCTGGGTGGCGCCACAGCGTGGCATGGGCGCGATCGACGCGCTGCTGCGCGCCAGCTACGACCTGCAGGCGCAACCGGTGGCCACCGATTACCTGGCCGCCGCCACCGAACTGAGCCTGCGCCAGCGCCGGCGTTCGCTGGTGATGCTGGTCACCAACGTGCGCGATGAGGATATCGAAGACCTGCTGGTGGCGGTGCGCCTGCTGCAGCGCCAGCACCTGGTGTGCGTGGCCAGCCTGCGCGAGCGCGAGCTGGACGTGGCGTTGGAGCAGGAGGTGGAAACGCTGCAGGACGCGACCCAGGCCGGTGCCATCGCGCGTTACCTGCAGCAGCGCAATGACGCGCATGAAGCACTGCGCAGCCATCGGGTGATGGTGCTGGATGTTACGGCCGATGCGCTGCCAGGTGCGCTGGTGGAGCGCTATCTCGCCGTCAAGCGTGACGGGTTGCTGTAGGCACGTATCGACCAACGGTCGATACCTACCGGCCGGGTTTGGCGCGGAGGGTCGGACCGACCGCATCGCCCGTTTGATCGGGTAAACGGCCGCTTCACCGGTTTGATCGGGTAAACGGCCGCTTGGCCGGTAGGTCACGACCGTTGGTCGTGACGCCGGTAACCCGTCAGACGTAAATCCGCGTCGGGGCTTCGTCGATGATTGCGTGCGGGACGAAGCGGGCGCTGTCGCGGGTGATGCGGCTGTCGTCTTCGCGGATGCCCATGCCGCAGGCATGGTCACCCACCACCCAGCTGCCGATCAACGGGTAGCCGCCGTCGAACGCGGTGAGCGGGTGCGCGGCCTGGCGGATCGCCGGGCCGGTGTACGGACCTTCGCTTTCCTGCCAGCTGCCATCGGCCAGGTGCATGGCCACGTTGGCGCCTTCGCGTGAGAACAGCGGCTTGCGCACCCAGCCGGCCGGCAGCGCGCTGCCGTCGTCGAACTCGGCCGCCAGCAGGTTCGGGTGGCCCCGGTGGCGCTGCCACAGCAGCGGCAGCACGCCCTTGTTGCTCAGGATGGCCTTCCACGCCGGTTCCAGCAGCTGCACGCCCGAGGTGGGCAGCGCCTGCCCGAACGACTCGGTCATCAGGTCTTCCAGCGGATACAGCTTGAACAGGCTGCCGATGACGGTGTCGTCCAGCGCGGTGAACCGGCCATCCTCGGACAGGCCGATGTCTTCGATCGCGATCGCTTCGCCACGCAACCCGGCCTGCGCCGCGCAGTCGCGCAGGTAGGCTACGGTGCCCTGGTCCTCTTCCGAGGCGCCCACGGCACTGAAGTACAGCGGCGGTGGCAACTGCGCGCTCAATTCGGCGAAACGGTCCACCAGCGCTTCGTGGATGGCGTTGAACTGGTCGGCCTGCGGCGGCAACCGGTTCTGGTTGCGCTGGTCTTCCAGCCATTGCCACTGGAAGAACGCGGCCTCGAACAGCGAGGTCGGCGTGTCGTAATTGAGCTCGTAGAGCTTGGCCGGGCCGGTACCGTCATAGGCGAAATCCAGCCGGCCATACAGGTGCGGCTCGCGGCGGCGCCAGCTGTCGGCGATCCAGTCGCGGAACGCCGGCGGAATGGCCAGCTGGTCCATCAGCTGCTCGCTGCGGACCACCTCGTCGACCAGGTCCATGGCCATCGCATGCAGCTGCGCGCTGGGATCTTCAATGTCGTTTTCGATCTGGCGCAGGGTGAAGGCGTAGTAGGCGGTTTCATCCCAGTACGGCAGGCCGTCGATGGTGTGGAAGCGGAAGCCGGACTCGGCCGCACGAGCGCGCCACTGGCTGCGCTCGTCGATACGCACACGCTTCATCCGATCAGCCGCCGTAGCTGCTGCGGCTGCTGCTGGTGTTGCCGAAGCCGCCACGGCTGGCGGTGACGGCACGGTTCGGGGTGGCGTTGACCGGGGCGAGCCCGGCCTTGCCGGCGCCGATGCCGCTGGCGGTGTTCAGGCCGCCGCTGCCGCCCGGGGCCGGGCGCGCCCAGCCCTTGGCCTTGTCCTGGTAAGCCGGTGCCGCCGCCGGGGCCTGTGCCAGGCCGGCACCGCCACGGTTGCTGAGCATCTGCGACATGAAGAAGCCCATCATCATCGGCCCGATGAACGAATGGCCGGTGGAGGTCTTCTGTTCCACGCACTGTTCGGCGTTGTACTCGGCTTCGCATTCGGCACGCGAGGCGTACTTGGGGGCCGCGTCGGCCGACTGCTTCTGCGCTTCGGCAAAGGCGGTACGGCAGCTGGAGGGGTCGCCGGTGGCTTCGGTACAGGCTTCCACCGAGGTGTACAGCCCCTCCTGCGTCTGCACGCTTTCCTGCTTGGAACAGGCAGTGAACAGCAGCGGCGCGGCGCTCATCAGCAGCAGTGCGGTGGTCCTGGAACGTTTCATGGCGGTGTGCCCCCCTTTCGGTATCCCCTCAATCATGCCTGATCGGGGCCAACAACCAAAATCGGCAAAGGCGAAAAGATGAACGGCGTTTCAGGATGGCCAGCCGCGTCGGTTGCAAACGCAACCGGATTTTTTCGGCAGAATCGAACGGCAACGCGCCCCCACGGCCCGCCAGATCCTGCCAGCCCCCATGCCTGAATACCGTTCCCGTACTTCCACCGCCGGCCGCAACATGGCCGGGGCCCGCGCGCTGTGGCGCGCCACCGGCATGACCGATGCGGACTTCCACAAGCCGATCATCGCCATCGCCAATTCATTTACCCAGTTCGTGCCCGGCCACGTCCACCTCAAGGACCTGGGCCAGCTGGTGGCGCGGGAGATCGAACAGGTTGGCGGGGTCGCCAAGGAGTTCAACACCATCGCGGTGGACGACGGCATCGCGATGGGCCATGACGGCATGCTGTATTCGCTGCCCAGCCGCGAGATCATCGCCGACTCGGTCGAGTACATGGTCAACGCGCACTGTGCCGACGCGCTGGTGTGCATTTCCAACTGCGACAAGATCACCCCGGGCATGCTGATGGCCGCGCTGCGGCTGAACATTCCGGTGGTGTTCGTGTCCGGTGGGCCGATGGAAGCGGGCAAGACCCGGCTGGCCGAGCACAAGCTGGACCTGGTGGATGCGATGGTGATCGCCGCCGATGCCAGCGCCTCGGATGAAAAGGTCGCCGAGTACGAGCGCAGCGCCTGTCCCACGTGCGGGTCATGTTCGGGCATGTTCACCGCCAACTCGATGAACTGCCTGACCGAAGCGTTGGGGTTGTCGCTGCCGGGCAACGGCTCGACCCTGGCTACGCATGCCGACCGCGAGCAGCTGTTCCGCCGCGCCGGCCGGCTGGTGGTGGAGCTGTGCCACCGCTGGTATGGCGGTGAAGATGCCACGGCGCTGCCGCGCGGCATTGCCACGCGTGCCGCGTTCGAGAACGCGATGACGCTGGATATCGCCATGGGCGGTTCCACCAATACCATCCTGCACCTGCTGGCCGCCGCGCAGGAGGCGGAAGTAGACTTCGACCTGCATGCGATCGATGCGCTGTCGCGGCGCGTGCCGCAGCTGTGCAAGGTGGCGCCGAACACGCCGAAGTACCACATGGAGGACGTGCACCGCGCCGGTGGTGTGTTTGCCATCCTCGGCTCGCTGGCGCGCGGCGGGCTGCTGCATACCGGGGTGCCCACCGTGCACAGCCGCACCCTGGCCGACGCGATCGCGCGCTGGGACGTGGCGGTGACCGACGATGCGGGCGTGCACGAATTCTTCAGTGCCGGCCCGGCCGGCATTCCCACCCAGGTGGCTTTCAGCCAGGCTACGCGTTGGCCGTCACTGGACCTGGACCGCGCCGATGGCTGCATCCGCGATGTGGCCAACGCGTATTCCGCCGAGGGCGGGCTGGCAGTGCTGCGCGGCAACCTGGCCGAAGACGGCTGCGTGGTGAAGACCGCCGGCGTGGATGAGTCCATCCATGTGTTCGAGGGCAATGCGAAGGTATTCGAGAGCCAGGATGCAGCAGTTCAGGGCATCCTGGCCGACGAGGTGGGCGCAGGCGATGTGGTGGTGATCCGCTATGAGGGCCCGCGCGGTGGGCCGGGCATGCAGGAGATGCTGTACCCCACCAGTTACCTGAAATCGAAGGGGCTGGGCAAGCAGTGTGCGCTGCTGACCGATGGGCGCTTCTCGGGCGGAACGTCCGGGCTGTCGATCGGGCATGCGTCGCCGGAAGCGGCGGCGGGCGGCACGATAGGGCTGGTGCGCGATGGCGACCGGATCCGGATCGATATTCCGGCGCGGCGGATTGACGTGCTGGTGGATGAAGCGACGTTGGCGGTGCGGCGTGCGGAGCAGGATGCCTTGGGCTGGAAACCGCGTGAGGCACGCCCGCGCAAGGTGACCGGGGCGCTCAAGGCCTATGCGTTGTTGGCCACCAGTGCCGACAAGGGCGCGGTGCGGGATCTGGGGAAACTTTGAGTCCGCGCAGCCACGCAGGGCGTGGCTCTACGGCGGCCAGCCCCGTACGCTGGGTCGGCGCCCGTTGGTAGGGTCGCATCCCTATCGACCGCCGTTGATGTGCGGCAGCGCGATGGGGCATGAACCGTGACGGAGAAGCCTCTCCGGTGAAGATCATGCGTCCCAGTGCCGATCAGCGTTATCGGCGGTCGTTTGGGAACCGACCCTACCTTGCCTGGCGGCATTCCGTGGAAACGGCCGATCAGCCGATGACCCGCTTGAACGGCGGCAACGCGTCGATGATGCGCTTGCCGTAGCGGCGGCTGATCAGGCGCGAGTCGAGGATGATCACGCGGCCGGTGTCGGTGGAGGTGCGGATCAACCGCCCTGCGAACTGGGTCAGCGTGCGCAGCGCGTGCGGCACCGCAATCAGGTTGAACGCGTTCAAGCCACGGCTCTCGAACCATTCGCTCAGGGTGGAGGTCTGCGGGTCGGTCGGCACCGCGAACGGCACCTGGGTGATCACCACCGTGGTGCAGGCCTCGCCCGGTAGATCCAGGCCTTCGCCGAACGAGTTCAGGCCGAACAGCACCGAGCCCTCGCCGGCCGAGGTGCGCCGCAGGTGTTCGTCGATCATCTTCTGCTTGGCGGTTTCGCCCTGCACCAGCACCTGCTTCCGCTGCGCGGCGGGCATCAGCTCGGCCACCTTTTCCATCTTCCAGCGCGAGGTGAACAGGACGATGCTGCCCTTGTTCCAGTCCAGCTCCTTCACCAGGTACTTGGCCACCTCCTTCGGGTGCCGGTCGCGATCATCCGGGGTCACCGGGAAGTTGGGCACGATCAGCTCGGCCTGGTTGGGCAGGTCGAACGGCGAGGCCAGCGAGACCATTTCGGCCTCGGGCGGAATGCCGTTGTCGATCGCCAGCGCCTGGAAGTCGCCGCCGCCGGTGAGCGTGGCCGAGGTCATCACCACCGAATCCACTTCGTCCCACAGCAGCTTGCGCAGCACGCTGGCGGCCGACACCGGCGAGCCGTGCAGGATCAGGTCGCCATCGCGCGACAGCGTCACCCAGCGCGCGAACGGCGGCTGGCCCTCCTTGTCTTCGCGGCGCCAGGCGATCCACAGGTTGTGCTGCTGTTCGATCATTTCCAGCGCCATGCCCAGCGTGCGCTGCAGGCGCTCGCGGGCGGCATCTTCGGGCTTGCCCTTGGCCACCTGCGACTGCGCGGCGTGGGCCCAGTTGAACAGCGCGCGGGTGTCGTCGGCCAACGCCTCGATGTCGGCCATCCAGATCTCCGGCAGGCGTCCGTTCGGTGCGCGCCACATCGGCTCCTGCGCGCTGGGATCGGGCTGCCAGCTGCGCTCGACCACGTCGCGGAAGGCGCGCAGCTGCTTGCTGACCCGCGCGGCGACGTCGATCGCCTCGTTGGGCAGCAGGTTGCCCAGCTTGTCCTTGTCCACCGCGCGGTAGGCGGCCGCGATCACGATCTGCAGGCGCCCGGTGCGCTTGGCCATGTCGTCCAGGGCCAGGCTGGCCGCGCCCTGGTCGATGGCCACGTTGCCGATGTGGTGGCCTTCGTCGAGCACCAGCAGCATGTCCGACGGCGGCGCGATCAGCGGTTGGCCGTTATCGCTTTCGCCAATGGACAGCGCCGACAGCAGCAGGGCGTGATTGGTGACCACGATCTGTGCGTCGCGCACGGTGTTGCGCGCACGCAGCACCGCGCACTGGGCGGAGTAGGCACACTTGCGCCCGGCACAGCCGGAGGCCGGGGTGGTGATGCGCGAGCGCAGCGACGGGCTGATGGTGTCCGGCGCGTTGTCCAGGTCGCCGTTCCAGCGCCCTTCGACGAAGTCCTTGCTGAGCTTCTGCGCCAGGTCCATTTCGATCGGCGCCAGCGGCCGGTCGAACAGCGGCTGCTCGTCTTCGAACATGCCCTCCTGGGCGCCGTCGCCATGCGCCTCGGCGGCATTGCGGGTGCACAGGTAGCGGGTGCGGCCCTTGGCCAGGGCCACGGTGGCCTCCAGGCCGGTGGCCTTGAGGAAATTGGGAATGTCGCGCTCGACCAGCTGCGACTGCAGCGCCACGGTGCCGGTGCTGATCACCAGCTTTTTCTTCGTGGCCAGGGCGATCGGCACCCCGGCGGTGAGGTAGCCCAGGCTCTTGCCGACCCCGGTCGGGGCCTCGACCACGCCGACGCCGCCGCTCTGCGACAGCGCACGCGAGACCACGCCGATCATCTGGCTCTGCGAACGCCGCGTGCTGAAGCCAGGGGTGTTGGCCTGCAGCTTGGCGTAGGCATCGCGGATGACGGTCTTGAGCTCGTCGTTCAGCGCGCGCGGGGCTTCAACTTTTTCGGTCACGCCGTGAGGGTCCTGCCTGGATCAGGCGGGTATTTTCTCACGTCCGGGGACCGTAACCGACGCAGGGTTTTCCGCGTCGGTTCAGATCCGTGACCGGGTACCGCGATGCCCCTGCCCTGCGCTCAGGCGGCGGGGCGGGCGCGGTTGCGCAGCGCGCGGGTCAAGGCCCAGACCAGCAGCACGGTGCCCAGCGCATCGACGATGCCCAACAGGAAGTGGCCGCCACCCAGCCACCACGACAGCGCCTGGACGTTGCCATAGTTGCCGGTTTCGACCAGCCAGGCCGGGACGATGTTCAACGCCAGCCCGGCCAGCGTGGCGACCGCCAGCAGGCCCAGCGCCCACAGTGCAACGGTGCGGATGGCCCCGCGCGGGGTGTCCACCACCCAGACCAGGGAAATGCCCAGCGCGATCAGCACCGGCAGGCGTATGGCGGCCATGCCCAGCAGGCTGAGCAGGAGATCCATGCTGGCGTTCATTCCGCCGCCGCCAGCGCAGCACGCTCGCGCAGTTTTGCGTAGACCTCGTCGGTTGCCGGGCGCGTTTCATGCCACTGCTGGAAACTGGTGGCGGCCTGCTCGACCAGCATGCCCAGGCCGTCGACAGTGTTGCGGCAGCCCATTGCGCGCGCCCACGCCAGGAAGGCAATGGCAGCCTCGCCGTAGTTCAGGTCCACTGCGGTGGTCATGCTGTTGACCAGCGACATCGGCAGTACGAAGTTGGCCGTGGGATCGCGGCCGGCGGAGGTGGCATTGACGATCAGTTCGAAATCGCCAAGGGCATCCAGGTCTTCCCAGTGGCGGGTCTTGGCGCGGTTCGGCTCACCGATGGCGTCCACCAGCTCGTCTGCGCGTTCGGAGGTGCGGTTGACCACCATGAGCTCGAGGATGCCGGCGTCCAGAAGGGCCGGGGCGACGCTGCGCGCCGAGCCACCGGCGCCGAGCAGCAGTACGCGGCGACCGCGCAGGTCCAGCAGGTGCCGTTCGGTGAGGTCGCGCACCAGGCCGACGCCGTCGGTGGTATCGCCGTGCCAGCTGTCGCCCTTGCGCAGCAGGGTGTTGACCGAACCGGCCAACTTGGCCCGCGAGGTGAAGGTCCTGCACAGCGCGAAGGCGACTTCCTTGAGCGGCGCGGTAACGTTGGCACCCATGCCGCCGTCGGCGGCGAACGCCTCCAGCACGGCCGGGAACTCTGCGGCACTGGCTTCAATGGCCTGGTAGTCCAGCGCGATGCCTTCCTGGCGGGCGAACTCGGCGTGGATGTACGGCGACAGCGAGTGGGCGATGGGCTGGCCGAATACGGCGTAACGGGCGGTCATGGGTGTCTTAAACTCCGGCCTGGATTGAAACACGAACCCCAATGGAAGCGACGATGCGCACTCCCTTGTCTCTGCTCGCGCTGAGCGTGAGTTTACTCTCCGCACCGGGCGCGATGGCGCTTTCCGAATTCGGCATCGAAGGCATGGGCGTGGTCTCGACCAAGGCCAACGAGGCCCAGGCCACGATTTCCCCGGACGGGCAGCGCATCGTGTGGGCCAGCGACCGGCCGGGCGGCGCCGGCGGCTGGGACCTGTGGCAGGCCAGGCTGCGCGACGGGCGCTGGCAGGATCCGGCGCCGCTGGCCTTGAACACGGCGGGCGACGAGACCGACCCCTTTTTCAGCCATGACGGGACCACGCTGTGGTTTGCCTCCAACCGCGCTGGCGGGCGCGGTGGCTTCGACCTGTACCGGGTGGCGGTGCTGGCCGACGGTGGGGTGGGCCCGGTGATGGCGCTGCCGGAGGCGATCAACACCCGCGCCGATGAGCGCCGCCCGGCCCTGCGCGCCGATGGGCAGGCGCTGCTGTTCGCGCGCAATGGCAAGGGTGGCCAGGGCGGATTCGACCTGTATCGCGCCGCAGTGCGGGGCAGCGACGCAGCGGAGGTCGTGGCACTACCGGCACCGCTCAACAGCGCGGCCGATGAGCTGGGGGGCGATTGGCTGGGCACGGGCGGGGCACTGCTGTTCACCCGCGTGGCGGATGGGCATTCGCAGGTGTGGCAGGTGGGCTGCGACTACGGCACGGCGGCGGTGCCGCTGGGGCTGTCGTTCAATACCGCCGACGGGCAGACCGGCGCGCCGGTGGTGGATGCATCCAAGCCCAGCGAGATGGTGGTGGCCGGGCAGGCGCGGTCGCCCAGGGCGGGCGGGTTGGATCTGTATAGATTGCGGACGCCCGCAGTGACTGGCTGCCGGTAGGGTCGCATCCCTATCGACCGCCGATAACGTTGGTCACCGCGGTAGGGCATGACCTGTGACGAAGAAGCGCCTCCGGAGAAGGTCATGCGTCCCAGCGCCGATCAATGCCATCGGCGGTCGTTTGGGAACCGACCCTACCCGCCGGTGCATCGACATCCGGTGCGGGCACACCCGGCCGGTGCGGCGCTGTTCAGTGCGCGCGCAGCAGCGCGGCGCGCTGCTGTTCGTACTCGGCTTCGCTGATCTCGCCGTTGTCCTTGCGCTGGTTCAGCGCGGCCAGTTCGGCCTGCACCGTGGGCGACAGGTTGGCTTCGCGGGCCAGGCGGGCGGCGGCCGACGGTTGTTCCGGCGCGCGCCGGGAGGCACGCACCGCGCTGCGGATGATCAGGCCGATCACCACCGCGAACACGGTGACCCCGGTGCCCCAGGTCAGCCACTGCACCCATCCCATCGTCTGCATCGTCGTCGTCCTGTTGTACGTAATGGCGGGTATTGTCAGCGCTCGCGCAGCCAACGCGCCACCTGCGGGGCGAAATAGGTCAGCACGCCGTCGGCGCCGGCCCGCTTGAAACCGATCAGCGACTCCAGCACGCAGGCGCGTTCGTCCAGCCAGCCATTGGCGAAGGCCGCCTTCATCATCGCGTACTCGCCGCTGACCTGGTACGCGAAGGTCGGCACGCCGAACTGCTGCTTCACCCGGCGCACCAGGTCCAGGTAGGGCATGCCCGGCTTGACCATCACCATGTCCGCGCCCTCCTCCAGGTCAAGCGCGATTTCGCGCATGGCCTCGTCGCCGTTGGCCGGATCCATCTGGTAGGTCTTCTTGTCGGCCTTGCCGAGGCTGGCCGAGCTGCCCACCGCGTCGCGGAACGGACCGTAGAACGCCGAGGCGTACTTGGCCGAGTACGCCATGATGCGCACGTTGACGTGGTTCTGGGCGTCCAGCGCACGGCGGATCGCGCCGATGCGGCCGTCCATCATGTCCGACGGCGAGATGATGTCCACCCCGGCCTCGGCGTGCGACAGCGACTGCTTGACCAGCGCGGCCACGGTGATGTCGTTGAGCACGTAGCCCTTGTCGTCGATGATCCCGTCCTGGCCGTGCGTGGTGTACGGGTCCAGTGCCACGTCGGTCATCACCCCCAGCTCGGGGAAACGCGACTTCAGCGCGCGGATCGCACGCTGCGCCAGACCGTTTTCATCCCACGCCGCGGCGGCATCCAGCGATTTGCCGGCCGGGTCGATCACCGGGAACAGGTCGATCACCGGAATGCCCAGCTCCAGCGCTTCTTCGGCCACTTTCAGCAGCTCATCGATGGACAGGCGCTCCACGCCCGGCATCGACGCCACCGGCGCGCGCCCGGCCAGTTCGTGCACGAACACCGGGTAGATCAGGTCGTCGGTGGTCAGCGTGTTCTCGCGCATCAGCCGGCGCGAGAACTCGTCGTGGCGCATGCGGCGGGGGCGATAGTCGGGGTGGGCCATGGAATGCTCCAACGGGGTGGGTTACTGCAGCAGGTAGCGCTGCGGTTGCAGGGGCTCCGGCAGCGGGCGCACGCCCAGGCTGTCGAGCAGGTCGATTTCGATGGTGCGCACCATCGCATCCAGCGGCAGGTCGTTCGGTTCCAGTCCGAACGGCTCTTCCATCTCTTCGCCCAGCTGGTCCAGCCCGAAGAAGGCATAGGCCAGCACCGCCGACACCACCGGGGTGGCCCAGCCCAGCGAACTGGCCAGGCCGAACGGAAGCAGCACGCAGAACATCCAGGCGCAGCGGTGCAGCAGCAGGGTGTAGGCGAACGGCAGGGGGGTCAGCAGGATCCGCTCGCAGCCGGCCTGGACGCTGGACAGCGCGTGCAGGCGGGCTTCGAACTGGGAAAACAGGATGCTGTCGATGTCGCCGGCACGCAGCGCCCCCGTGACTTCCGCCGCGATCATCGCCAGCAGCTGGTCGGGGACGTTCTGGCGCTGCGCATAGCGGTCCCGGTCGGCCTCCGGCACCCACGGCAGCCCGGCCAGCGCGGCGTCCTGCCCGCGCAGGCGGGCGGCCAGCGCATGCGCGAACCCGATTCCCAGGCGACAGATGCGGTCGGCACGCGCCGGCTGTCCGGCCAGCAGCGTGCTGCACAGGCGCGCCAGGCTGCGCAGCTCATAGATGAGCTGGCCCCAGAGTTTGCGCGCTTCCCACCAGCGGTCGAAGCAGGCGTTGTTGCGGAAGCTGAGGAAGATCGACAGCACCAGCCCCAGCAGGGTGAACGGCGCCACCGACACCCGCTCGATACCGGGCGGGTGGGCGAATTCGGCGAAAGCCGCCACGGCAACGGCGAGCACGAAGATCGCCGCCACCTTGGGCGCGATGGCAGGCACGATGGAGCCGCGCAGGATGTACAGCAGCTGCCAGCCGTGGGGGCGGGGACGAATGATCATGGGGCAGGCATTCTACGCCCTTGCCTGCGACACCTTCGGCAGTGCGACCCTACGTCGCACGCAGGCCCGTCAGATGACCCCACCGCCCAGCGACAACCGCACGATCCCCACCACCACCACCACGGCATTCAGCAGCAGGCCGGTCCAGGCGCGGCCGCGCTTGGTCGGGTGGGTGAACAGGATGCCCAGCGCGCCGATCACCGCGCCCACTGCGGCAAACGGGATCAGGAACCAGTTGCCCCAGCCCAGCAGCGGTATCAGCGCCAGGATCATCCACAACAGCGCCAGCACGCCCCACAGCAGACTGATCAGTCCCATGCCCCTTTCCCCTTCCTGAAAATGCTCGCGGCAGCGTAGCGACCACGCCGCCAGCGGCGCGTGATGGCGGCGGCAAGATCGGGATGCGGCAGGCTCACTGCGGCGGTGGTACGGTTTGCCGGAACAGGTTGGCGCGGATTCAGCGGCCAGCCCGGATGATCCAGGCGCAGGCCGACCAGGCCCTACAAGGGGTGGACCCATGAACATTCGAATCCTTCCGCTGCTCGGCGTGCTGCTGGTGATGACCGGCTGCGCCAACACGTCCCGGGTGATGCTGGGCCAGACCCGCCCCCCTACCGACCCGGCGCTGGTGCAGATCTATTCGACCCCGCCGCCGGGCTCGATCGAAATCGCGCAGCTGGAGTCCTCCAGCGCGGTGGGCTTCGGCACCCAGGGCCAGACCGATGCGGCCGTGGCGCGGCTGAAGAAGGAAGCGGCGGCGCTGGGCGCCAATGGGGTGATCCTGATGGGCGTGGCGTCCAGCAGTTCCGGCGGCGGCCTCTCGGTCGGCGGCGGCAGTTACGGCTCGCACAGCGGCGGCGGCGTGGGGATCGGCATTCCGACCACCCAGCGGCGCGCAGCCGGCGTGGCGATCTGGGTGCCCAATCCGCCGCCGGCGGAGCGGTTGCCGGTGCAGACGATCACGCCGACGCGGTGAAAGCCGGTCACGACCAACGGTCGTGACCTACCACAGGGTCGGTAGGCCACGACCGTTGGTCGTGGCCCACGCGGAGGTGATTACTTTGCCTTGTACCGCGGAATGAACACTTCGTTGACCGCCTTGGCCAGCTGATCCGGCGGCAGCAGGCCCTGGTCGAGCAGGAAGTTGTTGAAGGCCAGGCGGTCGAACTTCTCGCCCAGCGCCAGCTCGGTCTGCATGCGCAGTTCCAGGATGCGGGTGTAGCCGTAGAAGTAGCTGCCTGCCTGGCCGGGCATGCGCACCATGTAGCGGTCCAGTTCCTGGGTCGCCATCGCCTTGGACAGGCCGACTTCTTCGATCAGCACGCGCTCGGCCCTGGCACGGTCGATCAGGCCCAGGTTGAGCATCGGGTCCAGCATCGCGCGGGCGGCACGCAGCAGGCGGAACTGCAGGGCGATCAGCTGCCCGTCCAGCGGTTCGTACGGCACCATTTCGGCTTCCGCGTACAGTGCCCAGCCTTCCACGTTGACCGAGTTGAACGCGAACATGGTGCGCGCCAGCGAGACGCCGCGCTCCACCATCGCGGTGAACTGCAGCTCATGGCCGGGGCGGCCTTCGTGCGCGCTCAGCGTCCACGCCGCCGAGCCGAAATTGAAGTCGTCGTACTGCGCGGCCTTGTCGCCGGCGGCGGGGTTGCCCAGCGGCAGCACGAAGGTGCCCTGCTGGCCGGTGTTGCCGACCAGCGGCGCGGGCAGGAAATGCGGCGCCGGCGAGGCAGCGCTTTCGGCGGCCGAGCCCAGGCGCATCTGCATCGGGCGCTGCGGCACGTCGACGATCTTCTGTTCGCGGATGATCGGGTCGATCGCATCGATCACGCCACGGTAGTGGTGCTCGAGCTGGTCGTCGGCGATCTTGTCGCCCTTCAACGCGCGGATCACCGCCACCGGGTCGGTCGGGTCGGCCACCTTCAGGCCCTTGGCCTTCACCACCAGCGGGGCGAGCTGGCGCATCGCCGAACGGGTTTCCATGAATTCCAGCTGCGCACGCTGCATCAGCAGCTGCGGGTCGATGTCGATGCCCACGCGCTTGAGCTGGAACGCATACAGCGGCGCCGGCAGGCGGGCGTCGGCGCGGGCCTTGGGCAGGACCTCGGCCCGGGTCCAGTCGCGGTACTCACGCAGCTGGGTGGCGATGGTCTTCAGTGCTTCGTCGGCACCGGCGACCTTGTACTTGTCGAACAGCTTCTCGATGCCGGTGATGTAGGTGTCGACGTTGGCCAGCGACTGCTCGACCTCGATCTTCGTCGGCTGCAGCAGGCTGCCGGCGGCCAGGCGCTCTTCATAGCGCTGGCGCGACAGCGTGGTGATGGCGGTGGTGCCCGGCGCCAGGCCGGCGTAGGCCTTCAACCGGTCCAGCGCCTTGGCGCGGCGCTCGGCCGGCACCTGGTCGGACAGCAGCAGGTTGATGCCGCTGAACACGGTCTGCGGGGTGTCGCTCCACGGCAGCAGGTACTTTTCGTTGAGCTCGCTGCCTTCGATGCTCTCGTTGGCCGCGGCGATCATGATCGCCAGGTCCTGGCGCACGTTCGGGTCGCGCTCGGTGGCCAGCTTCGCCTGCAGCGTGTCGCGGGCCTTGGCCATCGCCGCGCGGTAGCGCTTGGCGTTGTCCGGGCCGAAATCGGCGACCTTGTCGTCATAGCCGGGGACGCCGAAGAAGCCGGTTTCTTCCGGCTGGAACGGACCCTGCGCATCGAGCAGGATCTGCGCCAGCTCATTGCTGCGCGCGACCCATGCAGGCGTGGCCGGCGCCTTCTTGACCGCAGGGGTGACAGCGAAGGCCGGCGGCGCACTGAGCGCGGCGGGGACGAAAAGGGCCAACGCAACGGCAAGGGCAAGCGGCTTCATGCAGGACTCCGAGGGGCGGTATTCCTGCGACCCTACGCACTCCGGCCGAACGCGGCAATCGGCCGGAGGTCATGACCCCCGCCGGGCGGGGGTGGCGGGGGCATCGACCGGGTTACGGGGTCAGGCAGCGGGCCAGGAAATCCTCGGCCAGGCGGTAACGGTGCAGCGCGTTGCTGCCGGACAGGCCGTGCTTGGCCCCCGGGTAGGTCATCAGCTCGAACGGCTGGCCACGCTTCTGCAGCGCGCTCATCAGCTCGGTGGAGTTGGTGAACAGCACATTGTCGTCGGCCATGCCGTGGATCAGCAGCAGGCGCGAGCGCAGGCCGTCGATGTGGGCCAGCACGCGGGCCTCCTCATAGCCCTTGGCATTGCGGGCCGGCAGGTCCATGTAGCGCTCGGTGTAGTGGGTGTCGTACAGCCCCCAGTCGGTCACCGGCGCCCCGGCCACCCCGCAGGCGTACTGGTCCGACGCCTTGGCGAGCAGCATCAGGGTCATGTAACCGCCGTTGGACCAGCCCTGAACGCCGATCCGCGCCGGGTCCACCCACGGCTGCTGCTTCAGCCATTCCACGCCCTTGAGCTGGTCGGCCACTTCCACCGTGCCCTGCACACCGTACAGCGCGCCGCCGAAATCGCGGCCACGACGCGGGGTGCCGCGGTTGTCGAGCGAAAACACCACGTAACCGTGCTGGGCCAGGTACTGGTTGAAGAGATGGTCGCCACGGCCGGGCCAGCTGTCGGTGACGGTCTGGCTGGCCGGCCCGCCGTACACGTACACCGCCACCGGGTAGCGCTTGGACGGATCGAAGCCGGTCGGCTTGATCAGGCTGTAGTTCAGCGGAGTACGGCCGTCGGCCGCGGTGAGGGTGCCGAACTCGACCGGGCGCTGCGCGTCCAGGTAGCGCGCGTACGGATGAGCGGGATCCTGCAGGTTGTTTTCCACCAGCGTGGCGATCTTTTCACCGTTGGCACGGTGCAGCGCGATCTGCGGCGGCGTGGTGGTGTTGGACCAGCTGTCCACGTACACGCTGGCATTCTTCGCGAAGCTGGCACTGTGCATGCCCGGCGCCTGCGACAGGCGCTGCAGCGGGCCGCCCTGCAGGGGCACGGCGTAGATCTGGCTTTCGCGCGAGGAGTCCACGCCGGCACGGAAGTAGACCTTGCCGGCGGCTTCGTCGACCGCGAGCAGTTCGTCCACCGGCCAGTTGCCGGAGGTCAGTGCGGTGACGGTCCTGCCGTCATCGGACACGCGGTACAGGTGCTGGAAGCCGCTGCGTTCGGACGACCACAGGAAGCCGCCCTGGGTGAGGAAGTGCAGGCTGTTGTGCAGCGGCACCCAGGTCGGCGAGGTTTCGGTGGCCAGCGTGTGCTGTCTGCCGCTCTGCAGGTCGGCCTGGACCAGCTCCAGGGTCTTCTGGTCGCGCGACTGGCGCTGGAAGGTCAGGCGCTGCGGGTCGCGCCAATCGACGCGGGCCAGGTAGATGTCCGGGTTGCGGCCAAGGTCGACCCAGCGCGGCGCGGCATCGGCACGCGGGGCGACCACGCCCAGCTTGACGGTGACGTTGTGGTCGCCGGCGGCCGGGTAGCGCTGTTCGATCATCTCGGTGCGGTCGGCGTACATCTCATAGCGCTTCTGCACCGGCACCGGCGATTCGTCGATGCGCGCGAAGGCGATGGCCGAGTCGTCCGGCGCCCACCAGTAACCGGTGTGGCGGTCCATCTCCTCGTCGGCGACGAACTCAGCCACACCATTGCCGATGGTGTCGCTGCCATCGCGGGTGAGCTGGACCTGTTTGCCGCTGGCCAGGTCGATCACCCACAGGTTGCGCTCGCGCACGAAGCTGACGAAACCGCCCTTCGGCGACAGCTTCGCGTCGGTGGCAAACCCTTCGCCGTGGGTGAGCTGTCGCACGGCGGCCTTGCCCTGCTTGCCCAGGTCGTACAGGTACAGTTCGCCGCCCAGCGGGAACAGCAGGGTGCGTGCATCGGGCGACCACTGGTAATCGACGATGCCGGTCATGGCGGCGATGCGCTGGCGTTCGCGGCGCGCCTTTTCGGCATCGCTCAGGGTTTCATCGCCGGGCAGCACCACCTTGGAATCGACCAGCAGGCGGGTCTGGCCGCTGCCGATGTCGTAGGCCCACAGGTCCAGCTGGTTGCGGTCGGCCTCCTTGCCGCGCAGGAAGCTCACCCGCGAGCCGTCCGGCGCCACCTTGGGCTTCATCAGGGTCGGGCCGGACAGCGGCAACGGACCGGTGATGGCATCCAGGGTGAGCTTTTCGGCGTGGGCGATGGTGGTGGAAGCGAGCATGAGGGCGAGCGAGGCTACAAGGTGGCGCATGGAATCTTCCGGCGGCGGCTGGGCGTTCCCGGTCCGGTGGGGCGGGTTGGGAGCGGACCATCCTAACCAAAACCGGGGCGCGGGTGCCCGGGGAGGTGCCGGGGGGTAGAGCCGACTGTCAGTCGGCTGCCGGGAGTACCGGGCGCTCCGGGCAGCCGACTAACAGTCGGCTCTACCGCGGCAAACCGGCGGCGATGCCGCCTGGTTACCGCTGGCCGAAAAGGTGCTTGCGCTCTTCTTCGCTCAGGGGCTTGCCGGCGTCCGGGTTCACCTTGTGCTTCAGCGCGTAGGCGCGCTGGGTGGCCGGGCGCGCGGCGATGGCGTCGTGCCAGCGCTTCAGGTTCGGGAACGCGGCGAAGTCCGGGGGCAGTTTGTCGTACGCGCCGATCCACGGGTAGCTGGCCATGTCAGCGATGCTGTAGTCGTCCCCGGCCAGGAACGCGCTGCTGGCCAGGCGCTTGTCCATCACCCCGTGCAGGCGGCGTACTTCATTCCCGTAACGCTCGATCGCGTACGGAATCTGCTCCGGGGCGTACACAGTGAAGTGGCCCATCTGGCCGCTCATCGGCCCAAGGCCAGCCATCTGCCAGAACAGCCATTCCAGCACCGCCACCCGGCCGCGGGTGTCGGCCGGCAGGAATTTCCCGGTCTTCTCGGCCAGGTACAGCAGGATCGCGCCCGACTCGAACACGCTCTGCGGGGCGCCGCCGTCGGTGGGCTGGTGGTCGACCAGCGCCGGCATCTTGTTGTTGGGGGAAATGGCCAGGAATTCCGGCTTGAACTGGTCGCCGCTGCCGATGTTCACCGGCTTGAGGGTGTACGGCAGGCCCAGCTCCTCCAGCAGCAGGGTGACTTTGTGGCCGTTCGGGGTAGGCCAGTAATACAGGTCGATCATGACAGGACCCAGCGGTTCAGGAATCCCGAGTCTAGTGCGTCAGTTGGCTTGGCAGGGTCATGAAGGCCCGCTACTCTGCGGCGTCCCCCGCAACGCAGCATTCCAGCATGAGCTCGACCGAAAAGCCCATCAGCCCCCTGTCGTCCCTGATCTTCGCCTCGCGCTGGCTGCAGCTGCCGCTGTACCTGGGCCTGATCCTGGCGCAGTGCGTCTACGTGTTCCTGTTCGGCAAGGAGCTGTGGCACCTGCTGCACAAGGCCAACAGCATGGGCGAGCAGGAAATCATGCTGCTGGTGCTGGGCCTGATCGACGTGGTGATGATCTCCAACCTGCTGGTGATGGTCATCGTGGGCGGCTATGAAACCTTCGTTTCGCGCCTGCGCCTGGAGAACCACCCCGATCAGCCGGAATGGCTGAGCCACGTCAACGCCAGCGTGCTGAAGGTGAAGCTGGCCCTGTCGATCATCGGCATCTCCTCGATCCACCTGCTCAAGACCTTCATTGGCGCGGGCAACCTGGAGGGCGTGCCGCTGTGCCGGACCGAGGCCTACTATGCCGCTGCCGCGGACATGGTGGCCAAGTACGGCCCGGACGCCACCCTGGTGTGCACCACCATGACCGGCACCGGCGTGATGTGGCAGACCATCATCCATGCCGCATTCATCCTGTCGGCGATCGGCATCGCCTACACCGACAAGCTGATGTCCCACACGCCGAGCAAGTCGCTGGCGCACTGACCCGGACACCCCGGCGTCGGCAGGGCCGCACGTGCTGCCGCCCTGCCCTGCCCCGCGCCCTGCCAAGCAGGGCGCGGGGATGCTAGATTGGGCACCTGCTGTACCGCGCCGGACGCTGGGAAACGTCCTGGGGCTTCGGTCGGCCTGACCGCATCAGGCCTTACGTATCGTCGTTCTTCAAAGGGGAGTTGGATGTCGCACGTCAACACGAACGCCAAGGCGCGCCTGCTGGTGCCGCTGACCCTGGTGGTGGCTCTGGCCG
>Ga0209257_1000426_pt1 | contig 81095 bp, 70 predicted proteins | sample AraplaCvi_mCL_r2_FD_184277 | JGI IMG/M metagenome (GOLD analysis project Ga0209257, IMG submission 184277) | Arabidopsis root microbial communities from North Carolina, USA - plate scrape MF_Cvi_mCL_r2 (SPAdes) (version 2) | ecosystem: Host-associated > Plants > Roots > Endosphere | place: USA...
GGAGCCGAACACGAACGTGCTCTGGACCGTCGTCAACGAGCGCGACGGGCTCGGCGACGAGACGCCGCCGGATTACCTCACCTCGGTCCGCGACGGCGGCTTCTACGGCTGGCCCTATTGCTACTGGGGCAAGACGGTGGACGACCGCGTGCCGCAGGATCCGGCGATGGTCGCCAAGGCGATTCAACCGGACTACGCGCTCGGCGGCCATACCGCCTCGCTCGGCCTGTGCTGGATGCCCGCGGGCACCCTGCCCGGCTTCGGAGACGGCATGGTGATCGGCCAGCACGGCTCGTGGAATCGCAGCAAGCTGTCCGGCTACAAGCTGGTGTTCATTCCCTTCGAGAACGGCAAGCCGTCCGGCCCCGGCCGTGACATCCTGTCGGGCTTCCTGTCCCCCGACGAGAAGGAATCCTACGGCCGCCCGGTCGGCGTGGTGATCGGTCCCGACAAAAAGTCGCTGCTGATGGCCGACGACGTCGGCAACGTGATCTGGCGCGTCACGGGGGCGTAAGAATCACGTCCCCACGCACAGCGTGGCGCGCTGCTTGCGCAGCAGCGCGATCACGGACAGCGCCGTAATCAGCCCTGTCTTGGGATTTTCGGACGGGATGTTCTCGATGCCCATCGAGAAGCGCGCCGAATCCGCCTCGACCTCGATGCGGTGAACGTTGCGCGTCACGGTCGGGTCGGCCCAGACCTGGATCTGGGTGCGATCAGGCCCGATGCCCGCCAGCGACAATGCAACGGCGACATTGACGTTCGCCGGGAAGCCCTTCGCGGCTTCCCGCGCACTGCCCTCGAACAATTTTAGCGGCTCGCGCAGATTATCGATGTCGATGTTGTTCTGCACGATGAAGGGCGCGCCCTTGAGCCCGTCGATCGGCTTGCGCGTCACCATCTTCACTGAATGGATCGTACCGACAGCGGCGGCGTTGACGGCGTCGAGCCCGATCAGCGCGCCGGTCGGCACGATGATGCGGCCGCCATTGACGCGGGCGAGATCGACGAGATCGAAATTGTCGAGCAGCCCGCCAACGCTGACCACGACCGCCGACTTGCCGCGCCTCACCGCGGGCTCGACGATGGCGCGCAGATGATGGCTCGGTGCGCACTCCACCACGATATCGGCGGCATCGCCGAGCTCGCCGATCGGCAGAATCTGCGGCGGGCGACGCAGGCTATCGATGAAAGCGCGATGCTTGGCGGGATCGCGCACCGCGACGGCGGACAGCGCCAGCCCCTCGATGCCCTGATCGAGCGCGGTCGCGATCTTGCTGCCGATTGAGCCCAGCCCTGCAATGGCAACGCGCAATTCACCCGGCGTCTTTTGTTCGCTCATCGCATCCACCTTCTCGCCCAGCCTACGTCATAGCCCCTCACGCCTCCCGCGCATAGCTGCGCAGGCGCGCCTCCAGCACCGCCAGCATGGCATCGCGAGCCGGATCGCGCGTGCCGCGCAACCAGACGGCGGCGAGCGGCAGCCGGCCGACCGGACCGCTCTGCCTCAGCCGGAGCGGCACGAAGCGCACGCCTGACACCGCCATCCGCGTGGTCCAGCGCGGCACGATCGCGACGCCGAGCCTGGTGGCTACCAGATGGATGATGGTCTGCTTCTCGTCGGCGACCTGCACGATGCGCGGCGTCAGCCCGGCCTGCTCGAACAGCTTGATCGTGAGATCGTGGCTGTGCGGCCGCGAGCGGCGATCCGGCACCAGCATCGCCTCGTCGGCGATGTCGGCCAGCGTGATCGACTTGCGCCTCGCCAGTGCATGCCGCTGCGGGAACGCCACGATCGCGGTCTCCTGGAGCAGGTCGCGGAATTCGAGCCGCTTGTCCGCGCGGCCCGGCGGGCGGACAAAGGCAAGATCGAGCGCGCCGGTCAGCACCTTCGGCAGCAGCCGGACCGTTTTGTCCTCGAGAAGCTGCACCGCGATGTCAGGATGGTTCGCGCGGAAGTCGCGCAAGAGCGGCGGCAGCAGCCCGGCCGCCGCGCTGTCGATGGCACCGATCCGCAGCCGCCGCGCGGCTCCCGCACGCGGGCGATTGCGAAGGTTATTCTCGACTGCCTCGACCTTGGCGAGGATGGCACGGGCATCGCGCAGCAGCGTCGCTCCATCCTCGGTGAGCGACACCGCGCGCGTGGTCCGCGCAAACAGCCGCGTGCCGAGGTCCTCCTCCAGCAGCCTGATCTGCCGGCCCAGCGCCGAGGGCAGCATCTGGAGCTGCTGCGCAGCGCGGCCGAAATGCAGCTGCTCGGCTGCCGCCACGAAGCATCGAAGCTGATGCAATTCCATTGCCCGGCCCCCTCACCTCAGACGATTATATCATTTTTTTGTATAAACCAGCGCTGCTTGAGACGGTTTGAGCCACCGTCTAGATTCGGCGCCGACGCAACCCGCCGGATCCGGCGCGGCGCCACCGACATCCCAAACGGAGCCTCCCCCATGCGCACCCATTCGATCGCGGCCATTCCCGCCGACGGCATCGGCCCCGAGGTGATCTCGGCCGGTGTCCGCGTGCTGGAGGCGCTGGCACAGCGCAGCGGCGACCTTGCCTTCGACGTCAAGACGTTCGACTGGGGCTCGGACTATTACAAGAAGCACGGCGTGATGATGCCGGCCGACGGCCTCGCTGAACTGAAGAAGTTCGACGCGATCTATTTCGGCGCGGTGGGTGCCCCTGACGTGCCCGATCACATCACGCTGTGGGGCCTGCGCCTGCCGATCTGCCAGGGCTTTGACCAATACGCCAATGTGCGGCCGACCAAGATATTGCCGGGCGTCGCCTCGCCGCTGCGCAATGTCGGCGTCGGCGATCTCGACTGGGTGATCGTGCGCGAGAACTCGGAAGGCGAATATGCCGGCATGGGCGGCCGCGCGCACAAGGGCCTGCCGGAAGAGGTCGGCACCGAAGTCGCGGTGTTCACCCGTGTCGGTGTCACCCGCATCATGCGCTATGCGTTCCAGCTCGCACAGTCGCGCCCGCGTAAATTCCTGACCGTGGTGACCAAGTCCAACGCCCAGCGCCACGGCATGGTGATGTGGGACGAGATCGCGGCCGAGGTCGCGACCGAATTCCCTGACGTGACCTGGGACAAGATGCTGGTCGACGCCATGACGGTGCGCATGACCCTGCATCCGAAGAGCCTCGACACCATCGTTGCGACCAACCTGCACGCCGACATCCTCTCGGACCTCGCCGGCGCGCTGGCGGGCAGCCTCGGCGTCGCGCCGACCGGCAACATCGATCCGCAGCGCCGCTTCCCCTCGATGTTCGAGCCTATCCACGGCTCGGCCTTCGACATCACCGGCAAGGGCATCGCCAATCCGGTCGCGACGTTCTGGACCGGCGCGCAGATGCTGGAGCATCTCGGCGAGAAGGATGCCGCAATACGGCTGATGGCGGCGGTCGAGAAAGTCTGCGCGGCCGGCGTGCTGACGCCGGATGTCGGAGGCAAGGCGACGACCAAGGAGGTTACAGACGCGGTGATCGATGCCATCCACGGGTCGAATGTGTAACTTCGCCCCTCTTCCCGGCTGCGGTAGAGGCGAAGCTGCTACTTCCGCTTCGCCGGCACCGCTGGCGGTGTCGCCATCGCGGCCGCGGGCTCGGGCGGCGTCAGGTGGCGCGGGACGATGATCGTCTGTCCCGGCGTGAGCTGCGCGTTCTCGGCAAGCGAATTGCTCTGCGCCAGCGTCCAGAGCGGCACGCGATTGGCGGCGGCGATGCTCTCCATGGTGTCGCCCTTGCGCACCGGCACCCGCACGCCTGAGTCCCACAATTCGACCAACGTATCCGCAGGCACGAGGTAGCGCAGCGGCACCGCGTCGGCCTGGGTTTGCGGCGGAATGCGCGGCAGCTGAGTCACCATCTCGACGATCTGGCGATGGATGTCGTCGGACTTCTCGATGTTGATGTGCGAGACGCGCGCGTTTTCCTTCAGGTCGTAACTCGCATAATGGCCGCGAAAGCCGGGCACCGCGACGACGTCGCCGCCGCCGAGCACACTGTCGGACAGGAAGATGTTGATGAAGCGCTCGACATTGAGCGGCACGTCGCCGGTCGCATGCGCGGGATCGATGGCGATGACGAGGCTGATCGGGATGTTTTCCTTGGCCGCCATCTCGGAGATGACGATCGAGCACAACCCACCCATGGAGTGGCCGATCAGCACGATCGGCGCGGGGCTTTCCTTGTAGCTGGCGATGGCGCGGTCGCCGATGAACCGGCAGATAGTGAACTCATAGACGTTGGCCGAGAAGCCGGCCTTCGTCAGCTTCTCTTCGAGCCGATCCATGCCGGTCGAGAAGATCGGCCCCATGGCGCCGCGGAACAGGTAAATCTTCGGCGGCGGCAACGGCTCGAACGGCGGAGGCGGCGGCGCGGCAGGTACGGCCGCGGTGGACTTGGATTTGGCGGGTGAGGCAGCGGCCATGCCGGGGCCCAGGGCGAGCAGCGCAACGGCTGCCAGCGCGAGGAGTCGCCTCAGATCAATCATCAATCCAGCAGTCCCACCACGGGGGGTAAAAGACCCCCTTCGCAGGCTTAGTGACCATCGATTTGGCGGATTTTGGGGCACGGAGGCGAGCTTCAATCCAGCGGAGCGAAATGAACCCACCGGGCACCTGCACAATGCCGCAGGACATTGCGGCGATTGACCACAGGCCGATCCGGCCAACGGCTAGAACGGCAGCATCCGGTTCAGCAGTTCGAGCAGCATGCGTTGCTCGGACTCGCTGAGCGGCGCCAGCATCTTCCGATTATAGGGCTCCGTCAGCCTTGCCCCGTCCTGAATGAGTTTTGCCCCCTTCGGCGTCAGCATCAGCTCGACGGCGCGGCGATCTGCCTTGGAGCGGTTGCGCTTGATGAAGCCGGACGATTCGAGCTCGTTCAGGATCTTGATCAGGTTCGGCAGGCGCAACCGAAGCACGCTGGCGAGGCTGCTCGGCGGAACGCCGGGATTGTCGCGAATGATCGCGAAGATCGCATAAGTCGCGGGCGTCAGGCCCAATGCGGCGAACTCCTCGTAGAAGCCCTCGAAGAACTTCAGCTGCGCGAGCCGCAGCATGAATCCGGGCGTCCGCTGCAGCGCGCGCAGGTCCAGCGACGTCTCCGATGGCTGAGCAGACTTCGCTCCGGGTCCTCGTGCTTTCGAACTCATCATCCTCGATCCGCGGCGGCCATCATCCAGCCGAATTGACACTCTCAAAAATAGCTATAAAATATAACTATTATATAGCGGCACCAAGACCGCGCATGGGAGGGATACAATGAACAGCAAATTCCTGCACAAATTGTGCATTTCGGCCCTGTTGCTGGCCGCCGCGGCTCCGGCATTCGCCGAGGATGTGGTGAAGATCGGCATCCTGAACGACCAATCGGGTCCGTTCGCGAGCTATCAGGGCATCGGCTCGGTCGTCGCCGCCAAGATGGCGGTCGAGGATTTTGGCGGAAAGGCCGCCGGCAAGCCGGTCGAGGTCGTCGCCGCCGATCACCAGAACAAGACCGACATCGGCATCGGCATCGCCCGGCGATGGTACGAGAACGACGGCGTCGATGCGATCTTCGACCTTCCAAACTCGTCGATCGCGCTTGCGGTGGCCGGCATGAGCGCCGAGAAGAACAAGGTCTTCGTCGGATCGGGCGCCGGAACGGTGCTGCTGACCGGCGAGAAATGCACGCCGAATACCGTGCACTGGACCTACGACACCTATGCCTACGGACGCGGCCTCGGCAAGGCGATCGTGCAGCAGGGCGGCAAGAAATGGTTCTTCATCACCGCCGACTACGCCTTCGGTCACGATCTGGAAAAGCAGGCTGCGGAGGCCGTGAAAGCGGCCGGCGGCGAGGTGCTCGGCAGCGTGCGGCATCCACTGGGAACCGCCGATTACGCCTCGTTCCTGCTCCAGGCCCAGGCGTCGGGCGCGAACGTCGTCGGCTTCGCCAATGCCGGTGACGACACCATCACATCGATGAAGCAGGCCGCCGAGTTCGGGCTGACCAAGGACCGCAAGCTGGTCGGATTGATCCTCGGCATGAACGGCCTGCCCGCGCTCGGCTCGAAGTTTGCGCAAGGCGCGCAGATCATGAATCCCTTCTATTGGGATCTGAACGACGGCACGCGTGCTTTCGCCAAACGCTTCGCCGAACGCATTCCGTCGAAAGCCTATCCAAACGACATGCAGGCCGGCGTCTATGCCTCGGTCATTCACTATCTCAAGGCGGTCGACAAGGTCGGCGGCGCCAAGGACGGCAAGGCGGTGGTCGCGGCGATGAAGGAGTTGCCGACCGACGATCCCCTGTTCGGCAAGGGCTATATCCGCAAGGACGGACGCAAGATCCATGCGCTCTATTTGCTTGAGGTCAAGGCACCCGAGGACTCGAAATCGGCCTGGGATCTGCTGAAGGTCGTCGCCACGATCAAGGGCGAGGACGCGTTCCGTGCCGAGAGCGAAGGTCAGTGCCCGCTCGCGAAGCAATAGCTGACGGGAGCAAACCATGAGCGGCATTGCATCCAGTCCGGTCGACCCGTTCGCGCCTGATTTCCTGATGGATCCCTATCCCGCCTATCAGGCACTGCGCGCGCTGGGGCCAGCCTTCGCGCTTGAGCGTTACGGCGTGTGGGCGATGGCCGGCTATGCCGAGGTCGAGCCCGCCCTGAAGGACTGGAAGACCTTTATCAGCGGCGAGGGCGTCGGGCTCAACGGCATGAACCCGGCCCTACCAAGGCCGCTGACCCTGCAGATCGATCCGCCCGACCACGACAAGGGCCGGAGGGTGCTCGGCCGCACGCTGTCTCCGGGCGTTGCAAGGAAGCTGCGCGAGACATTCCAGCAGGAAGCAGAGCGGAAGGTCTCGGAGCTGATCGACAAGGGCACGTTCGACGCCGTGACCGATCTTGCCGAGGCCTATCCGATGAAGGTGTTTCCGGATGCGATCGGCATCCGGCCGGACGGCCGCGAGAAGCTGCTCGCCTGGAGCACGTTCGTGTTCGACAGCTTTGGCCCTGAAAACGAGATGCTGGCCGCATCGCGCAAGGCGGGCCTCGCGGCGCAGAGCTGGATCATGGAATGCTGCGCGCGAGAGGCCTTGCGGCCCGACAGCCTCGGCATGATGATCCACCAAGCCGCCGACGACGGCGAGATCACCGAGCACGAGGCGACGCACCTGGTGCGGCCGTTCCTCACCGCGGGAATCGACACCACCGTCAACGGCATCGGCAACACCCTGCTGGCGCTCGCCACGCATCCGGATGAATACCGCAAGCTGCACCAGAGACCGGAGCTGGCGCGCAACGCCTTCGAGGAAGGCCTGCGCTACGATTCACCGGTGCAGACGTTCTTCCGCACCACCTCGCGCGATGTCGAGATCGGCGGCGGCGTGATCCCGGCACACCGCAAGGTGCTGTTGTTCATGGCCTCCGCCAACCGCGATCCCGCGCGTTGGGACAAGCCGGATCGTTTCGAGGTGGAACGGGTCGCGACCGGGCATGTCGGCTTCGGCGCAGGCATCCACGCCTGCGTCGGTCAGATGATCGCGCGCCTGGAAGGCGAATTGATCTTCAGCGAGCTCGCAAGGCGCGTGAAGACCATCGAGCTCGCGGCGGAGCCGAAGCCCAGGCTGAACAATTCCTTGCGCGGGCTGGAGAGCATGCCGCTCCGCGTGACGCCCGCTTAAGGGGCACCCGCGCACGCTGTCGGGCCAGCGGCGCGCGATGAACACGTCACCGCCACCGACTACTGCCTGCTCTTGAGCCGGCTTCGATGCGCCGCCTGCTTGGCGCGGTTGCCGCAAATCGCCATCGTGCACCAGCGCCGCGCACGCCTGCGGGTATGGTCGGCGAACAGCATCGTGCAGTTATGGCCTTCGCAGGCCTTCACGTCGGAAAAGTCCTCTTCGCAGACGAATTTCGCCAGGGCTTCGCCGACCGGGAGCAGCAGCGCTTCAGGTGATCGCCAGCGCCGCATCCTTTGCAGCGCGAGACCATCACCCAGCGCACCACGGCGTGTCACGATCTGCTGGAACGCATCCTCGCGCTCCAGAATGCCGTTCAACGGGCCAAGCTCATGCAACGCCTTCGCCGTCAGCGGCCGGCCCGCATGCTCCCGGACAAAACCCCTGAACCACTCGCGCAAGTCGCGGGCCTGACCGGCGACCCTGTCGAGCTCCCCGGGCTTCGCCTGCGCCTTCAGCGCCTCCAGCTCCTGCGCCGGCACCAGCTTCGCCTGTGCCAGCCAGTCGATCAGCCCATCGCCATCGCCGAGCCAATCGACGGGCGTATCGATCGGTGTCGCCACCGAGTTGAGGAAATCGAGACCGAGCGAGTCGGCGATGAAGATGGCGGGCGCACGGTCCATGGGCGGTTTTTCGATCGGTCCTTTGGCGCGTCGGGAGAAGATAGAAATTTAGTAACCTCTAAAATCGCTGTTGACAAGTTACCTCTCGGCTTGGTAACCTCTAATTGTCAATTTAACAGGTTACGCAGTTGCCCCAGGAGACGGTCATGACCCCGACGACTTACCGCACTGCCGACGTTGATGGCTTCAAGGTGTTCTATCGCGAGGCCGGTGACAGAGGCGCGCCGAAGCTCCTGCTGCTGCATGGCTTCCCCAGTGCCGGCCACATGTTCCGTGACCTGATCCCGTTGCTCGCGGACAAGTTTCACATCGTCGCGCCGGATCTGCCGGGCTTCGGCCAGTCCGACATGCCGCCGCGCGAAGACTTCGTCTACAGTTTCGACAACATCGCGCGTGTGATCGAGCGCTTCACCGAAGTGATCGGCTTCGATCGCTTCGCCGTCTACGTCTTCGACTACGGGGCGCCGACGGGCTTTCGACTGGCGCTCAGCCACCCCGAACGGATCACGGCCATCATCTCGCAGAATGGCAACGCCTACGAGGACGGCCTCAGCGATGGCTGGACCCCGATCCAGGCCTATTGGCAGGATCCCTCTCCGGCCAACCGCGAGGCGCTGCGCGGCTTCCTCACGCCGGATGCGACGCGCTGGCAATACACGCACGGCGTCCCCGACCCGGCCCTGGTGTCGCCGGACGGCCAGAACCTCGACAATTTCTACCTGGCGCGCCCGGGCTCGGACGATGTGCAGCTCGACCTGTTCGGCGATTACAAGAGCAACGTCGCGCTCTATCCGCGCTTCCAGAGCTACTTCCGCACGCACAAACCGCCGTTCCTGGCGGCGTGGGGCAAGAATGATCCGTTCTTCATTCCGCCCGGCGCCGAAGCGTTCAAGCGCGACAATCCCAACGCGGTGGTCCAGTTCTTCGACACCGGCCATTTCGCGCTGGAGACGCATGCGAGGGAGATCGCGGAGAGCATTCGCACGTTCTTCAAATGACGGGAGCCTGCTCATCGTCTGTCTGAGGACGGAAGCGTAGGGCGGCCATGCTTAAAGCAATGCCGCCGTCGACCAGGTGTCGACGGCGGCACAGACGAAGTCTCGATCTGATTTGGCGGGCTTCAATTCCTGGTGGCAGCCGTCGCCGCCGCCGAGCGCGCCTGCCGCGGCGCGCCGGGTTCGGCAACCGGCAGCGCCGGCGCGCGCGAGCGCATGATGGCGGCGTCGATCTCGGCAATGACGCGGCGCTGGATCGACTCGTTCTTGTCGATCGAGATGTGGCCGACGCCGGTGCCGCGCACGTCAACATTGTCGAGCTTGCCGCGCAGGCCCTGCGCGGCCCGCACCGGCTCGCCGGGACCATCGCCGATATAGATGTTGATGTAGCGCTCCGCGCCGGTCGAGAGCTTGGTCTTGAACACGGAGTCGAGGCCGATTGCGAGCTTCACGGGCACGCCGAGCTGGTTGAGCTTGGCGATCATGTCGGGCAGCGCGGTGGCGCCGGAGGAATGGCCAACCAGGATGATGGTCTTGAGGCGGCCGGCCTTGTAAGCGGTCGCGGCTTCGTCGGCGAGCGAGGACCAGGACACGAAGTTGGCGACGGTGACCGGCACGCCCTGCGCCTGGAGCCGGGCGCCGATCGTGTCGAGCCCGAGCGAGAAGATGTTGAGCACGCCGCGGAGCAGGTAGACATGCGTGGTCGCGGCCTGGGCCTGGCTCGGTGCCGCGTTGGCGGGGGCCGGGCTCATGGCGACAGTTGACAGCAGGAGCAGGCCCATCGCCCAGACGCGGAGGGCGGACAATTGGCTGGCGCCGGCGGTGTGACGGCCGTTCGGTCTCATCGATGTTTTCCCTGGGGACATACGCTTCGCGATTGGCCGGAATCGTAGCCATGCCCTGCTCGCAGACGCAACAAAGAGCCGCGTGAACGGCAATCTTAGCCACAGCCCGTGACCATCGCGCAACACTTGCCTGGAACTCGCCATCGAAGAGCCTGTTTTGAGACCATTTTTCTCCAGCTGATTGCGGCCGGGCAATGGCATTCCTATCTCAGGGCTCCGCTGACCCGCCCTCCCGGCAGGGGCCAGCCTCCCCTCCCCAGCCTTTGCCCCTCATCCTTGCGGCCCCCATGTCATCCATCATTTCCGTCGCCAATCTGTCGAAGACCTATGGGTCCGGCTTCAAGGCGCTCAAGAACGTCAATCTCGACATCAAGCGCGGCGAAATCTTCGCGCTGCTCGGCCCGAACGGCGCCGGCAAGACCACGCTGATCTCGATCATCTGCGGCATCGCCAATCCCAGTGAAGGCCGCGTGCTCGTCGGCGGCGAGGACATCCAGACCTCCTACCGCAAGGCGCGCTCGTTGATCGGTCTCGTGCCGCAGGAATTGCACACCGACGCCTTCGAGAGCGTGTGGGCCACCGTGAGCTTCTCCCGCGGCCTGTTCGGCAAGCCGAAGAACCCTGCCCATATCGAGAAGGTGCTGAAGGACCTCTCGCTGTGGGACAAGAAGGACAACAAGATCATCACGCTCTCCGGCGGCATGAAGCGCCGCGTGATGATCGCCAAAGCGCTGTCGCACGAGCCGCAGATCCTGTTCCTGGACGAGCCGACCGCCGGCGTCGACGTCGAGCTGCGCAAGGGCATGTGGGAGGTGGTGCGCACGCTGCAGCAGTCCGGCGTCACCATCATCCTGACCACGCATTACATCGAGGAAGCCGAGGAGATGGCCGACCGCATCGGCGTCATCAACAAGGGTGAGATCGTGCTGATCGAGGACAAGACCACCTTGATGCAGAAGCTCGGCAAGAAGCGGCTGACGCTGCATCTGCAGAACAAGATCACGTCGCTCCCGGAAAGCCTCGGGCATTACGAGCTCGAGCTCTGCGATAGCGGTGCGACGCTGGTCTATGATTACGACACCAAGGGCGATCGCACCGGCATCACCAGCCTGCTCAGCGACCTCCGCACCGCCGGCATCCGCTTCAACGATCTCGACACGACGCAATCGTCGCTCGAGGACATCTTCGTCGATCTCGTGAGGACGTCATGAACCACCGCGCCATCCGCGCCATCTATCTGTTCGAAATGGCACGCACCTGGCGCACGCTGCTGCAAAGCATCGTCTCGCCGGTGGTCTCCACCTCGCTGTATTTCGTGGTGTTCGGCGCCGCGATCGGCTCGCGCATCAGCCAGGTCGAGGGCGTCAGCTACGGCACCTTCATCGTGCCGGGCCTGATCATGCTCTCGGTGCTGACGCAGAGCATCGCCAACGCCTCGTTCGGCATCTACTTTCCGAAATTCACCGGCACGATCTACGAGATTCTGTCGGCGCCGATCTCCTATTTCGAGATCGTGCTCGGCTATGTCGGCGCCGCCGCGACCAAGTCGATCATTTTGGGTCTCATCATCCTCGCCACCGCCGGCTTGTTCGTGCCGCTGCACATCCAGCATCCGGTCTGGATGCTGACCTTCCTGGTGCTGACGGCGGTGACGTTCAGCCTATTCGGCTTCATCATCGGCATCTGGGCCGACGGATTCGAGAAGCTGCAGATGATCCCGATGCTGGTGGTGACGCCGCTGACCTTCCTCGGCGGCAGCTTCTATTCCATCGACATGCTGCCGCCCACCTGGCGCACGGTGGCGCTGCTCAACCCCGTCGTCTATCTGATCTCCGGCTTCCGCTGGAGCTTCTATGAGATCGCGGATGTCAGCGTATCCGTCAGCATGGGCATGACGGTGGCGTTCCTGCTGGTCTGCCTGGTCGTGATCTGGTGGATTTTTCGCACCGGCTACCGGCTGAAGAACTGACGGCCCCGTAGCCCGGATGGAGCGCAAGCGGGGCCGGCGTAGCTTCAGGCCGACAGCGGCCCCGGATTGCGCTTCGCTCCATCCGGGCTACGGGCTCGTCACCTGTAGCAATGGAAGCGGTGATAGCCGTCGTAATACCCGCGGCAGCGATGACGGTAATGACGGTGCGGAATGCCGAAGACGCCCTCCACCGCGCCCACGGCGCCTCCAACACCGGCGCCGACTGCGCCACCAACCACGCCGCCCACGGGGCCGGCGATCCGGTTGCCCTCATAGGAGCCTTCCTGGGCGCCGCGCACGATGCCTTGGGCGTGGCCGGCTTGCGGCAACGCCAGCGCAAGCAGGAGGGCGGCAGCTGCGAACGGCAGGTGGAGGCGCAAACCGGCCGGGGACGGCGCGGCGGCGAGACGGGCTTTGTTCATCTTCGATCCCAATGGGTGAACGGCGGCGGGCGCCGCCTGTCAAAGGTAGGCGAGCATCAACGCACCGAGCGGCGGAATGGTTGCGCCGTTATGATGAATTGTCGGCGTCGTGAGCGCGCGCCGCTCGCGAAAATGTCAGCTCCGCCGCAAGCTACGCGTCACAAAGCGGCCTTGCTTACGCCGGCCATCGCGTTAACGATGGGCAAGCAGGCCGCTGGAACGAAAGCCGGATTGCAGGCATATTGCACGCCGGGGACGGAGAGCCGCGGCGCCTAGCGTGAACAGGCCGGAGGCCAGAATTCAAATGCGTTTCCAGATGCGTTCTTTTTTTGTCGCATTCACCTCCCTGATGCTTTTGAGCGTGGGCACCGCGCAGGCCAAGGTCGAGATCACCGTCGACAAGGATAATCAGCAGATGACCGTCGCCGTCGACGGCGTCGCTCGCTATCACTGGCCGGTGTCGACCGGCATTCCCTCGCGCGAGACGCCGAACGGCGCGTTCCGCGCCTTCCGCATGGAAGAGGATCACTACTCCAAGGAATTCGACGACGCGCCGATGCCGCACGCGATCTTCTTCACCAAGGTCGGTCACGCCATCCACGGCACGGACTCGGTCGGCCGCCTCGGCTCGCCGGCGTCCCACGGCTGCGTGCGGCTGTCGCGCCAGAACGCCTCGACACTCTATGCGCTCGTGCAGCAGCAGGGCGTGCTCAACACCACGGTGACGCTGACCGGCTCGGCGCAGGTGGCGCTCGCGAGGAATCCGCGTGGCCGCGCCAACACTGCGGTGGCGCGCGCTCCGCAGCAGCCCGCTGAAGAGCAATACGCCACCACGGGCGATCCCGTGAACATCACGCCGCCGCAGCAGCCCGCCCGCCGCTACATGCCGCAGGACGACAATTACATCTATCCCGCCGACGGCAGCGACACCGGCGCGCGCTATCCGGCGCCGCGCCCGATTACGCGCCCCTATGGCACGCAGGCCTACCAGCAGCTGCCGCAGCCGACTTATGACCAGGGCTATGGCCAGCAGGGCTATTACTATCAGCCGCAGCCGCGGCAATATTACCAGCCGCGCAGCTATTACTATCAGAACTGACGCGGTCGCTTCTCCGTCACCGTCGTCGGTGGTCAGCGCAAACAAGGGATGGCTATTCGAGGCACCATGCCGTCACGTGCCACGACAATTCTGGCTGTGCTGTCGGTCCTGATAACGAGGCAAGCCGTGGGATTCGATCTCGAGGCGCATCGCGGCGGCCGGGCGCTGTTGCCGGAGAACACTCTGCCGGCCTTCGCCAACGCGCTGTCGATGGGCGTGGACACGCTGGAGCTCGACGTCGGCGTGACCGCGGACGGCGAGATCGTGGTTTCGCACGAGCGCGGGCTCAATCCGGATCTCGCACGCGGCGCCGACGGCGCATACATCGCTGCGCCCGGCACGCCCTTGGTTAAACTGCGGCTGGACGAGGTCAGGACCTATGACGTCGGCCAGATCCGGCCGAACAGCGCCTATGCGAAACAATTCCCCGACCAGCGTGCCATGCCGGGGACGCGCATCCCGACCCTGCGCGAGCTGTTCGCGCTGGTGCGCAAATCTGGCAACTCGCGTGTGCGATTCAACATCGAGACCAAGATTGACCCAAACCATCAGGACGACACGCTCGATCCTCAAGCCTTTGTCACGAAGCTGCTGGGACTGATCGAGACCGAAGCTTTTTCCGACCGGGTCCTGATCCAGTCCTTCGACTGGCGAACCTTGCAACTCGTCCAGCAGCAGGCTCCGAAGATCCCGACGGTGTACCTGACGCTGCAGCGCGGCTCAGGCCAGACAGTGGCGCTGGACAAGGCCACCAGCTGGACAGCAGGCTTCAGCCCGGCCGATCACGGCGGCTCGCTGCCGCGCACGATCAAGGCGGCGGGCGGTGCGATCTGGTCGCCCTATTTCGGCGACGTGACCGCCACGCTGGTCACCGAGGCCCACGCGCTCGGACTGCGCGTGGTGGTGTGGACGGTCAACAAGCGCGAGGACATGGCGCGGATGATCGAGCTCGGCGTCGACGGCATCATCTCGGATCGCCCGGATCTGCTGCGACAGGTGGCGGGCGAGAAGGGAATTGCGCTGCCGGCGGGGACGCCGGTCGAGCCGTAGAAGCCTCTCGCCTTGTAGCCCGGATGGAGCGAAGCGCAATCCGGGAGAAGTGCCCACCACGCACGAGCGGCCCCGGATGACGCTTCGCTCCATCTGGGCTACGAAGTTACGAAGTGGCCCTACTCCCCGTCCCGCAAGCGCCGGTACAGCGCGCCCAGGATGTTGGAATAGTCGTCCGTCCAGACCCGCACCCTGTCGTCGGCTTCGGTCTGCTCCCAGGACTTGGATGAGGCAAGCCGGCCGATATCGGCATCCTCCCGCGCGGAGATGACGACGTCGGTCGAGAAGATGTAGTCGCCGTCGCGCCCGGAATCCTCGTTGAAGACCCAGCTCTTGAGATCGTTGGCATCGGCAATGCCGACCACGACGGTCTCGAGATCGAGGTGGCGGTTGGAGACATGCATCACCACGGCGCCGTGCGGCGCGAGCTTGTCCTTGTAGATCTTCATCGCCTCTTCGGTGGCAAGATGGATCGGGATCGCATCCGACGAATAGGCATCGACGATGATGAGGTCATAGGCGCCGTCGGGCTCTTTGGCGAAGGTGAGGCGCGCATCGCCGATGACAGGCTTCAGGTCCGGCAGACAGCTCGAGATGTAGCGGAAATTTTTGGGATCACGCGCGGCATCCACCATCGACTGGTCGATCTCGAAGAATTTCCAGTCCTCCCCTCGCTCGGCGGCACAGGCGAGCGTGCCGGATCCGACGCCGATCGCGGCGACCTTGAGCGGCGCGCCCTTGCGCTCGCGGATCGCGCTGACGGCCTGACCGATGCCGCCGTCCTTGTGATAATAGGTGATCGGTTCGGGCCGGCCAGTGACCGGCGTGCCGTCATTGTTGCGGAAGCGCTCGGCACCATGGATGGTGGTGCCGTGCATCAGCACATGGAAATAGCCGCCGGGCGTCACCACGATCTTGTGCACGCCGAAGAAGCTGCGCACCGTCGTGACGCGGCCCTCATCCGCCGGATAGACGCGGATCAACGCCAGCGCGAGCGCGACGGTCGCAAAGATCTTCCAACGGCCGGCATTGAGCGTCAGCGCCAGAAGCGCTGCGAGCACGCCGACGGCGCCGGCGACCCAGACCCGATGGTCCTCGAACCAGGTCGAGAGGCTGCCCGTCGTGGTGGACGGCACCACCAGCGCCACGGCGAGCGCAGCGAGTGCGAGCCAGTACCATTTGACGATGCCCGCCAGCCGCTCGTTCGCAGGCGGCCGGCACAATGCCGCGAGCGCAACCAGGATCGGATATTCGGCGATCCACGAGAAGGTAAAGGGCGCAACGAGGCCGGCAAAGAGGCCGCCGACCATGCCACCGAACGACAGCGCGACATAGAACCCGGTGAGATATTTGGCGGCCGGCCTCGTCCGCGCCAGTTCGCCGTGACAGGCCATGGCGATGACGAAGAAGCAGAGCTGGTGTCCGCCGAGCGTCAACAGCAGATTCTGCTCGCCACCGAAAGCGAGCAGGACGACGACGCCCGCGATCGCGACCGGCTGCAGCATCAGCATCCATTTGTGCGGCAGCAGCGGCCGCGACTGGAACACCACGACCCAGGTGAGCAGATACAGTGACAGCGGCAGCACCCAGAGCAGCGGCGCCGCCGCGACGTCGGTCGAGATGTGCGCGGTCACCGCGATCAGCAGACCCGACGGCACCGCGGCAAGGAAGATCCAGCGCAGCCGCGTCATCAGACCCGGAGCCGGTGCATGTGCCTCCTCGGCTCGCGCATCGACCTCGGCCAGCTTCGGCGAGCGTAGCAACAGCACGCCGCAGGCGGCGATCAGCAGGATAAGAAGGCCATAGCCGGCAGTCCAGAACAGGTTCTGGGTGTGCAGCGTGAACATCGGCTCCAGCAGGAACGGATAGGACAACAGCGCCAGGAAGCTGCCGATGTTGGAGGATGCATAGAGGAAGTAGGGATCGTGGCCGGCGGGATGGCCGGTGCGGACAAACCAGGCCTGCAGTAGCGGATTGTTGGCGGCGAGCGCAAAGAACGGCAGGCCGATCGAGACCACGAACAGGCCGAGCAGCCAGAACGCATAGCCCGAAGCGGGCGGCTCGCCATAGGCGGAGGCGATGCCGAGCGGAAGCGTGGCGAAGGCTGCGATCAGCAGCACCAGATGCACCGCGACCGGAACGATCCGGTTCCTTGCCTGCATCAAGAGATGCGCATAGGCATAGCCCGCCAGCAGCAGCGACTGGAAGAACACCATCGCCACCGACCACACCGCCGGCGAGCCGCCGAGCCGCGGCAGCACCATCTTCGTGAACAGCGGCTGCACCGAGAACAGCAGCAGCGCGCTGACGAAGATCGCGGCGGTGTAGACCGTCAGCAGCAGCCGGTTGCGCGACGACGACGGCTGCTCCGTAGCGGCGGGGTGCACGATCGAATCCATGGAAGCTCCGGCTCAAACCCCGGCGGGTGCCGGACGGGCGCAATGGAGCACAAGGCGCCTGAACGGGCAATAAAGGGACTCGTGATGTTGCAGCGAGGAATGCTTGATATAGAGATGTCGTTCCGGGGCGATGCGACGCATCGAACCCGGAACCTCGAGATTCTCTGGTGCGGAGCCCGCACCAGAGTTCTCGCTTCGCGAGCCCCGGAATGACGCCAGGAATATCATGAGCGAAAGCGACGTCGTCATCATAGGCGCTGGCCATAACGGCCTCACCTGCGCGGCCTATCTCGCGACGGCGGGCCTGCGCGTGCGCGTGGTCGAGCGCCGCAAGGTGGTCGGCGGTGCCGCCGTCACGGAGGAATTTCACCCGGGTTTCCGCAATTCGGTCGCGGCCTACACCGTGAGCCTGCTCAATCCGCAAGTGATCCGCGACCTCAAGCTCGCCGAGCAGGGCCTGCGGATCGTCGAACGGCGCGCCCAGAATTTCCTGCCCGCGCCTGACGGCAGCTATCTTCTCACCGGGGAAGGACGGACGAAGGCATCAGTCGCACGGTTGAGCGCGCGTGACGCTGCCGCGCTCGACGGGTTCTCGCGCGAGCTGGAAGACATCGCCGACGTGCTCAGGCAGTTCGTGCTGCGCGCGCCGCCGAACCTCGTCGACGGTTTTGGCACAGCGGCCGTCCGCGAGGGTATCAACGCCTGGAAGACCGCCAACATCCTGCGCGGCCTGACGCTGGAGCAAAGCCGCAGCCTGCTCGATCTCTTCACCCGCTCGGCCGGCGAGATGCTGGACGAGCGATTCGAGCATGATCTGGTCAAGGCGCTGTTCGGTTTCGATGCCATCGTCGGCAACTACGCCAGTCCCTACGCCGCCGGCTCGGCTTATGTGATGCTGCATCACGCCTTCGGCGAGGTGAACGGCAAGAAGGGCGTCTGGGGCCATGCCATCGGCGGCATGGGCGCGATCACGCAGGCGATGGCGCGCACGGCGCGCGACCGCGGCGTCGTGATCGATACCGACGCTGGCGTCCGCGAGATCATCGTCGAGCGCGACCGCGCCGTCGGAATCGTGCTGGAGAACGGCGAAACGATCCGCGCGAAATATGTCGCGGCCAACGTCAATCCAAAGCTGCTCTACACGCAACTGATCACGGCCGACGCTCTCCCTGCGGACTTCCTCGCCCGCATCCGGCACTGGAAGAACGGCTCCGGCACCTTCCGCATGAACGTGGCGCTGGACCGCCTGCCCTCCTTCACGGCGCTGCCGGGCGAAGGCGATCATCTCTCATCCGGCGTCATCCTGGCGCCGAGCCTTCCTTACATGGACCGCGCCTGGCTCGACGCGCGGGCACAGGGCTGGAGCCGGGAGCCCGTCGTCGAGATGCTGATCCCCTCCACGCTCGACGACGCGCTGGCCCCCGCCGGAAAGCATGTCGCGAGCCTGTTCTGCCAGCACGTCGCGCCAGAGCTTCCCGACGGAACATCATGGGACGAGCGTCGCGACGAGGTCGCCGATCTCATGATCGCGACGGTGGATCAATACGCGCCGGGCTTTGCGGGAAGCGTGCTCGGCCGCCAGATCCTGTCCCCGCTCGATCTCGAACGCCAGTTCGGCCTCATCGGCGGCGACATCTTCCACGGCGCGCTGACCTTGAACCAGCTGTTCTCGGCGCGGCCGATGCTGGGCCATGCCGATTATCGCGGGCCGCTCAGGGGCCTCTATCATTGCGGCTCCGGCGCCCATCCCGGCGGCGGCGTCACCGGCGCGCCCGGCCATAACGCCGCGCAGGCGATCCTGAGGGATCACCGCTCGTTGTTCGGAAGCCGTGGATAGGTCTGTGGAGAGGGTGTGGACAGACTGTTGGTCATGCTGTGGTGAACTTGGCCCGGTCTCTCGGGACCGCCTGGGATCAAGCTGTGGAAACGGCGCGGGATAAGTGGGGTATGAGACGGTGGATTGCCGCGGAATGACGCGCGGACAGGCTGTGGACGTCCGGTGGCGTCTCGCATGATCGGCGAGAGCAGAAACGCGGACGATCTTCGCTGGAGCGAACAGAGGCCAAAACGACTTCGCCCGCCCGGGATAATCCCGTGCGGGCGGTCGTCGGAAAGTGTCTATGAAGAAAAAGCAGCCCCCGCTGGGAAATGGAGGCGGAAATTACTTCAAGGAGGTGCTAATCGACGTGAACTTCTCGTTCATGGTGACACCCAGGCTGTTCACCACGGTGATGATCGCCAGGGCGATACCCGCGGCAATCAGACCGTATTCGATCGCCGTTGCACCGGACTCATCCGACCAGAACTTCTGAATCATGCTTTTCAAGACTAGCCTCCGTTTCAATTCCAAGCTGTGTTGGCTTAATTCGACATCCGGGAAGGTACGGGACACAACCTTCGCCCCAGTTAATCGGGGAACCGCAACTTGTCCGATAAATTGGGAACAAAAGTTCCAAAAATTGAACCCAACGGAACCCTGAATGCAGCCTTCCCCCACCCATCGCGCCAGCTTTTCGATCGGTAGCGAGGCCGACGCCAAACGCGTCGTCGACGTGCTCACCGAGGTGTTTTTCGAAGGCGATGCCGCCGTCGCCGCCTTCGAGCAGCCGGACGGACGATGGGACGTCACGCTTCATTTCGCCGAGGCGCCCGACCAGGCGCTGCTGCGCGAACTCGTTGTAAATTCGGCAGGAAATGCGATTGCCGATACCCTTGCCTTCGACACGATGGAGGCCAAGGACTGGGTCAAGGCCAGCCTGGAAGACCTCGTCCCGGTGCCGGCCGGCCGTTTCGTCGTGCACGGCAGCCACGACCGTGACCGGGTGGCGCCGAACAAGCTCGCCATCGAGATCGAGGCCGCGCTCGCCTTCGGCACCGGCCACCACGGCACGACGCGTGGCTGTTTACTGCTGCTTGACCATGTCCTGAAGAGTACGCGCCCGAGGAACCTGCTCGACCTTGGCACCGGCACAGGCGTGCTGGCGATCGCCGCGGCGAAGGCCCTGCACCGCCATGTGCTCGCCTCCGACATCGACCCGCCGTCGGTGCGGGTGGCCGCCGAGAATGCGGCGCTGAATGAGGTTCGCAACCATGCGCGGGTGATCCGCGCTACCGGCTTCGCGGCGCCGGATTTCGGTCAGGCCGGTCCGTTCGACCTGGTGCTGGCCAACATCCTTGCGAACCCCTTGCGGCAATTGGCCGGCCCGATGGCGCGGCATCTGGCGCCCGGCGGACGCGTCATCCTCTCCGGCCTGCTGACGCACCAGGCCCCCGCCGTGATCGCCGCCTACCGCGCGCGCGGGCTCGTGCCGTTGAAGCATCTGAGGATCGAGGGGTGGAGCAGCCTGTTACTGCGAAAGGTGGGATGAGAGAGGCGCCGTAGGGCTAGCCCGACCACTTCGCTTTCCATATGGATCGACGTTGGGGGTTACGCCTCGGCTAACCACCCAACGCCCTACTCCACCGGCTTGTCGTCCTGGCGCATCGCGCGCTCGACCTGCACGGCGCGGCTTGCGCGGCGCTCGGCGATGCGCTCGATCACCTGGCTGATGACGCTGCGCGGCTTCTCCGGCGTCGCCGCAGTCGGAGCCCGGCGCACCGGCGGCGAAATCTTCTCAAACGTGAACGCTGGCATCGTGTGTCCCCTCGTCGTTGAGATGAACCACCTGCTCGAATTTCCCTGTTATCCGGACAAAGCGCGACTGCCGCATCCTTTACTCCACTCGACTCGAGTGGAACCATTTCAAGCACGGTCCATGCCAGATGCGGCGCCAAATGCGTCCAGATTGCGGACTCCTCCTCATGATCCTAAAGTGATCCACCATGTTCGAAGCACACTTCCAGACATTCGAGGAGCCGGAGGCCGGCGTCGCATTGACCGCACGGCTGGCCGCACTTCGCGAAGAACTCGCCCGTCGCAAGCTGACCGGCTTCGTCATTCCACGCGCCGATCAGCAGCAGAACGAATATGTGCCGCCATCAGAAGAGCGGCTGGCCTGGCTGACCGGTTTTACAGGTTCGGCAGGATTCGCGGTGGTTCTGATCCAGGAGGCCGCGCTGTTCGTCGACGGCCGCTACACGCTGCAGGCCGCCAAGCAAGTCGATGCAAAGGCCTGGGCCGTGGAATCGCTGATCGACCCGCCGCCGGAGAGCTGGGTGTCGGCGCATCTGAAAGCCGGTGACCGCCTCGGATTTGATCCGTGGCTGCACACTTTTGCGGCAGCCGAGCGTCTGTCCGCCGCCTGCACCAAGGCCGGCGCCGAACTGGTAGCGGTCGACAGCAATCCGATCGACGCGATTTGGCAAGACCGGCCGCAACCGCCAATCGCCCCCGTTGCCGTGCACAGCCTCCAAAATGCAGGTGTCGCAGAGGCCGAGAAGCTGGCTCAGATCAAAGGCGAGATCGGCAAGCTCGGCGTCGATGCGCTGGTGCTGTCCGACAGCCATGCGGTCGCCTGGACTTTCAACATTCGCGGCGCCGATGTCGCCCATACCCCGCTGCCGCTGTCCTACGCGCTGGTGCCGAAGGACGGACGTCCCACCATCTTCATCGATCACCGCAAGCTCTCCAACCTCACGCGCGACCATCTCGAGCAGTCGGCCGACGTGCGCGAGCCCGACGCGATGGCACCGACACTGATGGCGCTCGCCAAGGGTGGCGCATCGATCGCACTCGACAGCGCCACTGCGGCCGACGCGCTCAGCCGGCTGATCGCGGGCGCCGGCGGCAAGCCGGTGCGCGGCAGCGATCCAATTGCGCTGCTCAAGGCGGTGAAGAACGCGACCGAGATCAAGGGCACCAAGACGGCCCATGTGCGCGATGCCGTGGCACTGGCGCGCTTCCTCGCCTGGGTCGACCGGGAAGCGCCGAGCGGCAAGCTCACCGAGATCGACGCGGTCGAGGCGCTGGAAACGTTCCGCCGCGACACCGGCGCGCTGAAGGACGTGTCGTTTCCGACCATCTCCGGCACCGGCCCGAACGGCGCCATCGTGCACTACCGCGTCACCCGCAAGAGCAACCGGCGCATCGCGCCCGGCGACCTCTTGCTGATCGATTCCGGCGCGCAGTACGAAGACGGCACCACCGACGTCACGCGCACCATGGCCGTCGGCGAACCGACGGCCGAGATGCGCGACCGTTTCACCCGCGTGCTGCGCGGCCATATCGCGATCGCGCGCGCCGTCTTTCCGGACGGCACGACGGGCGCGCAACTCGATACGCTGGCGCGGCAATATCTCTGGGCCGCCGGCCTCGATTTCGAGCACGGCACCGGTCACGGCGTCGGCAGCTATCTCTCGGTGCACGAAGGGCCGGCGCGGATCTCGAAGCTCGGGACCACGCCGCTGAAACGCGGCATGATCCTCTCCAACGAGCCCGGCTACTACAAGACCGACGGCTTCGGCATCCGCACCGAGAATCTCGAGCTGGTCGTCGAAGCCAGCATCAAGGGCGCCGAGAAGCCGATGAACGCGTTCGAGACGCTGACCTTGGCGCCGATCGACCGCCGGCTGATCGATGTGACGATGCTGAGCAAGGATGAGCTGGACTGGCTCAACGCCTACCATGCGCGGGTCCGCGCCGAAGTGCGGCCGGCGCTGGACGAGGCGACCAGGGCGTGGCTCGATCAGGCTACGGCGGAGCTGAAGGGATAAGCCCCCTGTTTCGAAGCGCGCATAGCGCTACGCGATTTGCGCAAGGCTGCTTCGCCACCACCGGGGTCAATCCCCGCGAAAAGCGAGAGGCAACACGCCCAATCGGTCGCCACTGCGCTGGTAATATAACCGTCCCGGAATCCGTATAGCCGCATTCCGAAACGCCGATATCCGTCTTGCGCTAGCGCGCTACAGTCGATTCGAATTCGAAAGACGGACGTTTATGCACGGCATGATCAGCAAGCCGCCGGGAGCGGCCACCAACCTTGCGACCTCCCGCGTGGTGTTGCTGTTGCTCGTCGTCATGACCGGGGTCGCACCGATCTCGCTTTACATCCTGGTCCCGGCGCTGCCGGTGCTGGCGACGAATTTTGGGCGCGACATCTCGATCGCGCAGATGACGGTGTCGCTCTACATGGTCGGCATCGCGCTGTCGCAGCTGATCATGGGGCCATTGTCGGACAAATTCGGCCGGCGTCCGGTGCTGCTCGGGGGCCTCGCGCTGATGGTCGCGGCGAGTATCGCCTGCATCTTCGCCGAAACCCTGCCGCAACTGATCGCAGCGCGTTTCTTCCAGGCGCTCGGCGGCGCCTCCGGCATGGTGATCAGCCGCGCCATCATCCGCGACATTTACGAGCGCGACCGCGTCGCATCCATGATCAGCCTCGTGGTCGCCGCGCTGATGATCGGACAGATGGTTTCACCGCTCACCGGCGGCCTGATCGAGACCGCGTTCGGCTGGCGCGCGATCTTCTACGCCATCACCATCGCCGCGATCGTCGTCGCCGTCGGCATTGCGCTGGCGCTGCCCGAGACGCGTCGCAGCCGCGCCGCCGGCAGCGGCTTCCGTAGCGACATCGGCATCCTGATCAAGAACCGCGCTTTCGTCGGCTATGTGATGTGCCAGGTGCTGGCCTCGCAGATCATCTTCACGTTCGCCGGCGGCGGCCCCTACATCGTCGTGACGCAGATGGGCCGGACCAGCGCCGAATACGGCGCCTGGTTCGCAACCTCGGGCTTTGCGTTCCTCGTCGGCAATCTGCTCTGCGTGCGCTTTGCGCCGCGGCATTCGCTGGCAAAGCTGATCTGGTTCGGACTCGCGCTCCAGCTCGCCGGCAGCCTGCTGAACCTGCTGTGGAGCGTGACCGGCTGGAACGAAGCGCCCGCCTGGCTGTTCGGCACGCAGATGATCGTGATGGTCGGCAATGCCTTCGTAATGGCGAATTCCGCGGCCGGCGCGATCAGCATCCGACCCGAAGCCGCCGGCACCGCGTCCGGCGCCATGGGCTTTCTACAGCAGGGGATCGGCGCGCTGATGTCGCAATTCGGCGCTTATCTCGGCGGCCATTCCGCAACGACGCTGCCGCTCACCGCCGCGGTGCTGGCGATCTCGCTGCTCTGTGCCTGCATGATGTTCTTCGTCGTACCCCGCCGGGATGTGGTGGTGAGCGAGACGCTGATCGAGCAGGCGGAAGAGGAAGAGAGCGGGATGATGTGACTCTTTCTTCCTTCTCCCCTTGTGGGAAAAGGGAAGAAAACCTCACTCCTCGATCAGCTTCAACCACTCGTCCTCGGTCAGCACCTTGACGCCGTGCTTGTTGGCCTCGGCAAGCTTCGAGCCAGCGCCCGGGCCGGCAACGACGAGATCTGTCTTCTTCGACACCGAGCCGGACACCTTGGCTCCTAACCGCTCAGCCGTCGCCTTGGCCTCGTCGCGCGTCATCTTCTCCAGCGAGCCCGTGAACACCACGGTCTTGCCGGCGACGGCCGAATTGCTCTTCGGCTTCTCGGCGTCGGCGATCTCGACTTCCCTGGTCAGCCGCTCGACAATGCCGCGATTGTGGCTCTCGCCGAAATAATCGGCGATGCTCTTGATCACGGTGTCGCCGATCTGGTCGAGCGCATCCATTTCCGCCATCGCTTCCTCGTCGCCGTGAGCGACCTTGAGGCAGGCGTCGTGGAAGGCATCCCAGGAGCCGTAGCCGCGCGCCAGGGCCAGCGCCGTGGTCTCGCCGACATGGCGCATGCCGAGCGCATAGATGAAGCGCTCCAGCGCGATCTTGCGCCGGCTCTCGATGGCGCCGAACAGATTGCGCACCGAGGTCGCGCCGTAACCCTCGATCTCCTCGAGCTTGAGCTTCGCGTTGCGCTTCTCCAGCGTGAAGATGTCGGCGGGCTCCTTGACCCATCCCTCGTCGAAGAAATACTGCAACTGCTTCTCGCCCAATCCGTCGATGTCGAAGGCACGGCGCGACACGAACAGCTTGAGATGCTCGATCTTCTGATACGGGCAGGCGAACTCGCCGGTGCAGCGGGCGCGAGATTCCTCTTCGCCGGCGGCCGTCTCGCCGCGCACGACGTCGGTGTGCAGCGGGCACGGGCACTTCTTCGGGAAAGCGAATTCCTTGGCACTCTTCGGCCGCTTGTCGAGCACGACATCAACGACTTGCGGGATGACATCGCCGGCGCGCTGGATCACGACGGTGTCGCCAATCCTGATGTCGCGCCCCTCGCGCAACACCTCGCCCTTGTTGCCGATCCCCTTGATGTAGTCCTCGTTGTGCAGCGTGACGTTCTGCACGATCACACCGCCGACGCCGACCGGCTCGAGCTTGCCGACTGGCGTGAACGAGCCGGTGCGTCCGACCTGGATCTCGATGTCGCGCAGCACCGTCATGGCGCGCTCGGCCGGGAATTTGTGCGCGATGGCCCAGCGCGGCGTACGCGAGACGAAGCCCAGCCGCTCCTGCCAGTCGATGCGGTCGACCTTGTAGACGACACCATCGATATCGTAGTCGAGCTCGGCGCGCTCTTCCTCGATGCTCTGGTGGAACGCGATCAACTCCTCGACGGAGCGGCACAGCCTGGTCAGCGGATTGGTCTTGAAGCCACAGCGCTCGAACCAGCCGATCATGCCGCTCTGCGTATCTTCCGGCATCTCGCTCATCTCACCCCAGGCATAGGCGAAGAAGCCGAGCGGCCGTGAGGCGGTGATGGTCGGATCCTTCTGCCGCAGCGAGCCCGCGGCCGAATTGCGCGGATTGGCGAAGATGGTATCGCCTGCCGCCTTCTGCCGCTCGTTGAGCGCCAGGAACGCTTTCTTGGTCATGTAGACCTCGCCGCGGACCTCGCAGATGTCCGGGATATTACGTCCCTTCAGCTTGTGCGGCACGTCTTCGAGGGTACGGATGTTGGCGGTGACATCCTCGCCCACCGCGCCGTCGCCGCGCGTCGCCGCCGTGACGAGCTCGCCGCCCTCAAAGCGCAGCGACATCGACAGGCCGTCGATCTTCGGCTCGGCGGAAAAATTGACCTCGTCGTCGCCGAGCTTGAGAAACCGCACGATGCGGCCGACGAAGTCGCGCACGTCCTCTTCGGCAAAGGCGTTGTCAAGCGACAGCATAGGAACGGAATGCCGGACCTTCCTGAAGCGGCCGGACGGCGCCGCGCCGACTTTCTGCGAGGGCGAGTCCGCCGTGACGAATTCCGGGAACCGCCTCTCGATGGCGTTGAAGCGCTGGCGCAACGCGTCGTATTCGGCGTCGGTGACGGTGGGCGCGTCCTCCTGATAGTAGCGCTCGTTATGTCCCTCGATCTCGAGCGACAGCCGCATGTGCTCGACCTTGGCCTGGGCCTTGGTGAGATCTGCGACGTCACGAAGCGGTTTGGATTTTGCTGCTCTGGCCATGATGCTTGGATACGATGGAGCGGGCGGGAGGGTAAAGACAGAAGAGCTCTCGCGCCCCGGACGCAGCGCAGCGCTTCAGCGATGTGCTGCAGAGCCGGGGCCCACGGGGCGGCATTCTGGGTCCCGGCTCGCGCTTCGCGCGTCCGGGACACGAGACCTACGCCGTAGCAGCCTTGAGCAACCGTTCCGCCGCCGCCCTCGCCTCGGCCGTGATCTCGGCGCCGGCCAGCATGCGGGCGATTTCCTCGCGGCGGTGGTCGGCGGCGAGTGCATTGACGCGGGTGGCGACGCGCTTGCCCTTGTCGAGGGCGTCCTTGGAGATCAGCAGATGCTGGTCGGCGCGGGCGGCAACCTGCGGGGCGTGGGTCACGGCCATCACCTGGACCTTGCCCGCGAGACGCGCCAGGCGCCCGCCTATCGCGTCCGCGACCGCGCCGCCAACGCCGGTGTCGATCTCGTCGAACACCAGCGTCGGCGCCGAGCCGCGGTCGGACAGCACGACCTTGAGCGCCAGCAGGAAGCGCGACAGCTCACCGCCGGAGGCGACCTTCATCATCGGCCCCGGCTTGGTGCCCGGATTGGTCTGCACCCAGAACTCGACGCGGTCGAAGCCTTGCGGTCCCGGAGCTGCCTCGTCGGTCGCGACCTGGGTCATGAACTTGGCGCGTTCGAGCTTGAGCGGCGCCAGCTCGGCGTTGACCGCCTTGTTGAGCTTCTCCGCCGATTTCTGCCGCGCCAGCGACAGCTTCTTGGCGGCGGCAGCATAGCGGCTATCGGCCTCGATCGCGGCCTGCTCCAGCTTCTTCAGCTGCGAGGCACCGGCGTCGATCAGCACGACGTCGGCGGCATATCTGGCGGCGAGCGCGGCAAGCCCGTCGACCGGGGTCGAATATTTGCGCGAGGCGGCTCTCAGCGCGAACAGGCGTTCCTCGATGCGCTCGAGCTCCGACGGATCGAAATCGGTCGCGGCAAGCGCGGCCTGCAGATGCTGGTCGGCTTCCTCCAGCGCATTGATCGCCGCGTCGATCGCCTTCACGGCGGGGTCGACCAGCGCGGGCGAATTGACGCCGCGGCGCTCCAGCCGGCGCACGGCGGCCGCGAGTGTCGCGACCGGCGAATTGTGACCGCCGACCGCCTCCTGCGCCTCGCGCAGGTCGGAGGCGATCTTCTCGCCCTGCATCATGGTGGTGCGGCGATTGGCAAGAGAGGTTTCCTCGCCGTCCTTGGGGGCGAGTTGCTTCAGCTCGTCGGAGGCATGGCGCAGATAGTCAGCCTCGCGCGCGGCGCGCTCCATGCCGGCGCGATGCTCCTCCAGCGCGGTGTTGGCGGTCCGGCGCGCGTCCCAGAGCGATTCGACGGCGGCGACGTCCTTCTCCAGGCCGGCAAAGGCGTCGAGCAGGCGGCGATGGGTGGCGGCATCGACCAGCGCGCGTTCGTCGTGCTGGCCGTGGATCTCGACCAGAGCTGCGCCGACCGCCTTCAGCGTCTGCACGCTGATCGACTGGTCGTTGATGAAGGCGCGGGTGCGGCCGTCGGCGAGCTGCACCCGGCGCAAGATCATCTCACCGGTGTCCTCCAGCCCGTTCTCGGCGAGGATCTTGGTCGCAGGGTGATTCTTGGGGACATCGAATACGGCGGTGACCTGCCCCTGCTCCGCGCCGTGGCGCACGAGGCCGGCGTCGCCGCGGCCGCCAAGCGCCAACGCGAAGGCATCGAGCAGGATGGATTTACCCGCACCGGTTTCGCCGGTCAAAACCGCGAGCCCGGTGGCGAATTCGATATCGAGCCGTTCGATCAGGACGATGTCACGGATCGACAGACGCGCCAGCATAGAAGGAGCTTCCTGTTAGAGGCCCATCTTCTTGAAGGTCCTGCTGATCCAGGATCCCTGATTCTCGGCGGGCTCGAGTCCGCCGGATTTTACAAGATTATAGGCGTCCTTGTACCAGCGGCTGTCAGGAAAATTGTGCCCAAGCACGGCGGCCGCGGTCTGGGCCTCGCCGACGATGCCGATCGCCATATAGGACTCGGTCAGCCGGAACAGCGCCTCCTCGACGTGACGGGTGGTCTGGTACTGCGTGACGACGGTCTTGTAGCGGTTGATCGCGGCCGTGTAGTCGCGCTTCTGCGCGTAGTAGCGGCCGGTATTCATTTCCTTGCCGGCGAGCTGGTCGCGGGCTCCCTCGATCTTGGCTTTCGCCGACGTGGCGTATTCCGAGTTCGGATATTTGCGCACCACCTCTTCCAGCGCAGCGATCGCCTTCTCGGTGCGGGCCTGGTCGCGGCTGACGTCCGGGATCTGGTCGTAATGGGAGGCCGCGATGAGATATTGCGCATAGGCCGCGTCCGGGCTGCCGGGATGCAGCGTGACGTAGCGGGTGGCCGCGCCGATGCAGCCGTCGAAGTCGCCGCCCTGGTAGGACGCGTAGGCCGACATCAGCAGCGATTTACGGGCCCAGTCGGAATAAGGATGCTGGCGGTCGACCTCTTCGAACTTCTTGTTCGCCGCCTTCATGTCCTTCTTCTCGTTCATGAGGTACAGGCCCTCATTGTAGATCTTGTCGGCGGGCTCCTCGACGAAGGTGTCGTCCTTGGCGGTGAACTTGTCCCAGAGCGAGCCGGTGCCGCAGCCGGCGAGCGGCAGCGCGAGCAGGATGAAGGTGGCGGCCTGAAGCAGCCCACGCCCTCGCGACGAGACCTCTCGGGACAAGGGCTGGAAATATCCGCGCGTCATACGCTGTGCCGACATGAGTTTAAGCCCTGACGCCCTGTGATGCAGTGCCCGCCAGCCCATGAACCCCGTCATGGGCGCGAAATGTAACCGTGGTGCCTGCCATGCGACCACGCCGATGTATCCGAAAAGCGATCTTTAACCAACCGGATAGGCAGGCATTCTGCCCGGATTAAGGCGAACGCGCCGCAATCCTAGACGATCATCGTTACCAGGAGTTTCCCGGGGTAAGCCGCGGCTGGTGCCCTGCGACAGGAACGGCCTGCGACAGGAAGGCCGTCAGGACACGTCCGGCCCGTAGGCCGCAGCGATCCGGCCGCCGACGATACCACGACCGACTTCGCCCTGGGGACGCGTGGTGCGGCGGGCCGCCTCGCCCTCGACCACCCGCCAGGCGGTACGGTCGGCGAGCAACGCGGTCAGGACGGCGTGGTTGAGCTTGTGGCCGCCACGCACCGAGCGGTAGGCGCCCAGCAGCGGCAGGCCGGCCAGCGAGAGATCGCCGATCACGTCCAGCACCTTGTGGCGGGCGCATTCGTCGGCGTAGCGCAGGCCCTCGGTGTTGAGCAGCCGCTCCTCGTCGAACACGACGGTATTGTCGAAGGAGGCGCCGAGGGCATAGCCCGCGCTCCAGAGCCGCGCGACATCGGACATCAGACCAAAGGTCCGGGCCCGGCCGACTTCGCGGCGGAAACGTTCCGGGTTGAGGTCGAAAGCGTAAGCCTGCTGGCCGATGACGGGATTGGTGAAGTCGATCTCGACTTCGACGGAGAACCCGTTGGCGTAGGGCCTGATCTCGCCGAAGGAGTCGCCGATCTTGACCGAGATCGGCTTCAAAACCTGAATGAAGCGGCGCTGCGCCGACTGGGTCATGATGCCGGCCTGGTCGATCGCCGCAATGAAGGCCGCGGCGCTGCCGTCCATGATCGGCACTTCCGGACCGTCGATCTCGATGGTGGCGTTGTCGACACCCATACCCCGCAGTGCAGCAAGCACGTGCTCGGCGGTGGACACCAGCGGACCGTTGCGATCACCGAGGACGGTGGCGAAGTCGGTCGCGATCACCTGGTCTGCGGTCGCCTGAACTTCGCGATCGCTTCCCTCAAGGCCCGTCCGGACAAAAATGAAGCCCGCGTCGACAGGCGCGGGCCCAAGCGTAAGGGTGACGGGAAGACCGGAATGAACGCCCACGCCTGCCACCGAGGCTTGCGCACGAAGCGTTGTTTGCCGGCTAAATTTCATCAGGAACCCGCCCCACTACGACCCACTGCGCGACTTATACGAGACCCACTTGGCCGGCCAGTGCCGAACCCCTGCGAATCCGCATCCCCAAGTCACGGCAAACCATAGTCACTGCCTCAAACAGCGCCAACTCACGCTTTTTTACCGATTGTTACCCCAAACCTGCCGTATTCGCGCCAAGGCTTAACCAAATTGCGCCGAGGTTTTGGGTCGCTGCCGGCAGTTTGACTGAACACCCAAACACGTAATTAATGATTTAAAATCAGTTGTTTGGCTGCGCAATCCGGGCATGCACGGGACAAAAGGAAAGGTCCCGGCAAGCTTGTTGCCGGGACCTGTTTTCGTCCGCCTTATTGTAACAATCCTCAGGTCGCCTGCCGCCGCAGGAAGGCCGGGATATCAAGATGGTCGTCACCCTGTGGCGCGGGCGCAACAGGCGCGGGACGGCCGTGCATGTCCAGGCCCTGCGGCGCGGGACGGCGAGCATACTCCGATACCGGCTCGCTCGATGCGATCTGCTGCGCCACGGTCTTTTGCGGCCGGCGCTCGGGCAGCGGCGGCATTGCGGGACCAGCGGTGCGGGCCGCGACCGGAGCTTCGCTCTCCTCGTCACGACGGCCGAGGCCGACATTGGCGAGGCGCTGCAGCAGCGACAGGCGGCTCTTCGGCGGCGTCTCCTCCTCGACCTCGCCGCGGGCCTGGCGAAGCTCGGCCTGGGCCGGCATCGGCAGCTCGTCGATTCGCGGCATCCTGGGCGCGCGGACCGGGCGCTCGGCCTGCGGCGGGATGAAGGTCTCGGGCGTCATCGGCTCCTGCATCGCGACCGGGGCCTGCTCGGGCTCCGGAAACAGGGTTGGCTTCTGAGCGATCGGGCGCACGGTGACGTCGCCGTAGGTCTGCATCGGCGCCGGTGCCTGCGGAATGTCCGCAACGGCAGCCGCGATGGCGGCGAGCGCGGCGCGCTCGACGTTCGGACGGGGCGCGGCAGCGACCGGAGCCTGTGCGGCCGGCATCTGCGCTTCCAGCTTCTGGGCGCGCTCGGCCATGCGCTGATTGTCGGCGCGGAGCCGCGCGGTCAGGTCGGCGAGACGGCTCTCGGCAGCCACAGGCGGCGCTGCGGGAGCCTGCTGTGCCTGCGGCGCCGCGTTCGCGACCGGAGCGGAGGTCGCCTGGCTGTTGCGGGCGATCGCGGCCTGCTCGATGCCGGTGGCAACGACCGAGACGCGGATCAGGCCGTCAAGCGCTTCGTCGAAGGTCGCGCCGACGATGATGTTGGCGTCCTGGTCGACTTCCTCGCGGATGCGGGTCGCGGCTTCGTCGACCTCGAACAGCGTGAGGTCCTTGCCGCCGGTGATGGAGATGAGGAGGCCCTTGGCGCCCTTCATCGAGCTGTCGTCGATCAGCGGGTTGGCGATCGCGGCTTCCGCGGCGGTCAGCGCGCGCTTGTCGCCGGAGGCTTCGCCCGTGCCCATCATCGCCTTGCCCATCTCCTTCATCACCGCCCTCACGTCGGCGAAGTCGAGGTTGATCAGGCCTTCCTTGACCATCAGGTCGGTGATGCAGGCAACGCCGGAATAGAGCACTTGGTCGGCCATCGCGAAGGCGTCGGCGAAGGTGGTCTTCTCGTTGGCGACCCGGAACAGGTTCTGGTTCGGGATGATCAGCAGGGTATCGACCACTTTATGCAGCTCGGCGATACCGGCTTCCGCCGTGCGCATGCGGCGGGCGCCCTCGAAGTGGAACGGCTTGGTCACGACGCCGACGGTGAGGATGCCCATGTCGCGCGCGATCCTGGCGATCACGGGAGCAGCACCCGTGCCGGTGCCGCCGCCCATGCCGGCGGTGACGAACACCATGTTGGCGCCGGAGAGATGGTCGCGCAGCTCGTCGATCACCTCCTCCGCCGCAGTGGCGCCGACGTTCGGCTGCGAACCTGCGCCGAGGCCCTGCGTGACCACCGTGCCCATCTGCACGATACGCTGCGCCTTCGACATCGTCAGCGCCTGCGCGTCGGTGTTGGCGACCACGAAGTCGACGCCATGAAGGCCCGCCGTGATCATGTTGTTGACGGCGTTGCCACCGGCGCCACCGACGCCGAACACGGTGATCCGGGGCTTCAGTTCGTGAATATCAGGAACGTTGATGCTGATGGTCATGGTTGCTGCCTCTCGATCACGCGCGCGTGGGTTCGCCCCGGCCAATGGCCGCGGGAGTTGGTGAAAATCGATCATTGCGGACAGGAGTCATCAGAAGCCCTCGCGTAGCCATCGTCCGACCTTTCCGAAATAGCCGCCCGTCCCCGTCTTGACCTGCTGCCGCGTATGCCGCGGTTCGACATGTTCGAGGTGAACATATTGCGGGTAGACGAGGAGTCCGGCCGGCACCGCGAACGCGGCGTTCTTCGCCTCGTTGGGCAGCCGGCCAAAGCCGAGCGGACGTCCGACCCGCACGGGCCGGCCGAGAATCTGGGTTCCGAGTTCGACGAGGCCGGTGAGCTGCGAGGCTCCGCCCGACAGCACGACGCGGCCGTTGGGCTCCGAGGCGAAGGGCGAATCCTTCAACTTGTCCCGAACCATTTCGAAGACTTCCTCGGCACGGTGCTTGACGATGTTGGCGATGGTGGCGCGGGAGACGATCTGCGGCAGATCCTGCTCGTCACCGGCAGTCGGCACAGACATCAGCTCACGCGAGTCCGATCCGCCGGTGATGACGGTGCCGTATAACGTCTTGATTCGCTCGGCATCGGCAATGGTCGCCGAGAGTCCGCGCGCAAGATCCATCGTGATGTGTTGCCCGCCGACCGCAAAACCCGCCGCATGCACGAAACGGCCGCCTGAATAAACGGCAATCGTGGTGGTGCCCGCGCCCATCTCGACGACGGCAGCGCCGAGATCGGCCTCGTCGTCGGTCAGCACGGACAGGCCGGCCACATAGGGGCTCGCCGCCATGGCTTCGACATTGATGTGGCAGCGCTCGACCGCCAGCATCAGGTTCCGCGCCACGGTGGCGTCGCAGGTGACGACGTTCATGTCGACGCCGAATTGATGGGCGACCATGCCGCGGGGGTCGCGGATGCCCTTGACGCCGTCGAGCGTGTAGCCGACCGGCAGCGCGTGCAGAACGGTGCGGCCCTCGCCGGTGGCGTGGCGCATGCCGGTGGAGGTGACGCGGCTGACATCGGCCTGCGTCACGGCGCCGCCACGGATGTCCGCGGCGGCCTCGACCAGCTGACCGGACAGCCGGCCGCCGGAGACCGAAAGCAGCACGGACTCGACCCGCACCTTCGCCATCTTCTCCGCGAGCGCCACGGCCTGGCGTACCGCCTGCTCGCATTCGCCAAGGTCGATCACCGCGCCGGCCTTCATGCCGCGCGACTGGATCTGGCTGTATCCGATCAATTCCACCGCATGGGTGCGGCCGCGCAGCGCCTCGCTCGGCGCCGACGGCTTCAGCCGCGCGATCATGCAGGCGATCTTGCTGGTGCCGATGTCGAGGCAGGCGACGAGGCCGCCGCGCTTGTGCGGCATCGGGCGCGTCTTCGGTGTCTGGGTACGATCGAGACCGGTCATGCGGAATCCCCGGCCTTCTTTTTCTTCTTGTCCTTGAACAGATCTTCGCGCGCCTTAGCGGCGTCCTCGGACAGCTGCACCACCAGGCGATCGGGCAGGCGCATGTCGACGGCGACGATGTCGCGGGAGAACAGCCTGTCCTCCTTGTCGAGCTTGGACAGCATCGCCAGCGCGTTGCCGACGTCCTGTTCGGGCAGTCGGATGTCGAGGCCGTCCTTGAGGCGCAGATTCCAGCGCCGCTCGCCGACGTAAATCGCGGCCTTCGTCACCGCATTGACCTGCGGATAGCGGGCCAGCAGCGCGAGGAAATCGCGGGCCTGGGTTTCCGCGCCCTTGCCGACCACGAGCGGCAGCGACAGGAAGCGGCGCGAGACATAGGGCTCGAGCACGGCGCCGTCGTCGGCGATGACCGAGAGCCGGCCGGCCTCCTGCCACAGCGCGAACGCCTTGCGCTCGGTGAGCTCGATCATGAGCTGGCCCGGATAGAGCTTCAGCACGGTCGCGTCCGCGATCCAGGGATTGGCCTTGAGCTTGTCGCGCACCGCGTCGGCGTCGAGGAACAGCAGCGAGGAGCGGCCACTGACGCCGCCGATCGCCAGGATCTCGTCCTGGGTAAGTTGCTTGCGGCCGTTGATCACGACGGAGGTGATGCGGAAGCCGGCGGAATTGGCCAGCGCGTTGCGGGCATCGCTGACCGCGGTGATGAAATCCTGGAGATGGCCGCCCTTGACGATGCCGAAGCCGCAGCTTCCGATCAGCAGCAGCACGGTCATGCTGATTCCGACCCGGCGCGGCAGATAGCGCTCGATCAGCGCAACCACGCGCGGCGGCGGCTCGCGCTCGACGATGGCTTTGGCTCTGGACTTGACCTTGGCGGCAGCGCGCTTCTCGTCGCGCTTGTCCTGCAGCCACTCGCGCAGAAGCACGACCGCTCCGATCGCGGCCGCCTTCAGGTCGGCTTGGGGCCTCAGCGATCTGAAAAGCGACCGGGTGAGGCTTCCTGCTCCATCCATTGCACGAGCTCGTCAACAGTTTGCCCGCGACATCGCGCGGATCCTGGCGAACATGACGTCTTGAACATGCCGGGCCGGGTGCTGGTCTTCAGCAGAAGAAAACCTCTCCCCTTCAAAGCGTTCGCTGGAGGTGACATCACCCGCGACAGCTCACGCGCCGGCAGCCAAAGCGCCATATGCGCCGCCAGCGTTAACCTTCGGACGTCCTGGTAAACAAAAGGTAAAGTTCGTTAACGTCCGGCGCATTTTGCCCCGGTGTGTGAGGCATTTATGCCGCGATGTCCGGCATTTTACCGGTTTTGGGCGCCAAACCGGCCCATTTCGCCCCTTGGGCCGTTAACCAGTCCCAATTATTTCCGCACGCCCCGCCCGGCGAGCTCCACCAGGCCGCGCAGGAAGTCGACGAAGGCAATGCCCTCGGCCTTCAGCGCCTTGGGGTAGAGCGAGGACTTGGTCAGCCCGGGCAGCGTGTTGGTCTCGAGATAAATGAGACCCCGATCCGCGACGATGAAGTCCGACCTCGAATAGCCGGTGCAGGACATCGCGCGGTGCGCCAGCATCGCCTGCGCCTTCAGCGCGGCGGTGATCTCGGGTGCGAAACGGCCCGGGCAGATCTCCTGGGTCGACTTCAGCAGATATTTTGCGGCGTAGTCGAAATTTCCTTCGCCCGGAATGATCTCGATCGGCGGCAGCGCGATGATCGAGCCATCGGTGCGCTCCAGCACGCCGCAGGTCGCCTCGACGCCGGCGATATAAGGCTCGATGACATAATCTTCGTGCTTCGCCGCATTGCGGACGCCGACGAGATCCTGCTTCGCGTTGACGAAGATGAGGCCGTAGCTCGATCCGTCGCGCGCCGGCTTTGCGATCAGCTTTCCGTACTCGGCAAAAGCTTCGTCGATGTTGGCGAGCGCAATGTTCGCCGGCGGCGTCACGCCGCCGAGCGCGGCGAAATGCTTGGCCGCGATCTTGTCGAACGCCAGATGCGAGGACGCCGAGCCCGATCCGGTGAAGGGCACGCCGCGCGCCTCGCACATCACCTGCAATTCGCCGTTCTCGGCCCGCCCGCCATGCAGGCCCAGCACCAGCACGCGGTTCTCGGCCTTGGCCTGATCCAGCGCCTGCTCCAGCGGAATGCCCCGCGTGCCGGGCTTGAACTCGTCTTCGAAGGGGCGAGCATGTTCGAGCAGCTGCCTGGACTGCACGACATGCACCTTGTCCTCGACGTCCCACCACCACAGGTCAGCCTCAGGCAAGGCCTGATGCAGCGCCTGGGCCGAGGCGACCGAGACGAGACGCTCGCGGTTGGAGCCGCCGAAGAGGATGGTGATGCGCATGGTCTCTCGTCGCCTGTCCAGGTTAACCGGGAATTCCGATCCGCTTGATTTCCCAGTGTAGCTCAATTCCGGAATTTGCCTTCACACGTTCGCGTACGGTCTCGCCCAGTGTCTCGATATCGTGCGCGGTGGCATCGCCGGTGTTGATCAGGAAATTGCAGTGCATCTCCGAGACCTGCGCCCCGCCGACGCGCAAGCCCCGGCAGCCGGCGGCGTCGACCAGCTTCCAGGCGGAATGGCCGGGCGGATTCTTGAAGGTCGATCCGCCGGTCTTCTCGCGGATCGGCTGCGCTGTCTCGCGGTGGCTCTGCACCTCCGCCATCCGCGCGCGGATCGCTTCCGCATCCCGGATCTCGCCGCGAAACCGTGCGGAAGTAAAGATGATGGACGGATCGAGGCCGCTACTCCGATAGACGAACTTCATGTCGGCATTGGAGAACAAATGCTTGGTGCCGTCGCGCCCGACGCCGCGAGCCTCAATCAACACGTCCTTGGTCTCGCCACCATTGGCGCCGGCATTCATCCGCAGCGCGCCGCCGATCGTCCCAGGAATGCCGAAATAGAATTCGAGCCCGCCGATCTTGGCGGAAGCGGCCACTTCCGCCACGCGCTTGTCGAGTGCGGCGGCGCCCGCGGTGACGACATCGCCGTTCGCGCTCGCCTCGCCGAAGGCGCGCGGCGCGAGGCGGATCACGACGCCCGCAATGCCGCCGTCGCGCACGATGAGGTTGGAGCCGACGCCGACGACAGTGACGGGAATATCGGACGCGAGATGCGCCAGGAAGTAAGCGAGATCGTCCTCGTCCGCCGGCGTGAACAGCACCTGCGCCGGACCGCCGACACGAAACCAGGTGAGCTCGGCCAGCGACTGGTTGGCGAGCAGCCGGCCGCGAAGTTGCGGCATCGCGGTTTTGAGGTCGGACGTGATGTCGGGGAAGCTCACCGCCTACCCCAACGCCTTCAACTGATCCGGCAGGGCATACGCCCATTGCGTGATGTTGCCGGCGCCCAGGCACACGACAAGATCGCCGGACTTCGCCAATCCCTTGACGATGCCCGCGAGCTCCGGTGCCGCCGGCAGCGGCACCACCTCACGATGCCCATGGGCGCGCAGGCCTTCCACGAAATGATCGCGGTCGATGCCGTCGATGGGCGCTTCGCCGGCGGCATAGACGTCGGCGACAACGACCGCATCCGCGTCGTTGAAGCAGGTGCAGAATTCCTCGAACAGTGATTGCAAGCGGGTGTAGCGATGCGGCTGCACCACGGCGATCACCTTGCCGGTGTAGGAATCGCGTGCCGCTTTCAGCACCGCCGCGATCTCCACGGGATGATGGCCGTAATCGTCGATGACGGTGACGCCGTTCCACTCGCCAGTTCTGGTGAAGCGGCGCTTGACGCCGCCGAAGCCGGCCATTGCCTTGCGGATCGCATCGTCCGACACACCGAGCGCATGCGCGACCGCAATCGCTGCCGTCGCGTTCGACGCATTGTGCCGGCCCGGCATCGGCAGCGCGAGATCGGCGATCTCATGCGTGGTGCCGGCCTTGCGGTCGCGGATCACGACCTTGAATTTCGAGCCGCCGCCGCCCGCGGTGAGATCGACCAGCCGCGCGTCGGCCTGCGGGTTCTCGCCATAAGTGATGATGCGGCGATCCTCGATCTTGCCGACAAGAGTCTGCACCACGGGATGGTCGATGCACATCACGGCGAAGCCATAGAACGGCAGGTTCTCGACGAAATGGCGGAAGGCGTCCTGCACGGCCTCGAAGGTCTTGAAGTGGTCGAGATGCTCGGGATCGACATTGGTGACGATCGCGACGTCGGTCGGCAGTTTCAGGAAGGTGCCGTCGCTCTCGTCCGCCTCCACCACCATCCAGTCACCGGCGCCCAAACGGGCGTTGGAGCCGTAGGCGTTGATGATACCGCCGTTGATGACGGTGGGATCGAGGCCGCCGGCGTCGAGCAGCGTTGCCACCATCGTCGTCGTCGTGGTCTTGCCGTGGGTGCCGGCAATGGCGACGCAGCTCTTCAGCCGCATCAGCTCGGCCAGCATCTCGGCACGCCGCACCACGGGAATGCGCCGCTCGCGCGCCGCCATCAGTTCCGGATTGTCGCGCTTGATCGCGGTGGAGACCACGACGACCTCCGCGCCATCGACGTTCTCGGCCTTGTGGCCGACCGAGACCTTTGCACCCTTCTTGCGCAGCCGGTCGAGATTGTAATTGTCGGAGGCGTCGGAGCCCTGCACCGCATAGCCGAGATTGACCAGCACCTCGGCAATGCCGCTCATGCCGATCCCGCCGATCCCGACGAAGTGGATGGGTCCGATCTCGCGCGGCAGTCTCATGCTCTGTTCCCTGACCTCGCCGCCTTGCCCAGGCGGTATCTGGCGAAGGTCACGGCCAAATCAGCCGCGTGCCTTTCCTACTGGATGCCCCGCTTTAGAAGGCGAAGACAAGGGCTTTTTCGCGTCAGAGTCCCGCGACCTTGACCACCAGATCGGCCAACCGCTCGGCCGCATCGAGCCGCCCTGCCCCCTTCGCGGCCTCGGCCATGGCGGCGAGGCGCGCGGGCTCGGCTGCGAAAGCGGAGATCTCGGACGCCAGCCGGTCCGAGGTGAACTCGGTCTGGGGGATACGGATCGCGCCGTCGACCTTGGCCAGCACTCCGGCATTGGCGAACTGGTCCTGATCGATCGAGCCCGGGAGCGGCACCAGGATCGAGGGCCGGCCGATCGCCGCGAGTTCAGCCACCGTGCCGGCGCCGGAGCGCGACACGATCAGGTGGTTGGCAGCAAGCCGCGCCGGCAGATCGGTAAAGAACGGCGCGAGCTCCACCTTGATCTTGAGCTTGTCGTAGACCGCGCGGACACGGCTCATGTCCTCGTCGCGCACCTGCTGGGTGAGGATCAGCCGGCTCCACAGCGCGGGCTCCAGCCGCTCGATCGCGCCCGGCACGATGTCGGCCATGATGCGCGCGCCCTGGCTGCCGCCGACCACGAGCAGGCGCAGCGGACCGTTCACCTCGGGCGCAGCATAGGGCACGGCGGCGGCTGCGAGCACCGCGGGCCGCATCGGCGTGCCGACCGTGGTGGTCTTGCCTGAGAGCGCGGGATCGCGGTCGAGCACGCCCGGCAGCGACGTCGCGATGGCGCGGACGCGGCTCGACAGGAAGCGGTTGGCACGGCCGAGCACCGCGTTGGCGTCGTGGATGATGCCGGGCACGCCGGCGAATTTTGCCGCGATCAGCGGCGGCAGCGTCGGATAGCCGCCGAAGCCGACGACGGCGACCGGCTTCAGGCGCTTGATCAGCGCGTAGGCCGACAGCGTGCCGGCAACGAGAGTGAGACCGGCATAGGCGAGCTGCAACGGATTGCGGCCCCGCGCGGTCTCGCTGGCCACGACGTCGATCATGTCCTTGCTGAACAGCCCGCTATAGCGCAGCGCGCGCTCGTCCGTGACGAGGCGGACGCGATAGCCGCGCCGGATCAGCTCGACGCCGAGCGCCTCGGCCGGAAACAGATGGCCGCCGGTGCCGCCCGCGGCGAGAAGAATCAGGGGGGAATTGTCCATGGATAGGCCTTTTACAAGGTCTTTCCTGTCATTGCGAGCGAAGCGAAAAGTCCGTAGCCCGGATGGAGCAAAGCGTAATCCGGGGTTTCGCCGCTTGGATGGAAATCCCGGATTGCGCTTTGCTCCATCCGGGCTACACGCTCCTCGCTATGACGCCTTACGCGTAACTGCGCATCGCCTCGGCGTGGCCGCTGGCTTCGACTTCGGTGCGCGGGCGCAGCCGCGTCAGCGCCAGCATCATGCCGACGCCATAGGCCAGCGACACGATCGAGGAGCCGCCATAGGAGATGAAGGGTAGCGTCATGCCCTTCGCAGGGATCAACTGCAGGTTCACCGACATGTTGATCGCGGCCTGCACGCCGAACAGGATCGCAAGACCCGAGGCGGCAAAGCGCGAGAACATGTCTTCATTGGCATAAGCGCGCGACAGCGTGCGGATGACGACGAAAGCGAACAGCGCCAGCATCGCAAGGCACAGGATGATGCCGAACTCTTCGGCCGCGACCGCGAACACGAAATCGGTATGGCTGTCGGGCAGGCTGCGCTTGGCGATGCCCTCGCCCGGCCCGAGGCCGAACCAACCGCCGTTGTAGAAGGCCTCCATGGCGGTATCGACCTGGAAGGTGTCGCCGGAGGCCGGGTTCATGAAGCGCTTGATGCGACCTGCGACGTGCGGAACGAACAGATAGGCGCTGAACAGGCCGGCCGCGCCGAGGCCTGCCAGCCCGAACACCCAGATCATGCGCATGCCCGCGATGAAGAACAGCGAACCCCACACCATGAGGATCAGCATGGTCTGCCCGAAATCCGGCTCCATCACCAGCAGCGCGACCAGCATCATGAGCAACACCAGCGCCATCGTGGTCGCCGGCATCTCAGGCCGCTTGGTCGATTCCGCGAACAGCCAGGCGGCGATGACGACGAAGGACGGCTTGGCGATCTCGGAGGCCTGGATGTTGACGCCGAGCAGCGTGATCCAGCGCCGCGAGCCCTTCACCTCGGGGCCGATGGCGAGCGTCAGCACGATCAGGATGATGCTGGCCGCGAAGATGATCAGCGCCGAGCGGCGGATCGCCCGCGGCGACAGGAACGACACCCCGAGCAGCACCAGGCAGGATGGCAGCAGGAACATCACGTGGCGGCTGAAGAAGTGGAAGGGATCGAGCCCGATGCGGGTCGCGACCGGCGGACTCGCCGCCAGCGACAGGATCACGCCGGTCAGCATCAGCGCCAAAATGGCGCCCATCAGCGGCTTGTCGACGGTCCACCACCACTCGGAAAAGGGGGTGCGTTCTTCACGGGAGAGCATGGGCGGCCGCTTTCGGACGGAGGTCCGCCCATTGGTCGCCGAGGTTGGTTACCGCAGGGTTAAGGAAGTGGATGAAGTTGTGCACAGTCTCGTGCCCCGGACGCCGCGCAGCGCGCCGCCTCTTCGCCGCGCGGTGCGTTGCAGAGCCGGGGCCCATTGCCGCTCCTGGGTCCCGGCTCTGCGGAGCATCACTTCGTGCCGCACCGCGTCCGGGACACGAGACCTTGCGGATCTGCCCTATTCGTAATTGATCGCAACATCGCCCGCGCGCGGATCGCGCTTGTAGATCTGGTCCGGCCCGGGAATGAACCCGACCCTGACTGCCCGCTCGCTGCTCCAGACGACGACAGGTTCAAGATGCCCGCGCACGCTGACGAAGGTCGGCGTGCTCTCGGGCGAAAACGTCCGGCCGCGCGCGATGATGCTGGCTTGCGTGCTGTCGGGCACCGTGGCTCCGCACGACTTCCAGACCACGACGACCAGCTGGCTGCCGCTGGGCGAGGCGAAGGCGCGCTGGCGAACGACGCGGCACGCGCCGAATCCGTTCATGATGCTGTCGACGAGCACAACGAAGAGAAAGCCTGCGACAACAAGCACAACGGCGATCAACGCGATCCAGCGTCGCCGCGACATCCTCACACCACCGGTTTCACGCCCGGCAGCGCCTGCACCAGCTCGCGGAACTTGGTGCCGCGGATCTCGAAATTGCGATACTGGTCGAAAGAGGCGCAGGCCGGCGACAGCAGCACGACGGCATCGGTGATGCCTGATGCTTCCGCATCGCGCGCGGCGTGCTCGACGGCAACGTCCAGCGTCTGGCTGATCTCGTGCGCGACACCACCGAGCGTGGCGGAAAATTCCTGCGCGGCCTCGCCGATCAGATAGGCCTTTCGGATGCGCGGGAAGTAGCCGGTGAGGCCAGTGATGCCGCCCGCCTTGGGCTTGCCGCCGGCGATCCAGAAGATGTCGGCAAAGGACGACAGCGCATGCGCGGTGGCATCCGCGTTGGTGCCCTTGGAATCGTTGACGAACAGCACGTTGCCGCGGCGGCCGACCTGCTCCATGCGATGCGCAAGGCCTGGAAAGCTACGCAGGCCGTTTTGCAGCACCTCCAAGCTGATACCCATCGCGAGCGCGGCGGCGGCGGCACAGGCCGCGTTCTGCGCGTTATGCTGGCCGCGCAGCGAACCGATGCCGCCGAGCTTTGCAACCTCGTTGCGCGCGCCGCCCGCCGTGCGCACGATATGACCGTGCTCGACATGGATGCCTGATGCCAGCGGGTTCTTGACGGAGATGCGCACCACGGTCTTGCCGGCGCGGTCGAGCCGGTCGGCGATGTCACGACAGAAGCCGTCATCGACGCCGACGATCGCGGTGCCGCCATTCTGCACGCCGGCAACGAGGCGCTCCTTCACCGCGGCATAATGTTCGATGGTGCCGTGACGATCGATATGGTCCTCGCTGACATTGAGCAAAATGCCGACGGAGGGATCGAGCGAAGGCGTGAGGTCGATCTGGTAGGACGACATCTCGATGACGTGGACGCGGCCCATGCGCGGCGGCTCCAGCGACAGGATCGCGGTGCCGATATTGCCGCCCATCTGGGTGTCGTAGCCGGCGACCTTGGTCAGATGCGCGATCAGCGCCGTCGTGGTCGACTTGCCGTTGGTGCCGGTGATGGCGACAAACGGCGCGTTCGGCGCGTGGCGGCGCCGCTCGCGGCAGAACAGCTCGATGTCGCCGATCACCTCGACACCGGCTTCGCGCGCCTTCAGCACGCTCCAATGCGGCACCGGATGGGTCAGCGGCACGCCAGGCGCGAGCACAAGCGCGGCGAAATTCGCCCAGGACACGTTGCGCAAATCCGCGGTGATGAAACCGGCCTGCGCGGCCTTGGCGACATTCTCGGCATTGTCATCGGCGGCAATCACCTCGGCGCCGCCGGCCTTCAGCGCGTGGCAGGAGGCGAGCCCGGAGCCGCCGAGGCCGAACACCGCGACGGTCTTGCCGGCGAAGGATGTGACCGGGATCATCGAGCGGTCACCGCAGCTTCAGCGTCGACAGGCCGGCGAGCGCCAGCATCACCGAGATGATCCAGAACCGGATCACGATCTGCGGCTCGGTCCAGCCGAGCTGCTCGAAATGGTGATGGATCGGCGCCATGCGGAAGATGCGCTTGCCCGTCAGCTTGAACGAGACCACCTGCACGATGACGGAGACCGCCTCCAGCACGAACAGGCCGCCGATCACCGCGAGCACGATCTCGTGCTTCACCGCGACCGCGATGGCACCCAGCATGCCGCCGAGCGCGAGCGAGCCGGTGTCGCCCATGAAGATCGAGGCCGGCGGCGCGTTGAACCAGAGGAAGCCGAGGCCGGCGCCCAGGAGCGCGCCGCACAGCACCGCGAGTTCGCCGGTGCCGGCGACATATTTGATCTGGAGATATTCGGCGAACACCGCGTTGCCGGCGAGATAGGCGATCATCGCAAAGCTCGCGGTCGCGATCATCACGGGAACGATGGCGAGGCCGTCGAGACCGTCGGTGAGGTTCACCGCGTTGCCCGAGCCGACGATGACGAAAGCGCCGAAGATGACGAAGAACCAGCCGAAATGCAGCACGGTGTCCTTCAGGAAGGGAATCGTCAGCGCGGTCGAGGCGGGATCGCGGTTCAGCCGCACCAGGGCATAGCAGGCCACCAGCGCAATCGCCGCTTCGATCAGGAGGCGCAGCTTGCTGCCGAACCCGGTCGTGGTCTGCTTGGTCACCTTGAGATAGTCGTCGTAGAAGCCGACGAAGCCAAAGCCGAGTGTCACCGCCAGCACGATCCAGACATAGGGGTTGAGCGGATTGGCCCACAGCACGGTGCCGACCGTGAGGCCGGACAGGATCATCAGCCCGCCCATGGTGGGCGTGCCCTTCTTGGCGAGATGCGATTGCGGACCGTCGCTGCGGATCGGCTGGCCCTTGCCCTGGCGGATGCGCAGATGATCGATGATCCAGGGCCCGAACAGGAACACGAACAGCGCACCGGTGACGACGGCGCCGCCGGTGCGGAAGGTGATGTAGCGGAAGACGTTCAGGAAGGTGCGGACGGCACCGAAGCCCGGAAATGTGTTGGAGAGCTCGATCAGCCAGTAAAACATTCAGTCGGTCCTATGGCGCCTTTGAAACGCACGATCGACGTGCCTCACGCGCATTCGCTGGTCTTCATCGCGGGGTCGTGCGGCCTTTTTGGAGAACCGGACGGCTTCGCGCCGCAAAGGGTTGAGATTCGGGAACGGCGCCTTCCAAGCAGTTTACGCCTTTGCCTGCAAGGCGGCCACCAGGCCCGGCACAAACTTGTTGACCCAGAACATCTTCTTGCTGCCCTTGACAACCACGACATCGCCTGCCTGCAGCAGGCTCGCGACCTCGCCCGGTTTCAGCGTGGCGGGATCGTCGTGCCAGCCGAGACCCTTGCCGGCCGGGAGCACATCAAAGAGGTGGCGCATCAGGGGGCCGACGCAGTAGACCCCGTCGATCCCATCGAGATGCTTGGCGAGGGCGGTGTGATAACCGGGCGCGTCATCGCCCAGCTCCAGCATGTCGCCCAGCACCGCAACGCGGCGGCCGCCGGTCACGTTGCGCGCCTGCAGGCTTTGCAGCGCGGCAGCAACGCTGGCCGGATTGCCGTTGAAACTGTCGTCGATCACGGTGATACCGCCGATCGTTTGCTCGACGCCACGGCCGGTCATGATGCCGACCCGATCGAGCTTGATCGCGAGCGTCGCGGGATCGAGATGGGCCGCACGTATCGCGGCGAGCGCGGCCAGCGCATTTTGAACGCGGTGCGGCGCGCCCGGCGTCAGGCTGAAGGCGAGCTCCTTCTTGCCGATCATGGCCACGACCTGCCAGCTCTCACCGTGCGGCGCGTGCGCGACCTCATGCACCTCGGCATGCTCGCCGAAGCGCACGACCTTGCCTTTCCATTCCGACGCCTTGAGCCCGGCGGGCAGCACCAGTACGCCGTCCTCGGGCAGGCCGAGCGCGATCGACACCTTTTCGTGCCTGATGGCTTCGAGCGAGCCGAGCTTTTCCAGATGCACGGGCTGGACATTGACGACCAGCGCCACCGTCGGCTGGGTCAATTCGCTGAGACGCGCGATCTCGCCTTTCTGGTTCATGCCCATCTCGACGACCCAGAGGCTGGCATCGGTGCGCGCATTGCACAGCGTCAGCGGCACGCCCCAGAAATTGTTGAAGCTGGAGGGACTGGCATAGGCGTTCGGATAAGCCGCCAGAAATTCCTTGGTGCTGGTCTTGCCCGCGCTGCCGGTCAGCCCGATCACGGGCCCATTGAAACGCGCGCGCGCGGCGCGTGCGAGGCCCCAGAGGCCGTCGATCAGCGTGTCCTTGACGACGATCTGGGGAATGCGGATGCCCGCGATCTCGTGCGGGACGATCATCGCGACCGCGCCCGAAGCTTCGGCCTTGTCCGCGAACTCCCAGCCGTCGCGCGCGCTGGCGAAGGCCGAGACGAAGCCGCCGCTCGGCGTGCCGCTCAGCGCCACGAACAGGCTTCCCGGCTTCACCAGCCGGCTATCCTGGGTGACGAAGTCGATCGGGGTGTCCGGGAACGATCCGGCAGCGCCCAGCGCGCGCGCGACCTCGGCAACCGTCCATATTGGCCCGCTCATGCCATCCTCGACGCTAATGCGGCGGCGACCGCCTCGTGATCACTAAAGGGCAGCGTCTGGCCGCCGACGATCTGCCCGGTCTCGTGGCCCTTGCCGGCGACGAGCAGCGCATCGCCCTCCTGCAACTCCTCGATCGCCGCGCGAATCGCTGCAGCACGGTCGCCGATCTCGCGGGCGCCTTTGGCGGTGGCGAGGATCGCGGCGCGGATCGCTTCCGGCTTCTCGCTGCGCGGATTGTCGTCGGTGATGATGATGCCGTCGGCATTCTCGGCCGCGATCTCGCCCATGATCGGACGCTTGCCGGCATCGCGGTCGCCGCCGGCGCCGAACACGACGACCAGCCTGCGCCTGGCATAGGGACGCAGCGCCTGCAGGGCCTTCACGAGCGCATCGGGCTTGTGCGCGTAGTCGACGAAGATCGGCGCGCCATTGCGCTCGCCGACGAGCTCGAGTCGTCCCTTGGCGCCTTCGAGATGCTCCAGGCTTGCGAACACGTTTGCCGCGTCGCTGCCCGTGCCGATGGCGAGCCCCGCCGACACCAGCGCGTTCTCGATCTGGAATTCGCCGACCAGCGGCAGCCGGATCGCATAGCGCTTGCCGCGATGTTCGAGCGTCAGCTTTTGCGAGAAACCTTCGACCACGGCTTCGGTGAGACGAATGCCCTCGCCCGCCCCGTCGCCGTTGCGGCCCACCGCCATCACGCGCAGGCCGCGCGATCTTGCTGCATCGATCGCTTCCGCCGAGCAATCATGATCGGCCGAAATCACCGCGGCGCCATCAGGCGGCACCAGTTCGCGGAACAGGCGGAGTTTCGCTGTGAGGTAATGCGCAACGGTCGGATGGTAGTCCATGTGGTCGCGCGACAGATTGGTGAAGCCGCCGGCGGAGACGCGCACGCCGTCAAGGCGATACTGATCGAGGCCGTGCGAGGACGCTTCGAAAGCGAGATGCGTCACGCCCTCGCGCGCGATCTCGTCGATCTGCTTGTGCAACGCGATCGGGTCCGGCGTCGTCAGCGAGCCGTACACCGTGCGCTTGGGCGAGACGAGGCCGATGGTGCCGATGCTGGCGGAGGCATGCCCCAGCCGCTCCCAGATCTGGCGCGTGAAGGCCGCGACCGAGGTCTTGCCGCTGGTGCCGGTCACGGCCGCGATGGTCGCCGGCTGGGCGGGAAAGAAGCTCGCCGCGGCCAGTGCCAACGCCCGGCGTGGATTGGCAACGCTGATGAACGGCACCTTGCTGCCATCAGGCGCATGCTCGCCGACCACGGCCACCGCGCCTGCGGCAATCGCAGCATCGATGAAGCGCGCGCCGTCGGTCTTGCTGCCCGCGAGCGCGAAGAAGAGATCACCCGGCTTGACGACGCGGCTGTCGAGCGCGAGCCCGGTCACCTCGAGCGCGGCGACAGCGGGCTCGATCGCGGCATCGCCCAACAGATCTTGGCCTAAGAGGTCGCGCAGCTTCATGGTCTTCCAGTCGACATGCCCTGCCGGAAAGCCGAATACGGGTAGAAAATCCCGACTCAGCCGCGGCGAAAAGCCTACCCCGTTGATTACTGGGTTGTCCTGGATGCTGCAAGAATAAGGCGCTCCGCAGGCGGCAGGTCGAACCGCGGCTCGACGCCCAGAAGCGGCGCGATCCGCTCGATCACCTTGCCGCCGGTCGGCACCGTGTTCCAGCCCGACGTGATGAAACCCTTCGTTTCGGGAATCGCCTGCGGCTCGTCCAGCATGATCAGGATCTGATACTTGGGATCGTCGCAAGGCATGATCGCCGTGAAGGAGTTGAGCACGCGCTTCTTGGCATAGCGGCCGTTGATGACCTTTTCGGACGTGCCGGTCTTGCCGCCGACATAGTAGCCCTTGACGTCAGCCGACTTGGCGGTGCCGATCTCGGCGTTGAGCCGCATCAGGAACCGCATCTTGTCGCTGGTCTCCGTCTTGATCACGCGCTTGGCGATCGCTGCGGCTTCGGATTCGCTGCGCTTCATGAAGGTCGGCGGGATCAGATAGCCGCCGTTCACGAGCGCATTGATGCCCATCACGGCCTGCAGCGGCGCCACCGACATGCCCTGGCCGAACGCGATAGTGACCGTGTTCAGCTCGCCCCAGCGGCGCGGCACCAGCGGCGCCGCGCTCTCCGGCAGCTCGGTGCGCAGCCGCGTCAATTGGCCCATCTTGGCGAGGAACGCCTTGTGGGCCTCCACGCCCTGGCTCAGCGCGATCCGCGCGGCGCCGATGTTGGACGAGTAGGTGAACACTTCCTTGGTGTTGATGAAACGTCCGAGCGAGTGGCTGTCGTGGATGGTGAACTTGCCGTAGTGCAGGTTTCCGCGCGCATCCCACGACGAGTTCAGATTGATCTTGCCGGAATCGAGCGCCATCGCCAGCGTGAACGCCTTGAAGGTCGAGCCCATCTCGTAGACGCCGGTGGTCAGGCGGTTGATGCGGTCGGGGTCGTGCGCTTCCTTTGGATTGTTGGGATCGAAATCAGGCAAGGAAACCATCGCCACGAGTTCGCCGGTCTTGACGTTCGAAACGATGCCGGAGGCCGCCTTGGCGTGGTACTTCTCCTTGGCCTTCAACAGCTCGTCGCGCAGCGCGTGCTCGACGCGCAGGTCGATCGAAAGCTCGATCGGCTTTTGCAGCCGGTCGGTGGCAAATCCGGCGCGGTGGAGATCGGCGAGGCCCTGATTATCGAGCCATTTCTCCATTCCGGCGATGCCCTGGTTGTCGATGTTGACGAGACCGATGAGGTGGGCGACCTCGTTGCCGGTGGGATAGACGCGCTTGTTCTCGCGCAGGAAGCCGATGCCGGGAATGCCGAGCTTGTGGATGGCCTGCTGCTGCTGCGCGGTGACCTCGCGCTTGAGCCAGACGAAGCCCTTGCGCGTCCGCAGGCGCTCGCGCACCTCGGCCTCGTCAAGGTCGGGCACGGTCGCGGTGAGAAGCTCGATCGCCTCGTCCTTGTCGATGATGCGGCGCGGCTCGCCGAACAGGCTCGCCGCCTTGACGTCGGTCGCGAGAATGGCGCCGTTGCGGTCCACGATGTCGGGGCGCGCGGTTGCCACCACTTCCTGCGCCGCGGCGCGGCGCGCGCCATGGGCATCGGCGCCGATCGCGAACATCACGAGTCGGCCGCCGATCAGGGCGTAGACCGAGGCGAAGGCGAGCATGGCGAGGCCGACGCGCGCGCGCGCCTTCGCGGCGCGGTCGACGTTGCGCCCGTACAGCAGGCTGCGGATCAGCCGCTGGCGCCAGGGTTCGGTGGGTTTTGCAGGCGTCGCAGCGCTCATTGCTTGTCCTCGGGCTGAGGCACGGAGCCCGTCACGGTGTCTGGATCGCTTGCGGCTTCGATGGTGTTGAGCATGGCCCCGATCGGATCGGGCTCGCCCGGCCTGAACATCCGCGGCGGACGCTCCGGCAGGTTCTTCAGCGAGTCGTATTGCGTGCCGTTGACCGGCTTGAGCTGCAGGTGCCGGTCGGACAGGCCCTGCAGTCGCAGCGGCGCATCGAGCTTGGCCCATTCGGAGCGCAGCGAAGCGATCGCGTCGCGCTGCTCGCGGATCTCCGCATGCAGCCGCAGCACCTTCTCGGTGCGCGCCGTGGAGTCCATCTTGATCCGGTAGACATAGGCCGCCGCGAAGATCAGCGCGCCGATGACGAGGAGGTGGATGATGCGCATGCGCTAGCCGCCCCTCATCACGTCGGAGAGTCTTGGCCAGGACGATTGCTCGTCATCACGATGCGCCGGCGCCGAAGTGCGCTCGGCCGCACGCAATTTTGCGGAACGCGCGCGTGGATTGTGCGCGACTTCCTCTTCACCGGCGACCACGGGCCGCCGCGTCAGCAGCTGGAAGCTCGGCGGGGTCTGCGCCACCTCCGGGAGATGCCGCGAGCCTCCGCCGGTCTTCGAACGTTCGGCGAGGAAATTCTTGACGATGCGGTCTTCCAGCGAATGGAACGAGACCACGACGAGGCGTCCGCCGGGCTTGAGCACGCGCTCGGCCGCCGCCAGCGCGGTCTGAAGTTCCTCGAGCTCTTCGTTGACGAAGATGCGCAGCGCCTGGAACGTCCGCGTCGCCGGATGGATGTCGCCGGGCTTCGAGCGCACGATCCTGCCGATGAGATCGGCGAGCACGCGCGTGGTCGTGAACGGCGTCTCCTGCCGGTCGGCGACGATGGCGCGGGCGATGCGACGCGACTGCCGCTCCTCGCCGAGCTGATAGATGATGTCGGCGAGATCGCCTTCCGAGGCATGCGCGACCACGTCGGCCGCGGTCGGACCCGACTGCCCCATCCGCATGTCGAGCGGACCGTCGAGGCGGAAGGAGAAGCCCCGGCCGGCCTGGTCGAGCTGCATCGAGGACACGCCGACGTCCATCACGACGCCATCCACGGCGTCGACACCTTGCGCGGCGCAGACCTCGGCAAGATTGGAGAAGCGGTCCTCGACCAGCGTCAGCCGGCCTGCGGAGCGTTCGACCAGGTCGGCACCCCCGGCAATGGCGGTGTGGTCGCGATCAATGGCAATGAGCCGGGTTCCCGGCACGTCGAGAATCGCGCGGCTGTAGCCGCCGGCGCCGAAGGTGGCATCGACATAGATCCCGCCTGCATGCGGGGCGAGATGATCGAGCGCCTCGCGGCCGAGAACGGGAATGTGCGCAGCCGAGCTCATGCGCCAGCCCTTGTGACCGAAGGCGTTGTGACCCAAAGCCTGCCGACGGTGCAGCCTGACGTCCAAGCGAGATCGGGGACGAACAAGCCCATAACGCCTCGAATCATTCCGCGTCGCGGCGGTTCCACGACAAAGCCCCCGTCCAGCATGGTTACCGAGCCCGGTCGTCCCGGGCTGCAAACCCAGTGTTGCCAGTGGAATTTGTCGGGCAGCCATGGAATTTCGAGCCAAAATACGCTTTGGCCGCCTCCGGACGCGGGTCGGCTCTTCATCCCTCAGTAACGGCCCTTAGCGTTAAGAAAGCGTTGATCGGCTCGTGACAAGTCGAAAAGGTGCAGCGTCGGTGGTGCTTCATCCACACACATCGCCAAAATGCATCCGTTAACCGCGCGGCGCGATTGCGCGCGGTCGAGGGTAAAGGAATAGTAAAGAGAAGGGCTTGGCCCATTCTCGTTCGACTTGGTTTGTCTATGCCGCCGTCCGGTTCGTCCACACCGTCTGGATCTGATTCGAAGCGTCAACGCGTTCTCCCGGTTCCCAAGGCCGCGGCGAACATGCGGACGTTCGAGCCGGACTCCTCGATCGTCTCCGACATCATCCCCTCGCCGAACCACGGCGAGCGCAACAAGGGACGGCAGCCCGACATGATCGTGCTGCACTACACCGGCATGCCCGATGTCGAGGGTGCGCTGGCCCGGCTGTGCACGGCCGGCACCGAAGTCTCGGCGCATTACGTCGTGCTGGAGGACGGCCGCATCGTGCAATGCGTGCCGGAGACCAGGCGCGCCTGGCACGCCGGCGTCTCGTCCTGGGCCGGCGAGGACGACATCAATTCCTGCTCGATCGGCATCGAGATCGTCAATCGCGGCCATGACTGGGGCTATCCCGAGTTTCCGCTGCGCCAGATCGCCGCCGTAATCGCGCTGTGCCGCGGCATCATGCTCCGCCGCAAGGTGCCGACCCACCGGGTACTCGGCCATTCCGACGTCGCGCCCGCGCGCAAGAAGGACCCCGGCGAGAAGTTTCCGTGGCACTCGCTGGCCAATTCCGGTGTCGGTCACTGGGTCACGCCCGCCCCTGTCGTGCGCGGCGAGAGCCTGATGCTCGGCACCATCAGCGACGAGGTGCTGAGCATGCAGCAGGCCCTCGCCAAATATGGCTACGGCGTGCCGCTATCGGGCAAGTACGACGCCGCGACCATGGAAGTCGTCACCGCCTTCCAGCGCCATTTCCGGCCGGCACGGCTCGACGGGGTCGCGGACCACTCGACACTGTCGACCTTGCAGGCGCTACTGGCGAGCCTGCCGGCGGAGGGGACGACGGTAGCGTCGAAGTGACGGCGACGGCCACATAGTTCACTCTCGTGTCCCGGACGCGCGAAGCGCGAGCCGGGATCCAGTTGGCGACACGGTCCGCAGCGAGATGGGCCCCGGCTCTGCAGCGCATCGTCGAAGTGACGCTGCGCTGCGTCCGGGGCACGAGAGCCCTACCCCATCTCCCTCACCCGCCGCGCGTAGAGCCGCCGCAATGGCTCCAGCTGCGTCGCCTCCGTCGCCGCACGATACGCCTCGCGCGCTTCCTCCTTGCGCCCGAGCCTTCGCAACAGATCCGCGCGCACCGCGGGCAGCAGCTCGTAGCCGCGGAGCCCGCCGCGCGCGCTGATCGCATCGACGAGATCGAGCGCACGCCCCGGTCCATCGACCATCGACAGCGCGGCGGCGTGGTTGAGCTCGATCACCGGAGAGGAACCAATGCGCAGCAACACCTCGTAGAGCCCGGCGATCTGCGGCCAGTCGGTCTGCGCAAAGCTCGGCGCGCGGGCATGCAGCGCGGCAATCGCGGCCTGCACGGCATAGGCTTGCGGCCGGCCGGGCACGCGCAGCGCATCGTCGACCAGGCGCAGGCCCTCTTCGATCTGCGCGCGATCCCACAGCGTGCGGTCCTGCTCCTCCAGCAGCACGATATCGCCGGCCGCGGTCTCGCGTCCGGCGCGGCGCGCATCGTGCAGCAGCATCAGGGCCAACAGGCCTTTGATACCAGCGCGATCTGGCATCAGCCGGTCGAGCAGGCGGCCGAGCCGGATCGCCTCAGCGGCAAGATCGGGCCGCATCAGATCCGCGCCAGCGGTCGCGACATAGCCCTCGGTGAAGACGAGGTAGATCACCGCGAGCACGCCATCGAGCCGCGGCGCGAGCGCGTCGCGCTCGGGCACTTCGTAGGGGATACCGGCGAGCCTGATCTTCTGCTTGGCACGGACCAGCCGCTGCGCCATCGCCTCCTCTCCGATGAGGAAAGCGCGGGCGACCTGGGCGGTCGACAGTCCGCAGACCGTGCGCAGCGTCAGCGCGACCTGGACCTCGGCTGCGAAGGCGGGATGGCAGCAGGTGAAGATCAGCCGCAGCATGTCGTCGTCGAGTATCGAGGCTGGCTCGTCGGCGACTAGCGCGTTCAGCTCGAGCTCGTGCACCAGCGCCTGCTGCTTGCCGCGGAAGACCGCCTGGCGCCTGACACGGTCGATCGCCTTGTGCCTGGCGACATTGACCAGCCAGGCGCGCGGATTGTCGGGCAGTGCGCCTGCCGACCAGCGTTCGAGCGCGACCGCAAAGGCGTCCTGCAGCGCGTCCTCGGCGAGATCGAAATCGCCGACGAGGCGGATCAGCGTGGCAAGCGCCCGCCCCGCCTCGTCGCGGAAGATCTTTTCGATCTCGGAAGGGGTCATGCGACGCGCAGCTCAGCCGTCACCTGTCGTAGACCCAGATCGGCCGCACCTCGATCGACCCGAGGCGCGCGCTCGGAATTCGCGCCGCGATCTCGATCGCAGCGTTGAGATCCTTGGCCTCGATCAGATAGTAGCCGCCGAGCTGCTCGCGCGTTTCCGCGAACGGACCGTCGGTCGTCAGCGTCTTGCCGTCGCGCACGCGCACGGTTGTCGCGGTCGTGGTCGGGCGGAGCCGATCGCCGGCCTTGAAATTGCCGTTCCGGATGATGGATTGCGTAAAGGCCTCATACTCCGCCGACATCTTCTGGCTGGTGCCCGTGTCAATCTTCGCGTACTCGACCTCGTTCTGGTAGATCATCAGCAGATATTGCATCGCTTCACTCCTGTTGCACGGCTGGATCGCCGACACCCAGTCGAACGGGGCACGCTCCAAACGACATCTTCAGGATAATTTATTTTCGAGACAGCGTGCGCGGCGATCTCGGCTTGACGGAACCGTCACAAATGCCCCATGCGTTGTCGGTCAGTCGGCCGGACGGCCGCTCCGGCAAGCGCCGAAAGGCCGCCGGGGAGGAAAGTCCGGGCTCCCTTGACATGCGGTGCCGGATAACGTCCGGCGGGGGTGACCCTAGGGAAAGTGCCACAGAGAACGAACCGCCCGCCTTCGCCCTTTGGGCTTCGGCGCGACAAGCCCTCGGGCCTGCCGTGCCGTAGCAGCGCAAGCTGCGTAGGCAGGTAAGGGTGAAAAGGTGCGGTAAGAGCGCACCGCGGGTCCGGCAACGGAGCCGGCATGGCAAACCCCACCGGGAGCAAAACCGAATAGGGACGGCGTAGCGGGCTGTTCGCTTTGAGCGATAACGCCGCGGGGCGATGTCAGGCCCGCCGTCCGGGTAGGTTGCTCGAGGCCATGTGCAAACATGGTCCCAGAGGAATGGCCGTCACGTATCGTCCGCGCAAGCGGGCGGTGCCTTACAGAACCCGGCTTACAGGCCGGCTGATATCTTGCAACGAGGGGTTCGGCGTGACTGCGCCGGGCCCCTCACCATTTGGGCTGACGCGCAGCCATTCAACCGCCGTCATTCCGGGGCGTGCGCAGCACGAGCCCGGAATCCATCGGGCCGCAATGTTGGTCGAAGAATGGATTCCGGGTTCTCGCTTCGCGAGCCCCGGAATGACAGCGAGAATTATGCTGCGCGCTTGTCCGCCTGCACCAGCACGGGCAAAAGCTCGCCCGCCGCGCGCCGGAGCTTGCCCGCCTCGAAGCCGTGCATGCCGATCTGCCACTGCAGCCCGACGATCGCGCCCTTGGTCGGCTGCAACAATGCCAGCGATGCGAACAGCGTCACCGGCAACCACACCGCCAGTTGCAGCCAGACCGCCGGCGCATAGGCCGTCTCGACCGCGAGGATCGCCGGCACCACGAGATGGCCGACCACGACCATGACGAGATAGGCCGGAAAGTCGTCCGCGCGCTGGTGAAACAGCTCCTCGCCGCAATGGTCGCAAGCCTCCGTCACTTTCAGGAAGCGGCCGAACATGTGCCCTTCCCCGCAATTTGGGCATTTGCCGCTGAAGCCGCGCCACATCGCCTTCGCCAGAGAGATCGCCATGACCACACCTCTTCCTTTCCAACGATCCATACAATATTATCCTGTATCCATACATTCAAAGGATATGGGCCTAAATTGCATGGATTGGACTCCTACAATCTCGGAGCTCTCGGGCCCGCGTTACCAGCGCATCGTCGACGCCATGGAAGCCGACATCGCCGCCGGCCGGCTGGTGCGAGGCCAACAGCTGCCGACACAGCGCGCACTCGCAAAAGCGCTCGGCATCGACCTCACCACGGTGACGCGCGCTTATACCGAGGCGCGGCGACGCGGCATCATGGAAGCCCGCGTCGGACAGGGCTCGTTCGTGTCGGAGACCAGCGCGCGACGCGCGGTCGACCTGCCGCATCCCGTCGCGATCGATCTGTCGATGAACGTGCCGCCGCATCCGCTGGACGCGCAGCTCGACGAGCGCATCATCGCAGGAATGGACTCCATCCGCGCGCGATCGGGCCTGACGGCCTATCTCAACTATCAGCCGCCCGGCGGTAGCGCACATGAGCGGGAAATCGCCGCGCGCTGGATGCGCGCTCGGGTGCCGCACGTGCAGGCCGATAGGCTCGTGATCTTTCCCGGCGCGCAGACGATCCTGTTCAACCTGCTCGCTCACCTTGCGAAGCCCGGTGATGTCGTGCTGACCGAATCCCTCACCTTCCCCGGCATCAAGGCTGCAGCAGTTCGGCTCGGCATCAAGCTCGTCGGTGTCGCCATGGATGATTGCGGCATCCTGCCCGATGCGCTGGCGAAGGCCTGCCGCACGCACAAGCCGAAGGCCGTCTATCTCATCCCGACGCTGCACAATCCGACCACCGCGACGCTCTCTCCCGAGCGGCGCAATGCCGTCGCAAAAGTCATTCGCGATACCGACACGATCCTGATCGAGGACGACGCCTACGGCCTGCTCGACCGCTCGGCATCGCCGATCGCGAACCTCATTCCGGAGCGGACCTATCTTGCGACCACGCTGTCGAAATGCATCGCGCCGGCGCTGCGCGTTGCTTATCTGGTGACCCCGGACGGCGAGGCGCAGCGGCAGATGCGAACCTTCCTGCAAGCGACCGTGCAGATGCCGGCGCCGCTGATGGTCGCGCTGGTGACGCATTGGATCGAAAGCGGCATTGCCGACCGCATCATCAACGCAATCCGCAACGAGGCGGTTGGACGGCAACAGCTCGCGCAACGCACGCTGAAAGGATTCCAGTTCCTGGCCAAGCCCGCCGCGCACCATCTGTGGCTGCGGCTGCCCGAGAGCCGGCCCGATGTCGCCGCAGATCTTCTGCGGAATGGACTTGCGATCGTCGCCGGCGATGCCTTCACCGTCGACGGGACACCGCCGCATGCAGCGCGCGTCTCGCTGGGGGCGGCCCGGAACAGATCGGAATTGACGGAAGCGCTGCGCATCCTGGTCGGCGCGCTGCACAAGCCCGCCGACACCAGACAGATCGTCTAGGGTTTGCACCCACAGATTCGGGATGTAGGCGGACCATAACCCGACCGGGCATGTCGTATGTGAGCTCCGCGCAACGGCTAACCACCCTTGAATATGCCGCGAACAATGACCTACTGTGCCGGCTTCCGCTACTGTACGGCTATGCCCAATGGTCGATGTCCCGATCGCCGGAGACAAACTCAAGGTCTTCATTTCCTATTCCCGTCGGGACGCCGCCGATTTCGCCGACGAATTGGTGGCCGGGCTCGAGCTTGCGGGCTTCGCACCGTTCATTGACCGCCACGACATCAAGGCCGGCGAGCTATGGGAAGATCGGCTCGGGGGGCTGATCGAGCAGTCCGATACAGTTGTCTTTGTCATCACGCCCGAGGCAGTCAAGTCAGAGCGCTGCAATTGGGAGGTCGAGCGCGCGCTTCAACTATCCAAGCGGTTACTGCCGGTCGTACACAAGCCTGTGCCCGAGAGCGAGATTCCCGAAACACTGCGCCGCCGGAATTTCGTGCGATTCGATACCGGCCGAGCGCTCACGCGGTCGATTACGGAATTGGCAGAGGCGCTGCGCCTTGATCTCGACTGGATCAGAGAGCACACGCGACTTGGTGAACTTGCGACACGGTGGGGGACGCGTAAGCAACCAGAATTTCTGCTCCTCCGTGGCGACGACCTCGATTCCGCAAAGCTCTGGATTACCAAACGCAGCGAATTCGCGCCCGCTGTCACCGATGCGCAGCGGATGTTCATTGCCGCGAGTGAGGACGCGGAAGGAGCGCGGCTCAAGGATGCACGCGCGCAACTAGCAGCAACGGCGCGGCAGCAGCGAAGGGCGGCAAGACTGCTCTGGAGCATCGCGGCACTATCGCTGGCTATGGTCGCCTACGTCACCTGGAAAGGTTACGACGTGGCCAAACGCGAGATCAATGTATTTACGGCGCGCGCCACCGACGCCATGAAGGACGAACAGTTTGATCGTGCCATGCGATATGCATTGTCGGCCTATCGAGCACGCGGCGATATCACTTGGTTGACACCTTTTTCAACCGAACTAGAAGGAAAACTTGCGGGCGGCGCGCAATTGTCGTCGCTCCATCGCCTCTTCAAAGGTCATAGCGCGGCGGTATCAACCGTTGACTTCAGCGCCGACGGCAAGCGCGTGGTGACAGGGTCTCGCGACGGCACGGCTCGCATCTGGAACATCGACAGCGGCAAGGAAATTGGCCTGCTCAAACACGACGGACGGGTAGAAATCGCCGCCTTCAGTCCCGATGGCAAGTACGTGATCACGGCGACTGACAACCTCATCTGCATCTGGGGCGCCGATAGCGGTTTGAAGATTGCTCAGCGTAAGCTGCAGAACTCTGCAAGAATTGTGAGCGCCGAGTTCAGCCCCGCTGGAACGCACGTGCTAACGGCCTCTTACGGCGACGATGCAGCCCACGTCTGGAACGTGGACAGCAACGAGACTGTCCGGCTGGAACATTACAAGGTAACAAGCGCTACTTTCAGTCGCGACGGCAAGCGCGTGGCGACTACGTCCTTCGCGGACACCCGCATCTGGGACGTCGGTAGCGGCAAGGAGATCATGCAGCTCTACGGCCACACCGATCCGGTACAGAGCGCCTCTTTCAGCCGCGACGGCAACCGCTTGGTGACGAGGGCCTACGACGGTACCGCCCGCATCTGGGACACCAACAGCGGCAAGGAAATCGCCCTGATCGGCGGATCCAACGGGGGGATAACGAGCGCCGATTTCAGCCCCGATGGCAACCGCGTGGTGACGACATATTACAACAACCTGGCTGTCGTATGGGACGTCAAAAGCGGTAGAGAGGTCGCTCGGCTCAACGGCCACACGGGAAATGTGCTTCTTGGCAGTTTTAGCCCGGACGGAAAGTACGTTTTAACGACGTCTGCTGACCAGACCGCTCGCATTTGGGACGCCAACAGCGGCAGGGAATTTGCCAAGCTTAGGGGTCATACCGAACCGCTGCTGCGGGCCAGCTTCAGCCCAGACGGCAAGCGCGTGGCGACAGCATCATATGACCATACCGCCCGCGTTTGGGTTGTGGATAGTAGCAAAGAGATCGACCATAACGTTGATGCTGGAGTTCTATGGGGCGCCGCTTTTAGCCCCGACGGCAAGCGAGTTGTGACAACGTGGAACGACCGTGATCCCCAAATCTGGAACGTCGACGACGACAAAGAAGTCGTTCTTCTCAAATTTCATGACGCGGCGACGGTAAGGAGCGCCGCTTTCAGCCCCAACGGCAAGCTCGTTGTCACGGCGGCTGACGAGCCTACCGTTCGCATCTGGAACACGAATAGCGGGAAGGAAGTCGGGCGCCTCCGCGGCCACGACAAGGCCGTGATGACGGCAAGCTTCGGCCCCGACGGCAAGCAGGTGCTGACAGCATCTCACGACGGAACCGCTCGCGTCTGGAACGTAGACAGCAGCAACGAAATCACACGCCTCCCTGGCAAGCACAGGATGTGGAGCGCCGCCTTCAGCCTCGACGGCAAGCGTGTGGTGACGACATCAGACGAAGACGCCATCGTCTGGAACGTTGACAGCGGCAAAGATGCTGCTCACCTCGTGGGTCACTCCGAACTAATCACGAGCGCCGCCTTCAGCGATGACGGCGTACGTGTTGTCACGACGTCTCGGGATTCAACCGCCCGCATCTGGGACAGCAGGAGCGGCTCGCAAATCGCCCTACTCAAAGGCCACATCACATTCGTGAAGAGCGCCGCTTTCACCCCTGACGGCAAGCGAGTGATAACAAATGATGGAATCACCCGCATCTGGGACGTCGAGAGCGCGAAGGAGATCGCGCCGCTCACCAGCCAACTCATGGACGTCGTGGGCGCCTATTTCATCCACGACGGCAAGCGCCTGGCAACGGTATATAGCAACGGCACCGTTCGCATTTCGGACGTTACGTGGGCAGCATTCGTCCGCGGAGACGATCTACGCGAGCGGGTCTGTGCCGAGAAGCTGATCGGCTCGGCCCAGGAATTCACCGATGCCGAGCTCGAAGATCCGATCCTGCGCGGTATCGACAAGAATGATCCAATAGCGCGCAACCCATGCCTTCGCCGCGGTCCGCTATCGCTCGACTATTGGACACGACTACCGATTCAAATCTGGCGTTCCCAGCACGGTGCTCGCCCTTGAGGGCAAAGCAGACGCCACCATCCCGCAGGTGTACCGGATCTGTCAGGCACAACGTCCTGCTAATGCTGGCGATGGCGACGGCGGTGAGCGAGCGGCGCTGCACCCGTCGGAACTCCCTGCGATGCAAAGGCATCGCTCGAGCCTGACTGCAGCCCGCGCGCCGCCCGCGCTGCGGGCGTGAGCTGGCCGCCATTCAGGACATCGCGGTCGGGATGAGCTGCCTGATAGGCCGCAGGCTCTGAAAACTGCGCCTGGGCCATTGTCGGCATCAACGCTGCCGCCAGCAGCGCGGCTGCAACGGCAATCTTGGCGCGGGTCATGGTCATTTCTCCATCATCGCATTCGGGACCGATCGATCCGAGCGGAAGATCATTTCAGGCGGCCCGAGGATCGAAGTACGACCGTCATGTAGGCGCGTCTTCCGCAAAAGCCCGATGCCGCAGATCACGCCTGCGTGCAGCGTGGATTGACCTGCACGGCAGCAAGCGTGCTATGCGAGCGACGGCGATCAACAGTTCGGGATCGCCCCGGGGAAGAGGACATCTGTTGGAAACGCTCACCTACGTCCTGCTGCTGCTCGGCGCATTGGCCGGCGGCTTCGTCTCGGGGCTGGCCGGGTTCGGCACGGCGCTGATGGCGCTCGGCATCTGGCTCTATGTGTTGCCGCCCTCGCTCGCGGTGCCGCTGGTGCTGATCTGCTCGGTGATCGCGCAGACCTCGACGCTGCCGTCGATGTGGAAGAGCTTCGATCTCTCGCTGGTCTGGCCGTTCCTGATCGGCGGGCTGATCGGCGTGCCGCTTGGAACCATGCTGATCGCCTCGGCCGATCCAACAGTGTTCAAGCTGAGCGTCGGCGTTCTCATTCTGATCTTTTCGAGCGCGATGTATCTGAACAAGCGGCCGCTCGCGATCAAGTTCGGCGGCCGGATCGCCGACGGCGCGATCGGCTTCGCCGGCGGCATTCTCGGCGGCCTCGCCGGTCTGTCAGGTCCGCTGCCGATTCTGTGGGCCAACATCCGCGGCTGGAACAAGCACGAGCGGCGCGGCATCTTTCAGCTCTTCAATTTCACGGTGCTCGCGACCGCGTTGCTGCTGCAGACCGCATCGGGTCTCGTCGAGTTGAAAGTGGTGTGGCTCGCGATGGTCGCGTTTCCAGGCACGCTGATCGGCGCGTGGGCCGGCGCACGCGTCTATCACGCCCTCAACGACAAGCATTTTGGCGATGTCGTGCTCGGCCTGCTGTTCCTGTCGGGCCTGACGCTGGTCTGGAACAGTCTCAGCGCGCTCTAGGTCCTGTACCTATAAACTGTTGAGGGTTTGCTGCGGTCGTGATTCAAGGTCTTGGGAGGACCTTGATCATGGCCCGGTATGATGTTTCGGAAGCCGAGTGGCGCTTGATTGCGCCGTTGCTGCCCAACAAGCCTCGAGGCGTGGCGCGGGTGGATGATCGGCGGATCATCAACGCGATCTTTTATGTGTTGCGGACGGGTTCACCCTGGCGCGATCTCCCGAGCCGTTACGGCCCCTATACGACGGCCTATAATCGCTATAACCGCTGGTCCAAGGCGGGAATCTGGCTGCGGATTTTCGAGACGCTTGCGGCGCAGTCGCCCCAATCCCTGCATCTGATCGACTCCTCAATCATTCGCGCTCACCAGCACGCCGCCGGCGGAAAAAAGGGGGCCCGGATCACGCCATCGGCCGTTCTCGTGGAGGACTGAGCACCAAGATCAACGCTGTCGTTGACGAAAATGGCCTGCCTTTGCGGATCGTGCTCTCAGCCGGGCAGGCCTCCGACAAAGCCGCCGTCGCGGCCCTGCTGGAAGGATTGCCCCCAGCCCAAGCTCTTATTGCCGATCGCGGCTACGACGCCCAAGCCATTATCGAACTGGTTCGCCAGCGGGGCGGCCAGCCGCACATTCCGACCCAGCGTGATCGCAAAGTTCAGCGCTCGGTCGATCCGAGGCTCTATCGCCAACGCAACCTGATCGAGCGCTTCTTCTGCAAGCTCAAACACTTCCGACGCGTCGCTACCCGCTTCGACAAGCTAGCCAGAAATTTCCTTGCCGCTGTCCTGCTGGCATCAACAAGACTCTGGCTCAGGGCTTATGAGTCCACGACCTAGCCCTGCGTTCGCTTCGCCGCCAGCACCATGCCGCCGGCGACACCGACGCCGAGCACGTAGATCCATCCCGGCGTGAAGTCGAACAGATGGGTGTTGAGCAGCGAGGTCAGCATGTTCTGCACCACGACAAGCAGGCCGATCCAAGAGGCGAGTCCCTCACCGCGAAACAGCGAGAGATGCGCGAACCAGAGCGCGTAGAGAATCAGGACCCCAACCACGCCCCACTGCACGGCGACGCTGAGGGTCTGATTGTGCGGGTTGCCGACGATCTCGCCGCGCAGCGGATCCGTCTCCGCATCGGCAGCCACGCTTGCGAACAGGCCGCGGATCGAGCCTGTGCCATGGCCGATCAGCGGCGCATCGGCGATGAAGCGAAACGACTTCCGCCAATATTCCAGACGTGACCCCATGCCACTGACCTGACTATCCTGCACGCTCAGCTCATAGTCGGCCTGAAACTTCGCAACCGTCATCCGCAGAGGTGGCGACACGCCAAAAAGCAGCAGAGCCAGCAGTCCCATCGCGCCGGCGGCGAGCAGTGCCGTACGCAGGCGCAGATGCAGCAGCGCGAACACCATCACAAGGACGGGCAGCGTCACCAGCGCCGTGCGCGAGACCACGACGAGCATCATATTGGCGAGGAAACCGAGCGCCAGTCCCGCGAACAGCGCGGCACTGCGGGAGCGACCTTGTCGCAGCAACGACACGACCGGATAGACCAGCGCGAGCGCACAGAGCGCGAATTCCTGGCTCTGGTCGATATAGTTGCGCACCGCGATCCCGCTTTCGACCCTGTAAGGCCCGCGCGACAAATAGAGCTTCAGCGACAGCGCCGGGTCGATGGCGACGGCAAAGGAATAGAACATCAAGGCCGTGCAGGACACAAGGAAGGCGGAAAACACCCAATGGCCGTAGGGCCAACGCTCGAACTGGTAGATCAGGAGCGGAATGACCAGCAGCTTCGCCGCCGGCCCGATCGCATGGATTCGCTCCGGCCACGGCGCATCCGACCACAACGCACCGACGGCGGCGAGCGCGACCAACGCGATCGGCAACAAGCAGATCGGACGAAGCAGCGAACGCGGAAACGCGCGGAGATCGACGAATGCGAACGCGATCAGCCAGGGTATGAGCGCGAAGGTCAGCCCGGTCGTGGTCCACGGCAGCAGCAGTGCGATCAGTGCCACGAAGCGGGCCGGCGTGCGATAGCGCGCCGCCCAGATCGTCGAGATCCATGACGCCGCCTGCTGTTCGTTCGACACCCCGGTCATCGCGTCCCTTTGGCCGCCCCACGACGCAGCAAATTAGCCGGGGCCGCGGGCAGGTCACAAGCGCCGCTACACCGGCGCACGCGCGGGAGGCGTCACGGCATCAACCCCGGCCTGCGCCGGAGCCTCCGCTTGCCGAATCGGCGGCAGGCGCTTCCCGAACTCGCGGTGCAGCAACCATAGGCTCAAGCCGGCCTGGAACGTGGTCGCGGCGACCGACAGGTACCAGACATATTCCATGCGGAAGCCCGGCCGCGTCGAGAGCCAGATCGCTGGCAGCGAGTAGGTGAGCACGCGCGTCGCCGAGCTCACAAGCACCGGTTTGGTATTGCCGAGGCCCTGAAACATGCTCGAGCAGGTGAAGATCAAGCCCTGCGCCACCATGTTGAGCGAGATGATCCGCAAGAACAGGAAGGCGACCTCCATCGTCTCCCGGTCGTTGGAGAATCCGGCAAGCAAAAGTTCGGGCTTGAGCTGCGCCACGCACATGAAGCCGATCATCACGACGGTGGCGATCAACGCCGCCTGGACGAAGGTTTCGCGCACGCGCGCGCCGTTTGCGGCACCGACATTCTGGCCGGCGATCGGCCCGGCCGCGAGCGCAACCGCAAGCCCCGGCATCTGGATCAAGGCGAGGACGCGCTGTCCGATGCCGAAACCCGCCTGCGCCGCCGCGCCGAAATCGCGCAGCACGTAGTAGACCACCGCCATGAAGATGAACATCATCGCAAACTCGCCGCCGGCCGGCAGTCCGACATTGAGGATGCGCTTCACATGGCGCGGCTGCGGACGCCACTGCGCCGGATTGAAGGCGACGTAGCGCTCGACCTTGCGGAAATAGGCAAGCAGCATCAGGCCACCGATGGCGACCGCGATCGAGCTCGCCAGCCCCGCACCCGCGACGCCGAGCGGGTAACCGGTGCCCCGGCCCGAGATCAGCACTGGGGCCAGGGCGATGTTGATGACGACCGCGACGACCCGCACCAACATGGCAGGTCGCACGATGCCGGTCGCGCGCAGCGCGGATGCAATCACTTGCAGGACGAATTCCAAAGCGAGCGCCGGCATGAACCACAGCAGATAAGCGGTTCCCGCCTCGATTGTGGGCGGGTCTGCGGCGATCGAACGCATATAGAAGCGCGACAGCACCGCTCCTGCGAACAGGGTCAACAGGGCGAACAGCACCGACAGCGCGACGGCCTGGTTGAAGATCAGATTGGCGTCCGCCCGATCCTTACGTCCAACGGCATGCGCGATCAGCGCCACCGTGCCGACGCCGAGCACCTGCATCAATGCGTTGACGAGAAAGCCGGCGTTGCCGGCCGCGGCGACACCCGCGACGGCGGCATCGCCTAATCCCGAAACAAAATACAGATCGACCAGCTGGCAGATCATGATCGAGATCATGCCGGCCATGATCGGCGGCGTCATTGCCAGGATGTGTCTCACGATGGAGCCGTTCGTCAGGTCTTTCATCTCGTTCCATCCTTGACGCGTTTCCTGGCGGCGGGGCAGCGGGACCTTCGCCCCGCTGCCCCGCGCCTCATTCCGCCGCCGCGATATGCCCGAGCTCCACCACTTGGCGCTCGAACAGGCCGCGATAGATGCCGCCTGGCTTGCTCGCGAGCGTGGCATGGGTGCCCTGCTCGACGATTTCGCCGCGGTCGAACACCAGGATCCGATCGAGGCTGCGCACCGTCGACAGCCGGTGCGCGATCACGATCGAGGTGCGGCCCTTCATCAGCCGCTCCATCGCCTGCTGGATCAGCGCCTCCGATTCCGAATCGAGGCTCGAGGTCGCCTCGTCCAGGATCAGCACCGGCGCGTCCGCCAGGAACGCGCGCGCCAGCGCCACGCGCTGCCGCTCGCCGCCCGACAGCTTCACGCCGCGCTCGCCGACCAGCGTGCCGTAGCCCTTCGGCAGGCGCAGGATGAAGTCGTGCGCATTCGCCAGCCGCGCCGCCTGCTCGATCGCCTCCAGGCTGGCGCCGGGCCGGCCGTAGGCGATGTTCTCGGCGAGCGAGCGGTGAAACAGGATCGGCTCCTGCTGCACGATCGCGATCTGGCTGCGCAGCGATTGCTGCGTGGCGTGCGCGATGTCCTGTCCGTCGATCAGCACGCGACCGCCGCTGACGTCGTAGAGCCGCTGCACCAGCTTGACGAAGGTGGTCTTGCCCGATCCGGAGCGTCCGACGAGACCGACACGTTCCCCGGCCCGGATCGTCACCGACAGCCCGTCGTAGAGCGGCGTGCGATGGCCGCCATAGTGGAACGTGACGTCGTCGAACACGATCTCGCCGCCCTCGATCGCGATCGGCCGCGCATCGGACGCATCCGCAATGCCGATCGGCTCGTCGTGGATCGCCACCAACTCGTCCATGTCGTTGACCGAGCGCTGCAGGTTGTTGATGTGCATGCCGACGTCGCGCAAATAGGCGTGGATGACGTAATAGCTCGTCAGCACATAGGTGACGTCGCCGGGCGAGGCATGCCCGGACATCCACAGCAGCACCGAGCCGCCGATCACGGAGGCGCGCAGGCACAGCAGCAGGGAAAGCTGCGACATGGCCGTGTAATTGTAGCGATACCAGGTCCGCCGCACGCGCACGCGCCAGCGATTGATGACGCGGGCAAGGCGCCCATCCTCGCGTCCTTCCGCGCCGAACGACTTGACCACGGCGTTGCAGGTCAGCGCGTCCGCCAGCGTGCCGCCGACCTTGGTGTCCCATGCATTGGAGACACGCGCGGCCGGCGCGATGTAACGCGTCGAGAACACGACCGTGATGGCGACGTAGAAGATCGCTCCGATCGCGATCACGAGGCCAAGCGGGGCCCAGTGCACGCCGATCAGGATCATCGAGCCGACCAGCACCAGCAGCGAGGGCGCCAGCGCCATCAGGATGGTGTCGTTGAGCAGGTCGAGCGCCCACATGCCGCGCGTGATCTTGCGCACGGTGGAGCCGGCAAAGGAGTTCGCGTGCCAGTCGGTCGAGAAGCGCTGCACGCGCGTGAACGCGTCCTGCGCGACGTCGGACATGACCTTCAGCGTGAACGGCACGATCGCCTGAAGGCCGACCAGCCGCAGCACCATCGAGGCCGCGCCCAGCGCCACGATGGCGCCGAAGGCCACCAGCGCCGCGTGGCGCGCGTCGGGATCGGACGAACCGCGCGTCAACGCATCGACCAGATGTCCCGAAAACACCGGCATGAACAGGTCGGCGACGGTCGCACCCAATAGGCCACCGGCCACGACAAGGCCTCGCCCCGGCTGCTTCAGCCAGTGCCGGAACACGAAGGGCAGCACCACGCGAATGGCAGCGGGTTTCTTGGACAGAGCGGTCATGACATCATCCGGCCGCTCACGCGGGCCGGCTCCATCGATGGACGCAAGCCGGCCGCGAGGGGCCGAGATGGCGTCACTTGAGACTAATCTTGACTTTGGGAAGTGGAGCGATCGGGACGCCGGGTCGAAACCCTGGCCCAATCGAAGCTGGCGGAAGAGGCCTCTAGCAGGCCGCGTACATCCCGAACCAGGCGATCATCGAGCGCGGGCGTACGATCTGCGAATGCGATGAAATCATGCAAATCTCTCCCGGGTTCGAATGAATGAGGTGCGCTTTATAGATGTGTCACCCCCGCATTGCAACGGGGCACGAGCGAGATCACGGATGAGTGTTGCAATTTGGTGCCGCCGCTTCGATCCTCAGCCGGCGTAAGCGACCTCGGCGAACGTAGCGCTAATGCGCGTCGCCACTCGCACCGAACGGCGACGGCGGCTTGTTTAGCAGCACCACAAGGAAGCTGAGAGCGAGATAGAACAGCGTCAGGATGAAGAAGGCATCGCCAAAGCTCATCACCACGGCTTGGCGATGAACCAGCTGGGAAAGCTGCTTCATGGCCATCAGCGTGGCATCGCCAAGACCCTGAAACTTCTGCATGAACATGCTCAGGGTTTCGGTGGCGGTCGCATTGCCCCAGGTCACGCGCTCCTGCAGGCGCGTGATGTGCAAGTCGGTGCGGTCGTTGAGCACGGTGTTGATGACGGCAAGGCCGAGCGCGCCGCCGAGATTGCGCATCAGGTTGAAGACGCCGCTCGCGTTCTTCACCTTGTCGGGCGCCAGCGTGCCGAGCGCGATGTTGTTGGTCGGCACCATCGCGAACATCATGCCGACGCCGCGCAGGATCTGCGGCACCAACAGCTCGTAGAAATCGTAGTCGCGCGTGATCCAGGTCATCTGGTAGGAGCCGATCGCAAACACGACGAGACCGAACGCGATCATGTAGCGCATGTCGAGCTTGACCATGAGCCGGCCGACCAGCGGCGCGACCAGGAACATGGTGATGCCGGAGACGAACATGGTCTCGCCGATCATCAGCGCGCTGTAGCCGCGCACCTCGGCGAGATAGCGCGGATAGATGTAGGTCAGGCCATAGAGGCCGATGCCGATGCAGAACTGCAGGACGCAGCCGATCGCGAAATTGCGGTTGGAGAAGGTGCGTAGATTGACGATCGGCTCGGCCGCCGTGAACACGCGCCAGAAGAAGGCGATCGCCGAGATGGCGCAGATCCAGGCGCAGATCGCCACGGACGTGTCCTGCAGCCATTCATATTGCGGGCCCTCTTCCAGCACGTACTCCAGCGTGCCGAGGAACCCGGCCATGAAAAACAGGCCCCACCAGTCGAAGCGGTCGAGCAGCTCGAAATGCGGCTCGTCGAAATCGACCAGTGCCAGCACGCCGACGGTGATGCCGATGCCCGGCACGACGTTGATGAAGAACAGCCAGTTCCACGACATCAGGTCGGTGATGTAGCCGCCGACCGTCGGCCCGATCGTGGGAGCGAGCGTCGCGACCAGCCCGATGATGGGGCCGACGATATGGAATTTCGAGCGCGGAAACACGGTATAGGCGGAGGCGAACACCGTCGGGATCATGCCGGCGCCGAGGAAGCCCTGCAGCGCGCGCCAGAGGATCATCTCCTCGATGGTGGTGGCAAAGCCGCAGAGGAGGCTCGAGGCGGTAAAGCCGGCCGCCGAGATCGCGAACAGCAGCCGCGTGCCGAAGGCGCGCGACAAAAATCCCGACAGCGGAATGGCGATGACCTCCGCAATCAGATAGGCGGTCTGGACCCAGGAGACTTCGCTGGAGCTTGCCGACAACCCGGCCTGGATTTCGCTCAAGGACGCCGAGACGATCTGGATGTCCAGGATCGACATGAACATCCCGAACACCATGATGATGAACGCGAACAGCCGCTTCGGCGCGATGCGCTCCGAAGCGGGGTCCGCCATCATGGCAGGTGAAGCGGTGGTGGCATTGGCCATGGTCGTCCGACCTCGCAGCGCTGGGATCGCGATTTACTGCGGGTGGATCGCGGTGGAATCGTCGAGATCGACCTCGCTGTCGGCGTCGGCCGCGCCCTTGTTGGTGTCGACGGTCGCGTAGACCGACATGCCGGCACGGAGCAGGTTCTGCTTCGCCACCGACTTCGGCACGCGGATGCGGACCGGCACGCGCTGCACGATCTTGGTGAAATTGCCGGTGGCGTTGTCGGGCGGCAGCAGCGTGAACACCGAGCCCGCACCCGCCGCGATGCTGTCGACCACGCCGGAGAACTTGCGCATGCCGTAGGCGTCGACCTTGATCGTCACCGGCTGGCCGGGACGGATGCGCTTCAGCTGGGTTTCCTTGAAATTGGCGTCGATATAGACGTCGTCGAGCGGGACGACGTTGCCGAGGCGCTGGCCGACCGCGACGAAGTCGCCGGTGTTGACCAGGCGATTGGAGAACGTGCCGCCAACCGGCGCACGCACCGCGGTGAAGGCAAGGTCGCGCTCGGCCTTGGCGAGCGTGGTCTTGAGCTCGGCCAGCTGGGCCTGCGCTTCGGCCTGCTGCGCCTTGGCGACGTCGACGTTGCTGACGGCAACGTCGTAGGCGGCCTGTGCGGCCTTGACCGCGGCCGCGCCCTGGTCGCGCCCGGCTTCCGAGTTCTCGAAAGTGGCGCGCGAGGCAAAGCCCTTGTTGCTCAGCGCCTGCTGGCGCTCATAGTCGAGATCGGCACGCTTGAGGCCCGCCTCGGCCGAGACGAGTTGCGCCTTGGCCTGCGCCACCTGGCTGTCGAGTGCCGCGATCTGGCGGCCGATGCGATCGATGGTGGCCTGCTGGGTCGCGATCCTGGTCGCGGCGGCATCGACCGCGATCTTGTAATCACCGTCGTCGATGCGGAGGACGACGTCGCCGGCTTTCACCGGCGTATTGTCGCCGGCGAGGATCGAGGAGATGTGGCCGGCAACCCGCGCACCCAGCATGGTGTTGTTGGCGCGGACATAGGCGTCGTCGGTGGAGATGTAGAAGCGGCCGACCAGCGTGTAGTAGCCGGCATAGCTCGCAGCGGCCAGCGCGAGCACCAGACCGACGCCCATCAGGACGAATTTGCGCTTGCCGGATTTGGGAGCGCCGGCGGCTGGTGCGTCCGGCGCAGGCGCGGCCGGCTTGTCGGTCACGGGCTTCTCCGGCGCCTCAGCGGTGCGGCGCTTGGCTTCCTCGGCGACATGCGCACGCAGTTGCTCGGCATGAGGCGCGGAGCCCTCGATCGCAGCATCACTGCCCGCGTGCTCCTCCACCGCTTCCTGGCGGAGGACGCGCGCGGCCTGGTCTCTCGAAACGGCCATCAAGGCCTCCCCAAAAAAGCGCGATCAAGGAGACGCCAGGCCCGCAGCCTGTTCCCCACTCGCTGATGCAAATACCATTGACCGAACGGTTCGGTCAATATACGTAATAATCCCGCCCGAACCCTACTGACGAGGATCCTTTATTCGGGTTTCATGGCCGCAAACTCGACTCAAAAACCTTCCGAGACCCTGAACCAATGGTTGTAGCCGCCAGCGAACATCTGCACGTCATCCAGGAGGAGGACAGCTCCAAACGCCGCCAGATTCTCGACGGGGCCCGCAAGGTGTTCATGGATCTCGGTTTTGACGGCGCCAGCATGGGCGAGATCGCGCGGGCGGCGCAGGTCTCCAAGGGCACGCTCTACGTCTACTTCGCCGACAAGGGCGCGCTGTTCGAAGCCATCCTCGAACAGGAGGCACTCCAGCACGGCCAGGTCGTGTTCAGTTTCGACCCCGCTCGCGATGCCGAGCCCACGCTGAAGGAGTTCGGCCGGGCCTACATCCACCTGCTCTGCCGCCCCGGCGGCGGATCGGCGATCCGGACCGTGATGGCGATCGCCGAGCGCATGCCCGATGTCGGGCGCCGCTATTATGCGCGGGTGCTGGACAAGAGCATCAACCGCCTCTCCGACTATCTCAAGACTCGGGTCGCCTGCGGTGATCTCAGGATCGACGATTGCGACCTCGCGGCCTCGCAGTTCATGGAACTGTGCAAGGCTTCGCTCTTCCTGCCTTTCGTCTTCCAGGCCGCGCCCGCACCGTCGGAACAGCGCATGACCGAAGTGGTCGACAGCGCGACACGGATGTTCCTGGCGGCGTACCGGGCGACGTAGCCGCGCGTTGCGCGGGCCGGTCCGGCCGAATTATATTGCGATCATGTCCCGTGATCTTCGCCCGCCCGTCGATATCCTCCACTACGAGATCGTCCAGGAACAGGCCTCAGCGCTCGGACGGATGGGCCGCAGGCTCGAACAGGCACTAGCGCGTTTGCGCGAGTTCGACGCCGCGCACGGCACCACGGAAATTGCAGCCTCGATGCAGCAGGCCAGGCGCAAGCTGGTGATGGAAGCCGGCCAGGCGCTCTGGATGTTCGTGGTGCAGCGTGAGGCGTCCGGCTTGCGCGACAGCCGCCACATCATGCGCACCTACAACGTCCCAAGCGAGGTGCAGCTCTGCATGGGGCTGGTCCCGGCACCGTCGAAGCCGCCTCGATCGTAGCCCGCATGGAGCGAAGCGGAATGCAGGGACACTGTTCCCGGATTGCGCGGAGCCTGTCATCGGGCGGCGCTTCGCGCCGACCTGTTGGCTCCATCCGGGCTACTGGCAATCCCGCCTAATCGTCGGCGTAATCGTCTTCCTCGCGCTTGTGCGTCGGGCTCTTGCGGCCGCCAAGCGAACCGGTCACCGAAGGATCGCGCGCACTGGCATAGGGCCTGCGCGACTGCGCGCGCGAGGCGACCTCCTCGCCCGACACGGCGGCGGGCTGGCAGATCAAACGGCGGCTGGCGCGGCGCATCAGGTCGACGTGGATGTGATCGTAGTGATAGACGTTCGAGCCCGGCGCGAGCACGGTCGTGAAATGCGCGCAGGCGCCCGACTGCACGTCGCGCAAAAATCCCTGCTCCTCCGGCATGCCGCGCCAGCCGTCCTTCACGGTGACACGGCGGCCATCGGCGAGCACGAAGGCGGCGATGTCGAGCGCGTTGCCGAAGGCGTGCTCCGAGATGTGCGAGTGCGGATTGCCGTTCATGCCGCGGCAGGAATAGGCGGAGATCTGCTTGATCTCGGCGACGCGGACGCCGAACCAGCGCATCGCCGAAGGCTGCACGGTGTCGGCGAGCCAGCGGTCGAGCTCGGAGACGATCGGACAGGCCAGCGTCGCGGTCGGCTTGATCGCGACCGGACCGACGGCCGTGACGGGGTTGCCCTGCGTCGGGCCGAGGCGCGGCAGCGGTTGCTGCGACGGCGCCTGCGAGTAAGGCGCCGGCCGGGACGGATAGCTCGGGGCATTCATGTAGCGCGCCGCGCCCGCGGCATCGGTACCGTCGGGCGGCAGGTCGATCTCGTCCTCCTGCGCCGCCACACCGGGTGCGTTCAGCGACATCGGCCCGGACGAGGCGCCATAGCCAGCGGGCTGGCGCACCGCGCTTTCCGGATAGTTCGAGCGCTGCGGATAGGACGATGTCGGATAAGCCTGACTCTGCGGAGTATTCGAGCGCGGTTGCGTCACCGGCCACCGTGGCTGGCCGCCGATGCTGCCCGGCGGGCGTAGCTCCTCGTCGGCAAAACCGTAAGTGCCTGAAGCTTCGCCGAGAGCGGCGACCTTGAGCGGAAACTCCGCGCCGCACATGCCGGGCCCGGAGATCGGATCGATCCGGACGAGATCCGGTCCCTCCTTCACCGCGCCCGATTTCAGGCAAGCGGCTTCTGCCTCGGCCCGCCACGGTTCGCGTTCGGCCTGGAAGAAGCCGCGTCCGCAACCCGCTAGCGAAACAAGGACGATGGAGCCGACGAGATACAAACGAACTCCGCGCGTCATGCACGCACGTTCGGTGAATTTACTTAAAGACTCTTCAACACGTTGATTTCATGATTCTTTAACCATGCCGGCCAGCGCCCGCCGAAACCGCGGCAGGACTAAGCGGCAGCAAGGCTGACTTTTTCGGAAGGAGACTTTCTGTTAACCATGAGGTCGCGCGCCAAGCGGCGCGCATGGAGGGAGCGACCTCATGACGTTCGCCGGGAGACTGAGCGTAGTCACCGCGTACCTCGCCATGGCCTTCGTCGGCGCCATCGTGCTCGGCATGATCTAACCACATCGAGCGCGTCGCACGCCGTCTCTTCCCTTCTCCCCTGTCGGAGAAGGTCGCGCGAAGCGCCGGAAGAGGGGTTCTATCGTCGCCCACCGGTGTTCGCGGAGACCAACCCCTCATGCCACTGAGCCTGGTCCAACAGCAGCGCTCATGACTAAGACCGCGCACCCCACTGCCGCGATGTCGTGACGAGTTTCTCGCGCGGCTCCTCGACCCGCGTCCAATCGTTGCCCGAGCACCAGAAGCGGCCGATCGCGCAGGCCTCGACATAGAGCGTGCCGGAGCTCTTCAGCGTCATCCTGCCGTAATAGGTGCGTCCGCTGGAGCGACTGTAGATGCTGCCGGTCCAGACGTCGTGCGATTTCGGCTTCATGTTGACGAGCACGCTCTCGCCCCGGCTCGAGGCCTCGGTCAGCGCGAAACCGCACAGGGCAGGTCCACATCGTTCGATCCGAACCGTGCCCTTGGCGCCGACACTCTCCCATTCGCCGAGCGGCGTATAGCCCTGCTCGTCGTCGCTACGCTCTGCGATCGGTGCCACCTGCTTGATCTCTGGCTTCACAACGATCGGCGGCTCCATGCGCGGCGGATCGAGGACAACGCTTTTCGGCGGATCGACGCGCGGCGACTCAATCCGTGGCGGACTGGGGCTCAGCGCTTCTGGTCTTGACGTCTCAGGCCTTGACGCCTCTGCTCTTGGGGCCGGCGGCGGCACAACCGGCTGCGATGTGGTCGCGGCAAGGACGGGGGCCGGCGGTGCCGCGACAAATGTCGCCGGTGCCGGCCGGGCGGGAGCAGCTGAGACCGGCTGTGGCGCTTGGGCGACCGGCGCGGGCGAAAGTGGCGCAGCCGGCCTCGCGTCGGCATTCTCTGAGGGGCGAAGACCGCGATTGGAAGAGATTGAAACGCAGGACGCGGACCGGCAACTCTTGGGCGCCTCGACGTGAAAGCGGTGGCCGCCGATCGAGAAGGAATAGGAGCCGGCCTCGGCCGCGGGCACGACCGCCATCAGTGCGATCAATGTGCCAAGCGAAATCACAAGCCGGGTCATCGGCGCCTCCTGTCGTGTCCCGATGAAACTAGGCGCAAGGAACCGCGGCTGAATGTGCGCTGCCTCACCCAGGCGCGCGCGAACCGTTGTGATGCCCATCACAGAACGCCTGAGAGGCCCGGCGTAGGGTCGAACCACGCTTCATCCACCAGCGACTCCGGTCCATATCGGGACCACGCAATCTTCGGAGGTTGTCATGAACAAGCTCACCATCGCCGCCACCGCGCTCTTCCTCGCCTCGACCGCCGCCGCGCATGCCGGCGGCAACACGATCTCGTTCCAGATTGAGGGCCAGCACATCCGCATCGAGACGCCGCGCAACTGCGCCTCGCTCAATTGCGTCACCATCGTCGCGCCGGGCCTGTCGGACAAGCCGATCAAGCTGAACAACATCAACCTCAAGGGCCTCGGCGGCTCCAAGGACGATGACGTCGACACCACGCCGGCTCCCGCCACCACCGCGCAGCCCGCGCCGGCTCCCGTGCAGCAGCAGCCCGTGCAACAGGCGCCGGTTCAGGCAACCGCACCGGCGGCTCCCGCCGCACCCGCGCCGACCGTTGCTGCCGCGACGTCCGCCGATACGACGACGCAGCCTGCGCCCGTCGCAGCGCCTGCTCCCGTTGCTGCTCCCGCCCCAGTCGCGGTTGCTCCGGCGCCCGCTCCCGCCCCTGTGGCCGCCGCACCCGTGGTCGTGGCCAACACGCCGATCGGCGTCTGGGCGACCGAAGAGAACAAGGGCAACGTCCGCGTCGAACAGTGCGGCGCCAATCTCTGCGGCTATGCAGAGAAGACCAACGAGCGCATCCTGATCAACATGAAGCCCGAAGGCTCGAAGTGGAGCGGCCGCATCCACGATCCCGACTCCGGCCGCAATTACGACTCCACGATCGCCATGAAGGGCCCAAATGCGATGCGGGTCCAGGGCTGCGCCTTCGGCGGCATGTTCTGCGGCGGCCAGACCTGGAAGCGCGTGAGCTGACATTATCTCCGTCATCCCGGGCAATGCGAAGCATCGACCCGGGATTTCGCGCGACAAAGTATCCTCCTCGTCATGCCCGGGCAGAAGCGCGAAGCGCGTCTTCGCGCTAGATGTCCCGGGCATCCAGATTCTTGGTGACGCAAAGCAAGGCGTGGATGGCCGGGACAAGCCCGGCCATGACGATGTTGAGATAGCTAGTCCTGCGCCTCGACCCATCCCACCCGTGTTCATCCACCATTCAGCTCCGTCCGGCTGATATCAACCAATCTCGCCTCGCGTTCTCACCGGGACTTCCTCGTGACATCAAAGCTGGCTTGGCGCCGCTTCGTCTTCGCGCTCGTGCTGCCGGCCTTGCCGCTGGCAGGCAGCAGCGTAGCTCGTGCATCGGAGACGATCGAGCTCGCGCAGGCGCAGCCGCAGGCAGAGCCGGCGCCCGCGGCTTCCCCAGCCCCTTCCGCCTCCCCGACGCCGGCGGCCTCGCCGACGCCGGCGACAGACACACAATCCACTGCCGTCGAGCCGATCGGCAACGTCGCGACCGTCACGGGGATCGCGACCGTGATCCGCGACAAGAATTCCTATCCGCTACGCGTGCGCGACGACATCTATCTCAACGACGTCGTGCAGACCTCGTCGAACTCCTCGCTCGGCATCACCTTCAACGACGCGACCACCTTCAATCTCTCGGCCAGCGCCAGGATCACCATCGACAATTACGTCTACGAGGACGGCGGCAAGCAGAATTCGGGGATCTTCGACGTGGGCAAGGGCACGGTCGCCTTCGTCGCGGCGGCGGTGGCGAAGACCGGCAACATGAAGATCACGACGCCGACGGCGACGCTCGGCATCCGCGGCACCACCGGCGTCGTCGACGTGCCTGAAGGCGCGGCAGCGAACAGCGCGCGCAACGTCAACATCAAGCTCTATCCCGACGCCGACGGCCGCGTCGGCCACATCGACGTCGACGACCGCACCAGCGGCACGCGGCTCGGCGCGCTGACGCAAGCCGCGAGCGGCTTTGCGATCCGCCCTGGCGCGGCCACAGGCGGAATCATGCGCTTCGCCGCGGTACCGATCACGATCGCCCCGCAGCAGATCGCGCGCGACCGCGGCTTCGTCGGCCAGGTGCATCTGGCACAGACCACGGGCCGACAGATCGTCACCGAGCAGCGCGACTTCCGCCGCGCCAATCCAGGCGCGATCAGCCGCATTCCGCGCCCCTCTCAGCCGCCACAGCAGCAGCAGTTGCGGCCGAACGCGGCGCCGGGTCAGCAACAGCAGCGCCCGAACGGCCAGCCCGGTCTGAACAACCGTCCGGGTCAGCAGCAGCCGGGCACGCCGGGCCGGCAGGGCACGCAGCCTCCGCAGCGGCAGGGACGACAAGACGGCACCGCGCGGCCGGGCAACCCGCGCGCGGGTCAGGGTCAGCAGCAGCAGCGCGGCCCGCAGCAACAGGGCGAGCGGCCCGGCCAACAGCAAGGCGCCGGACGTCCCGGTGCACCGCGCGCTGGACAGAGCACGACGCCCGGCGGCACACCGCAAATCCAGCCGCAGCGCGGCGGACAGCTGCAGCCGGGAGGCGTCGTGCCGACGCAGCCGGGCGCGACGCCGCAACCCGGCCGGCTGCCGCAACCGCCGCACACCGGGATGCAGCCGAGCCAGCCGCCCGCGGCTCAACCGCCCGCCATGCAACGCCAAGGCGGTTTCCAGCAGCGCCTCCCCGCTGTGCAACGCCCCGCAGCGCCGCGTAAGCCAGCGCCCGCTCCTAAGGACAAGAACGAGCGGCGGTGACTTCTTCCTTCTCCCCTTGCGGGAGAAGGTGGCGCGAAGCGCCGGATGAGGGGTTGCTTCAGCGAACTCCCATCAAGAGATTCATACGCGGAGGGAGACCCCTCACCCGTCTCGCCGCTTCGCGGCGAGCCACCCTCTCCCACAAGGGGCGAGGGGTGCACCGTCAATGCCGCGCGAAAAGAATGCGCGATAGTGCTTGCTCACGCCTCACCGCGCAGCCAGGCCTTCACCTTCTGCAACAGACCGTGACGTAGCTCGTCGACCGAGGCGGCCTCGGCCGGCGTCAGCGTCTGCAAGGCTGCATCGATGTCGTCAGTCGCATGCATTGGCGCAGGCGCCAATCCCGCCGCCGCGAGCGCGATCGGGCCGGTCTGAGTCAGGAACGCGCGTTCATATTCGCGCGACAGCCGCGCGATCGCGTCCTCCAGCGTCAGCCAGTCGACCGCCTTGATGTCGTTCATGAGCTTGCGGACCGGGCCGCCCTCGGCCTCCATCCGCCAGAAATGCACGACCTTCGAGCGACCGCCGGACTGGTAGACTAGCGTGCCCAGAAACTCATGGATGGCGACGTCATGGCCGGTCTCTTCCAGCACCTCGCGATGCGCCGCTTGCTTCGGCGTCTCGCCGTCGTCGAGCTTGCCCTTGGGCAAGACCCATTCGTTGCGCTTGCGCTGGCGCACGACCGCGATCAGCGGCGGCGCACCACGCCGCAGCACAATACCACCCGCCGCCATGACCGGCGCCCGCGCCATCGCTCGAATCCGTGTCGATCTATCGTCCCCGCCGACGATATAGGCGACGGGAACGGCAGATTGAAGGCTACTTTCTTCTGAGCAGCGCCTCGCCGGCACGGATGCGCGTGCCTTCGGCGATGCCCTCGCAGAAGGCGAAATCGCCCGGCGCGAGGATGATGATGGTCGAGCCGTGCTCGAACCAGCCAAGCTCCTCGCCCTTGGTCACGTTGACATCGCAGGGGAAGTTGACCGGGCCGCGCGTCTGCGCGTTCAGCACCATGTCGAGGAAGTGCAAGCGGATGCTTGCGACCAGGATCGCGGCGACCGGCACCAGCGTCAGAGCTTCGCCGGTCGACAAATGCGCGCGGATCACGGCGCGCTCGTTCTTGCAGAACAGACGCTCGACCCGCTTCAGCGCGATCGGATTGACGTTCCAGACATCGCCATGGATCAGCGTGACGCGCTCGATATGCGCGTCATGCGGCGCATGGAAGCGGTGGTACATGCTCGAGGTCAGCCGTAGCGTGACGAAGGAGCCGTTGCGGTGCTGGTCGACCAGCGCGGAATCGCCGACGAGATCGAGCAGCGAGTAAGGCGCGCCCTTGACCTGGAACAGCTCGGTGTCCGCGATCCTGCCGTGAGCGCCGACAATGCCATCCGAGGGGCTGGCGACAATGGTTGGGTCGGGATCAAAGGGGCGCAAGCCCGGCTTCAGCTCCCGGGTGAAACAATCATGCAGGCTGTTGAAGTGGCTCTTCTTCGCCTCGGACAGATCGAGGTCGGAGAACAGCTTCCATAGCGCGATCGAGAAGTCCCGCACGAGCGGATTCTCGATCTTGGAGAACCAGCCCATGAAGCGGGTCAGCGCGGCGCGGGGGATACGGTTGGTCAACAGAAAGTTGAGGTCTTCCTGCTGGGTGAAAGAGGCAATGAGGGCTTTGACTGTCATGAATCTGTCAGCTCACAGTATTAGCGCTTGTTGTCATGGAAACGACACTCCCGATTCTCTCGATGTCCGTGGCCGCCGCAGCGTCTGCTGCCGCCGTCCTTCCGAAGCTCAAGGCGCGGATCGAACTCTCCCGCGCCAAGCACCGCTCGCTCGCCGGGCACTCCAAGATGTCGCGCCGGGTGGCAAAGCTGCTCCCGTTCTACGAATTCGAAGGCGACAATTACTTCGCCTGCGACGGCGCGCCGGCGAACATCGCCGCGCAGCGCAAGGACGGCTTCTTCCGCCTCGCCCGCCTCTACGCCGAGCGCTATCCGAAGGGGCGCGCGATGACGAAGGAAGCGGCGGAGACGATCTCCGATTTGAACTTCACCGAGAGCTACCGCGTGCCGTTCCAGTTCTCGCGTCTCGTACGCGAGCATCTGGGCACTTCGACCTTCGTGGAATCCTCGCGCGGCGTCACCGTCACCGATGTCGACGGCAACACCTCGTACGACCTCACGGGATCCTACGGCGTCAACATCTTCGGCAACGACTTCTACAAGGAGTGCATCGAGGGCGCCGAGAAGCGGGCGCATGCGCTCGGCCCCGTGCTCGGCCCCTACCACCCGGTCATCCTCGAAAACGTGCAGCGGCTCTGCCAGATCTCGGGCCTCGACGAAGTCTCGTTTCACATGTCCGGCACCGAGGCCGTGATGCAGGCGGTGCGGCTGGCACGCTACCACACCAAGCGCACGCATCTGGTCCGCTTCGCCGGCGCTTATCACGGCTGGTGGGGCGACGTGCAGCCCGGCGTCGGCAACCCCATTGCCGCGCACGAGACCTACACGCTCTCCGAAATGTCGGAGAAGACGCTGCACGTGCTGCGTACGCGCAAGGACATCGCCTGCGTGCTGGTCAACCCGCTGCAGGGCCTGCACCCGAACGCCAACGCGCCCGGCGATTCCTCGCTGGTCGACAGCTCCCGCGGCGGCAATTTCGATCGCGCCGCCTACACCGAGTGGCTGACGAAGCTGCGTGACGTCTGCACCGAGCGCGGCATCGTGCTGATCTTCGACGAGGTCTTCGTCGGCTTCCGTCTCGCCGCCGGCGGCGCCCAGGAATATTTCGGCGTCGAGGCCGACATGGTGACCTACGGCAAAAGCCTCGCCGGCGGCCTGCCGGTCGGCGTCGTCTGCGGCAAGCGCGAGCTGATGCGCCGCTTCCGCGACGACCGCCCTGCCGACATCTGCTTCGCCCGCGGCACCTTCAACTCGCATCCCTACGTCATGACGGCAATGGACGAGTTTTTGAGCCGGCTCGCCAGCCCGAACTTCCATGCCATTTATGATGGACTGGAAGAAACCTGGAACGGTCGCGTCCAAAAGCTCAACCAGATGATGACGGACGCCGACCTGCCGGTGCGGTTCGCCAACTTCTCGTCGATCTGGACGGTGAAATACACGACGCCGTCCCGCTACAATTGGATGCTGCAATATTATTTGCGCGCCGAGGGCCTGGCGCTGAGCTGGGTCGGCACCGGCCGGCTGATCTTCAGCTTGAACTACACCGACGCCGATTTCACCGAAGTCGCCGACCGCTTCGTCCGCGCGGCCGGGAAGATGAAGGCCGACGGCTTCTGGTGGCACGACGGCGTGCTCACCAACAAGACTATCAAGCGGCAGATCCTGAAAGAGATGCTGGCCAAGCGTTTTGGGCGCTGAGGCCACACTTCGCGGGCTTGCCGCCGATGCGGCGGGGTTGTGTGCGCCATATGCGATTGCCCTACCGCACGCGGGGAGAGGCGAAGCAGCCCCCAGCACGTGGATGCCCGGCACGAGGCCGGGCATGACGTAACCATCAGACATCGGAGTGTGTTGTGTACGTAGCGCGCTCAGGCGTGCTGCTCTTCGAGCGTGGGCTCGCCGATGAGGCCCAGCGTGTGCTCGGGGTTGAGGTGCAGGCCGGGATCCATCAGCTCACCGCGCATCAGGGCAAGCGGAGCACTGCGGTAGAGCATCAGATCGTGGAACGGATCGGTCAGGATCTTGGTCATCCAGACGAGGCCGGTCTCGACGTCGCGGATGAAGAACAGGTGCACGGTGCGGAACAAGAGGCCACCGCCGCCGACCACGAGCCAGATCTTGGCAACCTGCCGCATGAAGTCGGTCGCGCCGGCCCAGGGCGTGAACAGGCCGAACAGCGTCGGGTCGAGGAACAGCACCAGCGGCGAGGCCGCCCAGATCGCCATCAGCACCACCTTGCGCTGCAAATTGTAGCCGACCTTGATCTCCTCCTTGTACTCGTGTGTCGCCTGGTTGATGTGGTCGTAGGTATGCGGCTCGAAGAAGAAGTGACCGGCCTGGCGCGAGGTCATCGAGACCAGCCAACCGACCAGCGCAGAGACGACAGGGTCGACGAACAGCCAGACATAGGCGAAGAGGAAGCTCAGCGCGCTGACGAAGTGCAGGCTCTGATTGATGCGGCTGTGGTGATAGTAGCGATGGTCGTCCCAGCGCTGGATCCGCAGCTGCTCGAGATAATTCTTGATCATGCTCTTCCCCAAGATGCTTTCGGGTACGGGGTTAAACGGATTCGATGTACGCCGTGTGACAACATCATCCTGTCATGTGACGGCACGCAGCGGCGCGATGACGCACGCGACGCGTAAGCTCACGCCGCCTTGGCGATGTCGACCTTGCGGAAGCGCACCAGCGAGAAATGGCCGAGCGGCGGAATCAAACGACGTTCGGCGAGCTCGATGCCGTGGGCGCCGGCCAGCCATTTCGCATAGCGCGACCAGGCGAACTCGGCGGTGCGGAAGCCGAGCGGGCGCACCACCGGCTGCAGCTTCTGTTCGATGAACCGGCGCATGCCGGCGTCCGCGCTGACGCGGGTGAGGATGATCAGCTCGCCGCCCGGGCGCAGCACGCGGGCGAATTCGTCGAGCGCCTTCTCCGGGTTCGGCACCGCGGTGACGACGTATTGCGCCATCACGACGTCGAAGGAATTGTCGGGAAATTCGAGCTTCTCGGCGTCCATCACCGCGAGACCCTCGACGTTCTTCAGCTTGCCCTCGGTAACGCGCTGGCGCGCCTTGTCGAGCATGGCTTCCGAAATGTCGGTGCCGAAGATGCGCAGGTGCGGGGCATAGAGCGGCAGCGAGATGCCCGTGCCG
>Ga0209257_1000427_pt1 | contig 81007 bp, 78 predicted proteins | sample AraplaCvi_mCL_r2_FD_184277 | JGI IMG/M metagenome (GOLD analysis project Ga0209257, IMG submission 184277) | Arabidopsis root microbial communities from North Carolina, USA - plate scrape MF_Cvi_mCL_r2 (SPAdes) (version 2) | ecosystem: Host-associated > Plants > Roots > Endosphere | place: USA...
CCAGGACGGGCAGCGACAGCAGCAGCAGGAAGGCGGTGATCAGCACCGACCAGGCGAACAGCGGCATGCGGTGCAGGGTCATGCCCGGCGCGCGCATGTTGAAGATCGTGGTGATGAAGTTGATCGCCCCCAGGATCGAGCTGGCGCCGGCCAGGTGGAGGGCCAGGATCGCCAGGTCCATCGACGGACCGGTGTGGCCGGTGGTCGACAGGGGCGGATAGATCGTCCAGCCGCCGCCGAAGCCCCGGCCCGGGCCGCCGTCGACGAACATCGAGGTCAGCAGCAGCACCCAGGCGGCGACCAGCAGCCAGAACGAGATGTTGTTCATCCGCGGGAAGGCCATGTCCGGCGCGCCGATCATGATCGGCACGAACCAGTTGCCGAACCCGCCGATCATCGCCGGCATGACCATGAAGAAGATCATGATCAGGGCGTGGGCGGTGACGACGGCGTTGTAGCCGTGCTTGGACTGCTCGATCAGGCCCAGCAGGCTGACCGACGAGTTGGGACCGAAGATCTGGATGCCCGGCTCGGCCAGTTCCCAGCGGATCAGGCCCGACAGCGCGCCGCCCACCAGGCCCGCCATGATGGCGAACAGGATGTAGAGCGTGCCGATGTCCTTGTGGTTGGTCGAGAAGAACCAGCGCTGGAAGAACGGCGGCTTGTGGTCGGCGTCGTCGTGCGCGTCGTGGTGATCGATGTCAGCGGCGTGAGCCATCGGACTTAATCCTGCAATCGTATCTTAGGCCGCCGGCGCGGCGGGAGCCGCGGCCGGAGCGGAAGCGGGGGCGGCGGCCGGAGTCGCGGCGGCGGGAGCGCCGGCGGCGGGGGCCGGAGCGGCGGCGGCGGTCGCGGCCGGCGCGGGCGAGGTCTTGGACTTCACCCAGGCATCGAAATCGGCCTGGCTGACGACGTGGATCTCGATGGGCATGTTCGAGTGGTCGACGCCGCAGAGCTCCGAGCATTGACCGTAATAGACGCCGATCTTGTCGGCCTTGAACCAGGTCTCGTTCAGGCGGCCGGGGATGGCGTCGGTCTTCAGGCCGAAGGCCGGCAGGGCGAAGGCGTGGATCACGTCGGCGCCGGTGACCTGCACGCGGATCACCTGGTTGACCGGCACCACCATCGGCTTGTCGGCGGCCAGCAGGTAGGGCACGCCCTTGGCGTCGGCCTCTTCCTTCTTCAGCGGCACCGAGGTGATCTCGCTGATCTTCTGGTCGGGATATTCATAGCCCCAGTACCACTGGTAGCCGGTGGCCTTCACCGTCAGGTACGGCTTGGGCATGTCATTGTAGGCGAACAGCAGCCGGAACGAGAAGATGGCGATGATCATCAGGATCAGCACCGGACCGATCGTCCAGATGATCTCGACCGTGGTGTTGTGGCTGAACTTGGCCGGGACCGGGTTGGCCTTGGCGTTGTAGCGGATGACGATCCAGATCAGCAGGCCCAGCACCAGCAGGGTGATGGCCGTGATGATCGGCATCAGGACGTGGTTGTGGAAGCCGATCGCCTCGTACTTCAGCGGAGACGCCGCCTTCTGGAGGTCGATCGCGCCGGGGGTCGGCTGACCCAGCAGTTCGGCGCCCTTGGCGAGGGCCTCCCCCGCGAACACGCCCGAAAGGGCCATCGTCGTGGCGGCGACGGCGGCTACGCCCGTCAACTTCCGCCGCATCCCCTGAATTTGCGCCTTCATATCCCTCACGGCCCGTTTCGGCGGCGATTTGGCGTCGCGATCAACCCCACGCCGCGCCGACATGCACAATACGACCAGCGACACGGGACTTAGGCAATCGACTTCGTCAGGCGACGGGGAATCGAAGGCCGGCCCCGGCGTCTCTGGCCGGTCGCTGGCGTGCATACGCGCTCCAATCCCCGTTGCCAAGCGCCAGAGGCGTTCGCCCGGACGCCTTGCGCGGGCCTGAGGCGCCCCACCTGCGAACCACTCTCAACAACGATCGTTTCGAAGCGCTCGCGCTACGTATCATTACTAACATGTAATGCCAGCTACCTTGCATTGGACACTACCTTGCGTCACAAGAGTGCTCAGCAACGGGCCAGGCTCGGAGACCGCAACGTCGTGACGGAAGCCATTGAAGTTCAACTGAAGAAAGGCGTGCTGGCGCTGTGCGTGCTGGCCCTGCTGTCGAAGGCCGACAGCTACGCCTACGAAATCGCCAGCAAGCTCGCCAAGGACATCGATATGGGGGAAGGGACGATCTACCCGCTCATGCGCCGCATGCAGTCGGACGGCCAGGTCGAGACCTATCTGGTGGAATCCCAGAGCGGTCCGCCGCGCAAGTACTACCGCCTGACCGAGGCCGGTCGGGCCAGCTTCACGGCCCAGAAGGCCGAATGGGCGGCCTTCGTTTCCGCCGTCGAAAACATCCTGGGAGCCGCCGCATGACGCGCGCCGAATTCCTCACCCGCCTCAAGCGCGGGCTGGCCGGCATGCCCGCCGCCCAGATCGCCGACATCGTCGCCGACTACGAAGCCCACTTCAACGACGCCCAGGAGGCAGGGCGCAGCGAGAGCGAAGTGGCCGCCGCGCTAGGCGAGCCCGAAAGACTTGCCCGAGAACAGCGCGCCGAGCAGGGCGTCCGGCGCTGGGAGGAGACCAAGAACCCCTCCGCCGCCGCCAGCGCGATCTTCGCCGTCGTGGGCCTGGGCGCCATCGACATCATCTTCCTGCTGCCCCTGCTGATGGGCGTGCTGGGGACGCTGTTCGCCTTCTTCATGGCCGCCATCGGCATCTTCGTGGCCGGCGGCGTGGTGACCACCGTGGGCCCGTTCGCCGGACCGCCCGGGGGCCCCGCCGTGGCCTTCCTGCTGGGCATCGGCCTGATGGCCGGCGCCACCGCCCTGGCCGCCGTCACCACCCTGCTGACCATCGGCCTGGTCAACGGCCTGATCTGGTACGGCCGCCTCCACTACCGGCTGCTGAAGCCGGCCATCGAAACCCAGGTCTGAGGGGACCGCCATGATCCGCAACCTGACCATCGTCGCCGTCGCCAGCTTCGTGCTCTGCGTCGGCTGCTTCGCCGGGGCCTTCGCGCTCGGCGGACGCGACATCGTCAAGCACGGCTGGAGCTTCCCGGCCGACTGGAACATCGAGGTCAACGACGACAACGACCACATCCACATCGGGCCCGGCGCGTCGACCGCCGACAACGGCGAGACCACCACGCGGCAGATCGCCTGGAGCGGCTCGGACGCCCTGCAGATCGACGTCCCCGCCGAGGTGATCTTCACCCAAGCCGCGCCAGGGGCCGGCGCCAGCGTCAAGATCGTCGGGCCCCAGCGCCTGGTCGACCGGGTGACCCTGGAGAACGGCCGCCTGACCCTCCGCGACGGCGACGGCGACGGCGACGGCGTGGTCTCGATCCACGGCCACGGCGTCCATATCAGCCACGACAGCGACCAGCTGTCGGTCGAGATCGTCGCGCCGGGCGTGCGGACCTTCACCCTGAACGGCAGCGGCGACCTCTATCTGAAAGACTATGACCAGCCCGACCTCGTGCTGGAGATCAACGGCAGCGGCCAGGTCGACGCTCAGGGCAAGACCCGGAAGGTCGACCTGAAGGTCGCCGGCTCGGGCGAGGCCGACCTGCGCAGCCTCGACACCGGCGACGCCAAGGTCGCCCTGGCCGGCAGCGGCGAAGCCCATCTCGCCCCGCACGGCGCCGCCGAGGTCGAGGTGGCCGGCAGCGGCGACGTCTACCTGACCAGCAAGCCGACCGTGCTGAGCTCCAACGTCGCCGGCTCGGGCGAGGTGCACCAGGACTGGTGATCGATCGGGGACAGGCGCATGCGCCTGTCCCCGGCCGCATCTCGCCCGTCCGGCGTCGAATCGTCGCCGGGGTGATGACGGGGGCGGACGAAACGCTTACCTGTAGGCCCATGACCGCTCCCCTCACCGCCCCCTCCCTGCTGGCCTCGGCCAATGTCGATCCCGAGCGCGCCCGCGCCATCCTCGGCGAGGCCCTGGCCGGCGCCGACGACGGCGAGCTGTTCGTCGAACGGTCCGAAAGCGAATCCTTCGTGTTCGACGACGGCCGGCTGAAGAGCGCCTCCTACGATTCGGGCGAGGGCTTCGGCCTGCGCGTCGTAGCCGGCGAGACCGCCGGCTACGCCCATTCCGCCGAGATCTCGGAAGCCGCCATCGGCCGCGCCGCCGACTCGGCCAGGCTGGCCCGCCGCGGCTACGCCGGGGTCAGCGCCGAGGCCCCGCGCGCCACCAACGAAAGGCTCTATGGCGAGGACGACCCGGTCTCGTCGCCCGCCTTCTCCGACAAGGTCGCCCTGCTGCAGGAGATCGACGCCTTCGCCCGCTCGCGCGACCCGCGCGTCGTCCAGGTGATGGCCTCGATGGCCGGCGAGCGCCGCGTCGTCGAGATCCTGCGCGCCGACGGCCGCCTGCTGCGCGACGTCCGCCCTCTGGTGCGGGTCAATGTCCAGGTCACGGTCGAGAAGGACGGCCGGCGCGAGTCCGGCACGGCCGGCGCTGGCGGCCGCGCCGGCTTCTCCGCCTGGATCAGCCCGGACAAGTGGCGGGCCCAGGTCGACGAGGCCCTGCGCATGGCCCTGGTCAATCTCGACGCCGTGGCCTGCCCGGCCGGCGAGATGGACGTGGTGCTGGGTCCCGGCTGGAACGGGGTGCTGCTGCACGAGGCCGTCGGCCACGGCCTGGAGGGCGACTTCAACCGCAAGGGCATCAGCGCCTTCTCCGGCCGCATCGGCGAGCGGGTGGCGGCCAAGGGCGTGACGGTGTTCGACGACGGGGCCATCCCCGGCCGCCGCGGCTCTCTGACCATCGACGACGAGGGCACCCCGACCGAGCGCACCGTGCTGATCGAGGACGGCGTCCTGGTCGGCTACATGCACGACCGGATGAGCGCCCGGCTGATGGGCATGGCCGCCACCGGCAACGGCCGCCGCCAGTCCTACGCCCACATGCCCATGCCGCGGATGACCAACACCGGCATGCTGGCCGGAAACGACGACCCGGCCGAGATGATCGCCTCGATGAAGCGCGGCCTCTACTGCGCCAATTTCGGCGGCGGCCAGGTCGACATCACCAACGGCAAGTTCGTCTTCCAGTGCACCGAGGCCTATCTGGTCGAGGACGGCAAGATCACCGCCCCGGTCAAGGGCGCGACCCTGATCGGCGACGGCCCCAGCGCCCTCACCCGGGTGACGATGATCGGGAACGACTTCGACTTCGACCCCGGCATCGGCGTCTGCGGCAAGTCGGGCCAGGGCGTGCCGGTCGGCGTGGGCCAGCCGTCGCTGAAGATCACCGGCCTGACCGTAGGCGGCACGGCGGTCTAGCACGACCGGCCTGGGAGAGCTCACGATGGCGGCGGAAGACGGTCTTGGTCGCGCCATCCGGCTCGTGGCGGCGCTGAACCTGGCCTATTTCGGCGTGGAGTTCGCCGTCGCGCTCCACATCGGCTCGGTCTCGCTGCTGGCCGACAGCGTCGACTTCCTCGAGGACGCGGCCGTCAATTTCCTGATCTTCGCCGCCCTGGGCTGGAGCGCCAGGCGAAGGGCCCAGGTCGGCATGGCCCTGGCCGGCGTCCTGCTGGCGCCCGCCCTGGCCTTCCTCTGGGCCCTGTGGCGCAAGTACGCCGATCCGGTCCCTCCCGAGGCCCTGCGCCTGACCCTGACCGGCGCCGGCGCCCTGGCCGTCAACTTCTATTGCGCCTTCACCCTGGCCCGGTTCCGGTATCATTCGGGCAGCCTGACCAAGGCGGCGTTCCTCTCGGCCCGCAACGACGCCCTGGCCAATGTCGCGATCATCGCCGCGGGCGCCGCCACGGTGCTCACCCGCTCGCCCTGGCCCGACGTCGTGGTCGGCCTGGGTATCGCCGGCATGAACATCGACGCCGCCAAGGCGGTCTGGACGGCGGCCCGCGGCGAGCACAAGGCGGCGCGAAACCAGCCGGAACCCTAGGCCAAGACATTGGCCTGAAAGGGAAAAGCGCCCTCCACCCAGGTGATCGGCGGCAACATTTCACAAATGTAACCTACCTTTCGGTTTTGTAACTAGGCCTGGCGCGTTCGCGCCGACAGGGTCGCGGCCAACCAAGCGGGGGCTTTGGGGGGTTCCGCGTCATGAGTCTGGTTTCCGTCGTCTTCGCCCTGGGCCTGGCCGCGCCCGAAGCCCAGGTCGCCGCGCCGGCCGCCGAGGCCCAGCGCGGGGTGACGGCCTATCCGCCCGAGTTCTTCGCCGAGCAGCGTCCCAGCACCGCCCTGGACATGATCACCCGCCTGCCCGGCTTCCGGATGGACAGCGGCAGCGACGCCCGGGGTTTCGCCGGCACGGCCGGCAACGTGCTGATCAACGGCGAACGCCCGACCACCAAGAGCGAGAACCTTCAGGACATCCTGACGCGCATCTCGGCCTCGGCCGTCGACCACGTCGAACTGATCCGCGGCGGCGCGCCGGGCGTCGACATGCAGGGCCGCACCATCCTGGCCAATGTGGTGATCAAGTCGACGGTGCAGGTCGAGAAGGTCGCCAACATCCAGACCTATCTCTATCCGGACGGCCTGCTCGGCCCGCTGCTGGAATTCCAGGCCTCGCGCCGCGACGGGATCAACGAGATCGAGGGCTCGCTGAAGGCCACCGTCGACCGCACCGACCAGACCTTCGACGGCGGCGCGCGGGTGACCAGCTTCCCCGACGGCCGCCCGACGGTCCGCGAAGCCGTCAAGGGCTACGACCAGATCCAGAACTATGCGGCGCGCGGCGCGATCCAGCGCGCGGCGCCGGGGGGCAAGATCCGGATCAACGGCAAGGTCGAGTACTTCTCGTACGATCGCGACGTCGTCTACACCCGGTACCAGCCCGGCCCCGGCCGCCAGGACAGCGGCGAGACCGACGCGGACTGGACCGGCGAGTTCGGCGCCCGCTACGACGCCAGGCTTTCGCACCGCACCGACCTGCAGCTGGTGTTCCTGCAGAACCTGGGCGACGACACCTACGGCTCGACCCTGGTCCTGCCCGGCCGCGCCGAGGTCTATCGCGAGCGCGACAAGACCGGCGAAAGCATCCTGCGCGGCGAGGTCAAGCACCGCCGCTCCCAGGCCCTGTCGCTGGAGGGCAGCATCGAGGGGGCCTACAATTTCCTGGACGGCGACATCCGCTACGGCGTCAACGGCGCCCCGGTCGACATCGGCCCACCGCATGTGAAGGTCGAGGAGTTGCGGGGCGAGGCGGCCGGCAAGGCCGTCTGGCGGGCCAATCCGAAGCTGACGGTCGAGGCCGGGGCGCGGATGGAGGTCTCGCGCATCACCCAGAGCGGCGGCGTCGACGTGGAGCGCAGCTTCTTCTACCCCAAGCCCCGGGTGCTGGCGACCTGGAGCCCCAACAGCGCCGACCAGCTGCGGGTGCGGGTCGAGCGCGAGGTCGGGCAACTGGACTTCGGCGACTTCATCGCCTCGGCCGACCTGACGGCCGGCAGCCAGGAGGGCGCGGACGTCAATCTGGAGCCCCAACGCTCGTGGATCGGCGAAGTCGCCTGGGAGCGGCGGTTCTGGGGCGCGGGCTCGATCTCGACCACCCTGACCCACGCCGAGATCTCCGACGTCGTCGACTACAAGCCCCTGGCCGGCGGCGGCGACGCGCCCAGCAACATCGGCTCGGGCCGTTCCGACCAGTTCGTGATCCTGATGACCCTGCCGACCCAGAAGCTGGGGATTTCCGGCGGCCAGGTGAAGGCCCGCCTCAGCTGGTTCGACAGCGAGGTCACCGACCCGGTCACCTTCCACAAGCGCCGGATCACCAACGCCACCCCGTTCGTCTGCAACCTCAGCTTCACGCGCGACATGCCCGGCGGCAAGTGGAGCTGGGGGACCTCGACCAACTGCCCCAACGAGTACAGCCGCTTCCGCCTGGGCGAGGTCCGCACCCAGCGGGCCGAGCGGTACCTGGAGGGCTTCGTCGAGTGGAAGCCCAGCGCCGACCTGACGGTGCGCACCACCCTGTCCAACTGGAGCTCGCGCAACGTCACGCGCGAGCGGGTGATCTACAAGGGCTCGCGGGCGGACAACGTCGTCGACCGCGTCGAATACCGCTCGCTGCCGTTCGAGCCGTATCTGTTCGTCCAGGTCAGGAAGCGGCTGGGGTAGGGCCGAACGGAGTTCAATTCTTAGCGTACTTTCCGAAAGTCCGTCGCCCTACCTGATCGGTTGTGTTGCATCATTTGCCAAACGAAGGCGCGAAGCTAAGCTGCATCGCCTGCACAAGCGGCGGGCGACGCACAGAGGGGGTTTGCGTGACGCGAGTGTCGTTTGACAGCACGAAGAAGCCGCTTGAGGAGCTTCTGAAACAGGCGCACGCAGGCACGCTTCAGCTTCCGGATTTCCAGCGTAGTTGGGTGTGGCGCGACGACAGCCTCCGCGCCCTCCTCGCATCGGTCTCCCGATCTTTCCCGGTTGGAACCCTGATGACCCTGCAGACGGGAGGCGATGTCAACTTCAAGCCCCGTCCGATCGAAGGGGCCCCCTCGGCAGCCGCGGCCATTGCACCCGACGCCTTGGTGCTCGATGGCCAACAACGCATCACGTCGCTCTATCAGCTCACCATGCGTCAGGAGGTGGTTGCCACTCGGGACGCCAAGAAGCAGCCGATCCGGCGGTGGTACTACATCGACATGCGGGCCGCTTTGGATCCGCTAGTGGACCGAGAGGCCGCCATCATCGGCGTGCGGGAGGATCGAACGGAGCTGCGAGGGTTTGAGGTTGTTCGGGACCTCTCCACGCAAGAGCGCGAGTTCGAGCAATGCGTGTTTCCAACAAACAAGATCTTCGCCTCAGATCAGTGGCAAACGGACTTCGTAAATTACTGGAAGTTCGACCAGGAAAAAATGAAACTTTGGTTCAGTTTTGCCAATGATATTCTCGCAGCTTTCAAGCAATATCAGATGCCGGTAATTGCCCTAGACAAAGCGACATCACGGGAGGCCGTGTGCCTGGTCTTCGAGAAGGTCAACACGGGCGGTGAGAAGCTCGATGCTTTCGAGCTTCTCACCGCCATCTACGCGGCCAACGAATTCGACTTACGGGCCGACTGGCGCGGAGGTAGTGACGCGGGCGAGGGGCGGGCAAAGCGGATGGCCTCGGGCATCCACTTTCCGAAGAACGCGCTGACTCAAATCCAAGCGACCGACTTTCTTCAGGCAGTCTCGCTCCTCTACAGCCTAGACCGCCGTCGCGCGCACCAGGGAGCCAGTGAGGCCCCAGCCGTCACGGCAAAGCGAGACGATTTGCTTCGCGTCCCACTCGATCGTTACAAGGAACTCGCTCCTCAGATCGAGGAGGGATTTGTGGCCGCAGGCCGGCTCCTGTTTTCCCAACACGTCTACGGCGTGAAGGACTTGCCTTATCAGTCCCAGCTTGTGCCGCTCGCCGTGATCTTCGCTCACCTCGCGGAGTTTGCCGACAAGCACGATGTGAAGCAGAAGCTCTTGCGCTGGTGGTGGTGCGGCGTGTTTGGCGAGCTCTACGGGTCCGCCATCGAAAGCCGATTTGCCCGGGACGTCCAGGAGGTTCCTGCTTGGGTAAACGGTGGCGAGGAGCCAAGCACGATCCGGGACGCCACCTTCCGATCCGAACGGCTCGACACCATGACCACGCGGCTATCCGCCGCCTACAAGGGCGTGCATGTCCTGCTCATGCAAGCTGGGGCCCGGGATTTTCGTAGCGGTCAAGCCTTCAACCACACAGTATATTTCGGCGAGAGCGTTGATGTTCACCACATATTCCCTCGTACATGGTGCGAAAAAAACAATATAAAGAGATCCGTATACGATACAATCATCAACAAAACACCGCTATTCTATAAGTCTAACCGTATCATTGGCGGCTCCGCACCATCGATCTATCTAGAACGCTTACTTAAAGAGAAGGCGATCGAAACCATCGGGGAGCAAGACGAGGTGATCGCTACACACGGTATCAACCCAGCACTCCTTCGCACAGATAAGTTCGGGGCCTTTTGCGCCGAGCGCAGGGAAGCGCTCCTCAAACTAATCGAAGGCGCTATGGGTAAGGCGGCCTATCGGGGCGAGGCGGCGCCGGCGGAAGGCGGTCCCGTGGGTTTGGACGAGACGGACGAGGATCAAGAGGACGAGATCGTGGAAGATGCGGGCGCGCACAACGCCAGCGAAGTGGAGCCGGCCTAGCTGGCGTTGGGCGGACACAGAGGCGCCGCTATGCACTGAACACCCACTTCTCGGCGCTGCGCCGATGTTGTTGGCGCACGGCAAGCCCCCTGGGCTCCCCATCCGAGTCCGCAATCGCCCTACCTGTCGACGATCTTGATGATCCGCTTGGACGATGGACGGCCCGACAGGCCCTTGCCGGGGGCGTAGGTCACCGTCAGGTCGCCGCCCTTCAGGGCCGCACCGGGCTTGTGGCCCTCGGCCAGCAAGACGCGGGTCACGCGGGTCAGCAGGCTGCGGTCGCCGTCGCGGGCCATGCGCTCGAAGGCCTCGGCGGTGACGGTGGCGGTGTCGGCGACCAGGACCGAGGTGGCGGGGGTGGCGTCGTCGACGGTTTCGAACGACACGCGGTGCTGGGCCGCGCGGCTGGCGCGGGCGCTGGCCTGGACCAGCCGCTGGAACAGCGCGTTGACCGAGATGAACGGCGGCGGCTGGATCGAGCTGGCCCGGCCCGTCAGGGCGGCGGCGTCGCCGCCCGGCCGCTCGCGGGTGAACAGGGTCATGCCGCCCAGCTTGCTGGCCCGCAGCACCGGCTCGCCCAGTTCGTTCTTGTAGATGGTGTCGCCGCGCGGCGCCGGCTGGGGCGACAGCACCCAAACCTCGGAGCTGTTCTCGAACTTCAGCAGCGGCTGGGGCGCGGCCCGGTCCAGGATGAAGGCGTCGCCGGTCTCGGCGACATAGCGGGCGATGGGGGGCGCCGGCGCCTTGCGGGTCTCGCCGCGGGCGCCGAGGAAGGCGTCGCGCAGACTGGACTGGGCGTCCGCCGCGCCGGCCGTGGCCGCGAAGGCGAACGCCAGCAGGATCGCCCAGCGCCCTGGCCCCGTCATCACAGCCGATCGACTCTTCATGCCCAGGGTCATGCCTGGGGACTGGGGCGAATCTTGGACGCCGAAGACCTTGTTGCCGCCACGCAATTTCCCGGAGGACGTCATGAAATGCTTGGAAAGATTACCCCGCCGGCCGGAATCTTCGAACCGGCGGGGAGTCTTCGTCAAGTCGTCATGTCTTTTTGCGCCGACCTGTGGCCTTTAGGTCGCCCTCCGGTCGCGCCTTGGGACCGCTCCCAATACGCGACCTGAAGCGTCGCGGCTTGCTAGGCGGCCATGTACTGGCCGCCGTTGAGGGTCAGGGTGGCGCCGGTCACGAAGCCCGCCCGCTCGCCGGCCAGGAACGCGACCATGTCGGCGATCTCCTCGCCCTTGCCCAGGCGGCCGACCGGGATGCCGGCGATGATGCCCGCCAGGACGTTCTCGGGCACGGCCGCGACCATCTCGGTGTCGATATAGCCCGGGCAGATCACGTTGACCGTAACGCCCTTCTTGGCGTTCTCCAGGGCCAGGGCCTTGGTGAAGCCGATCAGCCCGGCCTTGGCGGCCGAATAGTTGGTCTGGCCCATCTGGCCCTTCTGGCCGTTGATCGAGCTGATGTTGATGATCCGGCCCCAGCCGCGGTCGCGCATGCCCTCGATGACCGGGCGGGTCATGTTGAAGGCCGAGTCCATGTTCACGCGGATGACCTCGGACCACTGCTCGTAGGTCATCTTGTGCAACATGCCGTCGCGGGTGATGCCGGCGTTGTTGACCAGCACCTCGACCGGGCCCAGCTCGGCCTCGACCGTCTTCACGGCGGCGGCGCAGTCGTCGAACGAGCCGACATTGCCCTTGACCACCATCACGCCCAGCTGCTTGGCGCAGGCCGCGGCGGCTTCCTCGTTGCCGGAATAGCCGGCCGCCACCTTCATGCCGTCGGCGACAAGCCGCTCGCAGATCGCTCGACCGATGCCCCGGGTGCCGCCGGTCACGAACGCAACTCTCGCCATGATGTTCTCCCGTTGAAGTTTCTTATCGTTGCACGCGAGCGCCACGGGGGAACAAGCCCCCATGGCGCCCGTCATGAAGATTTCGCCGAACGCCCAATCAAAACAAGCGTCGGGCCGTCTTCCGAAACGGTCGTCAGACCGCCTCGACGCACATGGCCACGCCCATGCCGCCGCCGATGCACAACGTGGCCAGGCCCTTCTTGGCTCCGGAGCGCTTCATCTCGTGGACCAGGGTGGTCAGGATGCGCGCGCCCGACGCGCCGATCGGGTGGCCGATGGCGATGGCGCCGCCGTTGACATTGACCTTGGCCGGATCCAGGCCCAGCTCGCCGACCACGCAGAGCGACTGGGCGGCGAAGGCCTCGTTGCTCTCGACCAGATCCAGGTCCGACACCTTCCAGCCGGCCTTTTCCAGGGCCTTCTTCGAGGCGGGGATCGGGCCCGTGCCCATGATCTCGGGCTCGACGCCGGCATTGGCCCACGAGGCGATCCGGGCCAGGGGGGTCAGGCCGCGCTTCTTGGCCTCGTCGGCGCTCATCAGCACCAGGGCCGCGGCGCCGTCGTTCAGACCCGAGGCGTTGGCGGCGGTGACCGTGCCGTCCTTGGTGAAGGCGGGCTTGAGGCCCGAAATGCCGTCATAGGTCACGCCGTGGCGGATGAACTCGTCCTTGTCGACGACGGTGTCGCCCTTGCGGCCCTTGATGGTGACCGGGACGATCTCGGCGTCGAACTTGCCGGCCTTCTGGGCCGCCTCGGCCTTGTTCTGGCTGGCGACGGCGAACCGGTCCTGGGCCTCGCGGGTGATCTGCCAGCGGGCGGCGATGTTCTCGGCGGTCTGGCCCATGTGGTAGCCGTGGAAGGCGTCCCACAGGCCGTCCTTGATCATGGTGTCGACCAACGACAGGTCGCCCATCTTCTGGCCGTTGCGCAGGGCCTGGGCGTGCGGGGCCTGGCTCATGCTCTCCTGGCCGCCCACCACCACGATCCCGGCGTCGCCGGCGGCGATCTGCTGGGCGCCCAGGGCCACGGCCCGCAGGCCCGAGCCGCACAGCTGGTTCAGGCTCCAGGCCGGGCTGGCGACGGGAATACCGGCGTTGACCGAGGCCTGGCGGGCCGGACCCTGGCCGGCGGCGGCCTGCAGCACCTGGCCCAGGATCACCTCGTCGACGTCGGCCGGCGTGATGCCGGCGCGCTCGACGGCGGCCTGGATGGCCAGCTTGCCCAATTCATGGGCCGGCAGGCCGGACAAGGCGCCGAGGAAAGACCCGACCGGCGTGCGGGCGGCGGAAACGATGACGATGTCGCTCATGGCGAGGCAGCTCCCGAGACGTGTTCCGGGCGCTCCTCGCGGACGCGGCGCCCATGATTTTGCAGTGCAATATCACCTTGCATAAAGCGGCAGGGTTCGTCACGCGCACATTTTCACGGGATGTTGCAACTTCCAAGCGCCGCCGGCACTGGCGTCATGCCTTTGCATTCGCGATAGTGCGATGCGAAAAGGCGAAGATAACGCTGTCCTAGGGAATGAAATGTCCGAGAACACCGAAAACGGCGAAACGCCCTCGGCCAAGGCCGGAGAAAAGGGCCCGGGCCAGAAGGTCGTCATCAAGAAGTACGCCAACCGTCGCCTCTACAACACCGCGTCTTCTTCCTACGTCACCCTGGATCACCTGTCGGACATGGTGAAGGAGGGGGTCGACTTCGTGGTCTACGACGCCAAGACCAACGACGACATCACCCGCTCGGTGCTGACCCAGATCATCTTCGAGGAAGAGAACCGCGGCGGCGGCCAGAACCTGCTGCCGATCCAGTTCCTCCGCCAGTTGATCGGCTTCTACGGCAACTCCATGCAGGCCTTCCTGCCCAGCTACCTGGAGATGTCGCTGGAGAGCTTCACCAAGCAGCAGGAGCGCATGCGCACCCAGCTGGCGGGCCTGGCCCCGGGCGTGGCCGGCGCCAAGGGCGTGCCGGGCCTGGGCGTCTACGAGGAGCAGATCCGCCAGAACATGGCGCTGTTCGACCGGGCCATGAAGATGTTCTCGCCGTTCGCCTATACCCGGCCCGAGGACGCTCCCGCCGCCCCGGCCGAGCCGCCGCCGCCCGCCGCCGCCCCGCCGCCCGCGCCCAGCGAGGACTCCCTGGCCGACCTCAAGCGCCAGCTGGAAGCCATGCAGCAGCAGATCGAGAAACTGGCGACCAAGCCGTAGGCCTTGCGTCCTTCGAGGTGCAGCCAAGCATCGAAGGACGCGACGTGTTCGCCGCGATCCCTTAACCACGCCGGCTGACCGGTCCTTAACCGTCGTCGGCCACAACTGTTCACCATGACCGGCCCGATCGATCCCATCCGACGCGCCGCGCCCGCGCGCCGGGCGCTGCCCGCGCCCCGTGATCCCGACCGTCCCGAAACGGACGGCGAGGAGGACGTGACCTTCGTACGCGACGAACAGCCGGCCGCCCCGCCGCCGCCCCGCCGTGGCGCCTTCGCGGCCTTCGCCGCCCACCTGATGGGTCAGAGCGGCCAGAAGCGCGGCCTGCGCGGTGGGCAGGAAGTGCTCGACGCGGCGCGTTCGACCTATCTCGGCACGGAATATTCCGGCCCGGCCGACCGCCGTCCCAAGGCCGGCCTGATCAAGAAGACCGAAATCTAGCCCTTCAGGCGGGCCAGCTCCGCCTCCAGCGCCGCCACCCGCGCCTCCAGCGTCGCCACCCTCCCCTCCAGGGACGGCGTCTCGCCCGGCGGGGCCGCGGCGTGGGCGCCGATCCCCGCCCGCCGCGCGGCCTCGGCCAGCGGCACGCCCAGAAGCTCGGCGAAAGCGGCGATCTGGGCGGCCGTCAGCTCGCGCTGGTCCTTGTAGGCCAGGGCCAGCTCCTCGCCGGTCATGCCGGCCACGGCGGCCAGGACCGTCCGCGACAGCCCCCGCTCGGCCAGCCGCGCGTCGTACCAGAGCTGGTCGAAGAACAACGCCATGGTCGAAGGCTAGCCCAGGACGCGGCCTTGGCGCCAGTCTTGCTTGGCGCGAGGCGGATCCAGACCTCGAGACCCTTCATGCTGCTGACCGCCGTGACCCGCTTCTTCGACATCGCCGTCGTGACCCTGATCTTCACGGCGCTGACCTAGCACCCAGGGACAGGCGCATGCGCCTGTCCCCGTCCGCGGCTAGGCGCTTTCCAGCAGCATCATCGTGCCCTGGCCGCCGTCGGCGCAGATGCTGACGACCGCCTTCTCGCCCTTGGGCCGGGTCGCCAGTTCCTTGACGGCCTGGGACAGGATCCGCGCCCCGGTCGCGCCGAACGGGTGGCCGACCGCCAGGCTGCCGCCGGTGGGGTTCATCCGCTCGCGCGGGAACTGGCCCAGGTCCGCCTCGACGCCCGCCTTGGTCTTGCGGAAGGCCTCGTCCTCCCAGGCGGCGATGTGCGACAGCACCTGGGCGGCGAAGGCCTCGTGGATCTCCCACAGGCCGACATCGGCGTATTTGAGCCCGTTGCGGGCCAAGAGGCGCGGGACGCCGTAGGCCGGGGCCATCAGCAGGCCCTCTTGGCGCAGGTCGATCGAGGTGACCTCGTAGTCGACCACCTTGACGCGCGGGGTGGTCGCCGGCAGGCGGGCCAGGCCCGCCTCGGACGCCACCCAGATCGCCGCCGCCCCGTCGGTCAGGGGCGAGGAATTGCCGGCCGTCAGCGTGCCCTGGCCGCTGGTCTTGTCGAAGGCGGGGGATAGCTTGGCCAGCTTCTCCAGCGTCGAATCCTTGCGGGGGATGGTGTCGCGCTTCACCTCGCCGACCGGGATCACCAGGTCGTCGAAGAACCCGGCCTCCCAGGCCGCGACCGCGTGCTGGTGGCTCTCGAAGGCGATCTGGTCCTGGTCGGCCCGCGACAGCTTCCAGGCCTTCGCCGTGATCTCGGTGTGCTCGCCCATGGACAGGCCGGTGGTGCGGTTGGCCACCTTGGGGATCCACAGCTTCAGGTCGGACGGTTTCAGCTTGGCCAGGTGGGCCAGCTTCTGGCCGGGGGTCCTGGCGGCCTGGAAGCCCTTGAGCCAATCGGAGAAGGCGATGCTGGCCCCGACCTGGACCTTGCTCATGCTCTCGACCCCGCCCACCAGGGCCAGGTCGCGGCCGCGCCCGTCGATCATGCCGGCCGCCTCGATCACCCCGATCATGCTGGTCGAGCAGGCCATGATCGTCGAGAAGGCCGGGATGGTCGGGTCGGCCCCGGCGTCCAGCAGCACCTCGCGGGCGATGTTGCTCCAGGTCAGGTTGGGGATCACCGTGCCCCAGACCGCGAAGTCGGGGCGCGCGCCCCCTTCTTTTTGGGAGAGTTGGGCGAGCATCGCCTGAACCACGGGGACCGACAGGGCGATGGCGTCATGGGCCTTCAGCGGCCCGTCGGCCTTGGCGAACGGCGTGCGAAGGCCGGCCGCCAGCCAAATGTCGGGTTTGGACGCCATGATCGTGGTCCCTCGGGGAAAGCCAGGATGTCAGCATCGGCGGGCGTCGCCGCAAGGTCTTGTCGAATTTCGCGGCGGAGTGGCGATCCCCCCACCGTTGTCATCCCGGAAAGCACGCAGTGCTTGTCCGGGACCCAGGGGAACCGCAAGGCCTTCGCCCAGTCACCTGGGTCCCGGACAGCCTCTACGAGGCTTCCGGGATGACAACGAAAATTGGATTGATGAAGCGGCCTAGTGGCGCGCGTCGCTGAAATCCATGTCGCGGCGGGCCGAGACGATGGTGACGATGAAGCCGGCCAGCACGTCCAGCAGCACCATGGTGGTCAGCAGGAAGAACACCGAGGTCCCGAAGGCTGGGAACAGCAGAAACTCGACCAGGCAGCCGATGAACAGCACCATCGACAGCGAGTGGTTGATGATCGCGATCTTGCGGCTGGTCGTCGATTTCAGCAGCTCGACGAACAGCACGACCAGCGAGGCGGCGATCAGCAGGTCGCCCAGGCTGACGGCCCAGTCGGCCTTGGAGGTCATGTGGATGGTGAACAGCTGCTCGCCCAGGCGATACTGGGCGGCGTTGGCGGCGAAGCCGCCCGCGAAGGTCAGGACGATCAGGTTGTAGACCAGCACCGGCAGGGCCAGCAGCGGAAACGCGGCGAACATGTCTCTGGCTCTCCCCCGACGGCCGACCAAGAGGTTCAGGCTTAACGGCTTTCACGGATTCCCGGAAGCGGCCTGGCGCCTGGGTCCTCAGACCTCGTCCACGCCCTGCGGGTTGCGGGCCCGGGTCTGCAGCCACATCACGCCCAGCAGGTCGGAGACCGAGGCCTTGAGCCGGCCGAAGTTGGTGTATTTCGACACCCCGCTCTCGCGGTGGCGGTGGTTCACCGGCTGGAACTCGACCTGATAGCCCTCGCGCAGCATCAGGGCCGGGATGTAGCGGTGGATGTGATCGAAATAGGGCAGGCGCAGGAAGGCCTCGCGGCGGAAGGCCTTGAGGCCGCAGCCGGTGTCGTTGGCGGTGTCCTTCAGCAGGCGCTTGCGCACGCCGTTGCCGAACCGGGAGGCGAAGCGCTTGGCCGAGCTGTCCTGGCGCTTGACCCGCTCGCCGCCCACCAGGGCCAGCTCGGGCGGGGCCGCCTTTAGGGCCTTGGCCAAGCGCGGCGCGTCGGCCGGGTCGTTCTGGCCGTCGCCGTCCAGGGTGACGACGATCGGGGCGCGGGCGGCCAGCACGCCGCTGCGCACCGCGCGGCTCTGGCCCGAGTTCTTGCGGTGGCTCAGCACCCGCAGCTGCGGGATCTCGGCCTTCAGGGCCGTCAACAGGGCCTTGGTGTCGTCGCGGCTGGCGTCGTCGATGAAGATGATCTCGTGGCGCTCGCCCGCGAAGGCGGCGGCAATCTCGCGCGCCAGGGCGGGCGCCGCCCCGCCCTCGTCGAAGACGGGCACGACGACGGAATAGTCGGGGAGAGCGGAAGCGTTCATCGCCCTCTCATAGCGCAAAAATAGCCTAAAAGAAGGATCGTGCTATTCCACCATGATGACGCTTGAATCTCGCCTGGATGACTGGAGCCGCGGCTGGCGCGGCCCGCTGTTCGCCGCCCTGGTGGCCCTGATCGCCGGCCTGCCCGGCCTGTTCGCCATGCCGCCGCTGGACCGCGACGAATCACGCTTCGCCCAGGCCACCGCCCAGATGCTGGAAACCGACGACATGGTCGTCATCCGGTTCCAGGACCAGCCGCGCTTCAAGAAGCCGGTCGGCATCCACTGGCTGCAGGCGGCCAGCGTCACGGCGTTCTCGGCCGCCGAGGATCGCGGCATCTGGGCCTATCGCATCCCCTCGCTGCTGGGGGCCATGCTGGCGGCGGCGGCCTGCGCCTGGGGCGCCTCGGCCCTGCTGGGCCCCAAGACCGGCCTGCTGGCCGGCGGCATATTGGGCGCGACGATCCTGCTGTCGACCGAGGCCTTCATCGCCAAGACCGACGCGGCCCTGTGCGGCTTCACCACCCTGGCCATGGCCGCCGTGGCGCGGATCTACGCCGCCCACCTGGCCGGCCAGCCGACCGGCAAGGGCTTCAACCGCTGGACCAAGCTGGCCTTCTGGGTCGGCCTGGCCATGAGCGTGCTGATCAAGGGTCCGGTCGGGCTGATGGTGGTGGCGCTCAGCGTCGCGGCCCTGTGGATCTGGGACCGCAAGGCGCCGTGGCTCAAGGACCTGGGCTGGGGCTGGGGCCTGACCCTGGCGGCGGCCATCGTCCTGCCGTGGGCGATGATGATCACCGTCGCCACCGACGGGACCTTCTGGTCGACGGCCGTGGGCAGCGACCTGGCCCCCAAGCTGGCCGGCGGCCAGGAAAGCCACGGCGCGCCGTTCGGCGTCTACGCCCTGGGCGCCTTCCTGCTGGTGTTCCCCGCCACCCTCCTGCTGCCGTCGGGCCTGACCCTGGGCTGGACGGGACGCAAGGAGGCGGGCGTCCGCTTCGCCCTCTGCTGGCTGATCCCCACCTGGCTGGTCTTCGAGATCCTGCCGACCAAGCTGGTCCACTACACCCTGCCCGCCGTGCCGGCCCTGGCCATGCTGATGGCCGCCGCCCTGCGCGCGCCTCTGGCCGGCGTTCCCCGCCTGATCGGCGCGATCCTGTCGGCCCTGGCCGGCCTGGTGTTCGCCGCCGGGGCGATCTACCTGCAGGTCGAGTACGGCGATCCGGGCGACTGGCCCGCCACGATCCTGACCGCTCTGCTGTTCCTGGCCTCGGGCGTCGCCGGCGCCGTGCTGCTGATGCGCAGGACCGCCGCCATCGCCCTGGTCACGGCCGGGGCGCTGGGGATCGCCGCCCACGCCGCCCTGGTCGGGCTGCTGGTCCCCCGGTTGGAGCCGCTGCTGCTGTCGCCGCGCCTGGAAGCGGCCCTGGAGCAGGCCGACCTGGCCCCCCGCGGCGGGGCGCCGGGCCCGGTGGCCGTCACCGGCTATTCCGAGCCCAGCATGATCTTCCTGCTGGGCACCACCACCGAACTGACCGACCCGGCCGGCGCGGCCCAGGCGGTCGCCCAGGGTCGTCCCGCCGTGGTCGAGGGCCGCCAGGACAAGGCCTTCCGCGCCGCCCTCGCCGCCCTGGGCCAGACCGCCCGCCCGGCCGGGGTGGTCGACGGCTTCGACTATTCCGACGGCGACAAGGAGCGCCTGACGCTCTATCGCGGCGCGCCGGTCCAACCCGACGACGAAGCGGACGAGGCCAGCGAAGAGACCGCCGAAACCCAAGCGGAGGCCCGCCCATGAGCCGCTTCATCCAGATCGTCGAGGTCGGTCCGCGCGACGGGCTGCAGAACGAGAAACTCTCCCTGCCGGTCGAGGAGAAGCTGGACCTGATCCGCCGGCTGGAGGCGGCCGGCGCCCGGCGGATCGAGACCGTCTCGTTCGTCAATCCCAACCGCGTGCCGCAGATGGCCGGGGCCGAGGAGATCCAGGCGGCCCTGACGCCCGACCTCGAGCATTCGCGGATCGGCCTGGTGCTGAACATGCGCGGCTGGGAGCGCTGCGTGGCCGCCCAGTGCGACGAGGCCAATGTGGTGGTCTGCGCCACCGACGGCTTCGGCCTGGCCAACCAGGGCGCGACCGCCGCCCAGCAGGTCGACGCCCTGGCCGCCATCGTCGAGCGCCAGGCGGTGGAGGGCGGCCCGCCGATCACCGCGACGATCTCGGTGGCCTTCGGCTGCCCGTTCGACGGCGAGGTCTCGGAAGACCAGGTCGTGGCCATCGCCCGCGACGCCGCCGCGATGGGCGTGGCCGAGATCGCCATCGCCGACACCATCGGCGTCGCCGATCCGTGGACCGTCCGCCGGCGGATCGAGGCGGTGCGCGCCGCCGCCCCGGACGTCCGGCTGCGAATGCACTTCCACGACACCCGCAACACCGGCCTGGCCAACGCCTATGCCAGCGTCGAGGCCGGGGTGGACGTGCTGGACGCCTCGGTCGGCGGCCTGGGCGGCTGCCCGTTCGCCCCCAACGCCACCGGCAACATCGGCACCGAGGACCTGGTCTACATGCTGGAGCGCGCCGGGTTCGAGACCGGCTACGACCTCTCGGCCCTGATCGAGATCGGCCGCCAGATCAGCGAACGGCTGGGCAAGAGCGCCCCGGCGTCTTCGCTGGCGCGGGCGGGCGGGTTTCCGGGATAGGCCGGGTCCCCGGTCGGAAACCCTAGATCGGCCGTCCGGTGATCTTCCAGATCAGCGGCCGCGACACGCTCATCAGCAGGATGGCCGGGGCCAGCAGGACGGCGATCACGTAGCGCTGGATCGTGTCGGCCCGCTTGATGAAGTAGCGCGACAGGCCCACGCCCTTGTGGAACTCGACCTTCAGCGGGTGCTCCAGGCTGGTGTGGCCCAGGTGGATCACCTCGGCCGCCGGTTGGAACAGCACCTGGCCGCCGGCCTGGCGGGCGCGCCAGCACAGGTCGATGTCCTCGACGTGCAGGAAGTAGCCTTCGTCGAAACCGCCCAGTAGTTCGAAGTCCTCACGGCGCAGGGCGAAGCAGGCGCCGGAGATGGTCGGCACCGGCACGGCCTCGTCGGGCAACGCCTCGTGCTCGCGGTGGATCTCGAACTTGGCCAGGCCCCTGAACCGCGCGGTCAGGTGACCGAAGCTGAGCACGGTGGTGACGGGCGTGACCTCGCCGCGACGTCCGCCGCGCTGCTCGGTGCCGTCGGTGTTCATCACCCGCGCCCCGACCACCGTGGGAACCGGCTGGTTCTCGAACGTCGCGACCAGGGCCCCGACGCAGCCCGGCTGCAGGTTGGCGTCGGGATTGAGGAAGACGATATATTCGCCGCGCGCGGTCTCGGCGCCCATGTTGGCGCCGCGCGCGAACCCGACATTGCCGTGGCCCTGCTGCAGCACGACCCGCGCCTCGGTGCGGCCCAGGGCGCGCAGGCGTTCGGCCTCTTCGGGCGGCGAGCCGTTGTCGATGATGACGAACTCGTCGACCAGCGGCTCGGCCAGCACGTGCTCGATGCTTTCGGCCAGGGCTTCTCCCGTCTGGTAGACGACCATGACCACGGAGACGCGCGGCCGGACCGGCCGCGCGCCTGCGACGAAGGTCGAATGCGAGGGAAGAATGCTGTTCATCAGGCCTGCACTAACGCTTCGGGCCGCGTCGCGGCGCGCTGGCGGGCCAGGTCCGGCGGGGTCGCTTCCTCGGTCAGGGCGCGCGCGGCGTCCTCCAGCGACAGCACCTTCTGCCCCTCGCCGCCGAGGCGGCGCAGGGCGACTTCCCCGTTCTCGGCTTCCTTACGCCCGACCACTGCAATCACCGGCACTTTCGCGAGGCTGTGTTCGCGAATCTTGTAGTTGATCTTTTCGTTCCTGAAATCGACCTCTGCGCGAATGCCCAGGGAAGTCAATCGATCGGCCACGCGCTGGGCGTAGTCGTCGGCGTCCGACGTGATCGTCGCCACCACGACCTGCACCGGCGCCAGCCATAGAGGCAGGGCGCCGGCGTAGTTCTCCAGCAGGATGCCGATGAAGCGCTCGAACGAGCCCAGGATCGCCCGGTGCAGCATCACCGGCCGGTGCTTGGCGCCGTCCTCGCCGATATATTCGGCGCCCAGCCGCTCGGGCAGGACATAGTCCAGCTGCAGCGTGCCGCAGGTCCATTCGCGGCCGATGGCGTCCTGGACGATGAAGTCCAGCTTCGGCGCATAGAAGGCGCCGTCGCCCTCGGCGATCACCGGCTCGACGCCCGCCAGCCGCGCGGCCTCGGCCAGCATGCCCTCGGCCTTGTCCCAGAACTCGTCCGAGCCGGCGCGCAGCTCCGGACGCGTGGCCAGGGCGATGTACTTGGTCGTCATGCCCAGGTCGCCATGGATCATCCGCGTCAGACGGATGAACCGCTCGGTCTCCTCGACGATCTGGTCCTCGCGGCAGAAGATGTGGGCGTCGTCCTGGGTGAAGGCGCGCACCCGCATCAGGCCGTGCAGGGCGCCGGACGGTTCGTAGCGATGGCAGGACCCGAATTCGGCCATGCGCATGGGCAGTTCGCGATAGGACCGCTGGCCTACGTTCCAGATCTGCACGTGACCCGGGCAGTTCATCGGCTTGAGCGACAGGATCTCGCCTTCCACCGTCTCGCAGACGAACATGTTGGCGCGATACTTGTCCCAGTGGCCGGACTTCTCCCAGAAGGCCTTGTCCAGGACCTGGGGCGTCTTGACCTCGATATAGCCGGCGCGATCGAGCTGGCGGCGCATATAAGCCTCCAGCGTCTGCCACAGCTTCCAGCCCTTGGGGTGCCAGAAGACCATGCCCCGGCCTTCTTCCTGCATGTGGAAAAGGCCCAGCGACTTGCCCAGCTTGCGGTGGTCGCGCTTCTCGGCCTCCTCCAGGCGCGTCAGATAGGCCTCCAGGTCGGCCTCGCTGGCCCAGGCCGTGCCGTAGATGCGCTGCAGCTGGGCGTTGTTCTGGTCGCCGCGCCAGTAGGCGCCGGCCAGCTTGGTCAGCTTGAAGGCCTTGCCGACATGCTTGGTCGACGGCAGGTGGGGACCGCGGCACAGGTCCTTCCAAGCGCCCTGCCGATAGACCGTGATCGTGTCCGTGGGCGGCAGGTCGCGAATGATCTGGGCCTTGTAGGCCTCGCCGATGCCATCGAAATGCTTGATGGCCTCGTCGCGGTCCCAGACCTCGCGCGTGATCTTCTCGTCGCGGTCGACGATCTCCTTCATGCGCTTTTCGATCACCGCCAGGTCGTCCAGGCTGAACGGCTCGTCGCGGGCGAAGTCGTAGTAGAAGCCGTCCTCGACGTTCGGGCCGATCGTCACCTGGGTGCCGGGGAACAGCTCCTGCACGGCCTCGGCCAGCACGTGGGCGGTGTCGTGGCGGATGGTGTCGAGCGCCTCGGGGGCCTCGCGCGTGATGATCTCGAACCGGTTGCCGCCGCCCAGCAGGTCGGGCGTGATCGGGCGGTCCAGGTCCAGCAGCTGGCCGTCCAGCTTGATCAGCAGGGCCTTCTTCTCCAGCGACTTGGAGATCGAGGCGGCCACGTCGCGGCCCGTCGCACCGTCAGGATACTGGCGGGCCGAGCCGTCGGGGAAAATCAGGTCGATCATTCTTCACAGTTCCACTTGCGCGGCGTCTTCGGCGGAGGCGGCGGGTCGTACCCCGAACCGCCGAACGGATTGCATCGGCAGATCCGTCCCACCGCGAGCCAGGACCCCTTCAGGGGTCCATGATCCTTGAGCGCCTGGGCCGCATATTCCGAGCAGGTCGGCAGATAGCGGCACTGACGCCCGATGAAGGGCGAGAGCGTCGTCTTGTAGGCCCGCAGGCCCAGGTCGACGGTGCGTTCGTAGAGTGTCATGCCGGCGCTTTCGCGAACGGAGTCGGGGACTTATCGACTAGCGAAAAGTTCCGATCAAGCGGCGCCGACGCGGCTAGTTCGGGTTTGGGTCGCCGCTGTGGCCGTACGGACAGCCTCGACCGTGGCCTCGAACGCCAAGAGCGTGGAGGCGTGGCGGGCGGGATAGTCCTTGACCGGCTCCAGCACGGCGAGCTCCGCAAATCGACCCTGGGGAGGCGGGCCGCCTGACTTCAGCATAGCCCGCAAGGCGTCGCGGGCCAACTCGATCTCGGAAAGATCCGCCCCGACCACCTGGGCGCCGAGGATCGCGGCCGAGGCCTGGCCCAGGGCGCAGGCGGTCACGTCCTGGGCGAAGTCGGCCACCTTGCCGTCCTCGACCGTCACGTCGACCACGATCCGGCTGCCGCACAGCTTGGCGGTCTTCTCGGCGCTGGCGTCCGGCGCGGCCAGCCGCCCGGCCCGGGGCATGTTGGCCACCAGGGAAAGGATGCGGGCCGAATAGAGGTCGTCGATCATGCTGTCTATGTGGGGGTGTTCTGGCGCTCGGACCAGAGGGCCTCGGCCCGCGCCTTGACCGCCTCGCCCATCCGGGTGAAGGCCGCCTTCAGGCGCCGGCGCTCGTCGCGGCTGACCAAGCGGACCAGCGGCCCCATGAACAGCTCGCCGTTCGAGAAGGTCGAGCCGACGTCGCTCATCTTCTCGATCTCCAGATAGCGGATCGCGGTGACGAAACCCTTCAGCCGCTTGGTGCGCCAGTGCAACTGCTCGTAGGGCACCCAGTCCTGGACCACCGCCTCGACGACTTCCGACGGCCCGTCGCCGACCACCAGCTCGAAGCGCAGCGGCGTGCCGATGCGCATCTCGCCCTCCATGCGCGGATGGACCGGGTTCCAGTCCTTCCAGGACGCGAAGTCGGAGACCACCTCCCAGACGATCTCGGCGGGGGCCTGCACCCCGGTGCGGAATTCTACGGCGCGTTGCATGGGTGTCCGTCTAGCAGCTTTCAAAACCCCGCTCATCCCGGCGAACGCCGGGACCCAGATGGAATGGCTGCGAGGCCGACGCCAGGAGCGCCGCGTTCCTCCAGTCATCCGCTCCGCTCAAGGATCTGGGTCCCGGCCTTCGCCGGGATGAGCGGATTATGGATGTAATTTAGTTCGACGCCAGTCCCAAAGCGCTCAGTCCTTCATCCGCCAGGTCGCGCCGCTCGGGCCGTCCATGACCACCACGCCCAGCCCGTCCAGCTCGGCGCGGATGGCGTCGGCGGCGGTCCAGTCCTTGGCGGCGCGGGCCTCGACCCGGCGCTCGAGCAGGTCTTCCACCTTGGCCTTCAGGTCGTCGTCGGCGTCGCCCTCGAACCAGGCGTCCGGATCGGCCTGCAGGAAGCCCAGCACGCCGGCCGAGGCCAGCAGCCGGCCCTTGTTGGCGGCGATCGCCGGCTCGTCGCCGGCCGTCACCGCCCGCTCGATGGCGCTGGACAGCTCGAAGAAGCCCGACACCGCCAGCGGCGTGTTGAGGTCGTCCGACAGGGCGGCCAGCACCTCGTCCGACGGCTCGGACTCGCCGGCCTCGACCGTCTTGGCGCGGCGCAGGGCGCCGTACAGCCGGTCCAGCGCCTTCCTGCTCTGCTCGACCAGCTCCGGCGTCCAGTCCAGCGGCTGGCGATAGTGGCCCGACAGCAGCGCCCAGCGGATCACCTCGCCCGGCGTGGTCTTCAACAGCTCGTGCGGGATGATCACATTGCCCAGGCTTTTCGACATCTTCTCCCCCGACATGTCGAGGAAGCCGTTGTGCAGCCAGTAGTTGGCCAGGACCGGCTGTCCATGGGCGCAGCGGCTCTGGGCCAACTCGTTCTCGTGGTGCGGGAAGGTCAGGTCGATGCCGCCGCCGTGGATGTCGATCGTCCGGCCCAGGGCCTTGTCGATCATGGCCGAGCACTCGATGTGCCAGCCCGGACGGCCCGCGCCCCAGGGGCTGTCCCATTCGGGCTCGTTTTCCTTGGACGGCTTCCACAGCACGAAGTCGGCGGGATGGCGCTTGTAGGGCGCGACCTCGACCCGGGCGCCGGCGATCATGTCGTCCAGGTCGCGGCCCGACAGCGCACCGTAGTCGGGGAAGGCCTGGGTGTCGAACAGCACGTGGCCCTCGGCGGCGTAGGCCGAGCCGTTGTCGACCAGCCGGCCGATCATCTCGACGATCGGGCCCATGTGCTCGGTGGCCTTGGGCTCCAGGGTCGGGCGCAGGGCCAGCAGGGCGTCGGCGTCCTGGTGATAGGCGGCTAGGTAGCGGTCGGTGATCACCTTGATCGCCACGCCCTCGGCCGTGGCCTTGGCGTTGATCTTGTCGTCCACGTCGGTGACGTTGCGGGCATAGACCACCGCCTCGGCGCCATAGACGTGGCGCAGCAGGCGGAACAGCACGTCGAACACCACGACGGGCCGGAAATTGCCGATGTGGGCGTGGTTGTAGACCGTCGGCCCGCAGACATACATCGTCACCCGGCTCTTATCATTGGGCTCAAAGACGCGCTTCTCGCGCGCCATGGTGTCGTAGAGCTTGATGGTCATGGGAACGGGGCGGCCTGACGTCGCGGGAGTGTTGCGGGGATACGGATTGGCCCCATATAACGAGAGCACGCGCGCACGACCACGATTGATTGGCTGGAGGCGCGCGACGGGTGGCACGCGTAATTCCAGGGCGAAAGGCGTCCTGGCGCAACTCAGCCCGTGGAAAGACCCTTCCCGCACATGGACGCACTGACCCGCGAGCGAACCCTGATCGGCCTCGATTCCGAAACCGGTCTTGATCTTGAACCCGGCTTGCATCCCCATTCTTGGCGCCCCACCCGAGACGAGGCCATGGCCGCCGTCCGGACCCTGCTGGCCTGGGCCGGCGACAACCCCGACCGCGAAGGCCTGCTCGACACGCCCCAGCGCGTGGTCGACGCCTATGGCGAGTGGTTCGCCGGCTATCACGGCGACCCGGCCATTGAGCTCTCCCGCACCTTCGAGGACGTGCAGGGCTATGACGACATGGTCATGCTGCGCGGCATCGACGTGCAGAGCCACTGCGAGCACCACATGGCGCCGTTCCTGGGCAAGGCGTGGGTGGCCTACATGCCGACCGGCAAGGTCGTGGGCCTGTCCAAGCTGGCGCGGCTGGTCGAGATCTTCGCCAAGCGTCTCCAGACCCAGGAGACCATGACCATGCAGATCGCCGACGCCATCGAGGACCATCTCAGCGCCGCCGGCGTGGCCGTGCTGATCGACGCCGAGCACCAGTGCATGTCGACCCGCGGCGTACGCCACCACGACGTCTCGACCATCACCACCCAGTTCCGCGGCGTGTTCAAGACCGACAAGGGCCTGCAGCAGCGCTTCATGGACCTGGCGGCGCGGAAATAGGTTTCGGCGGCGGTCCCCCTCCGGCCCTTCGGGCCACCTCCCCCAGAGGGGGAGGATCTATCGAGGCGCAGATGCTCTCCCGCTGGGGGAGCTGTCGGCGAAGCCGACTGAGGGGGCCTTCACGGAATCGACTGGGGGCTTACCAATGTTGAAGACGTGTCTGGCGGCTCTGGCCGTCGCGATGACGGCGAGCATGACCATGGCGGAAACTCCGAAGGCTCCCTGGGACTCCGACATCCTTCCCCCGCCCCTGGCCTGGCATGGGGCCAGCGAGGCGCTGGTCGCCAAGCCGTCCGATCCGTGGGTCACGCCCTCGGAGCTCACCGGCCTGACCGCGTCCCCGGACTATGCCGAGACCCGCGCCTGGCTCGAGAAGCTGGACGCCGCCTCGCCGCTGGTCCGCGTGGAGACCTTCGGCCAGTCGCCCGAGGGCCGCGACCTGCTGGTGGTCTACGCCTCCAAGGACGGCGCCCGGTTCGATCCGGCCAAGCCCGTGCTGCTGGTCCAGGCCGGCATCCATCCGGGCGAGATCGACGGCAAGGACGCCGGCATGATGCTGCTGCGCGACATCGCCTTCCACGGCAAGGACAGGCTGCTGGACGGCGTGAACCTGGTCTTCGTGCCGATCTTCAGCGTCGATGGCCACGAGCGCGCGTCGCCCTATAGCCGTCCCAACCAGCGCGGCCCGGTCGTCCAGGGCTGGCGGCACACGGCCCAGAACCTCAACCTGAACCGCGACTACGGCAAGCTCGACGCGCCGGAGATGCGGGCGATGATCGGCCTGATCAACAAGGTCCGGCCCGACCTCTACATGGACATCCACGTCACCGACGGCGAGGACTACCAGTACGACATCACCTACGGCTGGGCCGGCTATCTGGGCGACTTCGCGCGCTCGAAGGCCACCAGCGCCTGGCTGGACAACACCTACCTGCCGGCCACCGAGGCCGGGCTGAAGGCGGCGGGCCACGTTCCCGGCCAGCTGGTCTTCGCCCTGGACGACCGCGACCCGAAGAAGGGCCTGGGCGCCTCGCCGGCCTCGCTGCGCTATTCCAACGGCTATGGCGACGCGGCGCGGATCGCCACGGTGCTGGTCGAGAACCATTCCCTCAAGCCCTACCGCCAGCGGGTGCTGGGCACCTACGTCCTGCTGGAGGAGAGCCTGAAGGTCCTGGCCCGGGACGGCGCGGCCCTGCGCGCCGCCGAGGAGAAGGACCGCGCCCAGCGGCCGGCCGTGGTCGAGGCCAATTTCGGGACCAGCTTCGGCGGCGGCGGCGACAAGCCCCTGCGCACGGTCAGCTTCCTGGGCGTGCGGTACGAGACCTACGACTCCCCGGCCTCGGGCCGCAAGGAAATCCGCTGGCTGGGCGAGCCCGATCCCCAGCCCTGGTCGCTGCCGCTCTATGCGGCCGAGCCGTCGCTGAAGCTGACCCCGCCCAGGGCCTACTGGGTCTCCCCGGCCAAGCCCGACGTGATCGAACGCCTGCGCCTCCACGGGATCCGGATGGAGACCCTGGCGGCGCCCAGGGCGGTGTCGGTCGACATGATCCGCTTCACCGCGCCCAAGCTCGCCGACCGCGCCAGCGAGGGCCATGTCGAGATCGCCGCCGGCCCGGTGACCCACGAGACCCGCACCGTCACCTGGCCCGCCGGCTCGGTGCGGATCGCGACCGACCAGCCGCTGGGCGAACTGGCGACCCTGCTGCTGGAGCCGCAGAGCGACGAGAGCTTCTTCGCCTGGGGGATGTTCCCCGAGATCCTGCAGCGGGTGGAATATATCGAGGGCTACGCCATCGCCCCCCTGGCCGAGAAGATGCTGGCCGCCGATCCCAAGCTGAAGGCCGAGTTCGAGGCCAGGCTGGCGGCGGATCCGAAGTTCGCGGCCGATCCGGACGCGCGGCTGGGGTGGTTCTATGCGCGCACGCCCTATTACGACGACCATTACCGGCTCTATCCGGTGGGCCGGGAGCTGTAAAAACCCGCTCATCCCGGCGAATGCCGGGAGCCAGATGGAATGGCTCTGAGACTGACGCCAAGAGCGTCGAGGCTATCCAGTCCGACACACCGCCAAGGGATCTGGGTCCCGGCATTCGCCGGGATGAGCGGAGTTGGTCTTAGTCGCCTGCCCGACGATCCGGCTTGCCAGCGTCCCTGATCGCTGAGCCTTATGCCGCCTGGTTCGATTTCGAGTTTCACGAGTGACGCCGATGGACACCCTCGCTTCCGGCCACGCCGCCGCCCTGTGGGTGGGGCTGCACGTCCTGCTCCTGCTGACCCTGTCGCTGCTGGTCGTGCGCCTGCGGCAGAAGCACAAGGTGGCGCTGGGGGACGAAGGCATTCCGGAGCTGGCCCGCGCCATCCGCGCCTTCGGCAACGCCAGCGAGTACATCCCCGTCGGCCTGGCGGCGATCATCGTCCTGGCCCTGGTCGACGCCCCGCCGCTGGCGATCCACGTGGTCGGGCTGGTGCTGTTCGCCGGCCGGCTGATCCACGCCGTGGGCCTGTCCAACAGCGGCGGCGCCTCGATCCCGCGCGCCGTCGGCATGATCTGCACCTGGGTGGCCTACATCTTCGGAGCGGTGGCCCTGCTGTTCTACGCGATCGGCTGATCCCGCCGGCGGAGCGCTTGCCCCCGCCCCGCCGCCTCGTCCATAAGACCGCATGGACGAAAACCTGTTGCATGACGTGCTCGCCGCCGCGCGGGCCGCGGGCGCCGACGCCGCCGAAGCCGTGTTCGCGCAGCGCCAATCCCTCTCCGTCGGCGTCCGCCTGGGCGAGCTGGAGGAGGTCGAGCGCGAGGAATCCCGCGACCTCGGCCTGCGGGTGTTCATCGGCCAGCGCAGCGCCACGGTGTCGGGCTCGGACATCTCGGCCGAGGGCCGGGCCAAGCTGATCGACCGGGCCGTGGCCATGGCCCGCCTGGCGCCGGAAGATCCCTACGCCGCCCTGGCCCCGGCCGAGCGGCTGGCGCGCGGCCCGTTCCGCGACCTGGACCTCTACGACCCGACCGAGCCCTCGGCCGAAACCCTGGAGGCCCAGGCCCGCGAGGCCGAGGCCGCCGCCCGCGCCATCGCGGGGGTGACCAATTCCGACGGCGGCTCGTCGTCCTGGAGCGCCTCGACCTGGCGGCTGGTCACCAGCGAGGGCTTCTCTGGCTTGCATCAAGCCAGCGGCTTCGGCGTCTCGGCCTCGGCCATCGCCGGCGAGGGCGCGGGCATGGAGCGCGGCGGCGAAGGCCGCTCGACCCGCCACGCCGCCGACCTGCCCTCGCCCGCCAGCATCGGCCGCAAGGCCGGCGAGCTGGCCGTCGCCAAGCTGAACCCGCGCAAGCTGGACTCGACCACCGCCCCGGTGATCTTCGAGAACCGCCTGGCCATCTCGCTGCTCAGCCCGCTGATCGGCGCGATCTCGGGCCCGTCGATCGCCCGGGGGACCTCGTTCCTGAAGGACCGGCTGGGCCAGGCGGTGTTCGCCCGGGGCGTGACCCTGCTGGACGATCCCTTCCGCCCGCGCGGCCTGGGCTCGGCCCCGTTCGACGACGAGGGCGTGGCCTGCGAGGCCCGCGCCCTGATCGACGACGGCGTGCTGACCACCTGGCTGATGAACGTCAGCGCGGCCAAGCAGCTGGGCCTGGAAAGCACCGGCCACGCCTCGCGCGGCCTGGCTGGCCCGTCCGGCGTGTCGACCCATAACCTGACCCTGCAGCCGGGCGACAAGGATCTGGCCGGCCTGATGGCCGACGCTGGGACGGGCCTCCTGGTCACCTCGATGTTCGGCCCCTCGCTGAACGGCAACACCGGCGACTGGTCGGTGGGCTGCTCGGGCTTCTGGTTCGAGAACGGCGTCTCGACCGGCCCCGTCACCGAGATCACCGTGGCCGGCAACCTGGTCGACATCTACGCCCGTCTGGTCCCCGGTTCCGACCTGGAGATCCGCGGGGCCAGCAACAGCCCGTCCCTGCTGGTCGACGCCCTGGCGATCGCGGGGAAATGACCGACCTGGACCTGATCCTGGCCGCGGCGCGCGAGGCGGGGGCCCTGGCGCTCTCGGCCCGCTCCGAGGGCCTGAAGGTCTGGTCCAAGGACGGCGGCTCGCCGGTCACCGACGCCGACCTGGCCGTCGACGCCCTGCTGAAGGACCGCCTGGGCGCGGCCCGGCCCGGCTACGGCTGGCTGTCGGAGGAGACCGCCGACGATCCGGCCCGCCTGGCCACGCCGCGCCAGTTCGTCGTCGATCCGATCGACGGCACCGTGGCCTTCATGAAGGGCAAGCCCTGGTTCGCCGTCTCGATCGCCGTGGTCGAGAACGGCCGCCCGGTCGCCGGCGTGGTCCACGCCCCGGCCCTGGACGAAACCTACGCCGCCACCCTGGGCGGCGGCGCGACCCTGAACGGCGCGGCGGTCAGCCCTAGCGACACCGACGACCTCGAGGACGCGGCCATGCTGGGCGACGCCAAGATGTTCGCCCATCCGGTCTGGGCGACCCCGTGGCCGCCGATGCGGGTGGAGAGCCGCAACTCGATCGCCTACCGCCTGTGCCTGGTGGCGGCCGGCGCCTTCGACGCGGCCGTCGCCCTGTCGCCCAAGAACGAATGGGACCTGGCCGCCGCCGACCTGATCTGCGCCGAGGCCGGCGCCGTCCTGAGCGACCACAAGGGCCGAGCCTTCGCCTACAACCGGGCCAATCCGCTGCTTCCCAGCGTGGTTTGCGCCAATCGCGCGCTTCACCCGTTGATCCTGTCGCGCGTCGGGCATATCGACCTGCCGCAACGATAACTTCCGCGCAGGAAATTCCACGCCATGAGCGACAAGCAGCTTCTTCACCTCGTGATCGGCGGTGAACTGAAGAACGTTTCCGATATCGAGTTCCGCGACCTCTCGAAGGTCGAGTTCGTCGGCGCCTACGCCAGCTACGCCGAGGCCCACGCCGCCTGGAAGGCCAAGGCCCAGGCCACCGTCGACAACGCCCACGCCCGCTACTTCATCATCCACGCCCACAAGCTGCTGGACCCGAGCACGGACTGAGGGCAAGCGCCTTTAAAATAGCTCGTCATCCCGGGCCTTGTGCCCGGGAACCCTGGTTCAGCCGACGGTGAGGCGCCTTGGCGCGCCAGCGCGCCACACATCCGCACCTGCGGCGGACAAAGGGGTCCCGGGCACAAGGCCCGGGATGACGACAAAAAAGGGGGAGAAGTCGAACTCAACGGCCATCGACATGAGGCCCGGAAGGCCCCCTCAGTCGCTTCGCGACAGCTCCCCCAGAGGGGGAGCAGCCACGGTGCGATAGATCCTCCCCCTCGGGGGGAGGTGGCCCGAAGGGCCGGAGGGGGTTCGCCCCCGCCCCCTATTCCCGCCGCAGGATCCCCTCCGTCACGATCCCGCCGATCATCCCGGCCCGGAAGTCGGCCTTGATCTTCACGGGGTCGTAGTCGGGGCTCTCCACCCACTGGGTGAAGGTCAGGCCCTTGGGGGCGGCGTCGGTCAGATAGCGCTCGAACGTGTAGTCCAGCACGCCCGTCTTGCCCTGCCGGATGTGCAGGTACTTGAACGACAGCTGCTCCATCGCCGCCTCGATCGGCAGGCCCAGGCGGTAATGGGCGTAGAGCACGCTCATGATCCCGGCCCGGTCCGCGCCCGACTTGCAGTGCATCAGGGCCGGATATTCGATGGTCTCGAACAGGTCGCGCGCGCCCAGCACCCGCTCCTTGATCGGGACCTCGCGCGAGGTGATCACGAAATCGACCATCTTCAGGCCCAGCTTGTCGCAGGCGTATTTTTCCAGGGCGTAGAAGCTGCCGTCGAACCCGCCGCGCAGGTTGATGACGGTCTTGATGCCCTTCTTCTTCCACGCCGCCAGCTGGTGCGGCCACGGCTGGTTGGTCCGCACCAGCTCGGGGCTGATCCAGTGGTCGTTCTTGAAGCCCAGGCGCAGATAGGCGTGGTCGTTCCACAGGTAGGAGAGGTAGGTGCGAAACCGCCCCCAGCGGGTGGTCGTGTCGTAGCCGGGCAAGCGGGCGATCCTTCGGTGAAGAGGCCTAAGTAGGCGCCACAGCCCTGTAATGCAAAAGCCACAGCGCCGCACCCCCGCCGCAATGACAGGCCATAGCCCAGCTTGACAGTCCCGCCCCGACAGCCGACCCCTGCCGCCATGACCGATCCCGTCGCGCCGCAAGCCACCAACCGCGCCCTCGCCGCGCGGATCTGGCGCGAGTATCTGCGGCCGCGCCAGGGGACCCTGGCCGCGGCCATGGTCAGCGCCGCGATCGTCGCCGCCCTGAGCGCCGGCCTGGCCAAGGTGCTGGAACCGGCGGTCGACCAGCTGATCACCCATCCCCAGCCGGGCGCGCAGTGGCGGATTCCGCTGCTGATCGCCGTCATCGCCATGTCCCGCGGCCTGTTCCAGGTGCTGCAGACCCGGTCGATCAACCAGGTCGGCAACGGCGTGGTCGGCGACATGCAGGTGCGGCTGTTCGGCAAGCTGGTGCGCTCGGACCTGGCCCGGCTGCGCGGCGCCCATTCGGGCTCGTACGTCTCGTCGATGCTGTACGACGCCACCCTGATCCGCGAGGCGGCCACCAGCGGCGTGGTCAACTACACCCGCGAGATCCTGACCGTGGCCGGCATGCTGGTGGTCATGTTCCAGCTCGACTGGCTGCTGGCGTCGGGCGTTCTGGTCATCGCCCCGCTGGCCAGCCTGTTCATGCGGCGGTTCTCGAAGAAAACCACCAAGGCCGCCAAGGGGGCCATGGGCGAGACGTCCAACCTCTCGACCGCGATCATGGAGAGCCTGGACGGCGTCAAGATCGTCAAGATGGAGAACCGCGAGGCCTATGAGGAAGGCCGGGTGGCCGCCGTGGTCGCGCGTCGCCAGCGCTTCCTGATCAAGGGCTCCAACGCCAAGGCCATGGCCGCGCCCGCCACCGAGACCTTCGGCGCCCTGATCACCGCCGCCGTCTTCGTCTATGCCGGCTGGCGGGCCAGCACCGGCGGGATGACGGCGGGGACGTTCACCGGCTTCCTGTTCGCCCTGGCCGCGGCCCTGCAGTCGCTGCGCCAGGTGGCCAACCTGCAGACGGTGTTCAGCGAGGGCTTCACCGGCGCCCGCCGCCTGTTCGAGGTCCTGGACGTCGAGCCGGCCATCGTCGATCCGCCGGACGCCAAGGCCCTGCCGGCGGGCGAGGCGACCATCGTCCTCGACCAGGTCAGCTTCGCCTATGGCGACAACACCCCGGCCCTGCACGACGTCTCGATCCAGGCGCGGCGCGGCGAGACCGTCGCCCTGGTCGGCCCGTCCGGCGGCGGCAAGAGTTCGCTGCTGAACCTGATCCCGCGCTTCTACGACGTCACCGCCGGGTCGGTGACCATCGACGGCCACGACGTGCGCGGTGTGACCCTGGCCTCCCTGCGCGACCGCATCGCCCTGGTCACCCAGGAGCCGTTCCTGTTCGACGACACCATCCGCGCCAACATCGCCTACGCCCGGCCCAGCGCCGCCGAGGACGAGATCGAGGCGGCGGCCCGCCAGGCGGCGGCCCACGACTTCATCGGCGAACTGCCGCTAGGCTACGACACCCTGGTCGGCGAGGCCGGGACGCGGCTGTCGGGCGGCCAGCGCCAGCGCATCGCCATCGCCCGCGCCTTCCTGAAGGACGCCCCGATCCTGCTGCTGGACGAGGCGACCAGCGCCCTGGACACCGAGAGCGAGGCCCAGGTCCAGGCGGCGCTGGAGCGGCTGATGGCCGGCCGCACCACCATCGTCATCGCCCACCGCCTGTCGACCGTGAAGGACGCCGACCGCATCTATGTGATCGACCGGGGCCGGGTGGTCGAGACCGGGACCCACGCCGAGCTGGTGCGCCACAAGGGCCTCTACGCCCGCCTGGCCAAGGCTCAGGACCTGGACCACCTGCCCCCAGGCGAAGTCGGGGAGACCAGCGCTTGAGGCCCCTGCGCTCGCCGTTCGTGATCTGGCTGCTGTCCTCGATCTTCGCCGGCTATTCCAAGCTGGTGTTCCGCACCCTGCGCATGACCGTCGAGGGGGGCGAACGGGCCGAGGCCGTCTGGGCCCAAGGCCGTGAAACGGGCGCCGGCGCCATTCTCTGCTTCTGGCACTCGCGCATCCCGATGTCGCCGCTCAGCTGGCCGCAGGACCTTGGCCGACGCCAGGACATGCGGGCCCTGATCTCCCGCTCGAACGACGGCGAGTTTATCGCCCGGACCGTCGAGAAGCTGGGCTTCCCCGCCATCCGCGGCTCGTCGACCAAGAAGACCGACCCGGCCAAGAACAAGCACGGCGAGCAGGCCTTCCGCGACATGATCAAGTGGGTCAAGGACGGCGGCGGGATCGCCATCACCCCCGACGGCCCGCGCGGCCCGGCCGAACGCATGGAGAAGGGCACGCCCTCCCTGGCCCGGGTGACCGGCGCGCCGGTGATCTTCGTCGGCCTGGCCGCCAGGCCCTGCCTGCGCCTGGGCTCGTGGGACCGCACCGTCATCCCCCTGCCCTTCGCCAAGGCCGCCATGGTCTGGAGCGAACCCACCGCCGCCGGCCGGGGCGACGATCCCGACGCCCTGGTCGAGGCCTGGGCGGCCCAGCTGTCGGCCGTGACCCGGCGGGCGGAGGTGCTAGTGGGTGCGGAGCCGGACGGGGTTTAGACCCTCCTTAATGCTCGTCATCCCGGGCCTTGTGCCCGGGATGACGGTTGAAAGGGGGGTGGCTTGATGGGATGTAGACCCATGCCGCACGACCACGCCGACCACGATCATCACGACCATGATCACCACGATCATGCGCACGACGACCACCATGGCCACGACCACGGCCACCACCATCACGGCCCCGGCGGCCACAGCCATGCGCCGAAGGACTTCGGCCGGGCCTTCGCGATCGGGGCGACCCTGAACATCGGCTTCGTGGTCGCCGAGACGATCGCCGGCCTGATGACCCACTCGCTGGCCCTGCTGGCCGACGCCGGCCACAATCTTTCCGACGTGCTGGGCCTGTTCATGGCCTGGGGCGCGGTGGTGCTGGCCAAGACGGCGCCGGCCGGGCGCCGCACCTACGGCCTGCGCAAGGGCACGATCCTGGCCTCGCTGACCAACGCCGTGGTGCTGCTGGTGGCGGTCGGGGCCATCGCCTGGGAGGCGGTGCGCCGCTTCGCCGACCCGCAGCCGATCCAGACCGGGCCGGTGATGATCGTCGCGGCCATCGGCATCGCCATCAACACCGCCACGGCCCTGATGTTCATGCGGGGCTCCAAGGACGACCTCAACATCCGCGGGGCCTTCCTGCACATGGCCGCCGACGCCGCCATCTCGGCCGGGGTGGTGGTCGCCGCCGCCGCCATGTGGGCCACCGGCTGGCTGTGGCTGGACCCGGTGGTCAGCCTGGGCATCGTGGCGGTGATCGTGCTGGGCACCTGGGGCCTGCTGCGCGACTCGCTGGACCTGGCCCTGGACGCCGCCCCGCGCGGCATCGACCCCAAGGCGGTCAAGGCCTGGCTGGCCGGGCGGCCCGGCGTGACCGAGGTCCACGACCTGCACATCTGGGCGATGAGCACCACCGAGACGGCGATGACCGCCCACCTGGTCCGCCCCGAGAACCCCGACAACGACCAGTTCCTGCACGAGATCTGCGGCGAGATGGCCGGGCGCTTCAAGATCGGCCACGTCACCATCCAGGTCGAGAGCGGCGGCGTGGCCACCTGCCACCTGGCCGGCGCGGACGCGGTGTGAGCCTTCCCCTGTCCCTGGCCCTGTACCGGGCGGCGACCACCGTCCTGGAGCCGTTCGCGCCCCTGCTGCTGGACCGCCGCGCCAAGGCCGGCAAGGAGGACCGCGCGCGGCTGCACGAGCGTCTGGGGCGGCCGAAGACGGCGCGTCCGGAGGGCCGGCTGGTCTGGCTGCACGGGGCCAGCGTCGGCGAGAGCCTGTCGATCCTGCCGCTGGTCGAGCGCCTGCGCGCCGAACGGCCGGAGGTCGCGGTGCTGGTCACCTCGGGCACGGTCACCTCGGCGCAGCTGCTGGCCCGCCGCCTGCCCGCCGGGGCCGTCCACCAGTTCCTGCCGGTCGATACGCCCGGCGGCGCCCGGCGGTTCCTGGACCACTGGCGGCCCGACCTGGCGGTGTTCGTCGAGAGCGAGCTGTGGCCCAACCTGCTGCTGGCCGCCAAGGCGCGCGGCGTCAAGCTGGCCCTGGTCTCGGCCAAGCTGTCGGACAAGAGCTACGACGGCTGGCGGTCCCGGCCGTTCGCGGCCTTCGAGCTGTTCAGCGGCTTCGACCTGATCCTGGCCCAGGACGGCCGCGCCGCCGAGCGCCTGTCCAGCCTGGGCGGGACCGTCGCCGGCGAGGCCGACCTGAAGTTCGGCGCGGCCCCGCTGCCGGTCGACGCCGCCGCCCTGGCCAGCCTGCGCGTGCGGCTCAGCGACCGGCCGCTGCTGCTGGCCGCCAGCACCCATCCGGGCGAGGACGAGATCGTGCTGGCCGCCTGGCGCGCCCTGCCGGCCCATGGCGGCGACGGGCGTCCGCGCCTGGTGATCGTCCCGCGCCATCCCGAGCGCGGCCCGACCATCGCCGACCTGGCCCTGGCCACCGGCGCCGCCACCTGCCTGCGCAGTCGCGAGCCCGACGACTCGGCCGAGGTCATCGTCGCCGACACCCTGGGCGAACTGGGCCTCTGGTACCGGCTGGCCGACCTGGCCCTGGTGGCCGGCAGCCTGGTGGAAGGGATCGGCGGCCACAATCCGCTGGAGCCGGCCCGGCTGGACTGCCCGATCGTCTCGGGCCCGCACGTCGAGAACTGGCTGACCGCCTATGCCGACCTGCGCGACGCCGACGGCGTGGCCTTCGCCGACGCCTCGGTGCTGGACGCGCGCCTCGCCGACCTGCTGGCCCGGCCCGACCTGCTGCGAGCGCGGGCGGACCGGGCCCGCGCCTTCGTCGCCCGCCGCGACGCCGAGGCCCGGGCGGGCCTGGACCGCATCCTCGCCCTGCTCGACGCGGAGGCGCGGCCATGAAGCTGGCCACCCCGCGCTGGTGGTATCGCCGCGACGGCGCCCCCAGCCCGCTGACCCGGGCCCTGCTGACCCCGCTGTCGTGGATCTGGGCCGCCCAGACCGCCCGCCGCATCGCCCGGACCCAGCCGCGCGGCGCCGACTGCGCGGTGCTCTGCGTGGGCAACTTCACCGTCGGCGGGGTGGGCAAGACGCCGATCGTCCGCGAGCTGCTGCTGACCCTGACCCAGCGCGGCCGTCGCGCCCACGGCCTGTCACGCGGCTATGGCGGCCGGCTGAAGGGCCCGGTCCAGGTCGATCCGCTCCGCCACACCGCCCGCGACGTCGGCGACGAGCCGCTGATGCTGGCCCAGGACTTTCCGATCTGGGTGTCGCGCGACCGGGTGCTGGGCGCCCGCCGGGCCGCCGCGGCCGGCGCCGAGGTGGTGGTCATGGACGACGGCCACCAGAACCCCGACCTGCGCAAGACCCTGTCGCTGGTGGTGGTCGACGGCGAGACCCGCGAGGACGAATGGCCGTTCGGCGACGGCAAGGTGTTCCCGGCCGGGCCGATGCGCGAGCCGCTAGCGGCGAGCCTGGCCCGCACCGACGCGGTGATCGTGCTGCTGCCAGGCGACCTGTCGGCGGCCGACCCCGATCTGCTGGCCCTGTTCGGCGACACCCCGGTGCTGATCGCCAGGCTCGAGCCCGCCGTCCCCCCGCCCCGGGGCCGCCAGGTCGGCTTCGCCGGCATCGGCAAGCCGTGGAAGGTGGAGCGGGCCCTGAAGGCCGCCGGCTGCCACCTGGTCGACTTCGCGCCCTATCCCGACCACGGCGACTACGACGAGGCGACGCTGAAGTTCCTGGCCGACCGCGCGGCGGCCTACAGCGCCGGGCTGGTGACCACCGAGAAGGACTGGGTGCGGCTGCCTCAGGCCTGGCGCGACCGGGTGACGGCGTGGCCGGTGCGGGCGCGGTTCGAGGACGAAGGGGCGCTGGGGAAGTTGCTGGAGAAGGTGGGACTGTAGCGTCCCAAGATCCTCCCCCTCTGGGAGAGGTGGCCCGGAGGGCCGGAGGGGGGTTTCACCCGCCAACTCAGCAAGACCCCCTCCGTCGCTTCGCGACACCTCCCCCAGAGGGGGAGGATCTAGTCCTCGGCCCCCGCCTTCTTCGCGAACGCCCACGCCCCCCGCGCCAGCACGGGCACCCGCGCTTCCATCAGCTCGGCATGGGCGCTGGCCGCCGTGCCGTCGCGCACGCGGCCGACGATGCCCTGACAGATTCCCGCCAGGCGGAACAGGTTGTAGCTGAAGTACCAGTCCAGGTTCGGCAGGCCGTCGCGGCCGGTCAGCCGGCAGTACTGGGCCACGGCCTCCTCGATGGTCGGCACGCCATAGGCGGTCAGGTCGGCGATCTCGGCCAGGCCGCCGCGCTGGTCGGACGGCATCACCCAGTTCATCAGGAAATAGCTGAAGTCGGCCAGCGGGTTGCCCAGGGTCGACAGCTCCCAGTCCAGCACCGCCACCACCTTCGGCTCGGTGGGGTGCAGGATCATGTTGTCCAGCCGGTAGTCGCCATGGACGATCGAGGTCTGGTCGTCGGCCGGGCAGGTGGCCGGCAGCCAGGCGATCAGCCGGTCCATGTCCTCGATCACCTTGGTCTCGGACGCCTTGTACTGCTTGGTCCAGCGGTCGATCTGGCGGGCGAAGTAGTTACCGGGCTTGCCGTAGTCGGCCAGGCCAACGGCCGCGTAGTCGACCGTGTGCAGGGCCGCCAGGGTGGCGATCTGCGCCTCATAGATCGCCCGGCGCTCGGCCGGCGCGTAGTCGGGCAGGGTCCCGTCCCACAGGATCCGGCCTTCGACATTGTCCATCACGTAGAAGATCGTGCCGATCACATCCTCGTCCAGGCACAGGGCGTAGGCCTTGGCGACCGGGAAGTTGGCCCTGTTCAGGCCCGAGATCACCTTGAACTCGCGGTCGACGGCGTGGGCGCTGGGCAGCAGCTTGCCCGGCGGCTTGCGGCGCAGGACGTACTTCCTGCCGGGCGTGACCAGCTGGTAGGTCGGGTTGGACTGGCCGCCCTTGAACTGGCGCACCTCCAGCGGACCCTGGTAGCCCTCGACATGGGCCTCCAGCCAGGCCGCCAGCCGGGCCTCGTCGATGGCGTGGCGCGGGTCGACGGGCTTGGTCCCGGAATTGAGGTCCTGGACGGACGGTTCGGCCACGGCCATGCGCTTGCTCCCCAACACTTGTTTGAAAGGGAGTTTAGGCGGTGGGGCGCTGGGCGCAAGCATTCACCACCGTCAACGCACACCCACGTTCGTCATCCCCGGTTTATGCGGGGGACCCAAGCGGCTTTTCATGGGATCACCGGCCAATTCGGCTTGGGTCCCCCGAACAAGTCGGGGATGACGAGCTTTTGGGATGCGATCAGGGATGCTGGCTCAGCGCCCGCCAGCCGATGTCGGTGCGGTAGAACCCGCCCTCCAGCGACACCGCGCCCAGGGCGGCGTAGGCGACGTCGCGGGCCTCGTGCAGGGTCGCGCCCAGGGCGCAGACATTGAGCACCCGGCCGCCGGACGCCACCAGGCGGCCCTCGGCGTCGCGGGCGGTGCCGGCGTGGAAGATCACCGCCTCGCCGCCGAACTCGCTGTCGGCGCCCTGGATCAGGCCGCCGGTCACCGGCGCGTCGGGATAGCCCTGCGCCGCCAGCACCACGCAGATCGCCGCCTCTTCGCGCCAGACCGGCGGCGCGGCGGAGGCCAGCTGGCCCTTGGCCGCCGCCAGCAGCAGCGGGACCAGGTCGCTTTCCAGGCGCAGCATCAGGGTCTGGCATTCGGGATCGCCGAAGCGGGCGTTGTACTCGACCAGCCTGGGGCCCTGCTCGGTTAGCATCAGCCCGGCATAGAGCACGCCGACATAGGGGCAGCCCTCGGCGGCCATGCCGGCCACGGTGGGCTCGACCAGCTCGCGCCAGGCCTGGTCGACCAGGGCCTGGGTCAGGACCGGCGGCGGCGAATAGGTGCCCATGCCGCCGGTGTTGGGGCCCGTATCGCCGTCATAGGCCCGCTTGTGGTCCTGGGCGGCGCCGAACAGCACGGCGGTCTGGCCGTCGCAGATCGCGAAGAGGGACGCCTCCTCGCCGTGCATGAATTCCTCGATCACCACCCGCGCCCCGGCCGAGCCGAAGCGGCCGCCCAGCATGTCCAGCACGGCGGCGTCGGCCTCCGCCCGGTCGGCGGCGATCACCACGCCCTTGCCGGCCGCCAGGCCGTCGGCCTTGATCACGAACGGCGCTTCCAGCGTGTCGAGGAAGGCCCCGGCCGAGGCCGCGTCGGTGAACACGCCATAGGCCGCGGTCGGTAGGCCATGGCGCTGGCAGAAGTCCTTGGTGAAGGCCTTGCTGGTCTCCAGCCGGGCGGCCTGGGCGCTGCCGCCGAAGCAGGGGATGCCGGCCTTGGCCAGCTCGTCGGCCAGCCCGGCCTCCAGCGCCGATTCCGGACCGACCACCACCAGGTCGGCGGCGATCTCCCGGGCCAGGGCGACCAAGGCCGGCACGTCGACAGCCTTGACGGCGCGCAGTTCGGCGACCTGCTCGATCCCCGGATTGCCCGGCGCGGCGACCAGGCGGCCGCACAGCGGCGACTGGGCGATCTTCCAGGCCAGGGCGTGCTCGCGCCCACCGGACCCGACGAGCAGGATGTTCAGCTTTTCCATGAGGCCGGGGTGTCGCGCGGGGGCGGCGCGGGGTCAAGGCGGGTCGTGCATGGCGAAAGTTATCCACAGGGTCACGATCGGGGACACGCCCTCGCGCCGCGCGGCCCCCTCCGGCCGCCGCGCCGCCTAGATGCTCCCCCTCTGGGGGAGCTGTCGGCGAAGCCGACTGAGGGGGTTTATCCCCACAAAATCCGGAGCCTCCCTCAACGAAATCAACGCCCTGCACGAAAACGCACGTTTCCTGTCCCCACCCTCCGGGGCGGGCGCACACTTGCGGTATGACCCAGACCCAACACACCCCCGCCCCGTCCCTGGCCTGGAGCCAGGCCCTGCAAGCCAAGCTGATGGACGCCCTCGACGCCGCCTGGGCGATCCTCGAGCGCAGCAACGACCCCGCCGAGATCCGAAGGGTCCGCGAACGGGCCAGGGCCATCGGCGACCTGGCCGCCCAGGCCCGCAAGGTGGCGCTGATCATGCCCAGGGAACCGAAAGCCGACGCCAATGTCGCCGCCAAGGCCGAGATGCTGGCCCGCGTCATGGCCCCCGGCCTGGCCGCCGAGGCCCTGGTCGCCGCCCGCGCCCCCGCCGCCGCCCAGGCCGAGCTCTCCCGCCGCGCGCTGGACAAGCTGAAGGGCGGCGGCCGCGCGCGGCTGTGAGACCAGCGCGCCGCATCCTTCAACCTGGTTGAACGACGGCCCGCTTGCTTTCGAATGGCCAAGGCGTCGCCTCTCGCCGCAAGCTCGCCACCTCACCGGAGGCGATGATGCGACTGATCCTGACCGCGCTGATGACCGCCGCCCTGTCGCCCGCCGCGGCCAGCGCCGCCGAACCCGCGCGGGCGGCCCCGTCGGCGGCGGCGACCAACGCCACCCCCGCCGACGCCGTGCGCCCCTATGGCGAGGCGATCGCCGAGCGGGATCCCGTCAAGCTCGGGCGCGCCTTCCAGCCGAGCGCGATCGCCTATTGCACCGACGGCGGGACGGTCACCGCCACCTATCAGGCCCAATGGAAGGCCCGGCTGGCCAAGGCGTCCGGGCCGTCGGCGACGCCCCCGACGATCGCGCGGATCGACGCCGGCAAGACCACCGCCCTGGCCAAGCTGCGCGCGGTCCGCGACGGCCGGCCCCGCGTCGACTACCTGCTGCTGGCGCGGCTGGCGGGCGGCTGGCGCATCGTGGGAACGCTCTGCCAGCCGGACCCGGCCGAAAGCCCGGCCTCGGCGGCGGGCGTGACCGGGGTGGTGGACGACAAGTTCGAGGCCGACCGCCGCTGGGACGCGGCCCGGCTGGGCGCGACCCTCGATCCGCGCGCCCTGGTCATGAGCGTCGAGGACGGCGAGTTCGTCGCCGCGTCCGTGGCCGAGTGGCGCTCGCGCTACGAGGACCGGCGCAAGACCTCGCCCGGCGCGAAGTTCGAGGTCACCAGCCGCGTCGTCGACGCCCAGGGCGACATCGGCATGGCCCGCTGGTCGTTCCGCACCGAAAGCGGCGAATGGACGGACCGCGCGCTGATGCTGCGGACGGCGTCGGGGTGGCGGATGGTGGCGTTGCTGTTCGTCCGGGAGGGGCCCTAGACGCCGGGGTGGGACCGTCCCCTGTCGCCGCTATGGGTGGGTTTCGGACCTTTGAGGCGCCCGCTGATCAGGACCGTGCTCGCGCGAAGACCCCTCTCTCTTTGAGAGAGGGAGGGGCCCGCCGCCGAAGGCGGTGGGAGGGTGAGAGGTTTCATCGCTGGCCGGAAAATCCCGATTCCTATCGTTGATCGGCCCAAGCGGCGCGGTCAGGCTCGGGGCCATGGACAAGACCGCCAACGCCCGTCGCCTTCGGCGTAACCAGACCCTGGCCGAGAAGACGCTCTGGACCCTCGTGCGCAATCGGCGCCTGGGCGGGTTCAGGTTCCTGCGGCAGGTCGCGATCGACCGCTACTTCGCCGATTTCGTCTGCGAGGCGGCCAAGGTGATCGTCGAGCTGGACGGTCCAGCCCATGACGGCCGCGAGGATTACGACGCCCGCCGCACCGAGATCCTAGAGCTGTTCGGATACATCGTCGTGAGGGTCCGCAACGAGCGTGTCCTGGCCGATCCGGGCGGAACGGCGGACGACATCCTGGCGGTGCTTCGATCGGAGAGGATGTAACCTCTCACCCTCCCACCGCTGCGCGGCGGGCCCCTCCCTCTCTCTCAGAGAGAGGGATACTGAAGATCCAGAACGCCGCCGCCCCTCAGGCCGCGTCCAAATCCAGCGAGTACCCCGCCGAGCGCACCGTCCGGATCGGGTCGCCGTCGACGTCCCCGTTCAGCGCCTTGCGCAGGCGGCCGATGTGGACGTCCACGGTGCGGGCCTCGACATAGACGTCCGAGCCCCAGACGGCGTCCAGCAGCTGTTCGCGGCTGAACACCCGGCCCGGGTGCTGCATCAGGTAGTCGAGCAGGCGGAACTCGGTGGGGCCCAGGTGGACCTCTTTGCCCTGGCGCTTCACGCGGTGGGCGACGCGGTCGATGACGATGTCGCCGACCGTGATGCGGTCGTCGGCCAGGCCCGGGCGGATACGGCGCAGCACGGCGCGGACCCGGGCGGTCAGCTCGATCATCGAGAACGGCTTGACCACGTAGTCGTCGGCCCCGGTGTCGAGGCCGCGGATCCGGTCGCTCTCCTCGCCGCGCGCCGTCAGCATGATGATCGGCACGTTGCGGGTTTCGGACCGGCCGCGCAGGCGGCGGCAGACCTCGATGCCGGAGACCTTGGGCAGCATCCAGTCGAGGATCACCAGGTCGGGCGCGCGCTCGGAGGCCATGGTCAGGGCCTCCTCGCCGTCACCGGCCACGCCGACGACATAGCCTTCCTTGTCGAGATTGTAGTGCAGCAGGGTGGCCAGGGCGTCTTCGTCTTCGACCACCAGAACGTACGGAGTCACTTGCGCTGGCCCTCTACTCAGTTCGACAGTTCGAGCTTGGGACGCTGGGAGACGATCTCCTCGCCGGTCAGCTCGAAATGGATGATCTCGGCGATGTTGGTGGCGTGGTCGCCGATGCGCTCGAGGTTCTTGGCCACGAACAGCAGGTGGGCGCACGGATTGATCGTCCGGGGGTCGCCCATCATGTAGGTCAGCAGTTCGCGGAAGATGGCGTTGTAGTGCTCGTCGACCTCCTCGTCGCGGCCCCAGACGCCGATGGCGCGCTGCAGGTCCGAGGCGGCGTAGGCGTCGAGCACGTCCTTGAGCCGGCCCTGGACCAGGCGGCCCATGCGCTCGATCGAGCGGGTCAGGGCGCTCATCGGGTCGGCCTCGGTCAGGATCAGGGCGCGCTTGCCGATGTTCTTGGCCATGTCGCCGCAGCGTTCCAGGCTCATCGAGATCTTCAGGGCGGCCACGGCGTGGCGCAGGTCCACGGCCATCGGCTGGCGCAGGGCGATCAGCTTGAAGGCCTTGCGCTCGATCTCGGCCTGCAGGGTGTCGAGCCGCTCGTCGCGGGCCACGACCTGCTGGGCCAGGGGCGCGTCGCGGCGGGCGATGCAGTCGATGGCGTCGGCGACCTGGGCCTCGGCCAGGCCGCCCATGCGGGTGACTTCGGCCGTGAGGTGGTTCAGCTCTTCGCCGTAGGACTTGACGGTATGTTCGGTCATCTGTGGTCCCTACCGGTTAGCCGAAGCGGCCGGTGATGTAGTCCTGGGTGCGGGTGTCGCGAGGATTGGTGAACATCTCCTCGGTCGGACCGCTCTCGACCAGCTTGCCCAGGTGGAAGAAGGCGGTCTTCTGCGACACGCGGGCGGCCTGGGCCATCGAGTGGGTGACGATGACGATGCAGTACTGGCTGCGCAGCTCGTCGATCAGTTCCTCGATCTTGGCGGTGGCGATCGGGTCGAGGGCCGAGCAGGGCTCGTCCATCAGGATCACCTCGGGCGAGACGGCGATGGCGCGGGCGATGACCAGGCGCTGCTGCTGGCCGCCGGACAGGCCGGTGCCGGGCTGGTGCAGGCGATCGGAGACCTCGTTCCACAGGCCGGCCTTCTTCAGGCTGCTCTCGACGATGGCTTCCAGCTCGGCCTTGCCGGTGGCCAGGCCGTGGATCTTGGGGCCGTAGGCGACGTTCTCGAAGATCGTCTTGGGGAACGGGTTGGGCTTCTGAAACACCATGCCGACCCGCGAGCGCAGCACCACCGGGTCGACGGTCTTGGCGTTGACGTCGGCGCCGTCGATCTCGATCGAGCCCACGACCTTGGCCGAGGGGATGGTGTCGTTCATCCGGTTGATGCAGCGCAGGAAGGTCGACTTGCCGCAGCCCGACGGGCCGATGAAGGCGGTGACCGACTTGGCCGGCACGTCCAGGCTGACGTCGAACAATGCCTGTTTCTCGCCGTAGAAGACGTTAACGTCGCGGGCGCGGATCTTGAACTCGCCGGTGGTCACGTGGCCGTGGCCGGGCGGGATGGCCGCCGCCAGGGCGGGGGCCCCCGCTTGATGTTGGGAGGCGGCGAGGGTGTCGTCGCGGTTTTCGGTCGGCATGGCGTGTCCCAGCGAAAGGGATGAAGCGAGGGGATTGAGGAGGCGCATCAGTCTACCACCGGCGTTCGAAGCGACGGCGCAGGATCACCGCGGCGGCGTTCATGACGATCATGAAGACCAGCAGCACGATGATGGCGGCGGCGGTGCGTTCGTGGAAGGCGCGCTCGGAGGCGTTCTCCCAGATGAACACCTGGACCGGCAGCACGGTGGCCGAGCTGGTGAAGCTTTCCGGCGCGCCGGGCACGAAGGCGACCATGCCGATCATCAGCAGCGGCGCGGTCTCGCCCAGGGCGTGGGCCAGCGACAGGATGGCGCCGGTCATCACGCCGGGCATGGCCAGCGGCAGCACGTGGTGGAAGACGGTCTGGGCCTTGGACGCGCCGACGCCCAGGGCGGCTTCGCGGATCGACGGCGGCACCGCCTTCAGGGCGCTGCGGGTGGCGATGATCACGGTCGGCAGGGCCATCAGGGCCAGGACCAGGCCGCCGACCAGCGGCGAGCCGCGCGGCACGTGCAGCCAGTTGATGAACAGGGCCAGGCCCAGCAGGCCGTAGACGATCGACGGCACGGCGGCCAGGTTGTTGATGTTGACCTCGATGACGTCGGTCCAGCGGTTCTTCGGGGCGAACTCCTCCAGATAGACCGCGGCCATCACGCCGACCGGGATGGCGATCATGGCGGTGATGACCAGCATCATGGCCGAGCCGATCACCGCGCCCCAGACGCCGGCCTGCTCGGGCTCGGTGGAGTCGGAGTTGGTGAAGAACTTGGTGTTGAAGCCGGTCTTGACGGTGCCGTCCTTCTTCAGGCGGTCCAGCCAGTCCAGCTGCTGGTTGTCGAGCTTGCGGTCGCCCTCGGCGGTCGAGCGCTTGATCTCGCCCTTGTAGTAGAGGTCGGCGTCGGCCTTGACCGAGCCGGTGACGTCGATGGTCTTGCCGATCAGCGAATGGTCCTTCTTGACCATCTGCAGCAGCTGGTTGCCGAAGTCGCGCGACATCAGGTCCTGGACCTTGCTGGACACCGTGCCCAGGTCGTCGTCCTGGACGCCCAGCTTCTTCATCATCGCCTCGGCGACGATGTAGTCGTAATTGACCCCTTCCAGCGCGGTCACGTCGATGCGCTCGGGGTTCAGATAGACCGGCACCGTCAGGGTGTGGGTCTCGAAGGTCGAATAGCCCTGGACGACGATGCGGCCGACCAGCACGACCAGGAAGATCATGGCGATGACGATCGCCGCGACGCCCTGGGCGCGGAACAGCTTCTCGGAACGGTGGCGCTTCCTCAGCAGGGCGTCGCGGGCCGACGAGGCCGGGCGAGCGGCGGGGGCGCCGGGGGAGAGGGCCGCGTCAGTCATATTGTTCCCGGTACTTCTGGACGATGCGCAGGGCGATGATGTTCAGGCCCAGGGTGACCACGAACAGGGTCAGGCCCAGGCCGAAGGCCGACAGGGTCTTGGGACTGTCGAATTCCTGGTCCCCGGTCAGCAGGGTGACGATCTGGACGGTCACGGTGGTGACGGTGTCCAGCGGGTTGGCGGTCAGCTTGGCCTGCAGGCCGGCGGCCATGGTGACGATCATGGTCTCGCCGACGGCGCGGGACACGGCCAGCAGCATGGCGGCCATGATGCCCGGCAGGGCGGCGGGCAGGACCACTTTCTTGACCGTCTCGGACTTGGTCGCGCCCATGGCGTAGCTGCCGTCGCGCAGGCTCTGGGGCACGGAATTGATGATGTCGTCCGACAGCGAGGAGACGAAGGGGATCAGCATGATGCCCATCACCACCCCGGCCACCAGGGCCATCTGGTTCTGGACCTGCATCAGGTACTGGGCGATCCCGTCCAGCGGGCCGCCGGCCATCTGCTCGCCGATGCCGTTGAAGAAGGCGCGGAACAGCGGCCCGACCGTCAGGGCGGCGAAGAAGCCGTAGACCACGGTCGGCACGCCGGCCAGGATCTCGAGCAGCGGCTTGATGGTCGAGCGCAGGCCGCGATTGGCGTATTCCGACAGGTAGATGGCCGAGTAGAGGCCGATCGGCGCGGCCACCAGCATGGCGATCAGCATGACCAGGAAGGTGCCGGCGAACAGCGGCACGGCGCCGAACGCGCCGGACGAGGCCACCTGGTCGGCGCGCATGGCGATCTGCGGGGCCCATTCGGTGCCGAACAGGAAGCTGAGCGGCGAGACGCTCTCGAAGAAGCGCCAGCTCTCGTAGATCAGCGACATGACGATGCCGAGCGTCGTCAGCACGGCGGCGACCGAGCAGGCGATCAGCACGCCGCTGATCCAGCCCTCGACCCGGTTGCGGGCGCGGAATTCGGTGTTGATGCGCGGGGTGGCCAGCAGGAACCCGGCCAGGGCCAGCAGGCCGGCCAGGCCCAGGACGGAGTAGCTGACGATGCCGTCGATGCGCTTGGCCTCGACCACCTTGGCGTCGAAGGCGGCCTTCAGCGGGCCGTCATAGGCCACCTCGCTGGGCGCCTGGCCGACGGCGACGGCGCTGACGTCGCTGAAGAACACGTCCTGGCGGTCGGGGGTCAGGGCCTGGACCGCGGCCGGGCGCTGGGCCTGCAGCATGGCGTCCTCGACCCGGCCGCCGAAGGCCGCGCCCAGCAGCAGCAGCAGCGCCGCCGGCGCGCCGGCCCAGAGGGCGGCGTACAGGCCGTAATAGTTCGGCAGCGAGTGGAGCTTGGCCCTGGAGCCGCCGGACGCCTTCAGCGCGCGGCCTCGGCCGGCCATGAACGCCGCGCCGGAGAACAGGGCGAGGAAAAGGAGCGAGAGCCAGGTCAGCATGCGTGCGGCGGGGTCTTGCGCGAAGGATGCGATGACGGCGCCCAACGCGCCGTACCGCCCACGCCGATCTATGCCGGGCGGGCGCCGACCTTATGCGACGTTTTGACGACAGTTTTGCGACAGCGTGCAGGGTCTTGATTTCGCTGGGGTTTATATTTGCCCCGCTTCTCGCGTTGTCATCTCTCGTTGTCATCCCGGAAAGCGCGCAGCGCTTGTCCGGGACCCAGGGGAACCGCACCGCCTCAGCCCAGCCCCCTGGGTCCCGGACAGCCTCTGCGAGGCTTCCGGGATGACAACGGTTGGGGCGTCGCGATGGGCGACGGGGGACACGCGCTCACCCGACCTTCGCGAGTCGATTGGGAACGCCTTGCCGTGAGCGCATGTCCCCGGCGAAGGCCTTACTGGCCGTCCGCCCCCGCCCGCGCCATCGGGAAATAGACCCCGAACGCCGCGCCCTCGCCCTGCACGCTCTCGACCGTCATGCCGCCGCGGTGGCGGTTCATGATGTGCTTGACGATGGCCAGGCCCAGGCCGGTGCCCGAACGTTCGCCGCTCTTCTGGCCCTCGACCCGGTAGAACCGCTCGGTCAGGCGCGGCAGGTGCTCGCGGGCCAGGCCCGGCCCCCGGTCGCTGACCCGCAGGCTGGCGTAGCGCTCGTCGACGGCGTGGTCGGGGGTCAGCAGCGACATGCGCGCCGCGCCCAGGTCGCGCGGGGCGGCGGCCATGTCGGCGGTCAGCCCCGAGAAGATCTCCACCCGCACCACGCCGTCGCGCGGCGTATACTTGATGGCGTTGTCGACCAGGTTCTGGATCACCTGGACGATCTGGTCGCGGTCGCCCTCGACCACCGCCGCGCCGCGCGGCGGCAAGACCGGGTCGAAGGTGACGGCCTTTTCCTTGGCCTGGGGGGCCAGGGCGTCCAGGACGTCGATCGTGGCCATGGCCAGGTCGACCTGGCCCAGCGGGGCGATGTGCTCGTTGAGCTCGATCCGCGACAGGCTCATCAGGTCGTCGATCAGCCGGGCCATCCGCTCGGCCTGGGCCTGCATGATGCCCAGGAACTTGTCGCGGGCGCCGACATCGTCCTTGGCGTGGCCGCGCAGGGTCTCGATGAAGCCCGACAGCGAGGCCAGGGGCGTGCGCAGCTCGTGGCTGGCGTTGGCCAGGAAGTCGGCCCGGGTCCGCTCGCTGCGGCGGGCGTCGGTCTCGTCGCTGAGCACCAGCAGCGCCAGGCGCGAGCCGCGCTCGTCCACGCCCAGCGGCGCACAGTGCGCCGCCCATTCGCGCCCCTGGGCCCCGCCGCCGACATAGTCGACCGAGCGGCGCACGCCGCCGAACAGGCTTTCGTCCACCGCCTCCAGCACCTGCGGGCTGCGCAGGGCCGAGACCAGCAGCCCGCCGCGCGGCTGCAGCTTGAACAGCTCGCGCGCCGCGGCGTTGGCGAACACGAACCGGCGGCCGGTCAGGTCGTCGGCCTCCTCGGCGGCGATCACCATCAGCGGGTCGGGCAGGGTCTCGAGAATCAGGGCGAAGGGCGGCGGATGGTCCTGGGCGGCCTGGACCGGCGCCGGGGCGGCCGGGTCGGCCGGGCGGTTCAGCGTCCTTCGGGTCAGGGCGTAGCCGGCGACGCCGCTGGCCAGGGCCAGGGGGATGGCCGCCCCGGCGTTGGCCCCGCCCGTCGCCGCCAGCCCCAGCAAGGCGGCGGGCCCGGCCAGGACGGCGCCCCAGACGGCCAGGGGCGTGCGGACGGCTCCGTCGGAACGGACAGACGAAGACGGCGAGGCCATCGGCATGCGGCAGTCTCGATTTTGGCGAAGGGAGGATTCGGCGAACCAGATATGGCGCCCTGGGAACGCTTGCGATAGACCGTCAAACGCCTCGTCGCGCGACGTTGTCGGAAAGCACCGCAATTTCGCCGCAACGTGCCGCAATCTGGGGTCTGGGATTATCTCTAAGGTGTCGTTCGGAATGCAGCGCAAGGTCCTGGTCGCGACAGTCGCAACCGCTCCTCTCCTGGCCATGGCGTTCGGCGCTTATGCTGAGACGGTCATCAACACGGCCCGCACGACGCCGATCGCCACCGCGACCGCCACGTCGGCCGGCGCCGCCGACGACGTGAAGGTCGACACCGGCGGGGGCATCACCCTGACCACGGCCGGCCCGCTGGTCACCCTGAACAGCAACAACAAGGTCACCCTGGGCGGCAACGGCCTGACCACGGTGGGCGTCGACAATTCGACCGGCGTCCTGATCCAGGGCGGCACGACGGGCTCGGTGACCAACAACGCCGCCATCAGCCTGACCGAGGACTACACCCCGACCGACACCGACAACGACGGCGACATCGACGGCGCGTTCGCCAAGGGCGCCAATCGCTACGGCGTCCGCCTGGTCGGCCCCGGCGTGTTCACCGGCGACATCGTCCAGGGCTCGACCGGCTCGATCGTCATCGAGGGCAACAATTCGGCCGGCATCTCGCTGGAGAGCGGCCTGGTGGGCAACCTGACCACCGCCGGCTCGATCACCGTCACCGGCGACAACGCCTATGGCGTCCACGTCGCCGGCCCGGTCACCGGCAAGGTCACCCAGAACGGATCGATTTCGGTGCTGGGCCAGAACGCGGTCGGCGTGGCCCTGGACGGCGACGTGACCGGGGCCTTCGCCATCCAGGGCGCGGTCTCGGCGACGGGCTACCGCTACACCACGCGACCGGCCCAGACCGCGGTCGATAAGCTCGACGTCGGCGACGACCTGCTGCAGGGCGGTCCGGCGGTGCGGGTCGCCGGCGACGTCACCGGCGGCGTGCTGCTGAACGGACCGACTTCGTCCACCGCCATCAACGGCACGACGACGACCACGACCACGATCTCGTCCTCGACGACGGGCACGGGATCGCTCAACGTGTTCGGCGGCGCCCCGGCCCTGCTGATCGGTTCGGACACCCGCGCCATCACCGTCGGCGCCGTGGGCTCGGCGGACAACGCCTATGGCCTGCTGGCCAAGGGGACCATCTCGGCCAACGGCGTCTACGACAAGGTGGCGGCCACCGGCGTGCAGATCGGCGGCCAGGCCGGCCAGACCACCACCCTAATCGGCGGCGCCCGCTTCGACAGCAACGTCTCCGCCAGCGCCCGCGAGGCCAACGCCACCGCGATCAACCTGACGGCCGGCGCTGCGGTCCCGTCGTTGTGGAACCGGGGCGCGATCAGCTCGGTCAGCGCGTCCTACGCCGGCTCGGGCCTGACGGGCGACGCCCGCGGCCTGGTGGTCAACGCCGGCGCCAACCTGGCCAACCTTAACAACAGCGGCAGCATCACGGCCACCCGCAGCGGCGAGACGGGCGACGCCATCGCCGTGCTCGACACCTCCGGCACGCTGAAGACGGTCACCAACAGCGGCACGATCACCGCCCAGGTCGTCGCCCCCACCGCCAAGAAGGACGGCACCACCACCTCGACGGCCAAGGCGACGGGCACGGCGGTCGCCTTGGACCTCAGCGCCTCGAGCGGCGGCGTGACCCTGACCCAGGCCGCCCCGGTCTCGACCACCGTCACCACCACCTTTCCCAGCGCCGACACCGTCACCACGGCGACCTCGACCTCGACCACCGTCATTCCGACGATCATCGGCGCCGTCCGCTTCGGCTCGGGCGCGGACACCTTCGACGTCCAGACCGGGAACGTGCTGGGCGACCTGTCGTTCGGGGCCGGCGCCGACACCTTGAACATCGGCGGAAGCGCGGTGGTGCTGGGCGCGCTGCGCGACTCGGACGGCCAGCTGGCGCTCAATGTCGGCAAGGGCTCGCTGGGCCTGACCAACGCCGAGACCATCAACGTCACCAGCCTGACCCTGGGCGCCGACAGCAAGATGGTGTTCAGCGTCGATCCCAGCGCCAACAACGGCGCGGGGGCCAACACCCGCCTGATGGTCTCGGGCTCGGCCAACATCGCCTCGGGCGCCCAGATCGGCCTGCGCCTGACCAGTCTGCTGACCGCCCCGGCCAGTTATACGGTGATCACCGCCGGCTCGCTGACGGCCGGGACAATCAACCAGGACCTGCTGGGCGGCACCCCCTACCTGTACGTCGCCTCCAGCCGCACCGACACCAACAACGTCTATCTGGACGTCCGTCGCCGCACGGCCGCCGAGATCGGCATGAACGCGACCCAGGCCTCGGCCTACGACGCCACGTTCGCGGCCCTGGGCAAGGACTCGGCCATCGCCACCGCCTTCCTGAGCCAGTCGACCAAGGACGGCCTGCTGGGCCTCTACGACCAGATGACGCCCGACCAGGGCGAAGGCTTCTTCGCGGCCCTGCAGGACGTCAACCACGCCATCTCGACCGCCACCGCCTTCCGCCCCGATCCGGGCGACCGCTACGGGCCCGACAGCCTGTGGATCCAGGAAATCAACACCCTGGTGCGGCGCGACACCGACGACACCATGGGGTCGGACACCCAGGCCTTCGGCTTCGTCGGCGGCTACGAGGCCATGGGCGACGCCGGCGGCGCCCTGGGCCTGACCCTGGCCTATGTCAGTGTCGAAGAGCACGACATCGCCGCCAAGGTGGGCGAGCAGACCACCGGCAACTTCGTCCAGCTGGGCGCCTACTGGCGCCGGGCGATCGGCGGCTGGCGCATGAATATCGGCGGCGGCGGCGGCTACGGCTGGTACGACGGCGACCGGACGTTCAATTCCGGCGACCTGAACGGCGACGGCGTGGCCGACGTCCAGCGCAAGAACAGCGCCAAGTGGAACGGCTACACCTTCAACGCCTTCGCCGGCACGGCCTATGAGACCAAGTTCGCGGGCCGCTACTTCGTCCGCCCCGAGGCCTATCTCGACTATCTCTATCTGAGCGAGGGCGAGCGCAAGGAAAAGGGCGGCGGCGACGGCTTCGACCAGATCGTCCACAAGCGCAAATCCAACAGCCTGACCGGCGACGTCGGGGTGGTGCTGGGCGCCGACTACGGCCGCGACGTGTGGTGGCGTCCGGAAGTGCGGGTCGGCTATCGCCAGCTGCTGGCGGGCGAGATCGGCGACACCGTGGCCCAGTACACGGGCGGCGGCACGCCCTTCACCTTGGCGGCGGCCAACAACAAGGACGGCGCGGTGACCCTGGGCTTTGCCCTGCGGGCCGGCACGCCGATGTCCTACCTGGCGCTGGAAGGCAACGCCGAGGCGGCCAAGAAGCAGAAGCGCTACAACCTCAAGCTCACCGGCCGGGCGATGTTCTAGAGCCGCGACCGCAGGTCTCATCGACTTTCGGTCAATTGGTACGCACACTGATCAACAGGCCCGCGCCTCGGCGCGGGCCTGTTTCGTTTTGACTCCAACCGTCCGTCTACGTGCGGACCGAAGGTCCCAAGCGGCGCCTGAAGGAAAACTCAAAGCCTTCCGCCCTTATCTCTATTTAACACGTAGGAATAATCGTCTTTTGTCTCGTCAACGGCGACGCCGGCCAAGGCGTCGAGAGGGGAAAACCATGACCAAGATCCACACGACCGCCGGGACGGCCCTGCGCACGGTGCTGATCGCCGGCGCCTCGCTGGTCGCCATGACCGGCGCGGCCCACGCCCAAAGCGCCTCGGGGGCCGCCCAGACGCCCGAGCAGCAGCAGGCCCGCATCGAGGCGCTGGAGGCCCAGCTCCAGGCCCTGTCCAGCCAGATCGCCGACCTGAAGGCCGCAACCGCCGCCAGCCTGAAGGACGTGCGCGCCGCCCAGGCCCAGACCACCGTCAGCATCGCCGGCGGCAAGCCGACCATCGCCTCGGGCGACGGCGCCTTCAGCGCCAACATCCACGCGGTGATGCAGCTGGACGCCACCTGGTACAACCAGGACAGCGGCCTGCCGGCCACGACCACCGGCCGCGACCTCAACAGCGGCACCAACTTCCGCCGCGCCCGCCTGGGCGTCGACGGCAAGGCCTTCAAGAACTTCGACTACGGCGTGCTGCTGGACTTCGGCGGCGCGGGCACCGACGGCGCGGGCCAGTTGCAGGAGCTGTACCTGCAGTACAACTACGCGCCCTTCAAGGTGAAGGTCGGGGCCTTCGCGCCGAACCTGGGCCTGGAGGACGCCGCCTCGACCAACGGCTCGCTGTTCCCCGAGCGCCCGTCGGGCTCCGAGGCCACGCGCGGCCTAGCCGGCGCCGACCGCCGCATCTCCCTGCAGGCCCAGGCCGTGGGCGAGCGCTGGCTGATCTCCGGCGCGGTGACCGGGGCCAAGGCCGGCGACGGCGCCACCTTCGACGAGCAGCTGGGCTATGTCGGCCGCGTCGCCTTCGTGCCGTTCAAGGGCTATGACTGGCTGACCCACGTGGGCGTCAACGCCAGCCGGATCGCCCAGCCGGCCCAGACCGCCGTGGCCGGCCCCTACCCGATCACCGTGGAGGACCGTCCCGAGCTGCGCACCGACGGCACGCGCCTGGTCAGCACCGGCGCCATCGACTCGTCGGGCGCCCGCCACTACGGCCTGGAACTGGCCGCCCAGAAGAAGAACCTGCTGATCCAGGGCGAGTATTTCGACATCGCGCTGGACCGCCGCAACCGCGCCGCCAACGTCACCGATCCGAAGTTCTCGGGCTGGTACGTCGAGGGCGGCTGGGTGCTGACCGGCGAGCAGCGCCGGTACAACGCCGCCAACTTCGCCTTCGACGCCCCGGCGATCGACAACCCGTTCGACCCCAAGGCCGGCAAGTGGGGCGCCTGGGAGCTGGCGGCCCGCTATTCGGTGCTGGACCTCAACCACCACGAATACGCGACCGTGGCGGCCGACCGGGTGCGCGGCGGCGTGCAGGAGATCGCCACCGTCGGCCTGAACTGGTTCCCCAACTCGGTGACCAAGTTCTCGCTGGACTATCTGGACGTCGACGTCGACCGTCGCGACGCCGCCGGGCTCCAGATCGGCCAGAGCTACAAGGCCGTCAACCTGCGCAGCCAGTACGCGTTCTAAGATCGGGCGACGCCGCGTCCCTCTCCCTTCGCGGGCGAGAGGGACGCGGACCGGCGCCCCGCGTGGCGTCGCCAGCCAGGGCCAGGCTGGTCGCGAGTATTCAAGATCCACCTTCTCAAGCGAGCGACATCGCCATGACCCAAGATCTCAAGACCCCCACGCGACGCGGCCTCCTGGGCTCGGGCGCCGCCGGCGCCGCGGCCCTGGCCGTCCCCGCCGCCCTGGCCGGCGCGGCCCAGGCCCAGGGCGACAAGCCGCTGACCCTGCTGAACGTCAGCTACGACCCGACCCGCGAGCTCTACAAGGACATCAACGCCGCCTACGCCAAGTACTGGAAGGACAAGGTCGGCCAGACCCTGACCATCAACCAGAGCCACGGCGGCTCGGGCAAGCAGGCCCGCTCGGTGATCGACGGCCTGCAGGCCGACGTCGTCACCCTGGCCCTGGCTTACGACATCGACGAGATCGCCGCCAAGGCCAAGCTGCTGCCGGCCAACTGGCAGTCGCGCCTGCCGCAGAACTCCACGCCCTACACCTCGACGATCGTGTTCCTGGTCCGCAAGGGCAATCCCTGGAAGATCAAGGACTGGGGCGACCTGATCAAGCCGGGCATCGACGTGATCACCCCCAACCCCAAGACCTCGGGCGGGGCGCGCTGGAACTACCTGGCCGCCTGGGCCTGGGCCCTGAAGCAGCCGGGCGGCAACCCGGCCAAGGCCGAGGCCTTCGTCGGCGAGCTGTTCAAGCACGTGCCGGTGCTGGACACCGGGGCCCGCGGCGCGACGACCAGCTTCACCCAGCGCGGCCTGGGCGACGTGCTGCTGTCGTGGGAGAACGAGGCCTACCTGGCGCAGGAGGAGTTGCCGGGCAAGTTCGACATCGTCTATCCGTCGCTGTCGATCCTGGCCGAGCCGCCGGTGGCCCTGATCGACAAGAACGTCGACCGCCACAAGACCCGCGTGGCGGCCCAGGGCTATCTGAACTTCCTCTACAGCCCCATCGCCCAGGACCTGATCGGCAAGAACTACTACCGCCCGCGCAACGCCGCGGCCGCGGCCAAGTACGCCTCGCGGTTCAAGGCCATTCCGCTGGTGACCATCGACGACACGTTCGGCGGTTGGAAGAAGGCCCAGGCCACGCACTTCGCCGACGGCGGCGTCTTCGACCGGATCTACCGGCCCAAATAGGGTCGATCGCCTCCCTCCATCCCGTCCTGGCGGCCATGGCGGCGGAAACGTTTGGCGTTTCCGCCGTTGTGCGTTTTGCTCGCATGTCTGGAACCCGACATCCCGGCTCGCGTTCTGGGGAGCCATGGTCATGCCGGTAAGTCGGGGGCGTCTCACGAAATGACGGACATCTTGCGGTCGGAGCACGCGGCGGAGGAACTGGCGGCCGAGCATGGCGTCGGCGACCCCTTCGCGGCGGCGATTCGCGCCGCCCGCATGGCGATGATCGTCACCGACGCCCATCAACCCGACAATCCGATCATCTTCGCCAACGACGCCTTCCTGGCCCTGACCGGCTACGGCCGCGACGAGGTCATCGGCCGCAACTGCCGCTTCCTGCAGGGGCCCGGCACCGATCCGGCGGCGATCGCGACCCTCCGCCGCGCCGTCGCCGACGGCGAGGACCTGACGATCGACATCCTCAACTACCGCAAGGACGGCACGACCTTCTGGAACGCGCTGAGCCTGTCGCCGGTGCACGGCAAGACCGGCCGGATCGACTACTTCTTCGGCTCGCAGGTGAACGTCAGCGACAAGAAGCGGGCCGAGTTCGAGATGGGCGACGCCCGCGACCGGCTGGAGGCCGCCGTCGAGGCCCGCACCGCCGACCTGACCCAGGCCCTGCAGCAGAAGACCGCCCTGCTCCACGAGGTGGACCACCGCGTCAAGAACAACCTCCAGCTCATCTCGTCCCTGCTGCTGCTGCAGAACCGCCGCGTCACCGACCCGGCGGTCAAGAACAGCCTGCGCGGCATGCTGGAGCGGGTCAGCGCCATCGCCACCGTCCACCGCCGGTTGTTCCAGAGCGACGATGTCGAGCGCTTCGACGTCTCGGCCTTCGTGCGCGACCTGGTCAGCGACATGATGGGGACGGCGCGGCGCGAGGACATCAAGGTCCGCCTGGACCTGGAGCGCGTCGACATCGCCGCCTCCAAGGCCGCGCCCCTGGCCCTGGTGATCAGCGAACTGTTCTCCAACGCCCTGCGCCACGCCTTTCCGCCGGAGGCCATGAACGGCCGCGCGGGGGAAATCTTCGTCGGCATCACGCGTCAGGACGAGGAATTCCGGATCGAAATCACCGACAACGGCGTTCAGCCTGAGAATTCCGTGTCGTCGGGCGGATTCGGCCTGACCATCGTCCAGCTGCTGTGCCAGCAGCTCAAGGCGCGGTCGGAGACCACGCCCGCCGATCCCGGAACCCGGGTCGTGGTGCGCCTGCCGATCAACGGCGGGCATCACTGAGGAGGTTGGGTCTGGTGATGAGCGAGCGCCCGCTCGACGTTCTGATCGTGGAAGACGAGGTCCTGCTGGCCACGGAACTGGAGTTCCTGGCCGAGGAGGTCGGGTTCCATTCGGTCGGCCTGGCCATGAGTTCGGACGAGGCGGTGGCCCTGGCCAGCGACCTGCATCCGGACCTGGCCCTGGTCGACGTCCACCTGCGCGACGGGCCGACGGGCGTCGAGGTGGCCCGCACCATCCATGACGACTGCGGCGGGGTGGCCCTGTTCATGACCGCCAACGTCAAGCGCCTGCCCGAAGATTTCGCCGGCGCCTGCGGGGTGATCGGCAAGCCCTATTCCGAATACGGCGTGAAGACCGCCCTGGCCTATCTGACCGTCTGCCTGCGCGAGGGCCTGGCGCCCGGACCGCCGCCGATCGGACTGGAGCTGTCGCCGGCCTATGCCGAGCGCTGGGGCCTTTCCGCCTCGATGCCCCGCGCCGGCTAGGCATGGGCGCTGCGCTGGCGGCTCCCCTGGTCGTCTCGGCCGTCGGCACGGCCGCCGCCCTGCTGTCGATCACCAGCTTCGCCCCGCAGATTGTCAAGATCTGGCGCGAGAAGGACGCCTCCTCGGTGTCGCTGCGCACCTATGTCGTGACCGTCACCGGCTTTTCCTGCTGGATCGCCTACGGCGTGCTGATCAGGGCCTGGCCGGTGATCGCCTCCAACACCGCCTGCCTGCTGATGTCCGGCGCGGTGCTGGCGCTGAAGTGGCGGTTCGACCGGGAAGGTAATCAGCCGCCCCGATCCCCCTGAGTTGTTATCCCGGAAAGCGCGCAGCGCTTGTCCGGGATGACAATCTGGATCGACGCGTGACAGGGGTCCCCACGTCCGCTATCGAGGCGCGCCTTTCGCCTTACAGGACCGCCGCCTTGACCGACGTCGCCGAGGAAGCGGGCTGGGCCACCGCCAAGACCCTGGCCGAAGCCCTGCCCTACATCCAGATCTACGACCGCGAGACGGTGGTGATCAAATATGGCGGCCACGCCATGGGCCAGGAGCAGGTGGCCAAGCTGTTCGCGGCCGACGCCGTGCTGCTCAAGCTGCTGGGCGTCCATCCCGTCGTGGTGCATGGCGGCGGCCCGCAGATCAGCCGCATGCTCGACAAGGCCGGCGTCAAGTCGACCTTCGTCGACGGCCTGCGCGTCACCGACGAGGCGACGATGGAAGTGGCCGAGATGGTGCTGTCGGGCGCCATCAACAAGGAAATCGCCAACTGGATCACCCTGGCCGGGGCCGAGGCCGACGTGCGCGGCGTGGGCCTGTCGGGCAAGGACGCCCGGATGATCACCGCCGAGAAGGTGACCCGCACCCGCAAGGACCCCGACAGCAACATCGAGCAGGCCGTCGACCTGGGCTTCGTGGGCGAGCCGACCAAGATCGACCCGCACATCATCCAGGCCCTGCTGACCTCGGAGACCGACTACATCCCGGTCATCGCCCCGATCGGCGTGTCGGAAGCCGGCCAGACCTTCAACATCAACGCCGACACCGTGGCCGGCGCCCTGGCCGGCGCCCTGAAGGCCAAGCGCATGCTGATGCTGACCGATATCGCCGGCGTGCTGGACGGCGAGGGCCAGCTAATCCGCCAGATGACCATCGCCGAGGCCCGCGGCCTGATCGAGAGCGGCGTGGCCAGCGGCGGCATGATCCCCAAGCTGGAAAACGCCATCCACGCGGTGGAATCGGGCGTCGAGGCCGTGGTCATCCTGGACGGCCGCCGTCCCCACGCCATGCTGGTCGAACTGTTCAGCGAGCACGGCGCGGGCACGCTCATCTCGAAATGAGCGCGCCCGACCTGACGCACGTCGAGACCTGGCTCTTTGATCTCGACAACACCCTCTATCCGGCCGAATGCGAGTTCATGGCCCTGATCGAGGGCAAGATGACCGACTTCATGGAGAAGGCGACCGGCCTGCCCCGCGAGGAGGCTCGGGCGATCCAGAAGCGCTACTACACCGAGCACGGCACCACCCTGGCCGGGCTGATGGCCCATCACGGCGTAGAGCCCAAGGCGTTCCTCGACGAGGTGCACGACGTCTCGATGGACCGGCTGACGCCGGATCCGGCGTTGCGCGACGCCATCCACGCCCTGCCCGGCCGGCGGCTGATCTTCACCAACGGCTCGCTGGGCCACGCCGACCGGGTGCTGAACCGCCTCGGCCTGGCCCATCTGTTCGAGGACGTCTTCGCCATCGAGACGGCCGACTACCTGCCCAAGCCGGCCATGGCCACCTTCGAGAAGGTGGTGGCCCGCCACGCCTTCGCCCCACCGGCGACGGCCTTCTTCGAGGACAGCGAGAAGAACCTCGCCCCCGCCGCCCTGCTGGGCATGACCACCGTCCTGGTCGGCGCCCACGCGGCCGCCTCGACCGCCGATTTCGTCCATCACCGCACGCACGACCTCGCCGGGTTCCTGACCTCGGCCCGCCTGAAGGAAGCCTGACATGACCGCCCAAGACCCTGGCCTGACCCTCGCCGACCTGCGGACCGAGATCGAAGCCGCCTGGGAGGCCCGCGACGGCGTCTCCACCGCCACCACCGGCCCGGTGCGCACGGCGGTCGAGGAGACCCTGCTGATGATCGACGCCGGCAAGGTGCGGGTGTCGGAAAAGATCGACGGCGAGTGGACCACCCACCAGTGGCTGAAGAAGGCCGTGCTGCTGTCGTTCCGCCTCAACCCCAACCGGGTGATGCACGCCGGGACCCTGGGCGGGGCGGTGGGCCCGTGGTGGGACAAGGTCCCCAACAAGTTCGACGGCTGGGACGCCCCGCAGTTCGAGGCCGCCGGCTTCCGCGCCGTGCCCGGTTCGATCGTCCGCCGCGGCGCCTATGTCGGCAAGAACGTCATCCTGATGCCGTCGTTCGTGAACATCGGCGCCTATGTGGACGACAGCACCATGGTCGACACCTGGGTGACGGTCGGCTCGTGCGCCCAGATCGGCAAGCGCGTCCACCTGTCGGGCGGCGTGGGCATCGGCGGCGTGCTGGAGCCCCTGCAGGCCAATCCGACCATCATCGAGGACGACTGCTTCATCGGCGCCCGCTCGGAAGTAGTCGAGGGCGTGGTGGTCGGCGAGGGCTCGGTGCTGTCGATGGGCGTGTTCATCAGCGCCTCGACCAAGATCGTCGACCGCGCCACCGGAGTGGTCCACATCGGCAAGGTGCCGCCCTACAGCGTCGTCGTGCCCGGCAGCCTGCCCGACCCCAAGGGCGGCCCCAGCCTCTACTGCGCCGTGATCGTCAAGACGGTGGACGCCAAGACCCGGTCCAAGACCTCGATCAACGACCTGCTGCGCGACTAGGCCGCGCGGCCCCCTCCGGCCCTTCGGGCCACCTCCCCCAGAGGGGGAGGAGCTACGTCGCGCCAGATGCTCCCCCTCTGGGGGAGCTGTCGGCGAAGCCGACTGAGGGGGCTCTCCACCCTGACGCCAAGGACCGCGAAATGCCCGGCCAGACCCTGAACGCCCTGCGCGACGGCGACCTGGCCGGCGCCCGCGAGCTGACCCTGCGCGAGGGCCTGACCGAGTTCCCGCGCGAGATCTTCGCCCTGGCCGACACGCTGGAGCTGCTGGACCTCGGCGGCAACGCCCTGACCGCCCTGCCCGACGACCTGGGCCGGCTGACCCGGCTGCGGGTGCTGTTCTGCTCGGGCAACCGGTTCGAGCGCCTGCCGCCCGCCCTGGGCGACTGCCCGGCGCTGAGTCAGGTCGGCTTTCGCGGCTGCGGCCTGCGCGAGGTCCCGGCCGAGGCCCTGCCGCCGGCGCTCCGCTGGCTGACCCTGACCGACAACGCCCTCGAAAACCTGCCCGACGCGCTGGGCGAGCGGCCCCTGCTGCAGAAGCTGATGCTGTCGGGCAATCGCCTGCGGGCCCTCCCGGACAGCCTGGCCGGCCATGCCCGGCTGGAGCTGCTGCGCCTGTCGGCCAACCGCTTCGACGCCCTGCCCGGCTGGCTGGCCGAGGCGCCGAGCCTGGCCTGGCTGGCCTGGGCCGGCAATCCGTTCGACCACGGCGCCCCGCCACCCGGTCGGACGGTCGCCTGGTCGGCCCTGCGGCCGGGCCGTCGGCTGGGCGAGGGCGCCTCGGGCCAGGTCCAGGCGGCCGACTGGATCGACGGCGCCCAGACCCGTCCCGTGGCCTTGAAGCTGTTCAAGGGCGCGATGACCAGCGACGGCCTGCCCGAGCGCGAAATGGCCGCCTGCCTGGCCGCCGGCCAGCACCCGAACCTGACCGGCGCCCTGGGCCGGCTGGTCGACCACCCCGACGACGCCCAGGGCCTGCTGATGGCCCTGCTGCCGCCGGACTGGCGGGTGCTGGCCGGGCCGCCCAGCCTGGAAAGCTGCAGCCGCGACGTCTACGACCCGGCCTTGCGCCTCGACCTGGACGTCGCGCTGCGCATCGCCCGCGACGTGGCGACCGGCGCGGCGCACCTGCACGCCAGGGGCCTGTCGCACGGCGACCTCTACGCCCACAACACCCTGTGGGACGGCGCCGCCGGCCGGGCCGTGCTCAGCGACCTGGGCGGGGCCTCGTTCCTGCCCGGGGGCCCCGGGGACCTGTGGGAACGGCTGGACGTCCTGGCCTGGGGCCGGCTGCTGGGCGAGTTGCTGGAACGCTGCGAGGGCGAAGTCCCGGACGCGGTCCAGGCCCTGCGGCGCGCCTGCGAAAGTCCCGTCCCCGCCGAACGGCCCAGCCTGGCTGAAGCCGTGGAAACCCTGGCCTAGATCGGCGCCCCCCTCTCCGTTGTCATCCCGGAAGCCTCGCAGAGGCCGTCCGGGACCCAGGGGACTGGGCTGAAGCGGTGCGGTTCACCTGGATCCCGGACAAGCGCTGCGCGCTTTCCGGGATGACAACGGAGAGGGGCTAACGACACACCAGTCCTAGCCTTCCGGATACGGCGTCCCGTCCTTGCGCCGGTAGAAATCCTCGCCCGCCCGCGCCACCATGTCGATGTCGGGATAGGTGCAGGCGTCTTGGTCCGGGCGGCGCGAGCCGATCTCCAGTAGCACCGCCTCGCGGTCCGAGCGGTTCTGCAGGTGGTGGCCGTTGGCGGCCCCGGCCTTGAAGCCCGCGCAGTCGCCGGCCCGCAGGACCGTCTCGCCGCCCCCATCTCCCAGGGCGTCCTCGACCAGCACCACCTCGCCCTCGACCACCCAGACGAACTCGTCCTCGGCCGAGTGCCAATGGCGCTGGCTGCTCCACTGGCCCGGCGGCAGGCGCATCAGGTTGGCGCCGAACTGGTCGAGCCCGGCCGCGTCGCCCAGGGCCCAGCGCCGGCGGCCGCCGCAGGGCTGGTCGAACGGCGCGGGATAGTTGCTGCCCTGGCGCTGGGGCGCGGCGGCGATGTCGATCTTGGGCATGGGAATCCGTGGAAGAAGCGTGCGTGGTTTGCGTCCCGTCGGAGGGAAGCCTAAAGGCAGGATGATGACCAGCCCCGCTCCCGATACCGTCAGCATCGACCCCGTCGCCCTGGCCCAGGCCCTGATCCGCCGTCCGTCCGTAACCCCGGCCGACGAGGGGGCGATGGACGTGCTGCAGCGCCAGCTGGAAGCCTTGGGTTTCGCTTGCCGCCGCATGAGGTTCGGCGAGATCGAGAACCTCTACGCCCGGCGCGGGACGGCGCGGCCCAACCTCTGCTTCGCGGGCCATACCGACGTGGTGCCGGTGGGCGACGACGCGGCCTGGACCGCCGGTCCCTTCGAGGCCGAGATCAAGGACGGCGTGCTCTACGGCCGCGGCGCGGTCGACATGAAGAGCGCCATCGCCGCCTTCGTCGCCGCCGTCTCGAACCTGCCGCGCGACCTGCCCGGCTCGCTGAGCTTCCTGATCACCGGCGACGAGGAGGGCGTGGCCGAGGACGGCACCGTCAAGGTCGTCCAGGCCCTGGCCGCCGAGGGCGAGGTCATCGACCACTGCATCGTCGGCGAGCCGACCAGCGCCAACCTGCTGGGCGACATGGTCAAGATCGGCCGGCGCGGCAGCATCAACGCCTGGATCGCCGTCGACGGTCGCCAAGGCCACGTGGCCTATCCGCACCGCGCCGCCAACCCGATCCCGGTGCTGGTCGACATCCTGTCGCGCCTGCAGAGCCGGGTGCTGGACGAGGGCTATACGGGCTTCCAGCCGTCGAACCTGGAGGTGACCACGGTCGACGTCGGCAACACCGCCACCAACGTCATCCCCGCCAGCGCCAAGGCCCGGATCAACATCCGCTTCAACCCGGCCCACCAGGGCAAGGACCTGGCCGCCTGGATCGAGCACGAATGCCGCGAGGCCGCCGAGGGCTTCTCCGGCCGGGTCGAGGCGCTGTGCAAGATCAGCGGCGAGGCCTTCCTGACCGAGCCGGGCGCCTTCACCGACGTGATCGTCGGGGCCGTGGGCGACGCCACCGGCCGCGTGCCGGAACTCTCCACCACCGGCGGCACCAGCGACGCCCGGTTCATCCGCAGCCTGTGCCCGGTGGTCGAGTTCGGCCTGGTCGGCTCGACCATGCACCAGGTCGACGAGCGCGTTCCGGTGCAGGAAGTCCGCGACCTGGCCAACATCTACCAGGCCCTGATCGGCCGCTATTTCGCGGCCTTCGCGGCCTAGCCTCGGGGGAGCGGCCGATGGACGAACTCTCGATCGCCGACGTCCTGGCCGAGGTGGCCGTGCTGGTGAAGCCGCACTTCGGCAAGGGCCGGCCCGCGGACTACATCCCGCAGCTGGCCTGCGTGCCGCCGACCAAGTTCGGCATGGCCGTGCGGCTGGTCTCGGGCGAGGAGGCGGTGATCGGCGACGCCGACGAGGGCTTCTCGGTCCAGAGCATCACCAAGATCTTTTCCCTGGGCCTGGCCCTGAACCGGTTCGGCGACGAGGTCTGGACCCGGGTCGGCAAGGAGCCGTCGGGCACGCCGTTCAACCACCTCTCCCAGCTGGAGGCGGAAGAGGGCGTGCCGCGCAATCCCTTCATCAACGCCGGAGCCATGGCCGTCTGCGACCAGCTGATGGACGTGTTCAAGGACCCGCCGGCCCTGGTGCGCGGCTTCGCCGGCTTCCTGGCCGGCGAGAAGGTCGAGATCGACGAGACGGTGGCGGCCTCCGAGCTGGCCAACGCCTGGCAGAACCGGGCCATCGCCAACCTGATGCGCGGCAAGGGCACGATCCGCCACGACCCCGAGGCCGTGGTCGCCGCCTATTGCCGCCAGTGCGCCCTGACCATGAGCTGCCGCCAGCTGGCCCGGGCCATGCTGCCCCTGGCGGCCGGCGGCTTCTCGCCGATCGTCGAGGAGACCATCTTCCCCGAGCGCCTGACCCGGCGCCTGAACGCCCTGCTGCTGACCTGCGGCATCTATGACAGCGTCGGCAGCTTCGCCTACCGCGTCGGCCTGCCGGCCAAGAGCGGGGTCGGCGGCGGCGTCGTGGCCATCGTGCCGGGCAAGGCGGCCATCGCCGTGTGGTCGCCGGAGCTGGACCGGTTCGGCACCTCGGTGGTCGGGACGGTGGCGCTGGAGCGGTTCAGCCAGCTGACCAATTGCTCGGTGCTGTAGTCACGGTTCGAACGCCCGGGAGTCTGGGGCGTTGGTGTCGCTCATCACCCCTCCAGGAGCCCGGCGACATGAGCATCTTCAGCACCATCATGGACAAGATCTTCCATCACAAGCCCAAGGCGGCGCCCGCCGCGCCGGCTCCCGCCCCGGCCCCGGCCCCGACGCAGCCCCCGGCCGCCGTGGCCGTCGCGCCCGTCGCGCCGCCGCAGGCCGTCGACGTCACCGCCTCGCTGGACGACCTGGCCGCCAACGCCGGCCAGAAGCTGGACTGGCGTCACTCGATCGTCGACCTGATGAAGCTGGTGGGCCTGGAGTCGAGCCTGGCCGAGCGCAAGGCACTGGCCGACGAACTGGGCTATGCCGGCGACAAGAACGACAGCGCCGCGATGAACATCTGGCTGCACAAGCAGGTGATCAAGAAGCTGTCGGAGAACGGCGGCAAGGTCCCCGCCGAGCTGATGGACTGACGCCGAGCGCCTTGAGTCAGATCAAGGCCGCCCGTCCTCGACCGCGCGAAGCTTCGCCGTTCCAGCAAACGGAGAGCTTCCATGACCCCTTTCCTGACCCTCGTGGTCCTCGCCTTCGCCGCCTTCATGCTGGCCCTGGCGATCGGCCAGATCCAGACGGCGCGCGCCGAGCGGGGGAAGAAGGGGTAGGCGCAGTCGGTCTTTCGGCGGGGTCACAGATACGTCCGTCATCCCGGGCCCTTGTGCCCGGGACCCACTTGTCCGCCGCAGGCGCGGAGGGATGGCGCGCCGGCGCGCCAAGGCGCCTCACCGTCAGCTGAACCAGGGGTTCCCGCCACAAGGGCGGGAATGACGAACGGAAAGGGCTGAGTTCCCTTCAACCCGCCCGCAACGGCGAGGCCGCGCCTTAAAACCTTGTAGGCGAGCCTGCTCTGGCGTCTGGCCGAGTCAAGGACCGCCTCTGGCGGCCGCGCCGCGGCGACGCGGCGCGTCGTCCTTGACTCGGCCAGACGCCAGAACTCCGATCCACCAAGGCTTTAAGGCGTGGCCGCATCCGGAGCGGATGCGGGCTTGCGCCAAGCGGACGCTTCGAGAGTCTGTGATGGGTGGTTCTCGGAAGTTAGCGAACTAGCCCCGGCGGCCACGGGATCGGCATCGAGGTATGGCGCTCCGGCAACCAGTCGAGCAGGAAGTCCCAAGCGGGCTGGTTAGAGACAGATGCCAGCCCTCTGATCGTTTCTGATCCGAGGCGATACGCCTGAACAAGTTCTTCCAAAGAAGTCGGAATACTCTCCAGCCTGACTTTAACGCGTCCGACCCACTCGCTGATTGGGATATCTTCTCCCGTATCGGCGAGAAAATCGAAATCTCGATCATTCCCCAAATGCCAGCCAACGAATGTTGAGCGGAATATTCCTTGATCGGCGGACGGGTAATGAGCATCGAGCCAAGAGCGCAACTCTAGCACTTCGATTGCGATCACTCCCGTAAGATTAAACCCCCAAGGATGTCTAATTTCGTGCGGGAAGTATTGTGACCTGACCGTCCCCTCGCTGGAGACTTCCCAGCCTTGCTGGACCTGCGGACGCAATTTCCTGCGCGAAAGCCCCTGCGCTTTTAGGGCGTCGCTTAGCCCCGCGCGAAATTCCTTAATGTTGTTCGGGATCATCCGTCGCCTTCAAGCTGCACCGCGACGTTGTGCTAGTTTGCTATGAGTCCGCAATGGGTCAAAATTCGTCATCAGCATCCTGCCGGCAAGCGGACCTTCAGATCATCACCGCCAGTTTCTGTCGGTTCCAGTGAGCAAGAGGCCTTGCGCCCGGAATGACGGATCAAAGGAGGGGAAATCCGGATCGAATGATCCACCCCTAACCCTCGCCCTCGTACCCGACCCCCGTCAGATAGAGCCCGTCGGACGGCGCCACCGGGCCGCAGGCCGTGCGGTCCCTGACCTCCAGCGCGTCGCGCACGTCCTGCGCGGACCACCGCCCGACCCCGACCTCGGCCAGGGTGCCGGTCATCGACCGCACCTGGCGGTGCAGGAACGAGCGGGCCTCGAACACCAGGTGGACCTCGTCGCCGACCCGCGACACCCGCGCCACGTCCAGGGTCTTGACCGGCGACTTCGACTGGCAGGCCATGTCGCGGAAGGTGGTGAAGTCGTGCAGGCCCACCAGGGCCTGGGCGGCGGCGTGCATGGCCTCGGCGTCCATGGCCTTCTTCATGTGCCAGACCTTGCCCCGGTCCAGGGCCGGCGGGGCGGGGCGGTTGAGGATGCGATAGAGGTAGCGCCGCTCGTTGGCCGAGAAGCGGGCGTGCCAGCCCTCCGGCGCGACCGCGCAATCCAGCACGCTGACCGCCTCGCGCGTCAGGTGGGCGTTGAGGGCGTTCATCACCGTCCGCGCCGGCCAGTCGCGCTCGAGGTCGACCTGCACCACCTGGCCCGTGGCGTGGACGCCGGTGTCGGTGCGGCCGGCGGCGGCGATGCGGATCGCCTGGCCGCTGAAGGCCTTCACCGCCGCCTCGATCGCGGCCTGCACCGACGGCTGCGAAGCCTGGGCCTGGAAGCCGTTATAGGGCCGGCCGTCATATTCGATCGTCAGGCGGTAGCGGGGCATCAGGCCAGGACCGTCCCGGCCGCCAGCGGAAAGCCGCGCACGAAGACCTCGGCCTCCTGCGCGCCCTTGCCCTCGCGCTGGGCCTTGAGCAGGCGAACGGCACCCTCGCCGCAGGCGATCAGCAGGCCGTCGTCGAGGACGGCGCCGGGCCGGCCGTCACCATCCTCGACGCGCGACAGCAGGGCCTTCACCCGCACCGGGCCCTTGTCCGACGGGGCCTCGAACCAAGCCCCCGGGAACGGGGAAAGCCCGCGGATGTGGCGGTCGACCTCGGCGGCCGGCCGCGTCCAGTCGATGCGGGCCTCGGCGGCCTTGATCTTTTTGGCGTAGGTCACGCCGTCCTCGGCCTGCGGGACCTCGCGGGCCGCGCCGCGCTCGATGGCGCCCAGGGCGATGGGCAGCAGGCGCGCGCCGACGGCGGCCAGCTTGTCGTGCAGGGTCCCGGCGGTCTCAAGGGCGTCGATCCGCACCTGCTCGCCCATCAGCACCGGCCCCTCGTCCAGGCCCTCGCTCATCCGCATCACCTGGACGCCGGTCACCGCGTCGCCGGCCATGATCGCCCGCTGAATCGGCGCGGCGCCGCGCCAGCGGGGCAGCAGGCTGGCGTGCAGGTTGAAGCAGCCCAGGCGCGGGGCCTCCAGCACGTCGCGGACCAGGATCTGGCCGAAGGCCACCACCACGGCGGCGTCGAGGTCCAGCGCGCGGAAGGCCTCGATCTCTTCCGCCGTCTTCATCGACGCGGGCGTGCGCACCGGCAGGCCCAGGCTTTCGGCGAAGGCGTGGACGGGAGACGGCTTGAGGTCCTGGCCGCGGCCGCGCGGGGCGGGCGGCTGGGAATAGACGCAGGCGATCTCGTGGCCGGCGGCGACCAGTTCGGCCAGGCAGGCGACGGAGAATTCGGGGGTTCCAAGGAAGGCGAGGCGCATGGCGGACCTTTAGACGGCCCGGCGGATCTTAGGAAGGCTGGGCGGGAGAGAGGGTCGCCGCAGTGTCGGAACCTCGACCGTAGAGCGCCGTTCTATGGGCGACCCTTTCCAGGAGGAAACGCCATGCGCTCCATCGCCCTGTTCGCCGCCGCCGGCCTGTCCGCCCTGTCGCTGGCGGCCTGCTCGGACGAGCACGCCACCCAGATCAAGGAAGGCGCCAAGGCGGCCGGCTCCGAGATCAAGCAGGCCGCCACCGACATCAAGAACGACCCCGACGTCAAGCAGGCCGGCACGGCGCTGAAGGAAAGCACCGAGGAAGCCGCCGCCGACGCCAAGGTCGCGGCCGGCAAGGCGGTCGACAAGGCCCAGGAGGTCGGCGCCAAGGCCGGCCAGGAGACCAAGGAAGCCGCGGCCGACCTCAACGCCGACGCCAAGAAGGCCGGCACGGACGCCAAGAAGGAAGTCCACGAGGCGACGCGGTAGGCCATACATCCGCTCATCCCGGCGAATGCCGGGACCCAGATCCTATGGCGTTGAACCTGACGGGATCAGCGTCGCGCCCATGGAACCCGCCTCACAGCCATTCCATCTGGGTCCCGGCATTCGCCGGGATGAGCGGAGCTTGGGGGTCAGGCCGCGCGGCGGGCCTTCTTGACCTTGCTGATCGCCCGGTCGCGCTTCAGGCGCGACAGGTGGTCGATGAACAGCACGCCCTTGAGGTGGTCCATCTCGTGCTGGATGCAGACCGCGAACAGATCGTGCGCCTCTTCCTCGACCGGCTCGCCCTGGTAGTTCAGGTAGCTGATCTTGACGCGGGCCGGACGCTCGACGGCGTCGTAGACCTCGGGCACCGACAGGCAGCCTTCCTCGTACGAGAACAGCTCCTCGGATTCCCAGGTGATCTTCGGATTGACGAAGTAGCGGGGGGCCGGTTCCTCGCCCTCGCGGGCCAGGTCCATGACGATCACATTGACCAGCTCGCCGACCTGCACGGCCGCCAGGCCGATGCCGGGGGCGTCGTACATGGTCTCCAGCATGTCGTCCATCAGGGCGCGCAGGGCGTCGTCGACGGCGGGCACGTCCTTGGAGACCTGCTTGAGCACCGCCAGGTCGGCGGCGTTATCGACGGTGAGGATGCGACGGATAGCCATGATATCGTTCAGGTAAGGGCAGCGCCGCCCGGGGTCAAGGCGACGGAAGGGCGCGGCCCCCTCAGTCGGCTTCGCCGACAGCTCCCCCAGAGGGGGAGCAGCCGCACGGCATAGACCCTCTCCCTCTGGGGGAGGTGGCCCGAAGGGCCGGAGGGGGCCTGCGGCGTTAGGGCTTGGCCTGCAGGCGCGCCACCGGCTCGGCGGCGGGCTCGGCCAGCTTGACCAGCGGCCGCACGGCGTTCTCGACCGGCGTCAGCTCGGCGATCTCCTTGCCCTCGTGGTCGACCGACAGGTCCTCGAAGCGGCGGGCCTGGGTCAGGACCTGGCTTTCCAGCGAGCCGACGAACTGGTTGTAGCGGCCGACCGCCGCCTCCAGCGCCTTGCCGACCGAGCCGGCGTGGGCCCCCATCACGGCGATGCGCTTGTAGAGCTCGCGGCCCACGGCGACGATGGCGGCGGCGTTCTTGGCCTGGTCCTCGGCCCGCCAGCCGTAGGCGACCGCCTTGCACAGGGCGAACAGGGTGGTCGGCGTGACCAGCAGCACCCGGCGGTCCATGGCCTCGGTCATCAGGTCGGGCAGCCGGTCCAGGGCCGCGGCCAGGAAGCCGTCGCCGGGCACGAACATGGCCACGAAGTCGGGCGAGCCCTCGCTGGCGAACTGGTCCCAGTAGGCCTTCGCGGAAAGGCTCTGCATGTGGGCGCGGACGCTGGCGGCGTGGCGGGCCAGGGCGCTTTCCCGCAGGTGCTCCTCGGTCGCCTCCTGGGCCTCGAGGAAGGCGTTCAGCGAGCACTTGGCGTCGATCACGAACACCCCGCCGCCCGGCATCTTGACCTTGACGTCGGGGCGGCGGCGGCCCTCGTCGCTGTCGACGCTGAACTGCTCCTCGAAGTCGAAGCGGGTGTTCAGGCCCGCGGCCTCGAGAACGTTGCGCAGGGTCTGCTCGCCCCAGCGGCCCTGGACGCCGGCCCCGCGCCGCAGGGCGGCCGACAGCTTGCGGGCCTCGAACTGGGTGGCGGTCGAGGCCTCCATCAGGGCGGCGATCTGGGCCTTGAGGCCGCCGGTCTCCTCGGCGCGGGCCTTCTCGACGGCCACCACCTGGGCCTCGAACTTGGCCAGGGTCTCGGCCACCGGCTTGAGCTGGGCCTCCAGCCGCTGCTGGCTGAGCAGTTCGCGGCTCTTGAAGTTCTCCTCGGTGCGCTTGATCAGCGCCTCGGCCACGGTGTTGGCGGTCATGGTCGCCTGCTGGGCGGCCTGGGCGCGGATCAGCTCGGCCTGGGTGGCGGCCTGGTCTTCCAAGAGCCGGGCCCGCTCGTCGGCCTGGACCAGCCGGGCGTTCAGGTCCCAGGCCTTGGCCTCGGCGGCGGCGGCCCGACGCAGGGCCCAGACGGCCGCCGCCGCGGCGGCCAGCGCCACCACCAGCAGGACCAGGGCCAGGATCAGGAACGCATTTGAAAAGTTCATGCTCCGTTCTTAGCCGGAGTCGGGGGTTTGAAGAACCCCCTCTAGCTTTCGTAGGGCACGGCCGGCTTCGGGCAGGCCCTGACCTTCTCCGGCTTGGGCTGGCGGCTGTCGCGCAGCCAGCATTGCTCCAGCACCGAGCAGTAGCAGATGCGGCTGGTGACCTGGGACAGGTTCTCCTGGAAGTGCTGAAAATAGACGGGCGAGGCGGCCATCCCCGGGTCGGTCTGCAGGGCGGGGATCGTGTCGCCGGCCCGCAGCACGCGGTCGCTGACGGTGGAGCTGAGCACGTTCATCTGGTCCGAGCGGGCCATGGCCTTCACCAGGGCGTGGCGCGAAGCCATGGCCTTGCCCTGGAAGAACATCTCGGTCGTCTCGATCCGGGCCGGACCGACGCCGCTGTTGATCACGTCGAGCTTGGCGACCGGACGGCCGTCGATCGTGGCGTTGGAGAAGCTAATCTCGACATAGGGCCAGGTGCTGGCCTCGACCATCTTCTCCATGGTGTGACCGTGATGGATGGCGAGGAACAGCGAGGCCACCGAAATGACCATGGCCGAAACCCCCAGCAGGACGTCCAGCCAGCGGTGGCCGGTATGACCATGATGATGGGCTTCGATCTCGGGGCCGGCGTCCACCATCTTGCGGTCCTCTCACGCGACGGCCGAATCTGCGGCCAGGTCCTTGTGATGCCAAAGGGACGCGGCGCGGTCGATACCAACCTCAGGCCGGCCGCCGCGCCCTCAGCGCCTGGGCGATCGTCCCGTCGTCCAGCCAGTCCAGGTCGCCGCCGACCGGCACGCCGCGCGCCAGCATGGTCACCGAGACCCCCGTCGGCGCCAGGCGGTCGGCCAGGTAGTGGGCCGTGGTCTGGCCGTCGACCGTGGCCGGCAGGGCCAGGATGACCTCGGCGATCTCGCTGTTGCTGGCCCGGCCCAGCAGTTCACCCACCCTCAGCGCCTCGGGCCCCACGCCGTCCAGCGCCGACAGCAGGCCGCCCAGCACGTGGTAGCGGCCCTTGAACGCGCCGCCGCGCTCCATGGCCCACAGCGATCCCACCTCCTCGACCACGCACAGCAGGCGGTTGTCGCGGGTGGCGTCCGAGCAGACGGCGCAGGGGTCGGAGGTGTCCAGCGAGCCGCACACCGAACAGGTGCGCACCTTGGCCTGGGCGTCGACGATCGCCGCCGCCAGCGGGGCCAGCAGGGTGTCGCGCTTCTTGAGCAGCGCCAGGGCCGCGCGACGGCCCGACCGCGGCCCCAGGCCCGGCAGCTTGGACAGCAGGGCGATCAGGCGCTCGATTTCGGGTCCGGCGGAGGCGGCCATCAGTCGTCCTTGCTGGGCGCGGGCAGCGGCTGGGGCCGACGACCGGCCTCCAGCAGGGGCAGGCCCGCCTCGGTCGGCAGGTAGATGATCTGGTGACCGCCCCGCTCCGACGTCTCCTGCAGCATTTCGATATAGCGCCAGCGCAGATAGCCCTCGGGGCCGCCCAGGCTCTCGGCGATGATCTTGTTGGCCTGGGCCACGCCCTGGGCGCGGCGGACCTCGGCCTTGGCGTCGTAGTCGGCCGCCTCGAACTTGGCCAAGGCCTCCTGCACCCGCACCTGCCGGTTCTGGGTGGCGCGCGCCAGCTCGGCCTCGCCGTGCTTGCGCGCCGCGAAGACGCTGTATTGCGGCCAGCCGATCAGCAGGCCGACGATGATGACGAGGATCAGGCCGATCCCCAGAAAACCCGCACCGCGCATCTCTTCCCCCATGTCTTCAGACCTGATCAAGCCGCGCCCCTCAGGACTTCGAAACCCGGGTGACCTGCGAATAGACCACGCGCCACTGGCCGTCGCGCTTGGCCCAGGCGTCGACGAAGCGCACCACCAGGGCGAAGCGCTGGCCGCCGTCCGTCCCCGTCATGTTGACCCGGCCGCCCAGCAGGGCGGTGTCGCCGAAGACCTTCTCGACCGGTTCCTCGATCGTGAACGGGTCCAGTTTGAAGCCCGGGGCCACGTAGTCGGCGATCAGCCGCGCCTTGTCCTGCACCTGGCCCGCGCCGTTGACCAGCACGTAGTCGTCGGCCACCAGCCGCTCCAGCGCCGCCCCGTCGCCGTTCACCTGGGCCGCGTCATAGGCATGGGCGGCGGCGGCCAGGTCGGCCGGCAGGGCGTCGGCCAGAGCCACGCTGGGCGCGGCCAGGGCCAGGGCGATCAGGGCGGTGGGCAAATGGAGCATGGCGTCCTCTCCCTAGATCCGCTCATCCCGGCGAATGCCGGGATGAGCGGAAGTATGGACCAAGATGCGGGCGAACCTAGAACTTCATCCCCGGCAGGCCGCCCATCATGCCGGCCATGGGGCCGGCGGCTTCCTGCATCAGCTGGGCCTGCTTGGCGTCGAGCTTCTTCTTGGCGTCGGCGTGGGCGGCGACGATCAGGTCGGCGATCACCTCGCCCTCGCCCGGCTCGACCAGGCTTTCGTCCAGCACCACCCGGGCCAGCTCGCCCGAGCCCTTCAGGGTGACGGTGACCATGCCGCCGCCGGCCGTGCCATCGACGGTCAGTTCGGCGAGCCGCGCCTGGGCGTCGGCCAGCTTCTGCTGCATCGCCTGGGCCTGCTTCATCAGGCCGCCGAGGTCTTTCATGAGGTCTGCTCCGTTTCCATAGTCGCTCCCCTCCCCCTTGATGGGGGAGGGGTCGGGGGTGGGGGTGACTGCGGCGGCGGGTTTCGGTGAGGCCGAGCCGCATCCTGAAACGCCCATCACCCCATCCCCGGGCCCTTCCCCCATCAAGGGGGAAGGGAGAATTCTATTCTTCCAGCTCGTCCGGCTCGATCGGCGGCGCCGGGGGCGTCAGGATCGTGCGGACCTCGACGATCTCGGCCCCGGGGAAGGCGGTGAGCACCGAGGCGACGAAGGGGTCGGACTTGATCGCCGCCAGTTCCTCGCGCTCCTCGCGCTTCTGGCGTTCGAACAGGCTCTCGGCCCCGCCGCCGCCCTCGGCCGCCACCAGCCAGGGCTGGCCGGTCCATTCCTTCAGCGCCCGCACCAGCCGGCCGGCCAGGTTGCCGGGCGCGCCGGGGGCCGGCTCGAAGGTGATCGCCCCGGGCCGGAAGCTGATCGGGCGGACATATTGCTCGACGTCCAGGCGCAGGCCGATGTCGCGCTTCTCGGCGATCAGCTTCACGACGTCTTCGAAAGAGGCCAGCACCGGCGCGGCCGGCGCCGAGGGCGCGGCCATCACCCGGGCCTGGGCGTTGACGGCCCCGCCGCCTCCGCCGCCGCCGATCGAGCCGCCGCCCCCGCCGCCGGGACCGCCAACCGGCTGGCCGTCGCGCAGGGCCTTCAGCGCCTCTTCCGGACCGGGCAGGTCGGCGGCGTAGCACAGGCGGATCAGGGCCATCTCGGCCGCGGCCATGGCGTCGGGCGCGCGGCGCACCTCGTCATGGGCCTTAAGCAGCATCTGCCACAGGCGCGCCAGGGTCCCGGCCGAGGTCTGGGCCCCGATCGAGGTCAGGCGCGCAGCCTGCTCCTTGGGCATCGACAGGGCGTCCGGTCCCAGGGCCTTGGCCACCGACGACGCGTGGCAGTGGTCCAGCAGGTCCAGCATCACCACCGCCGGATCGGCGCCGAAGCCCCACAGGGCCCGGAAGCCCTTCAGCGACTCGCCCGGCTTGCCGCTCATCACGTTCTCGAACAGGGCGATCGTCTGGCCGCGGTCGGCCAGGCCCAGCATGTCGCGGATCACGGCGGCGGTGACGGTCGAGCCGCGCTCGCCCTGGACGATGGCCTGGTCCAGCAGGGACAGGCCGTCGCGCACCGAGCCCTCGGCGGCGCGGGCGATCAGGGCTAGGCCGTCCTCCTCGACCCGGGCCCCTTCCTTGGCGGCGATCTTGCCGAAGTGCTTGACCAGCACGTCCGGCTCGACCCGGCGCAGGTCGAAGCGCTGGGTGCGCGACAGGATCGTCACCGGCACCTTGCGGATCTCGGTGGTGGCGAAGATGAACTTGGCGTGCGGCGGCGGCTCTTCCAGCGTCTTGAGCAGGGCGTTGAACGCCGCCGTCGACAGCATGTGCACTTCGTCGATGATGTAGACCTTGTAGCGCGCCTCGACCGGGGCGTAGCGCACCCCGTCCAGCAGCTCGCGCATCTCGTCGACCTTGGTGCGGCTGGCGGCGTCCAGCTCTAGCACGTCCATGTGCCGGCCCTCGACGATGGCCTTGCAGTGGCGGCCGTCGACGGTCAGGTCGACCGAGGGCTGGTGGACGGTGTCGGTCTCGTAGTTCAGCGCCCGGGCCAGCAGGCGGGCGGTCGTGGTCTTGCCCACCCCGCGCACGCCGGTCAGCATGAAGGCGTGGGCGATGCGGCCCGTGGAGAAGGCGTTGGCCAGGGTGCGGACCATGGCCTCCTGGCCGATCAGGTCCTCGAAGGTGCGCGGCCGGTACTTGCGGGCCAGCACGGTGTAGGCGGCGTCCGGATCCGACGGCGGCTGGGCGGCCGGCGCGGCGACGGGCGTCGTCAAGACCGGCGGCGTCGCCTCGGGCGCGGCCGGCGGCCCGCCGAAGATATCGGCGGTGTTCTCGTCGCGTTCAGCGGGCTCTTCGTCCCACGGCGGCGCGGAATCGGTCGTGAGGTCGTCGTGGTCGGCCATGGCGTGAGTGTAGTGTGCGGATGGGCGCAGCAAAAGGCTCGCGCGACCCTCGGCGACTAGAAGCTGACAGATTTTGGCGGAAGGTGGAGACCGGACAGCGACCCAGAGGGGATCTCGTTGTGGCTGCTGCCTCTCGGCCCTGACCAGGTTGGCGAGGACTCCGTCCGCGCCGGTCTCCGAGGCCTATATCGCGATTCAATCGCCGCGATGCAAGCCGCATCGGCGGGTGCGGCGACGACTCTTCGTCGCGGAGCCTTTTCCCCCTGGCGCATTTTCTTCGCGCGAAGCGGAATCCACTTCGCTGGAAAATGCTCTAGAGATTCGCCATGGCCCTTTCGATCATCACCAACACCTTCGCTGGCAATCCGCTCGACCGCGCCAGCGAGCGCCGGGGCGACGAGGCCTGGCTGGCCGAGAAGGCCGGCGATCCGCAGTCCCTGGCCGTGGCCGTCTGGAACGGCAAGGCGCTGGTCGAGGACGTCGTCGGCGAGGACGGCAAGGTGACGGGCGCCCAGATCGCCTATCTGCGCGCCGACATGGCCAAGGACCTGGCCGCCACCCCCGAGCGACTGCTGTTCCTGGGGCTGTGGAAGGACATCGCGGTGTTCGCCGTCGACCTGGAGGGCGGCGCCGACCCGGCCGAGGGGCCGCTGCGGGGCCTGGGCCGGTTCGAGGAGTTGCGCGGCGTCGCCCCGACCCTGCCGCCGCCCGACGCCGGCATCCTGGCCACCGCCAAGTCGATGTTCGAATGGCGGCGCAAGCACAAGTGGTGCAGCAACTGCGGCCAGGAGACGGCGGTCAGCGACGGCGGCTGGAAGCGCCAGTGCCCGTCCTGCCAGGCCGAACACTTCCCGCGCACCGACCCGGTGGCGATCATGCTGGCCCTGCACGACGGCCGCTGCCTGCTGGGCCGCCAGGCGATGTGGCCGCCCGGCATGTATTCGGCCCTGGCCGGCTTCATCGAGCCCGGCGAGACCATCGAGGAAGGCTGCGCCCGCGAGCTGAAGGAAGAGGCCGGCCTGACCGCCACCGCCGTCCGCTACCACTCCAGCCAGCCCTGGCCGTGGCCCTCGTCGCTGATGATGGGCCTGATGGCCGACGTCGACAGCGACGTGGCCGCCCCCGACCAGACCGAGCTGGAAGCGGTCAAGTGGTTCACCAAGGACGAGGCCCAGGCCCTGATCCGCGGCGAAATGGACGGCTTCTTCGCCCCCCCGCCCCTGGCCATCGCCCACCAGCTGATCAAGGCCTGGGCGGAGGAGGATGATCAGCAAGCATAAGTCGCCAATTTCGAACTACACATGCTTGCAATTTCAGCAAGCATGTGGCTCACTCCGATGCAGCAAGCATCGGGGCATTTCACATGTCGGATACTCCTCAGGCTAAAGGCGGGCGGGTTCGCGCAGACAATCTGTCATCGACCCGTAAGAGCGAAATCGCAAAAAAGGCAGCGGAAGCCAGATGGCTTCGCCATAGCGCTGGCGTAGATCTCGACAGGGTGCCGAAAGCGATATGCGGCGGCCCTGATCGCCCGCTTCGCATCGGCGATGTTGATATTCCCTGCTATGTTCTCGAGGGCGGAAAGCGGATCATCCACCAACGAGGGATGGTTTCCGCGTTGGGAATGTCGCGCGGCGGCAGTTCCCGCGGCGGCGGCGACCGACTAGCTCACTTTGTAGCTCAGAAGACACTTTCGACTTTTGTTTCTGATGATCTGATCTCTGTGACAGCAGAGCCAATGGTCTTCCGCACTCCAAGCGGCTCGCTGGCTTACGGATATGACGCCAGCATTCTAGCAGATATATCAGAAGCGATTCTGGAGGCGCGAAACGCGGGCCTTATAAGCAAGCAACAAGAACACATTGCTGAGAAAGCCGAAACACTAATCAGAGCATTTGCTCGAGTCGGCATTATTGCTCTAGTTGACGAAGCCACTGGCTATCAGCAAATTAGGGCTCGCGATGAACTGCAAAAAATTCTGGCTGCTTACGTATCGCCGGAACTGCTTCCATGGACGAAGCGCTTTCCAGATGCATTTTATGAGGAACTTCATCGCGTTCGCGGTTGGGCTTATAAAGCTGGAAGCAATGCAAGAACCGCTTACATCGGTAAATTGACCAAGGCTCTCATCTACGACCCCCTACCTCCCGGAGTAATTAAAGAACTTGAAAGAATAAATCCTTACGACCCATCGAAAAGGCGCCGAAAACATCTTCACCACCAACTTCTCACCGAGAATGTTGGCCACCCACATCTCGAAAAGCAGATCGTATCGGTGACGACGCTACTCAGAATATCAGATAACTGGCTGGACTTTACACGACACTTCTCCAAGGCCTTTCCACCGGCCAATGACCTTTTCTCCCTTCCCGCCCCACCTGACGATGAAATTAATCTTTCGTCTGAAAAGGTAAAACTGGTTGGGTAGCAGAAATGTATCTCTGCTACCTTCAACACCATTGTTAATGGTTGAGCTCACAAGACCAACCTCACAAGCTCTCGAACCACCATCCACGCCAGCACCAGCGTCGCCGACGAGAACGCGGTGAAGCGCAGTAGCACGATATTGACGCTGATCTGGATCAGGCTGTGCAGCATCCGCAAGGCCACAAAAGCCCAGGCCAGCTTCACCGCAAGTGGATCACCATGGCCGGCGACCTGGATGGCCAGGGCGGCCGCGTAGAAGATCGTCGGCTGCTCCATCAGGTGGTTGTAGTTGTCGGCCGCCTGGCGGGCGATCGGCGGCAGGCCGTTCAGCCCGCCCGGAAAGGCCGCGTCCTGCGGCTTGATCCCGGCCTTGCTCATGGCCGGCAGCCGCTGAACGTACATCCAGACCCAGATCACCAGCGACCAGGCTGCCAGCGCCATCACCGGCGCGACCAGCGTGTTCATGTCGTTCCCTCCCCGGCCCCTTGCTGGAACCCCGGGCGGGAGGTTAGGCGCCGAACGTCCGATTAGCGAAGCTTGCCGTTCGGAAAGGCCTACACCTTGTCCCGGAACGGATCGGCCGGATAGACCCCCAGCACCTCGAACTTCTCGGAGAAGAACTTCAGCTCGTCGAAGGCCAGGGCCAGGGGGCGGTCCTCGGGACGGCCGTCGACCTCGGCGTAGAAGAAGGTGGCGGTGAAGGCCCCGCCCTCCATGTAGCTTTCCAGCTTGGTCATGTTGACGCCGTTGGTCGCGAAGCCGCCCAGCGCCTTGTAGAGGGCGGCCGGCAGGTTGCGGACCTTGAACACGAAGCTGGTCACGCAGCGGTGGGTGAACGGCGGCGGTTCCGGCCTGGGATCGGCCGTCATCACCAGGAAGCGCGTGGTGTTGTTGCGCGCGTCCTCGATGTCGCGGGCCAGGATGTCCAGGCCGTAGATCTCGGCGGCCAGGGCCGGGGCCACGGCGGCGCGGGTGGGGTCCGGCTTCAGGGCCAGGGCCTTGGCGGCGCCCGCCGTGTCGCCGGCGCTCTCGTGGGCCAGGCCCAGCTTCCTGAGGCTCTGGCGGCACTGGCTCAGCGCGATCGGCATCGAACAGGCGATCTTCACCTGGTCCAGGGTCACGCCCTTGTTGGCCATCAGCTGGAATCGGATCGGCTTGAAGCGCTCGCCGACGATCTTCAGCCCGGAGGACGGCAGCAGGTGGTGGACGTCGGCCACCCGTCCCGCGATCGAGTTCTCGATCGGGATCATGCCCAGCTGGCAGGCGCCGGTCTTGATGGCCTCGAACGCCTCCTCGAAGGTGGCGCAGGGCACGGCCTCGTAGTCGGGGAAATAGGTGCGGCAGGCCTCGTGGCTGTTGGCGCCGGGCTCGCCCTGGAAGGCGATCTTCTTGAGGATGCTCATGCAGCGGTCTTCCCGGCGGCGTAGGCGCGCGCCGCTTCTAGGTCCGAAGGATTGTCGACGGAGATCGGGGCCTCGGCGGCCACCGCGGCGCGCAAGCTGAGGCCCAGCTCCATGGCCCGTAGCTGCTCCAGCTTCTCGCGCTTCTCCAGCGGCGAGGGCGGGGCGGCGTTGAAGGCTTCGAGCGCGGCG